>JAABUP010008803.1_pt1 | contig 12691 bp, 8 predicted proteins | sample 5559201 | NCBI WGS metagenome assembly JAABUP01 (sample SAMN10711887, study PRJNA513373) | rock metagenome | isolation source: Antarctica rocks | place: Antarctica | reverse complement strand
GCCGATGCAACATTGACGCGCGGATGATCTCAGACGCTATCCTCGGACTCTCGGACGGGCTCACGGTACCATTTGCTCTGACAGCGGGGCTGTCCTCGCTCGGAGACACCCGTCTAGTCGTTCTCGGAGGTCTGGCAGAGTTGATCGCTGGCGCCATCTCCATGGGTCTAGGCGGCTTCATAGGAACCAGAAGCGAGGAGTACGTTCTCCTTCTCCATCTCCACCACGTGACGTACCGACTAACACCCGCTCGACAGCGAATCCTACAGGATAACCGTCCAAGAAACCCAAACCCTAATCTCCAAATCCCCTTGCCAAACGCACGCCCTCGTCCACGCCATCTTCACCCCCTACGGCCTCCCCAACTCAACCATCGCCTCCATCTCCAAAACCCTGCACGACTCCCCCTCCGAACTTCTCGATTTCCTCATGCGCTTCCACCACCAACTGGCCCCACCCGCATCAAACCGCGCTCTCGTCTCCGCCGCCACGATCGCCATTGGTTATTTCGGCGGCGGCTTCGTGCCCTTGCTGCCGTACTTTTGCGTCAAGAGGGGCGAGGTGCTGCTCGCGCTGTGGATAAGTATTGGCGTGATGGTCGTGGCGCTGTTCGCGTTTGGATGGGTGAAGACGGGCGTCGTGAGGGGGTGGAGGGGCCGGGATAATGTTTTAGCTTGTGTCAGGGGAGCGCTGCAGATGGTTGTCGTGGGGAGTGTGGCGGCGGGAGCGGCGGTGGGGTTGGTGCGAGCTATCAATCATGGATGAGTGTATCTCTAGCGGCATGGATGAGTGTATCTCTAGCGGCATGGGTGATTGTATCTCTAGTTTACCGGGCTGAAGATATCCCTGGATGATACTCCCAAATATTTGAGCGAAGCACTCACAGTCTCGCCGAGTGCTCTTCCGTCTTTGTGTCGTGGAACCTGCTAGGCCCAGGTTGCGTTCGGGAAGCAGGCAGTGGTGATCGACCTGAAAATACCGGTCCACGATACTTGCGACTGAGCACTTCTTCACACGTGCGAGTAGTGTAGAAGAAGACTTCTCCAACCTCGTTAAAGGAGCTATGAGCGGATAAGAAGCCTTGCGGAATGTGAAAGCGCTCTTTCAAATGCCTGCACTGGCTTCTTATATCGATCTGTAGCACCGAAGGACTCGACGTAAGATCTCTGATAGATGACTCGACTCTCTATTTCCTTACATTCCAACTGAAAGCCTCCCTGGGAGAATCTCGGAGTCTGTGCTTGCATGTGATTATTGTTGAAAGAGAGTAGGGAGAAAAAAATAAGGATCTGTGCCCAAGAACATAGGGGAATGGAGGCAGTGAGAATCTCAGGATACGAGAAGGAGCTCTGACAACGGATCGCTCCACGCCCAGTTGCAGTTGTAGTTGTAGAGAACCCCTCGTTGAATGGCCTGTAGTTCTCCAATAATTTGCATGACCTTCTGGTACTAAAGCGGTACCACACAGAACCGCCGTAATGGAAAATGTATACCAGAAACTGTTGTGCCAAGTCGAAAACATCAAAGCCATGAAAAACGCACGATCTGGCTTAGAAGGAAATATCATAACACTTGACTTAGGAGACTCCACCAACTAGGCCACGAGTCAAATCTCAAATAGTTGAGCGGCAAGCAAGCAAGACAATTGGATTCGCAGCCCAAGCTAGGGAAATAGTATCCATTTTCTCTTTGTCTTCTACTTTTCATTACTGGTTTGATGTGACTGTGATCAGCATCTTCTTTGAGTACTTTCGCGACGCCTGATTGCTCAGCCAAGGCTACGCATTCGGAGAGAGATCTCCCAGCATTGATGAGCCGTTTCAACTCTACAAGTGGCCATTCCCCAGATAAACAGTAGTGTGCCGTATCAAGACCTGTAGAGGAGTTCCTGCAGTGTATGGATATCTTTAGGTGGCCATGACGGTGAGATTTGTGGGTCAAATGCCTGTCGAAGCATCCGGTCCGCCTTCAACGTCCGCCGAACTCCCAAGGTAAAGGATGTTTCGATTCAACCTCCACTTGCCTTTGGCCTGGATAATGACGATGGAATTGCAAGCGGCCAAGACGCCGATTGATGCCATCAATTGGTTGCGCATGTCTATGGTCCGTGCGGCGTATAGCTGATCGTAACAGCGAATGCCCCGGACAGCCGTCGCAACAGACTGTGTCCCACCGAAGATCACTCCAGCCCAGCCCGTCCAGTTCTTGTCCGAAGTGCGCTCACATTGTACTTGGTTCAGCTTGGCATAAGCGAGAGGCATACTATCGACGTCGGTACCAAGATCCTCGAGTGGCCGCGCATAGACACCGGTGGCGGAAAGAAGGAGATATTCGTAATTGAATGGGCCTGTCCGATGTCGGAGTTCTCGAAACGATACACAGCGGCGCAGTTACCACGCGACTAGCTCCAAAAAAGCAGCAATCGGAGCACAGATTAGAGTAGCAATCCTCAACAAGAGATAGCAATCTTTCGTGGGCAGACCCAATGGGGATCCAAGGTCGCCGTAGATCAGAATTACGCCCACATGAATGGCTAGAGTTTTGACGGGTATGATCGGAATCGTCCTAGATCCGGTGCCTAAGGCTCACTTGAAGCTCCATTTCCATTCTTCTCGAGACTGAAATGTAGATATGGTAATAGGTAAAATGGAACCGTCGCATATGTGCTGTTGGTGATATCGATAATGGGCGGACAAGTAGTAGCGAAAAACAATTGTTCCGCATTTTGTCAGAACAGAGATTGAAAGCGCGACAATTGCTTGTGGGACCAATACCAACTCCAGTCAAACATTAGATAATGGCTAGGAGCATTTATTGCTAGTAAATTCCCCTGTGGCACGGCAGGCAGACACGGCTAGGTAATCCAAGCCTCGTCCGTCCCCACTACCGGGGTTTTGCAAAGCCCAGGCACGTCCAGTCTGCGATGTCCAAACCGACAAATCGACAGCGAGAATGGGGGCCTCTTGGTACAAAAATGAACCGTCGAACGCGATCATCATCAAAGCACATCACGAAAGAGCCTTCTGTACCAGTTCCTTGGCGTGATCGGACATCGATATCCCCAATGCTAGCTCATGGCCTTTGTCTGACATTTTACCCCATGTCTTCCGTAATATTGATACAATTTTTTCCTCGTCGTGCTCCTTTTCGAATTCCTCGAATTGATCATCCAGGAACACCAGACACGCGACATCCTCCAGTATCTGTGTCTCCTCATCCTTCTTAAAATTATCCTTCCGTATCATTGAAGCCACTCTATTTGCATCCTCCTCAGAGTAGCCGCAGTCGAGGCAGATTTGCTCGGCCTGCTCAGCCTGCCGCTTTTTGAGGTAGGTGCGCCATGCGTGGTAGCCTTGTTTGTTCATTGGATACGAGTCGCGGCGGACCTCCCAGCGCTTGAAATGTTGGGCACGGATAGCTAGGCGCAGAGTGTCTGGGGCAGACGGGTTGCGCTTTTCGAGGTAGCTACTCATTTTCTGGGCGTAGTGTAGTTCGTAGGGGACCTTCTTGCCACTGCTGTGAATGACTTTCGGATCTTGCGCGTGTGCCTCATCGATAAGATGGACCGCTTTTGCGTAGTTTGGGGACATTGTAGCAGCATGGACAGAAGAAGAACAACGAGGTGATCTCTTTTAGTGGGTTATACCTGGGTTACTACGCGAAAAGCATACCCGTCAAATATTCACTTACTAAGCTGAAAATCATGATGTAACTACATGTAAAGAACTTTATGTAACTGTCTTGCACTCTGTGCTGAGCAACAGACATGATGACTGGTTAATGATTGTGGTCATTGTGCAAAATCAAGTATATGTTTAATAATAACTCACTGTGTAATCTGAATATTTGACGTGTGAGACACTAAATCATCAAGGTTATTTGAGGGTCTGTAGGAAAAGTCGTGGTTTATAGGTGCCTTGTAGAGAAAAGCGATGCTAGATCGCTTTCTAGAGGTCTTTTGGCCTAGCTGGTTACGACAACTACAGGGGTCATTTCTACAGGTCAAGGTTACAGTAACTCATAACTGAAAATAACCCTGACCTTTGAATAATATTGCTTGAGACAATATTGAAGTAATGAGACAGAACCCTAACCTCACTTGACTCTAGTGTCTGATATACCTTTGTACCTACATTTATCTACTCTGTACATGTTATCAAGATGACGAATCTGCACGAACAACTTACGATGAGAAAGAAATTTAGGGACCGATGTTGGTTTGCTGATTATACCAAGCTGACCTAATTGGGTGTACACACACGATAAAGGGGCTTGAGATACGCTGCATTACTTTCAGACTGGGAGATAATTTAGGTTAAGTATGAGGTTGTCCATATTCTGTATAACCCTCAGGCAGTGAGTGGATGGCTTGTATATGCCTATTTGACTGGATGAGAAAGACCCGTTCTCCAATTCTCACCTACCATAGCTCTCAATAGACGGGCAGCGATACATGTCCTTCGGCGGCGTCCTTGCCTTTAAACGCCCAGCTCCTCACCTCTATCTACCGCTTCCCCTCTATCTACCGCTTCCCCTCTTCCTCAACTTCCTTCACCACCTCTTTCGCCAACGCCCCCAAGTCTGGAAACCTCCACATAAAATTCGCCTTTCCCTCCAACTCCCCTAAATCCCCACCCATCCCACTAACCCCATCCTCGCCCCTCGCAATCCAACAACTCACCAGCCCAATCTCCCCACACGGCACAACATCATGCGTCAAACTTTGCGCCACATGCAACACCTCCCCCTTCCCAATCCCAAACTCCTCCCCCGCTCGCCTGATCAAATACTCGAAGTTCTTCACCGACGGCTTGTATGACCCGATGTCCTGCGCCGTGTACACCGCATCGAATTTCACACCTTGAAGCGGTCCAGCTAGCGTCTTTGAGAAACTGGCTCTGTCGACGTTGGAAAGGGGCACGAGTTTGTAGTGTTTCCCCAGCGTCTGCATCGCGGCTACCGTGTCTGGGAACGCGGGCCAGGAGCCGATACTCGCGGCGAAAACCTCGGCTTCACTGTCTTCATTTTCGATCTGTACGTCCTGTTCATGTGCTAAGCGGCGGAAGCATTCTGCGAGGACGTCGGAGTAGAGTAACCCGGGCTGTTCGCGCTGGATGTCTGTTTCTGTGCTGTTGAACGCTTTGGCGAGGGCGAGACGGTTGGCTTTTAGAGGGTTGGAGGATGGAAGGCGGGATGTGAGGGGTTGAAGGGCGGTCGTGATGCCGGTTTCCCAGTCGATTAGGGTGCCGTAGATGTCAAAGGAGAGCAGCTTGAAGGAGGTTAGGGACCTTGTTGGTGGGGAGGTGGACATTCTGGGTAGTTATCAAGAAACCGTTATTGTTATGTATATGTATGAAGCTTTTCAGATAAGGTTAGGCATATAAGGAAAGGCTGGATGTATATCAACTTGAAAGTTGATGGATGTTGTTTACTTTAGTGGGGTCTACGAAATATTGAGAGGGGTTAACATTCTAGCGGCGGGACAGCTGAGCTGCTACGGCCTCGATTAATCTGGCAACACTAACATCTGCACCTAGTAATTAGTTGTATTCAGTTTAGTGTAGATTACATAGTAAATAAACACTGACGCGTCATAGAAATCGCGTGTTCATTACCTACCTATCTACCTACCTACCTACCTACCTACCTACCCACACATACCTTGCTGTCATCATTCACCATGTTGATGTCCTTGATTCCTGTTGTCTCTGACATCAAATCAATAAGGGAAAAGCTTTTTCTATTGAATAAGAAACCCATTATGATGTCAATCAATGAATTCAACATCAAATAATGTCAAATCCTGACACTTCTTCCTTAAACAGTCAGTTAATAGAGCTACAATGAGTTGATTCAGTCTTACTGAAATATGCATGCACATCAATTGCATTGCACAACAATGAAATTAGACTGCAGAAAAGGTGAAGCACAATTTCTGTACTCAAAATCTTTCTGACACAGTAATGTGGCCTAAAATGTGACAGCTACCTTGCTCAGTTCAACTTTTAGTGGTTTTGAAGTTACAACAGGCTGAAAAGATGTGTGAGAAGAGTGTGAAGTCATTTAAATTAAATATTGATGAGAAAACAGGTGAATCTGTCATAAGTTGAACTCATACTAAGGTCTTATGATCTAGTTGCTTACTAAGACTCTAAGACTAAAGCATATTATCTTTTTGCTTCTGTATGAAGCTTTTCTTTTTCTCTTCATAGTATTCTTCTTGTATTTAGAAATTATCAATCAAGTGTCAGTCTCATTGCAAACCTGTGACATTAAAATACTATTCTCATTTAAATCTGACCTACACTAAAGGCCTTGCTGTATAATTGTTAAAATCAGTGCAGAATGAGTGCAGAAACCTCTATGACAGATGAAGTAAAGACTGTTGCTGAGAAGATTCTTTCTTGAGCACAAATACTTATAACAGAACTACACAGCATAAAGAGTCATATGAAAGAGAACATGCAAAACATGAAGGCTTGTACAAATCTTCTTTACATCTTTGTGATGAATTGAGACAATCTCACATCAGCTACATCAGTAGATACAGCTATCTTAACATTAGCTGTTGCAACATTATCTTCTTCTCAAGAATTAGTCAATTGTATGAACAGTCTCACCCTAAAGCAGCTCATTGCAGCAATGAGTGTAAATCAGCACTCAAAACAGTGTCTTTTTGATTCACTCAGATTCAGAGAAAAGAGAGTGAAATTCAGATCTTGACTACAACAAATTGTTGCTAAATTGAATGTGAACATGTCAAACAACAATGTCAGTGTGCAGTTTTAATACTTACACAGTTGGCTTGAAGGGTTGACTTTAAGTCAGGTCACACCTTAAATTGTGGCTTGTATTAAGTCAAATAAAGTTTTAAACTGTACAATCATTGAGAAGCTAATCAATCAGCTTCAGCATGCATACAATAACTCAAAATTGAAGAAAAAAGCGACTCATATCTTAAGAGCTCTAAAATAGAAGAAAAAATCATTTGCTAAACATCTGACCACCTTTAAACAAACACTGTTGAAAGCAAAAGGATTGAAATGAGATGATGCTGTCAAAAAAACATTTCTTAGTAACAGTCTTGACACAACACTCATGTGAGCTTTGATTGTTATCTCAATCTCTGTGTTGTATGATGAGTACATTATCTTGCTACAGTGAGTCAGTCACAACTTAAACTCAATTCAGAAGACTGTTACTCAAAAGTGTTGTACAACAACTATCATCATCACACAACAGTCTCACACAGACAACATGAACTGAGAACTCACTGAGCACATCATTGTCACAGTTATAGAAACTGAAGAGAGATGCAGAGCACAATGAGTGTCAGAGAAGAAAATGACAAAACATCATACAAAACAACTATGCATGCACTGCAAAGACAATGACCACTTCATTAAGAACTGCAAACTTCTGTCTGCTGTACAATCTTGTGTCATCAATGTTGCTGCTGCTGAGACTGTGAAGAAGATGACAGAAGAAAAGAAGAACTCAAAAAAAGAGTAGCTTTTAGCAGAAATCACAGCTGAGAGCATATGAGATGTAATAAGAGCTGAAAGAAGTTTGAGAATCAGATGAACAGTGCTCTCTTCACTATGTCAACATTAATCAATAAGAAGTCATATGCACATACCTTGTACAACACAGAGTGCCTGTTTTATGAAATAATCACTTCTTGCTTTGCTAGAAATTACAATCTACAGTGCATGAAGATAAAACCTCATATGATTACAAGATTTGATGAACCTTCAGGTTCATCAGTAAATAAAGTAGCTGTCATACAAATTGATATTAACAGACATCAGAAGTCAAGGACATTCTTTTATATTGTCTTTAAGTTAGCATTCTATGACCTTATACTAGGTCTATCATGAATGAAGCAGAACAAGATCATATTGAATGCAGACAGAGTCTTTCTTATGATTGAATTCACAGAAACTATCATACAAAACAGAGAAGCTTCTGCTGAGAATGAGTTCAATTATGTTATGATGTCAGCTATGTTCTTTACAAACCTCATACAGAAGAAAGAAGAGAAACAAAAGAAGATTGAGGTGTTCTTAATCAGCATAATCAATATTGAAAAAGTCTTAACCTCACAGAAGAAGACTGATCTGAGAACTATACTCTCTGATCATTATCATGAGTTTTTAAATGTGTTCAATTGTATGATGACTGAGAAATTACCGCTCTTAAAAGAAGAAGACACAGATCATCAAATTGAACTAGAAGAGATGAATGAAAAAGAGTCAAAAGTACCCTGAGATTCTCTATACAACATGACAAGAGAGAAGTTACTAGTGTTGCACAAGACACTAACAGAACTTTTGAATAAACAGTTCATACAAGTCAGTAACTCACCTGCTGCAGTGCCTGTTTTATTTGTATGAAAGTCAGAAGGTGAACTTCAGTTCTGTGTGAACTACTATGACTTGAACTGAATCACTCAAAAGAATCATTACTCTCTTTCATTGATATATGAGACTCTGCAGAACATCAAATGAGCTCAATGATACATCAAGTTGAATGTCATAGCAGCATTTCACAAGATTCAAATTGCTGCAGAAGATAAATGAAAGACAGTGTTTCATACAAGGTACAGGTTGTATGAATGAATGATGACTTCTTTTGAGTTAGTCAATGCTCTGAGCATCTTTCAAAGATATATCAACTGAGTTTTACAGAACTTTTTAAATAAGTTCTGTTCAGTCTATGTGAATAATATTCTTATTTTCACTGATGAATTGCTGCATTAACACCGAAATCATGTATAAAAGATACTATTATGACTTTGAGAAGTTGATCTACAAATTGACATTGACAAATGTGAGTTTGAAGTTAAGTCAATCAAGTATTTAAAGTTCATTCTGAAAGTGAGAAAGAGCATACAAATAAATTCTCAAAAGATAAAGGCATTCATGAACTGACAAGCCCTTAAATCAGTAAAGAGTGTACAGAGTTTCATAGACTTTGCAAACTTCTATCAAAAGTTCATTAAGAACTTTTCTAATTTAATTATGTTAATGATGGCTCTCATACAAAAGAACACACTCTTTAAGTGAACAGAAAAAGTTAATCAGAATTTTATGAAGCTAAAGGCCATGTTCATTTCAGCGCTAATTTTAGTTTCATTTGACCACACATGTATGATGATGATGAAAACAGATTTCTCAGATTGATGCATAGATGAAACTTCGTTACAGTTAATGAACAATGTGTGAAAGCTCTGTGCCTACTATTCAAAGAAGAATGCATCTGCAGAGTGCAATTATGAAATTTATGATAAAGAGATGCTGATCATCATATGATGCTTGAAAGAGTGAGACATAGAATTGAGAAGTGTGTCAAGTTTTCAGATTTGTACAAATCACAAAAATCTGAAATACTTTATGACAGTTAAAAAGCTTACAGAGCAACAAATGAGGTGGTCTTTAATTCTGTTGCAATACAACTTCTTCATACTATACTTGCTGAGCAAGCAGAATGAGAGAGCAGATGCTTTATTGAGACAGAAGCAGAATGTGTCAATGAATCTCTTGAATGATAGATTACAACATTATACAACACAGATAATATGTTCTGAGATGATAAGCAAGCCTATACAGACTGTCTCAATGACAGTAGCAAACATATCAGTCTCTGTGCTTGTACAAGATCAGAACTTGTTAAGTGAGATTTTTACTGTTTTAAAAGTGAGAATATTCATAATGAAATGCTTCTTGAGTGATGAAGAGAAGCTACTCTTTTGCAAAAGACACTGAGTGCTGTTTTTAAAACTTCTTTGTATGAAACTGATTCAGTATACACATGACTTAACAATGGCTGAACACTCAGAAAGAAATGTAACTGACACTCTTTTATCACAACAGTTCTTTTGACCTGAGATGCTACAGAATGTCTGTACATTCTGCTGAAATTGTGACAAATGTTGTACAAACAACAGCTGAAAAGACTGCTGACAAGGCTTCTTGAAGCCTCTATCTGTATCAAAGTGAATTTGATGAAAGATATTCATTGACTTTGTAGTAAATCTATCATCAAGTGAGGGTTGTATGAACCTTTTGATTATTACAGATTGTTTTAACAAGAGAATAATACTGAAACTGTGCAAGAATATGACTGCAGAATGAGTGACTCAGACATTTGTACAACATTTCTATCAGGCTCATGAGCTTCTCACTGCAGTAGTATCAAATTGAGGCACTCAGTTTGTGAGCAGCCTATGAAAGAGAGTCTGTCAACTTTTGAAGATTGTATGAAGAATGTTCACAGCATATCACTCAGAAACTGATGAGGCAACTGAGCAAATGAATCAAAATGTTGAGCTGTATCTTTGTACATTCTTCAATTATAGTCAGAACAACTGAGCAAGCCTGCTTCTCATGACTGAGTTAGTCATAAACAATCATGACTTTGTCTCAACAGAGGTGAGCCTCTTCTTCTTGTCTTATGAGTATTATATGAAGCCTTTACAACTACTTGAGAAGTTGAAGCCTGTACAATCTGCAAAAAGTTCAGTACAGAAAGCTGATCAAATTGTACAAAAGATGAAAGAAGTCACAGAGTGAGCACAAATGACTATGACTGTCACTCAGCAGATACAGAAAGAAGTGATGAATTGAAAGAGACAGCAGTCTTATGACTTCAAGAAAGAAGACAAAGTCTGACTAAATCTTAAGAACATACATACAAACTGTCTGTGCAAGAAGTTTGATGCAAAGAATGTCAAGTACATCATTGTTAAGAAGATTAGCTCACATTCATTCTGTTTGAACACATTGTTGAGTATTCATAATGTGTTTCATTCAGTCATGCTTCAATCAGCAGTCATGAATGCTCTCTCTTCTCAGTGTACAACAGATCTGCAACTCTCATCACAAATTGTAAGTGATAAAGAAGAGTTTGAGATAGAGAAGATTTTGAAGAAAAGATTTGTATGATGCAAAGAAGAATTCAAGAAGAAGTACTTGATGAAATGAGTCAATTATACTCAACTCACATGAGAATTGACATCTGCTCTGAAAGACACAGTAATGTTAAATCAGTGAAAGTTAATGCAACCTGAGATGACTAAATCTTAACTGTATGCAAGAAGATTGAGATGCTTCATGAGTTCAAGAGATTGTATGAAGTTCAAAATCTAGGGTTGAATTTATTTGATTTATTTCTATGCTAATTACTAATGATGCCTTTTTGATTTCATCAAAGCTACTTGTTTTGAGCATCGCAAAGAGATAAGGCACACTGCTCAGATGTCACACATAGTCTGTATGACTAGACTCTATAAGTGTCACACACAGTCTGTACAACTAAACAAGCACAGTGCAAAGAAGAAAGAAGAGTTGTATGTATTTAAGAGGCAATATAGATGACAATCACCCTCATCAGCAACACTGATGTAATCTGTCTCAGTTGAGCAGCATGCTCATTCTCATTGACATTGTTGTTGTTCTCATTGTCTGAGATGACAATGAGAACATCATTGTTGCATACAAAACAGCAAGCAGTGTGGTCACATCACTTGCAGTTACCACAACACTCACTGAAATGTTTTGATGTACAATGACATTTCAAAAAGAATGTCATATCATGTGTCTGACAGTTGATACAATCAGCAGAAATCAACACATCTTGACTCTGAATCAGAATCACATTGATCTACAACAGCTGATGAGTTCTTATCTGATTCAATGTGATATAAAGCTGTACAAACAGAACATTCACACTGAGCAGCACAAGAATGATCATTGTCTGAGAGAAGTGAGTGTACTGAGCAAGCTGCTGCTGATCAACAAAGAGAACTGAATCATCATCAGCAGTCACAAGAATGAGAGTGACAATGTATGTATCATAAAGAACAAAAACCCTGTGAGCTGTCAGCTCTGAGACATGTATCTGTACAACACTTACATTGTTGTTGTTGTTGTTGTTGCTGCTGAGCTTGTTATATAAGAGTCAGTGCTGACATATTCAATCAAGAAAGGTTTCACATACAAAAGGTGTCAGTGAAGAAGTTAAAGAAGAAAGAAAAAGAAAAGTTGTATGTAAGGTGAGAGGGTTTATAACTCACTTCACTGACAGATAAGCTCAAGTGAATTGTTGAAGAAAATCACACAAGCAATGAAAAAATTTTCATCTGCAAACCTTACTCATATGAAGCAGGCAAACATGTGTTAACAGACATTGACAATCATACAACAACCTTTTCAGAAGCTTAAGACACAATCTTGAAGAAAAAGAAAAAGATGATGTCATGAGTTGAACTCATAATAAGGTCTTATGATCTAGTTGCTTACTAAGACTTTAAGACTAAAGCACATTATCTTTTCACTTTTGTATGAAGCTTTTCTTTTTCTCTTCATAGTATTCTTCTTGTATTTAGAAATTATCAATTGAGTGTCAGTCTCATTGTGAACCTGTGACAGAATTCTTCTGTGACTGTGTGTTTTTTCAGTTCTACAACCTTTTGTGTTGACATTTCTGACAGCAGAAAATTCTTTACTGAAACCTTTTTATCTTTGACATGTGAGCTCAATATGAGTGTCATGAGTTGAACCCATACTAAGGTCTTATGGTCTAGTTGCTTACTAAGACTCTAAGACTAAAGCACATTATCTTTTCACTTCTGTATGAAGCTCTTCTTTTTCTCTTCATAGTATTCTTTTTGTATTTAGAAATTATCAAT
>JAABUP010008802.1_pt1 | contig 12692 bp, 20 predicted proteins | sample 5559201 | NCBI WGS metagenome assembly JAABUP01 (sample SAMN10711887, study PRJNA513373) | rock metagenome | isolation source: Antarctica rocks | place: Antarctica | reverse complement strand
TGCTTGATGCTGGTCGGTCAGTGTGAGAGATAGCGGAGGACGTGCGAGACATAGGAGATGGCTGCTGCTGGTTTCCATACTGGCCAGGATGATATTGAGGCTGCTGAGGGCCTGGAGTCATCTGGGGAGGTGGGCGTGGAGAGGTAGGTGGCATACCCGGATAGCCGCCGTAAAACTGACCACCGTAGTATTGCTGCATATAATTTGGATCGTATGCATTCTGCATATATTGATTCTGGTTTCTTGTTGTCAGATATTGTTCAAAGTTGCCACTAGCGGGAGAAAGGTCAGGGAACGTCCGAGCGTTGCCTCTGCCACGAGATTGGGGTCGAGCAAACTGAGGAGCAATGCCTCTCAAACGTGAAGGAGATTGGGGGTTTACTTGTGGGGGTCCCATATTCTGGGGGTATCCTCCATATGGACTTGGGTATCCATATGGCTGTTGGGGCATGGGGCTTCCCATGGGCTGGCCAGGCTGGGCGGGAGCCGGCTGTGCGTTTGCCAAAGACGGGCTTCGAGCAGCTTGGTGAGGGGAATTCGGGTATGGGGCTAGGTTTCGATTTTGTCCTTGGTAAGGGGTCATGTTGGAACCACCGCGCGGTTGGTTAGGGGGAGCTCTATTGTTCGGGATGGGGTAGCCCTGGCCCATCTGTTGCGGATACTGGCCTTGGAAACTAGCTCTTCCGCGACCACTTTGACTATACCCGCCTCTGCCTGCACCTGGGCCCATAGCTTGGTTGCTCATAGTGTCGCTGTGTTGAGATTGTGATGACTCGCGACGGAGGTGACTGGGCTGTGCTTGAGCTGCGAGAGGACCTTGCGGTGCTCCAGACGGTCTCATCTATTTATAGTATTAGTCTTAGTATTGCGGGCAGATTAGTGCTACTAGAACTCACGGTTGCATCGGCGCCCCCAAAGCTACCAAAGCTCATGCTGTTGCTATTGCCATGTAGACTGGACGGAGGTCGACCACCGCTTGGAGGTGGCTGAGGGATCGGTGATGGAGATTTCTGAGGAGATGTTAGACGCGGGTTCGCTGGGCTGTTGACTGCTAGGGAGTCCGTAGACTGATTGGGTGCAGGTGTGGTGTTGGCCGCCGGTGGTGAGCCTTCTGGGACAGATCCAAATTGTATGTTGTTTCCCCCTTTGGGCTTCCCTGCCACCGGACCTCCATTTGGCATGTATCCAGAAGCTCCAGCTGCGCTAATAGTGACTGATGGCTTTCGAGTATGATCGATGCCCGAACTAGAGCTTGTGGGTGTAGTGCCATTGACTGTGGTAGGTATACCTGCAGCCGGAACAGCAGGTGTGATAGCCTTACCGTTCATTTGTGAGCTAGTGTCTAGCTTGCCATGCTGTGAGCCGCTCACTGTCACTGAAGGAGGAGAGCTGCCTGACGCAGAAGGAGGAGAGGCGTTCTTCTTTGTCGCGTTGGCGTAGCTAGTTTTGCCAGCCGAACCAGCGGCAGACAGCGATGCGTTGCTTGGTGCTTGCGGTGGGAGGACTGGCTGAGAGATGCTTGTCATCGAGAATTTGGTGAATATTTTATTAAACGGATATCGCAGTGGGCCAAGATTTTCTCGCTCGCGACAAAGATCGAGGTATTATCTCGAAAACCAGCTCGAGGACGTGCTCTTGAAGAATATGGAGTGGAGATTTGCGTGCCTAGCTGATGAGAGAGCGCAGGTGTTGATATCGTGGGTTGAAGTGAGGATCGGTGGTCTTCGCTCAGAGTGCAGGAGCCTCGTCCGTGCAACCCGTGAGGTAAAAGGACTGTACTGATGTAAGAGTACGGTAGAACTCAGTAACAGTAAGTCCCGGTATTAGAAGATGCTGTTAGTATCTTCCGGACATCCGCGTCATCCAGATGGACTCGCAGGATATGTGTTTATTAGTGGTTTGGTGATTGTGTTTGGTGAGAGGAGGTTGCGAAAGAAATCTTGAGATCTTTCCCGTGCAATTTTACGCTAGCGCAATAGGGCTGAAAAATTGAGGCAAACTTTTTTTGACCCTGCCGATAATAACCTGCATCACTTTTCACGCTTCTACAGTTCTTGGTTTTGGGTCCAAGCAATATTGGATACCACTACCGGTCTACCAAAGACAGAAACTTTCCGGCCCCAATCTCTTTGCGCACCGGCAGCGCCTTGCTAATGAATATGCAGTCTCTCCAACAAAGTTACTTTGAGCCACCTCCTCTATTTTCTCCGTAAAGCACGAAGATCTGTTTTAGAGGCGAGGTGGGAGACCTTGGAGTCAGCTTTCGACCGCAGTAGGCGGAACCTGCATTCGGTAGCAACGAACAGCCTCATCCAATCATGCGCCCTTTTCGTCCGTGAAACGCCCTGCTTGGATTCCAGGCTTGAGCAACAAAAAGGCTTCCTGACTCACTAAACATCTCAATATTACTCGGAGGGCTTTTGGGCGCTTCGTGTCTTTGTCAAGAGGGGAGGGTCTCCCAAAAATGATACTGCGATATGCAGGTGACGTGCAGCTGCAGGCGGCAGTTGCATGAACCCATTTTTGTGATTTGTCACTCATTCTGTTAGAAATTCCGATAAGGCCATTGTGTATCTTGGAGCTTCGCGACCTCTGTTGACTCATCCTCAGGCTGTGAATCATGCTTAGGCCAGGATTCTCGCTCTCAAAAGATGCAGGGACGTTGTCCTTCGAGCGATGATTTGAAGTAATGCGATTCATATCTGTCTTTCTTGTGCGCACTTGTGTAAAGAATAATGAGCACACGGACAGATCTATATTTGGAACCCATGTGGTACCTACGGAGTATACTACGAGTACGGCAAGTCTTCACTATGCGCATCAAAGAGATCAAAACCAGACATTACTAAGCCGCCAAGAATAGCCTCTCATTGGCCATTACAGGACGATCATGCGAAACACAGTGGTAGCTGCGATCGCCACAGTAGCCGACAGCGTTCCATTACCCCATCAGATTCCTTCAGAGGAAAAAGGTAGGGACGCCGGCAGCAATGGCGCCAAGACCGAGAAAATTCGTACTCGCAATCGACTTGCTCGACGAGCCTCCTTTCGGCGTATTAGTGTTCGAGCTATTCGAGACACTGGCATTCACTTGGGCTGCAGCTATGACATCCCAGAAATCGCAGACGCAGAATGCGTCCTTTGCCATGATATATATTCGAAAATATTTGTTCCATCATTGTAGGGAACCTAGACTCGGCAAATTTTGTAGGTTTGCGGCTGTCTTGAGGTCCTCACAAATTAATATTGTTGGCATAGTTCAGAGTGAGGTTGGCTTTTGCGGATTAGGAATGCAATGCTACAATTATGCACAGCAAATCTAGCAATGCAAACCCTTGAGAAGCTTTTATAGACTTTCGCTTCTATGTGCATACTATCTGTTAATTCACGGGTCTTCATACTTCATGATACCCTCCTCGGCAGCCTTAATTTGCAAGGCCAACATCCTAGAGGAATACCTGCACAATGCGAGATTCCCGCCAAAGAACCAGAAGCCTGGGTGACCAGTCCGTCTCCACATAGTCTCAACTCTTCCTCTTCATCGAATCCCCAAACGTCCTTGATGCCATCCGCAATCTCATCTCCAAATATCTTTCGAGGGGTCCCACGCATGTTCTCATAGCCAGTAGCGAACACAATCCCATCTACCTCCAACTCAGAGCCATCTTCGAAAAGCGAAGACATGTTCCATCGTAAATGACATGAACCCAAGAAGTTTCCGCTAAAGAGCAGCCACGTGGTTTGACTTCTGTGATCTCCTTACCCTGCTTGATCTTGATCTTGCCGTCGATGATAAGCTGACTAACCCCAACGTCAACGTAATAGCCACCGCCTCGTTGGAAGTTCTCATGAAGAACCATGAGTCATCGAGTCCGTTGTCGAGCTTGAGCCCTGCCTTTTCCAAACCAGCCAGGAGATCGGCATCTCTACGAGATATTTCTCTTGTGGCATCCATGTGCATGCGCTTCAACATTGCGTTGGGAATGCTCATGAACAAGAGGTCGGCATCTTCCGTGGCTGGTCCACCCTCCTCGTAAAGGCCAGCGAGCAGAACGTCAAGACCGGCCTTCGAAGACATTACGTAGGTCGAAGATCATTGGACGATGGTCACATCGTAGCCGTGTTCGTGAAAGTCTTGGGCAATGTCGTGGCCCGAATTGCAGCAGCCAGCAACGACCGCCTTCTTACCATTGGAAGTCGCATTGGCACCTTTGAATTGGCTGGAATGGCAGAGGCGATCGCCTTTGAACTCATCCACGCCTTCAATTTTTAGGAACATCATCTCTCCGCTGTGGCCGGTGGCTTGAATGAAATGACGCGGGTGAAGGGTGCGATCTTCCACTGTGCCATCAGCTTTCTTCCGTTCAAGTTGACGGTCCATTGCCGCTTATTCTCGTCCCAACTAGCTGATTTAAGATTCGTTTGAGTCCACACATTGAGTTCGAGCAGCTTGGCGTAAGACTCGAACCACTCTGCAAGCTTGTCTTTGGGGAGGAAGACGGGCCAGTGCGAGGGAAATGGAACATATGGCAAATGGTCGTACCACACTGGATCATGCAAGACTAGCTGATGATATCTTGATGGTCTAGCGGAGTTGTGAATTGGGCAGATTATGACTTCTAGTCTACCTGTTCCTCCAGTTGTCGCCATCTCGAGGATTGCGGTCAATGATCAACGTAGGCACACCCAATTAGTGTAGGCGGGCTGCTGAGGTGAGACCGCCTTGGCCAGCGCCTGATTGCAATAAACGGTAAGCCTTGAGTGTCTCAGATAACATGAAAATGCTTCATCTCACCTAAGATCAGAACCGTTGGTTCATTCCCATCCTCAAAATTCTCCATCGCGGTCCTTCTCTCCTGCCAATTCTTCCTTCCAGGCTGCCCACCATGAGCAACACCATGCAGCCTGTTATTTTCCACAGTCTTTTCATGACCCTTCAGTCCGTACATAGCCGTAAACAGCGTAAAAGCCTTCCATTTGCCATCTTTATCCTGCAAAAGTCTAACAATACCTAGTCCCCTCCCAACGTCCGTTTCGATCTTAAGGAATGACCCGACACCACTGACTGTCCCATGGTAGTTTGCAGCAGTGAAATGAGGAGAGTGCAGCGTACTGCTAGCATCGACTTGAACGGACTTGATGCGGCTGCCATTGTCGCTGCTCTTGAGAAACGACACTATCTTCTCAGGTCCATTAAAAGTATGGTAGTCCCAGCTAAGACCGAGCTCACCTCGCCAGCAGGACCCAGGGAGGAAGAGGCGGCTGCTGGCGTCGTAGTCAGAGGTGGAGAGAGCCATGCTCAGGGAGTCAACCCATTCGGTAGCGATCTTGTGGACATCCTCTTTAGGTGGGGCATTTGATTCCGGGTACGCAGCAGGCTTCAATTGTTTTGAACCTGGTTCGACGCAGTTGTAGGGGGGATTTGTACTGCTGCTGTAACCACTGCGAATTGGTGAATGGGTTGCTTATATGTCTGTCTAGTGCACTAGAGATGATCCGAGAGGAAGTTCTAGAAGCACACTGGGAGGGGTACCAGAAGAATTTGGCCAAGTCAATGCGGGTCAAAGGAATAGCCTGCAGGTCGATACCCAGCAGGGTGGTACTCCATCCAATGCAGTACCTGAATTATCCCCGCAATCAAACCGGACAGCTATCGATCTCCTTAAAGGGTTACCCATTATTGCCCCGCAACCAGGAAAGCAACAGATAGGTAAGGCTGACGGCTTTTTATTATTCCGGAGCTAGTAGGGGCTGAAAGTGAACCGGACACGTTCGATTTCACAACAACGGTCAATCCAGTCCAAGTTCACCCTTACTATAACTCTATCGTAGTGAAAGAAGATGAATTGCAGTCATCCTTATCACTAGAACATGAAGCTCTGGAGATCCAACGCATTCACGCGCCCAACTCGCCTTTAAGATCCCCGCCTTCTCCTTACCCTCCTCCTTTCTCTTCCTCTAAGCAAAGCTTTATCCGATAGGAACCTCCAGCAACAGAAGCTGGCCTATGCAACATATTCAGGATAACATAAAAGAAAGTTTCATGCAAGCTATGACCTTTTCGGCAAATTTTCCAGCCTCGCCAAAACGACATATTCCCCAGTCTCCACCACACCTTCGAAGCTTTCATTTTTCAGCAATATAAAAACAAAAACGAACCTAATATTTACGGTATTCTTTTGAAGATAGGCATAAAGATGTTATGCAAAGTAAAATCTGCATGACTTCTACATTGACCTTAGCCACTTGGAATTTTTCATGTTTACCGTCGAAGTCTCTCTTCAGTCAAAAGACTGTCGAATGGACCAAGAATTGCAAGCATAAACAAATAGAATAAGATCTCAGAGCAAGCAGAGAAGATACAACTCGAGGTACGTAAGGCTTCACACAATTCACTCACTCTTATTTCATGTACCACCATCATCATTGTCTTCCCCTACCACTAGATACAGGAAAATTCGCTCCATCATTCCCTGTTCAGCTGAAAGTGACATTTGCCTAAATTGATAATCGACTTTTGAACTTTGAAGATTTCCATCTCAAACCCATTTTATCTAGGGTTTCTGTTCAACAGGCAAAATGTGCTTTAGGGAAATTTTAGAATCCTACCAAAGCAGGGACCCTGAAAAAGCTCTGGAGGACGATTTCCCCCGAACACTCTACGGAGGTGAATGGTGGCGTCGATATCCGTCAAAACTTCAATGTCCATACTCTCGTTCTTCATGGCCAATACGCCAAAACCTTTGCGCGCCGTCTCTTACAATTGAAGAATGAAGATGCAGAGACAGCAGAGCTGACACCAAAGAAACACTTTGAGAAGTATGTTGCAGCATATAAGCTACAGCAAGCCTACGACGTTCTCGAGAATATCAACAAAGTCGGAGTGAAAACGGTACCATCTCCAATTGTCATCACAGTATCGCCTAGTCTCTCGTACAGTTCTCGGGAAATCTGCGGAGACGGGACAAAGGGTCATCTTGCGAGCCATTGTGAGAAATTATTTGTGTATAGTGATCTGATTTGGTATGTAGAAGGGCGCTTACATGCTGCCCTTGCGAGATTCTCTTTAAAGAGGAGGAAGTGAGCGGATTTGTACGGGATTGAGGGCGTAGTAGGTACGATCTTTGTTGAGACTTTTGACGATCTTCTAGGGGTATATTGTGGAATCAAAGGTGGATTGTCGTTCAGAAGAGGTTGAGCGCAGACTACAACTCTCCTTAGGTCTCTGTGTCGACTATCTCGGTAGCAAAGTCATTGCCTCGATGCTTGATAGCTTTGCTGAATGCGTTTTCGATGGTGGGGTAGTAGCTATCCACAAAGTGTTTGTCGACGAACTGCACTGTCGGCGAGGATTTGCCTGGAGGAGTCCTTTCAAAGCTTGGACCCCGAGCGGTCTATTAGACCGAGAAGCGCGATCTGACTAAATCTTGGCTCAACTTCGAGTGTTCCATGGCGGGCGATGCTTGGAAGCAATCGAAGAAATGATATCGTCGATAGTCGATTGAAAGTCTCGTTGGGTTGGGGCCAATGCTGTGAGGGCATGCGAGGAGTTCCGCAGCCCTCCAGCAGGATCTACACCACAGCGAGAGGACTCAAGTCTTCCACAATCTTTCACTTGTTTCACATCGTGCTTGATCCGTTTCCCGAAAAAGGCTCTGCTCTCTCCCAAGCCTTGGATTTGGTAGGATAGCCAGGCGATCCCTCGGTGCAGGGAGTGATGGAGTGTTCGGTGGTCGCATCGGTCTCAACCTGTGCATGCTTGCGGATTTTCTTCAGTCTCTCTTCAATCGCCTGGACTGAGCACCCAAACTGATATCGTGTCAGTGTCTGATGCTTTGAGACAACGGCGAAGGAAATACACGAGCAGCAGCGGCATCAATATCAACCTCGATCTTGGATTTTGCTTTGCTACGGGCAGCCGCAGCTACAGCCGTAACATTTTCTTCTCGGTCAGATCGCACAACTCCCTCAACAGCGCCCACCGCTCTGCCGAACTCAACGCCCGTTCCAACGTACCCTAAGCCCCTCAAAGAGATCGTTCTGCTCATGGACTGCATTTGATTGTCGTTGTCCTCAGTAGTATCGACCATGATGTTGCGTCCATTGACATTCCTGACCACATATTTCGAAGTACGAGCGGAGCTCCGAAGTAGGCGAATGCGTGAAGATCCTGAGGACCGACTTGTACTTCAAGAGAAGAACTCGATTGTCGAAGATGAAATCTCTCGCTTTTCGATTGAAGCGTCTTGATCAGCCGAGCGTTGTTTCGCGATGGACTCGTTGTCTTCCTCTTCTGTGGATTCAAATTTTAACCTACCCTGGGTTAGCAGCTCTCCATAGGTGCCAATGGGGTGGCTGAATTACCCGTCGGTAATGTGGTATAATGGCTCTCGTGAAGAATTGTCGCCAGTACACATCAAGAAAAGAAACTGCTGCCACACATTTCCTCCGATCAAAAGATTTTCTGAGCAAGAAGTGCAATCTCGAACATGATGATATTAGTAAGAAAAGGAAAATATGCAGGCCAGGGGGGTAGCAGATCCTCTTATCCCTCGCTATTGGCCGCGGTCTTCCATTGCTTATATAAAGAGGTAGCATCCTGGATGGCCACCACTCCAACGCTTCCCCACTGTGGATGAGCCATGTGCTGTTCTGACAACTCTATCTACGAGAGCGTCTTCGTCGGAGAATTCGAGCTCCAGCTTTTCAATCTTCACATTGCCATGATCAATGACCGCCCATTACTCTTATGGTATAGTAAGGTGGCTGCCATGCTGTCTCGTTGCGCGAATATGAGAAGTGCTTGTTGACCTGGAAAGGCGCCTACCGAGCGTCAGTGCCAGGCCAGTAGGAGCACCACAAGTAAGTCATGGTGCATACTCGGAATGTTAGAACATAATCCATGCTGTAAGACATCTTGATTTGATGGAGTTGAACGCTTGTTGGGGCAACGAGGATGGTAGAGCGTGATGTGTGGGTGGACGGCATCACGATATTGGTTTAGCGAGCCTTGCCGCAAAACACGCTAAGGCTTTTAAAAACCAACGAAAAGTTATCATTCATACAGAGCTACAATCTCGACTCTACTCCAACACCTGACTCTTCTGATCATTGTTTAATCTCACACAATGCGTGCTATTAATCAGCCAAACTTCCATGCATCTCTAAACCCCGCCAAAAACATACCAAAGGTCTTCAAGAGCCTCTACCGTCAAATGTCAGTACCTTACTCAGACCAACCGCGGCAAAACGTGCCTTGAGTTAGCTTATTTCCAGAAGAGCTACGACTGACGCAAAACAAGAGCGTCACCAACAACTCACGGAGGAAAAGGCGAAGGCGCGATGTGAGGCGGAGGCCAGGCAACGCGAGCAGGATATTGAAGGAGAGAAGGCGTGGTTCAACAAGATGCTGGAGCAGAATAAGGCTGAGGAGCAAAAGCGCTGAGGGGCGAAGGGATGAGATAGTCGCACCATTACAGAAGAGGTGAAGCTTCCAGACTGCACTGAACAGAGCTTTTTGTCCCAAAGCTCCTTGCCAAACATCTCACCTCTATCGTTGACCAAAATTTTCCCACATCTCATGGCTTCAGCCATAACATTCATATTTCCACAGCAGCTACGAGCGTTTTTGAAAGCTCGATAGCATATATTATCATCTCTTTTCTGTATTCGGCAAGGCTGACTCTGCCAACAGTTATATATACATATCCTATCACCCACGGCTCTTCGACACCAGCTGCTCTACATGGTCCCAGGATGACAAGAACGGTGCTTTTGAATCGGCTGAACGACCCACTGGGAGATTTGGATGAGGCTACATTGGTGAGGAATAAGTCGTGTGGGAGAAATCACTTTACCGCAGTCCAGACAAATCCATCTGCAAAGCAACATCCAAATCCCGAAAATCAAACCCACCACGAATAAGTCTCAAGCAACAATGACTCCTATACGACTCTCGAGCGCCGATCAATTGACTCCAGCACAATTTCTAAGCCACTGGTGACGATATTCTATACCTCAACTACCAAAGCAGACCATGGCGCTGTCAATTCTTATCCCATGGTTCGGCAGGGGCCTCGTTCGTAGTTAGGGTTAGGTCAACGAGGCCGAGGTTTGCCGAACCATGGGATACAAGCTCGATATCGAAATTTGCGTCGAGGCCTCGATTTATAACCCTCAAGCTGATGATTAGGCCGAAACTTATGGAAAGGAAAAAGGCTGATAGACCACCGTTGCCACCGCTGGTTTCTATTCTTGCATCAAGAAGAAGGCTCACACAAGCACAATCTTTCTCCTACAGGTGAAAACCCATTAAATAGCAAATTTAGCAAGCATGTCAATACGCGCCAACGAGTACCACACGGATGACCCTATACCAAAGCACCCCAGACAACGCGCCCACGCCACTGTCGGTGATATTACAGCACTCAAAGAGCGTTACAAAGATTTAAAACGCAAATATGGCGAAAATTCTGTGGAGAACTACTCCAGGCTGAAGTCTTGTTTCGACACCGGCTGCTCTCTATGGTCCTGGGATGACACAAAGGTGCTTTCTCATCGGTTGAACAACCCAAAATATATAAGCATGATAAGACTCTGAAGGACGTCGACATTGACCCATACAGCGTGCAAACCGATACTGAATAACGCAGAGAATCCTCGGTAAGAAAAGTACGAAATTCGCCACCTGGAAAAACACCATCGGGGTACAGTGCCATCGTGAACATTTTGGAACATTCGCATGTTGACAAACTTTTCCTCTGCTGCAGTAGTAAAAGGGAAGAAGCACACGAGACTCAAGCCAAAAATGCTGAACCGAAAAGAGACTCGGTATGAGCCTCTGGATTCCGCCACTTCAAACATCGTAGTATCATTTCACAAGCAAAGAAAATGACTGGTCACTATGGCGGGGGAACGTTTGGACGCTGTGACCCTACTACAGTCCAATGCCTTGGCGAAGGCCTACACATTGCTCATAACATTGATTCCGCTCGCACGCGCCGTTGGGTCCGGGGACAAGGCATCCTTCAACACCATCCGCCCTACCCTCACGAAGGACTACGTCAAGGCTATGGAGACCCAGTTTGGGGCTATCAAAGACGCCTACTCGTACAATGAGGCCAAGACGATCCGCAATCAGGTCCGATCAGAGCTTGTAGACACCACAACTGGCACCAGACTTTTCGAACAACACGAACAATAATCACCATACAATGCACTACCAGCCCTGAAGCAATGGGCGGATTATCGTGACCCGTTGGAGTGGATGGCCGCGGACAAGAAAACGGATATCATTATGACCACAAAAGACGGATCCGAGTTCTGACCTGGGTCAAACTGAAACGGGGCAGCGCTTCTTGTGACTGCGCGTCTCATGGGGGCCATGAGACCTCAAAGGGGGGCACTGTGAACGGAAGGAGCTAGCTGCTAGTGTGAGGGCCCTTATAGAACTCACAGAGCCAGATAGACCAACAAGAATCAATACATGACTGACTTGACCATAAGTGCCCTGAGCGAGTGACTGAGCCACTGCTACAAAGTTAAGGTGCAGGTTTCTGTTCAACCGTCATTCAAGCACGTCCATTGTGAGGTTTTAAATAAGCTACGTTGACAACGATCTCCCGCGATTTCTCTGGCAAATCGGCCCTGCAACAGCTTCATTCCTCTGGTTGACATTCTACCGATCGTGAAAATTTTCTTAACCAGCTCCGAGGAACGAAATTGAAACAGTGAGAGAAGACACGCAATTTTTGCAGTGATGAGGCTAAACACAAATCAGAATTCTCGCCCCCCCTCGTCAATTCCGCTGAGTCGAGATCGTCTCCACAGCGTGGAAATACTTGCATACGCAGGGTATCACCTGGAAGCAAGAAAATAAGCTCACTCTGCTAAGATCCTCGAATGGCCAATTCGGACTATGCTCAGAAGTGTGATAGTGGTATAGAAGCAAGTCCTGCGAGACTTTACCCCACGATGATTGCGACGCTGCCACTGAAGCGTTTCAGTTACGAATCACCATTGATTTGACCGGTGAGGGTCACAATCAAATCCACGGCAAGAAGATCGAGGCCATTATGCTTCGCAGCGTCAACCTTCTATCGCTGCTTCGAACTAGACGACATTGAGGACGACCGCGTGTCCGAGGAAAAGCGTCTAGTCTTGTACTCAAATATGACCCGTTGGGAGTGATGGTGGCTCAGAACCTACATTTATGAAACTTTACGAAGCAAGTTACTCCAATTTGACAGGCTTTACATGCTGCACTGCTAATTGGAGTGTCAGTCGCTCGTACTAGATAACTCTCACAGCGTCCAGTGATCCTCCAACTACGGAGTCAATGACAATAAGGGTGAATGGGATGATGGGCCTTGGTCAGAATGGAAACATAAGATGTCAATACTTGCAGGATTCCCATGAAAAGGCAGTAGGAATAATCACAGCACGGCTTATCATCTGTGTTACCATACCAACAGCAATCTCCCATGCCCGGGTTACACCAACCCCATCGACCTCAGCAATCTCAGGGAGCAAACCGGCCCCTCGTGACAACGTCAGCTCCAGCTCTATCCCACCGACCTTGACCTGTTCTCTTTGAGAGATACCAACCCTTCGGCAGATGACCAGCACCTCTGCCCCGACTTCCACCCCAGGTCCAGAATACGTTGATCAGCCAGGTGCTCACAAGTACTACT
>JAABUP010008799.1_pt1 | contig 12698 bp, 14 predicted proteins | sample 5559201 | NCBI WGS metagenome assembly JAABUP01 (sample SAMN10711887, study PRJNA513373) | rock metagenome | isolation source: Antarctica rocks | place: Antarctica | reverse complement strand
CGCTGGCCTAGCGCACCACCATCATCGCTGTGCGCATGACCCTACGCAATACCCCGAGCACCACCCCGGGCATCACCCCCGCGAGAGAATCGGCTGAATCGACCGAATTTGGGGTCTGATTTTAGGTGGTGTTGGTGGTTCATCCCCTATAGCCTTCCCGAGTGTTTTGGTCGATCATGAACATCAAAAAAATCGAAAAAATCGAACTTTTTAAAATCACGTGATTTGCTAAAAAATCGTGATTTTGCTAAACCTGCGAAACCTGCGAAACCTACTAAAATCGTGATATTAGCTCGCGCATTTGCTAATTGCGATAAAATCACGATTTTACCTACATTTCCGGAGTTAGCAAATCCGGATTTGACATAAACTTTTGAGATTTGCCGATGTAGTCCTATATCTTATCCTATATCTTATCCTACATCTTATCCTACATCTCATCCTACATCTCATCCTATATCTCATCCTAATATGCCCATTATTTGCTCTCGATAAACCCTCGTAACCTAATCCTTGCTGTAGGTGGAATAGCGAAAGGCCTCCCTATCTTCCTTATTAGTGGAGTAGTATACGAACCGAAGGCGAGGAGGTTATCGATAATATAATAGACAGTGGTCTTATATATATACTCGATACGTGCTATAACGTTAATAGGAGTCTTATTAAAGATCTATTATTAAATGCGATCCTTCTACTATACCGAGAGGTTCGGAGCTATCTCCACCTAGGATAAGTTAGTTAACCTTATAAAACACTAAGAGAATCGAATCCGCAGCCTTATAATTGCCTATTCCGGCGACGAGATGGTATTATAAGGTTATATAGGTTTAAATATGCTAATTAGCAGTTGTAGCATACAAAGTTTAGTGGGGTTTATACGGAAAGACAAAATTTTATCGGAGTTGCGCCGCTTTCGAACATAGGGGTACTTGACAATTTCATGCATTAGATGAGAGACAATAGATTAGAGCTTGAGGTACCAGCTACTCGGAATTGCCAAAACGCCTGCATATCTCCACGCCCTGAAGTGCAGCACTTGTCGGCCACCGTTGGAGAACGAGTTGTCATTAACTGTTCAGCGTTCAGATACAGATTTTGGAGACATGGTTCATGCATAAATGTTGGCATTGAGCTTCATCAGATAGCGAACTCCAACAGGAAAGTACGTAAACGCTTATGAGGGGTATCTTGCTGGCAACTGAAAAATCTTCCATAAGTTCACGTTCCACGTATTCCAACTCCGAAAGGATGAATGCCAACATTACGGTCCGTCTTATATATTACTCACACTCGTTTTCGAATCCTTTCCCTTACCACGCTTGACATTGAACACCTGTTTCAGCCGCTTCAACTTCGCGAATCTCTCTTTATCCTTCACGTCCTGATCTATTCTATCCTCTTTCATAGTAGCAGAGCTGGCCAGACTACCAATACCACTGGCAGTATCTTCCAAAGTATCCTTAGGCTCCTCCGCCAGAGTCTTTTCGGAGTCGTACTTCTTGTGTAATACGTTTACCTGCACAGCACGCACCACGACTTGCCAGCTTGCAAGTCCGTCTAATGAGGTTCTGCGCGAAGCTGCACCATTCTGAGAGAGCGGATTGATCCAAGGACAGTAATCTCTATGCTCACCGACGACGTCTAGGCGCTCCATGCTTGATGGTATTGAGGAATCGGAGGAAGGCTTGAAGAGCCAGAGACCGAGGCGGCGAAAACAGGCCGTGCAAGTTGCGAGACCCGCAATGTGATCTTCTTCTGCCTGCCACCCAAATAGAGCGAGGAGCATTGCTGGAGAATTGAGAGTAGATGGAGTTTCTGGGTCTTTCGGAGGTTGGGCTTCCGGTTCTGATGGGGGGAGTAATAGATCGTGTAATTGCTCGTGGACGCTCGAATAATCGAAGGTGTCAGGTGTCGAGGGATTTGGAGGTAGCTCCGAGGACATGGCAGCCAATGAAGTGTATCGTTGGCGAAGATTCTGTATCGCAGTGCCTTGATGTGCCAAAGCTAGACGTTGGATTGAATCTGTATGCTCTGTCAGGTAGTGCGTTTAACCGATAAGTAAAGACTCGCATACCATCACAGCCTCGCCGTCGCCACAGACAGCCTCCCTCATGAGCTGAAATGATCAATTCGGCGTACTTCTCGACCAATTGTGCTTGGGCTCTTTCTCGCCAATCATCCTCGTCCTCGTCATCCTCTAGCTGGTCTGGTATCCTTGCTTCTGAGTCGCCCTTATCCTCTCGGCCAGTCTCGAGTAAAATGACCACCTCTTTCCCACAGCCTCCGACGCAGCCAACCCTCTCCTTTCCCACACATGACCAACCCCGCTTCGACCATTGAACCTCATTGATCTTCTCCGGTTTACCCCTCCACTTATCCACATGCCTATAGGTCTTCAGCCTCGTGAGGAAGTGGCTCCGATCCCAGGGCGCAAAATTCGGAGGCTTGCGTTCGTCAATCATCGTTGCTGAGGGAGGTGCTTGGACTGCGGACAAGGGACGTGCTTTTGAGGTTGCTTTCGCTGTAATACGAGTACTTGGAGGAACATATGCAGAGACTGGTCGCTCGATCCGAGGCTTTTTGGCTGGCGAGTCCGTAATTGTAGGAAGTGTGGTTGTGGAGGCATTGTATTTCTCATTGCCGCTAGCCAGAGAGAGACTAGATGCATTTGAGATCGAATCCAAGATCTTGTGCAACTTTCGTTTGGTCGTACTGAGAGCGACAGGCATCTTCGGGCGCGAGAGGAAGCATGTACAAGAGAAAACAAGACGATAGATATGAGTGTCAAAGACGATGAACATCAATTATTAGATCAACAAAGCTAAGGCGTCTATTGTTGACTGATCGCTTACGGCGCTTAGCCTTGACCACTTCAGCCTTCACTGATGCATAAGTAATGATATATATTGGGATTCGAGTTTCGACTTCGGTCCACGCAAACTACTGATACAATTAAGACAACCAAGTCAGAGCTGACATTGTACGCAAAGGACATTAGCTCCGCATATCGGCCCCTCTACACAACCTGTAATTGAAGCAATTGCCCCCCTTCACTTAATTGAACTCAAATACATTGTCACCAAGACTTGCTCTGTGAGTATTGGAGCCGCAAAACCTCGGACCATTCTGTCGCCTCGGTAGATGAAACCTGGTAAGAAAGGCTCAAACATTCGCAAAGATCCTTTGACTCTCTTCTTCTCTCTTTCACTCCTGATCCTGGCTCTTTTCCAACTCCCAACAATCACGTCCCGTCTCGGCCTTCTTTCACGACACCTTGGTACCCTCACTTCCACAGGCTTTCATCAGCGCCCAGTCATGCATGCCTATCGTAAGGAGCTCCGCGTAGCCGAGCTTGCAGTTCAAAGGGCCACGCTTCTCACTCAAAAGGTCTTCCACGAGAAAGCTAAAGGGACCCTCTCAAAGGATGACAAGTCACCCGTCACCATTGGGGACTTCGGGACTCAAGCTCTGATCATTCACGCCATACGTAGGAATTTCCCTACTGATGAGATCGTTGGTGAGGAGGAAGCCAGTTCGCTTAGAGAGAACAGAGATCTTGCGGACCAGATATGGGAGCTAGTGAAAACCACCAAGCTAGATGATGAGGCTTCGGAGGAACTACTTGGGGGCTCCATCAAAGATGAGTGGCAAATGTTGCAAAGCATTGATGAAGGTAAGGGAGCGGGCGGCGCAAGTGGGCGCATATGGGCATTGGATCCGGTTGATGGTACCAAAGGCTTCTTGAGAGGCGGGCAGTACGCTGTTTGCCTTGCTCTGATTGATGACGGTCATGTCAAGGTTGGAGTATTGGGATGCCCAAATCTTCCAGTTGATGACTCTGCGCCGCTGTCGGCAGAAGTTGGCAATGGTGATGGGAGAGGAGTGCTCTTTTCCGCATCATTGGGGTCTGGCGCTACAAGCAGGCCTTTGACTCGTGGTGCCCTCGAGCACGGCCAACAAATTCACATGAAAGATGTACCAGATATTACGCATGCCACTTTTTGCGAAAGCGTTGAATCGGGCCATTCGAGCCATGGAGACCAGGCCGCCATAGCCGAGAAACTTGGTATCACCCGCGAGAGTGTGCGTATGGATTCACAGGCCAAGTATGCTTCAATCGCCAGGGGTGCAGGCGATTTGTATCTCAGGCTTCCAGTCAGAGCTGACTACCAAGAGAAAATCTGGGATCATGCGGCCGGTGATCTCATTGTCAGGGAAGCGGGCGGACATGTCACAGATTCTCAGGGAAGGAGACTAGACTTCAGCAAAGGAAGGACCTTGAGCGAAAACAAGGGTGTGGTGGCTGCACCGAAAGCTATACACGAGCAGGTCTTAGGCGTTGTGAAGAGTGTACTCGCAGCTAAATGAGTGTGCTAGTAAAGTACTGTCTTATGACGCATGCTTGAACTCAAACCTCAACTTTCGACTATCTTATGAAGATAATACTTTTCTTCGGTTTCTTTTCTTTCAAACCAGTGGCTTGCGTCTAGCTCATATTCGATTCTGACACCTTGCTCGAGCCGGAGTTCTTACAGCAACGTTCGGTCCATGTCTTTGAGGGATTTCCCGGCGGCACAGTGTAGAATGACTGATCTGGCGTGGCGCGGTTCCTTTCCATATTCTTGTCCTTCTCTGATTCGGGATCATTCATCACGATTCTACGGCCAAAACATTCTGATTTCGAGCGTTTTTGAGGCACGATCACGACCTTCTACGATAATTATTTTGCCATCGGATAAGAGCGATAACATTCTCAGCAGTGATGCACTTTTTCAATTCATCTTCTCTTTGATTTATGGCAACGGCGAGGTCGGTGGCTTGCGGGTTCGTAAACTTATTTCAAACCAAGGAGGCTGAAGGATTGGGTTTTGGTAATGGCGTTCTGCCCCGCTTAATCAGCCTTTTCTATATGGCTAACTTTACTCCTTCTCGTAGATAGATATTATCAAGACAATCAACCACTCAAATTGAGAAACTTTGTTGTGGGTCAGTCTACCAGGCTTTCAGTAGGGGCTGAACTAGGGAGATTGGATGGCGAGTATCAGGACGGTTGAAAATTCCAAGTCAAATCTCACCTAGTGACGGTAAAGGTAGTGAGACGCAGAGAAATAAAATCTGTCCTAGCGTCACTGGGCTTGGAGACTCAATGGAGGCTATCGATCAGCTGAGAGTGACTTTGGGAGCTGAAACTTATAAGTCGCAATTGCCGTTGAGGTTATGGGTTGTTCACTTTCCATATCATCATGCGCTCTTCTATCGATGCCTATTGCATTGAATCCTCTCGGAGAGATTTTTCAATGTGCCGTAACAGCAAATGATGCTTTGCAAAACTTTAGGGCAGAGTCTGGCAGGATTGATACTTGGTTTTCTCCACTCCAAAGACCATTGTTAGACAGTACCTGAAGCCCCAGAAGGGGAAGAGCCAAGGGCGAAACCCTTGAAACGAGAATTGGGCTACGAGATGGGAGATTATAGCCAGTATCATGTCTTCGCTTGGAGCAAGCGATTCGTTTTGCCCATGGGAACGAGAAGAACATCGCTTCTTGACACATGGAATGACCCACCGTGTAATATCCCAGCTGCCCTGCGACGAAAACGAATGCCCCAGCTGTATTCTTGAGTGCTGTTCCCATTCCCACATTTCCGTCTGCCGTTGCGAATTAAGAAGCCGCCACCATTGTAAATGCCATCTCGACATTGAAAAAGATGCCGATGTAGACTAATTCCTTTAAGAATCAACCCATTACCAGAATTCTGACTGTTAGTTGTTGCACACATACAGTGACAGAGACCCAAGAAGGGAGAATAGACTCCACACTGCCGACACTTTGCTGGTATTAGAGGTTGCAGCACGTCCTTGAGATTATGGACTTACTGAGCACGAAGAGTCCTAAGGCGTTGTTGTGGTCCGATCTAGAGAATGTAGCGATATTCTTCGACTGCGGATCATTTGACTGGATCAATCTGATGAAAGTGTATGATGGGTGTGTGTTGAATGAGATTACTGTCGCTTGGGATGAGGGAATGATGTTGTGTGTTGGATATTGAGGACAACAGATAAGGCGACGGTGTTGTGCAATGAACTCCAAGGCTCAAGCATGAATCTCAAACGCAAAGTATCAACTAATTGAAAAGTATATACCAAAACAACGCCAACAAACTAATCGGTAATGGCTCTGGTAGCTCAGTGGTAGACACGCAATTAATCGTAATTGACCAAGACAATAACCCCGCTGCATCATCCCCTAGGGGTTGACCCGAGGTTAGCGTCTTGCTGCATCAATGGTGATTGGTAGAATCTGACGCTAGCTAACATTGAGCAACATCCCGGGGCTCCGGGTTCGATTCTGGGTTGAGACTTTCGAGTTTCATCCTGGGGATGAGTAAGGCTGATAAATATTTCGGTTCCGAACATCTTTTTGAGGTTTTGTTTATTGGGGTTTCACTGTGTTTGGAGGGACAATACTTGGTAACGACTTTTTTTGTTGTGCTAATTGTGTGATACTTATAAACGGTCACCAAACTGTTAGAAAGGCTTTTCACGCCTCCAGCTGGCAATTCTACCCTCAAATTAACCCCGTCGGGCGTGAGAAATCACTCATGGCCAAATTCAGAATTAGCGTCAAGTAATCTCACATCCCCCAGCGACTACAGCTTTACTTTATCTTGAGGCCATCTCAGTACAATATCCAAACAATTGTTTTCTTCAACGACACCAAACCCACCAAGACACTTTCTTGCCAACACAGAGCCAGAGCCAGAGACGACCACCTTGCTCAGTTCGGCCGCTATGGAACCGATCGACGTTGAAGGCGCGAAGGCCATGAGTATAGAGAAATAGGTTCATATGACATGGCAGGCATCCAGACTGTGTGCAATATCAGGTCGCCTGACATCCCCCACTCGTAGCTGTGACGTCGAGAGCGTTGCCCGAACATTCGCCTATACAAATCAGCAGCCTTGAGCGTTAGTACGTCTGTCCTCATCTGACTCTCGGGACTCGTCGTATCAGTCAGCCTCCATCCAGGCCTGCGGATCATCCTCGGTGCAAATGAGGAGCTGGCGCGCGTTTTGGGTGCATATGTCGTGGGCCATACCGAGGAGTGGCTTGAGTTTGACCGATTGTCTGGCAAGGTACATACCCAAGGGGATCCGGTCAGAAAAGGCGGGGTAAGGCTTGAGGGCCGATTCGGTCATGTGGTAGTAATGGGTGGCACCGTGATCTTCCCCTTTGGCGTAGTAGGCGTCGACTTGGGGGGCGGCCCCCCGCAAGAAGCGCAAACGGAAACGCTGGCTCGAAAATAGGAACTGACAGATAGCTCGTCTTAAATAGCGGCAGTGGTGCGCAACTCTCTACTGCCATCACTGTCAGCCTCGATATCGGTTCATTTATGAATAGCCAGTCCGTTGGAACCTGACGATGCTTCTCATCAGTCTGATGGATGATATGGATGAGATTGCACTCAGCCCTATAGGGCTACTAGCATGATTGTAGAGTACGTAGTTGCTTCTCCTATCCATAGACCATTAACAGTCAACCTCATGATGTTCCTATTGATCATCCATTCAACCTATTCCAAGGCAATCTTCAATCGTGGTGGAAATAGCCCTGATAATAGATTTTCATTAGCTCTCTTCCCTCCTACTAATGTCAGTACATAATAACTGGAATAGTGGATGGGTCACTTACTCGGAGTCGAGAGAGCCCTCAGATAGCGAATGAGGACTACAAGGTGTTGGCTAGTCAAACTTCATGCTGGAGTGACAACATCTGGTATTTGCATCTCAACTGCCTCTGATAAACAAGCTTTGGTTTGGCTGGCCATTGGTCGTGTACAGTCGAAGATGGCTTCGAGCCAGTAAAGTCATTGTGATTCCTTTTGCCTTCCACAACATTCTGAGTTGGTAGATTCTGAATTGACTCGAATTTCTGATAGGAAAAAATTATATGTGTTGTTGGCTGTACTAATGTAGAGCTATTCGAATTGTTCGAAGATCAGATCTTTTAGATGTTGGTATATGGCAAAGAGAGAAGGCAAATCTACTAAAGTAAGCCAGTGACACTCGAGTCCGCGACATTTACCAAAAGGAAACATAATCGATAGTCCGAATCGCCATTGAGATTGATAAATCCCGCAAGGATGTGGGTTTTTGAAAATGGACAGGCTGATCCCCCAAATCAATCAGAGCAACCAAACGCAAATCTGTGTAACATGCTCTTCGTGATCATCTTTTGAGAGTCCAGGGATAATGATTATGCATTTGTTCAGGATCCCCAAAGACCGCGTATTGCTCTGCGAAAGACACTTCCATTGCAAACAAGATGTCTTCACCTTCAGATATCATATTTCCGAGCATCCTACCAATATGTGCCGCACTCTCCGAATTTGTCTCGAGGTTCAGATTTCAGGTCTCCTGGAGCGTTTCATGAAATTCAAGGATAGAGTATATCCCGATGTTATATCTGCTATGCCTCCATTTGCTCACCCCCCTCGCCTTCAGTACTCGGTTGAAAATCAACATCGTAAGCACTAAGTGGTAGCTCAAAAGCCTTTCCAACGATTCCTGCACGGAATTGCTGTCGGCGCCTTATTATCAGCTCTTCAATGTTATCTTCCGTATAGTACCGATCAACATCACACTCCCTCGTCTGCCCAATCCGAAATGTGCGTTTAAGGGCCTGATGGTGATATCCATCCATGAAATCAACATCTAGTTTAACGAGATGGTTGGTACGAGTAAACGTCAGTCCCGTGGCAGCTGTTGTTGAAGTTGCCACAACTATCCTAGGACGTTTCTCTACCGGACATGGTAGACTGAGACAATCAATGACGTTAGGATCTTCCTGAAATGCTTGTTCAAGGTAGTACGATCGTTCATGTTCAGGTCGGAATTGAATAATGCTACCGAGTGACCCGCGGCTTCCAGACCCTATTCAATTACTAGCGATACACAACGAAGCGATGGGATTATGACATAGGATATGCGGCAGGGTGGTTGTGCTTGAGCGAAGAAATGTAATATCCCGCAGGTTTCCATACCTCATAGAACAGACCAGCGACAGTGGGAGACCATCACTTCCACATCCTCCCCAGACTAAATTGTAAGCAGGCGCGGTCTCAAGCTCCCGAAAGCAAGTGCTCAATGCTCTTGACCATCCTGTGCTGACTTGTTCCGGACTATGATCTTTGGATGAATAGATACAAAATCCTTCATGCAAGCTTGCGTTCATCTGCTTCATCATCACGGAACATATCAACCTCTCTCCTCTTGCAGAATAAGCACCGTGGTTGAATGACAGGTTTCATGTGACCGTCCTTGGTCGCCAGACCATGATATCGAAATTGACACAAATAAAGAAGCAAGAAGATTCATTTAATACTGAGCTCTCACGACGGTGCCGGAATGAAATACGTCTTTGCAGAATACAATGAGAATAGAACAGTCCCCCTCCCATGTATCAAAGTCAAATATGTCTTCCAAGTTTGTCCACCTTGCATCCAACCGTTCTATAACGATGTGTCACCTTCTCAGCCCCATCGGTGACTCGTCTCTCAAGGTTCCAAGGACCACTTATCTAATCTCGATATCCACAATATCCAAGGTTCCAGGGTAATTCCAGAGCCATAGGATAATGTCTTCGCAATTCTCGGCTTCAAGTATATACTGATTCAGAAGTTCGCTGGCCGTTTTCACACCCAGTGATCGTATCTAAATACGTTTTCACATTGTCAAGAGATATCGTTACAACGAGATGATGACGAGAGTCTTCAAGAACGTAACAAAGCACTTGACTTATGCCCTTCCAATACCTTGATAGCCCCACACGCCTAGGGCTTTTGAGAGATCAACGCGATTCCGGTGATTGCTTGGCGACTTTATGCCTAGCAGAACAGACGAGTAAGAGTCGCGGCATTGCTTTCGTCGTTGCGGCTTCAGATTTGGGCTTCACAATGCGGACTCTGTGCCGCGTTTCTGGGCGGTTGGCAGTGGAGATGGCCGCGGGTGGGTTCGAGAAGAATATGATGGTGAGGGATTTGAGATGGGTCATGAGTAGCAGTACGGGCGAGAAACGGGGGTTGGATAGGTGGGTGAAAATGTTGTTGTATTATTGATGGGATAAATTACTAGTTCCTCTGCTGAGTGTGATGAGTAATTCGAGATATGAGAAGTAGAGACAATATTGAAACCTTCGGATGCTGTTCGAGGAGACTCTACCGCTTTGCTTGTCTGAAAGAAAGAGTGACCGGGCTCAATGCTTCAGATCTCGATGAGCCACCTTGCCGCCGTCGAGAAGATCTCATATGAACGATAGTAATGAGAAATTGTGTTGACCATCAATAAAACGGCCTTGTTAGTTAGACATTCAAACCGTTTAATGCTAAGACTTAGAAAGCAAGGAATCATGTCATTGGTATGAAGTTGTGTCCCTCGATGACCGTACTGGCCACCGAGCGAGAACGAACCTAGTCTATTATCCGTCTGGAAAGTCACTAAGGTTCAAAAAGGTACCTGCTAGATCAAGCTCTAAGCAGAATTAAGCCACAACTAGGCCTTTTTCTGTGATGGCTCTTTTGAAATATGAAAGTGTGCGATATTCGTTCTAAGTCCGGCTCGGTGTTGAAAGGTAGGACGAGAACAATGAAACGAGAAATCAGAACAGACCTAAACTCAGTGTAAGGATCCATCTTTCCAGGCCGAGAACCCATATCTCAGTGAGCCCGTAGAGACAAAGGACCATGGCCAGTCAGGGCGACACCAGTGTTGTCCAGGAAATGCAGTGCACTTCATGTCTTCAGGCTAATCTCATTCTCCTGAATGATACTTCTTTCTAGATCTCAGTTTGACGCGGATATCGAAGTGGCGATTGACACAACCTTCGGAGCAAGTGAAATTCCCCGCGTTCGCAAGGCAGTCTCTCTCTGTCTTCATGGAATTCAATTCGAACATTGAATCGACCGCTAAAGATTCACGCCAATTGTTGGGTTTCAACGAATTCTAGCGAAGTTCTTCCTCCCGTTTGGTGATCGATCAACTGGCCTTTTTTTTCGTTTCGTCAAAACCGATGTTGATATGCGGCGCGCATTCGTTGTGCAGTCTGAAATACTCTTCGGCCTGATAGTGAAGCGAGTGGAGAGTAGCAGTGGGATATGAGATCGTCAGGCAATTCTGACCCGTCGTCTTCTTCGTCTAGATCTCGGAACACTTGTCTCAACGCTGCCTGTTTGACCGCAGAGGCCGAGCTCGAACCGACCTGGGCGGAGAAATTGAGTATGTTTGAATCCGAAATCAGCTCTCCAAAATAGATGATAGTAGAAAGGGCTCCGAGAACGGCCTGTGTAATTGTCAACTTGAACTTTGGATTCTACGACGATGTCATCATGATCATTCTAGCATGATCATTCTAGCATTTTCCTTGAGACGTAAGGCAGCGTCAACAACCTCTGTAGAAGTGAGAATCAAGTCAGCTCTTCCCGGAGGCTATTCTGGCTGCCTCCATCATCTCCTCTCCGGCACAATCTGTTTGGTACAGCGTTGTGTGCAGGTCCTTATCTTTTGAGTAGATTATGTAGAATGTAAAGATTTTTGGTATGATTAGCAAAGACGATGATATTGTACGCAAGAAAAAAAGATTGCTCGAAAAGCAAGACACTATTCGCGTCGAAACCGGCGACTTGTAATGGTCTCTGAGCACACTTAGTACGGCATTTCGAAGTCCCTGTATGTTGGATTTCGGGATGCGTTGTCGTGGATCGCAGCAGCAATGAATATATCTCGTGATCCTAAGCTGAGCATCCCTGTAGTTCACACCTTTGACTGTGAAAGCCTCGAAAGAGTCCAGATCGTTCGTCCACTGTATTGCAGGTTTTGGCTTCCGCTCCACGAAATTCGATGTGGGACGGGCGTACCGGATTTTGGATATCTCACCTGATCATGACATAGATTCTGAATCTCATGAAGTGCTTGAATACTTGCATATCGCCTGTTTCTGTCACGGCGGCACAAACAGTCCCGCGACCACTTCCAACGAGTCAATGGCTTGTACTTGCGACTCGCCACGGATGCTCCAGTCTTCATCAAGAGTAAATTACGCCCTGAAGACCCCAGGATAGATGTATGGTCATGGCGAGCCCGCAAACCCTCAGTACAGCTGGGTGAATGTGCACAAAAAACCTGACTCTCCAGTCATGCCTGTTAGGGTGCCCCAGGGCGATTGAAGTGCTCCTGAGAACAAAATGACAGTCATCGCCGAGCCTCTTATTATCGCTGCTACTCGGAGGAGTGCTTGCACTGATTGATTGAAAGCCAGAGACAACGAGTAATCCGGTAATATCGTTTCCGATCGCTTTAAGTGACGGCTGCTCGTCAATGTTCAGTGAGAAAATCACTTAAATTCAATGTGGGCATGGCGAGCATCTGTTGTCGACAATGGAAAAGCGGGTAGAATAACCTGGTACTGTTCAATCCAGAATCATAAGCTCTGATCCGTGATGTCGCAGACTCTTTTTCTCGAATGCGACTTGATGTAGCGGATACTACCACGAGAAATTAGAAATGTGACTTCACATATTGGAACTCGTGACCCAATTCTGCAGCATTCATGCACGGGATGAGATGAGATTGACTGCTCAACAGAAGACGCATATAGGAGAAGCCCATCTCTCGACAATGCTTCTGTGATCGTTGGAAATCAGGTT
>JAABUP010008797.1_pt1 | contig 12703 bp, 12 predicted proteins | sample 5559201 | NCBI WGS metagenome assembly JAABUP01 (sample SAMN10711887, study PRJNA513373) | rock metagenome | isolation source: Antarctica rocks | place: Antarctica | reverse complement strand
CGAGTCGCATTCGGGTTCCGCAACCTGGACAACCAGCGCCGCCGGGTACGGTTCCACTGCACCCGGCAATCACGCCGGACGATCAGTGCCAAGGGGTCAGTTCCCCCTCAACTTTGAAGAACCCGTATAGCTGGCTGGTCGTCGCTCTTTTCGTGCCACGCGGTGTCCGGCGATCGACGTTGTCGCGATAGCACTGCCGGCGGCTGGGCGGCCATGCAGATGTCCGTAGCTATCTCCACGTCCCCAACCGGTGGCCACGAGAAGTCTCCGCTCGACACGGCGCGTGACGGTGTCGTGAGGCCCTCCGGAGCGGTGGGATGCCGGTGCACCCCAGCACCCGAAGCCGCGACATCCAATGCTGCGCTGACGGGACCCCGCCGGTCAGTCAATGGACCGGCTGCTCGGCATCGCTTGTGATGGTCATGGCTCGATTCGTTACCGGGCCGGGCCGCCTTTCCGCTCGGCCGCCGGGGTGGGCCGTTCTTCGCCGAGACGGACGGACAGGGGTGTTACGGGTGCTCGGCGACTGTCACCACAGCCGTGATTCGGCCATCCTGGCTGTGTCAACCTGATTTGGCCCCGGGGTGCCGTGACAGAGCCAGCCAGCCCTCTGATCACAGTGCGAGCATTGTCGAAGAAGACACGCCGTAACCGACGGCAGGCGGCCCTGATAAACCGGGGGGTGCGACAGGGGGGTCACCTGACCTGCAGGGCTGCGGTGGTAGGCCGTGGTAGGCCGTGGTAGGCATAGGTGCCTCCTTGTGCAAGGGGAGGTGGGCCGCCCCGGGCCACCGCATCCCCGGGGCGGTTCTTGTGCCGTCGGGTGCTGGTTTGCCTGGGCAGCGAGCGCCGGTGCCGGTGCGTTGAGCGGCGCGGGGTCGTAATCGATGACGGGACGGCCAGCAGTCGCCGGCAGGGAGAGGGTGTGCTGGCTCAAAGCCGCTTCTTGGGGCCGGTTCGCGCTCGGCAGCCAAGGGCAGCCCCAGTGTGCGCGTGCCGCCCTCGGCGAGGGCCGAACGGGCCCCCCGGGACCGGTTCGCGAGGGGAACGTTGCGGTGCCGCGGGTAGACGGGTCGGCATGAAGCTTTATGCCGATGCCCCGGTCCGGCGGGGCCGCCAGCTACTCTCCGACGGCGTTGTCGTGCTCTGGGTGGTGCTGTGGGTCCAGCTGGGCCGGGTCGTGTTTCACGCTGTCCACCGGCTCGCCGCCCCGGGCCGCGCGCTACAGAGCGCCGGCGGCGGGCTGTCCAGCTCACTCGGGGACGCTGCCGGTCGGGCCCGCGACCTGCCGATCGTCGGTTCTTCGCTGGCCGGGCCGCTGGACGCGGCTGGGCGGGCGGCGGGGCAGGTTGCCGGTGCGGGTGGGGCCCAGCAGTCGGCGGTGGCCCACCTCGCGCTGGTCCTCGGGCTCGTCGCCGCGATGCTGCCAATCGTGCTTATGCTGCTGCGTTGGCTGCCGCAGCGGGTCAGCTGGGTGCGCACCGCAACCGCCGCTGCCAACTCCCGGGACCAGCTGGATGAGGACCTGCTGGCGCTACGGGCGCTTGCCCATCGCCGGCTGTGCGAGCTGCAGCGCATCGAGCCCCGGCCGGGGGTCGCCTACGCCGGCGGTGACCGGACCGTCGTTGCCCGCCTCGCTCGACTTGAACTTGACGCCCTCGGTTTGTCCGCCCGCCGGCGCGTCACCTGAACTGTTCGAGATCGTTGTGCCGTTCGACAGCGCACCCCAGGGTTTCCTGGTGCTGCTGAGCATCAGCAGCGCCAGGGGGGCTTTGCTCTGTGCCGACAGCCGGGCCTGCAGTGCGCCACCAACACCGTGCAGCCGAATGGTGAACATGCGGTGGTGGCCTACCTGCGTGTGGCTTCCCCGCTGGCGGCTACAACGACGATGGGTCACAGTGAGGTGGACATGACGACGCTGAACCAGGAGACGGCCGGCTTGGTCGTCGGTTCCTACCCGCTGGGGCGCCTGCTGGGGCGCGGCGGCATGGCCGACGTGTACGCCTCGGTCGAGGCCCGCACCGGCGACCCGGTCGCCGTCAAAGTGTTCCGCGACACCGACCTCGGCGGCGCCGACCGGCGCAACGCCGAGGTTCGCGCGCTGACCGGCCTGCGGCACCCCAACCTGGTTGAGCTGCTCGACGCCGGCACCGACCACGGTTGTGAGTTCCTGGTGATGGCCCTGGTCGACGGACCGACCCTGGGCCAGGCGTGCCGCCGCCAGCGGCTGCCGCTGGCCCGCACGGCGCAGATCGGAGCCGCCGTCGGCGACGCCTTGGCCTACGTGCACGCGGGCGACGTCGTGCACCGCGACGTCAAACCCGACAACGTGCTGCTCGGGCCCGGCCCGCGGGTGCGGCTGGCCGACTTCGGCATCGCCCGGACGATCTCAGCCACCAGGCTCACCCAGAGCGGTCTGGTGCTGGGCACCGCCGCATACCTGTCGCCCGAGCAGGTCACCGGCGGTGAGGTCGGCCCGCCGGCCGACGTGTACGCCCTCGCTCTGGTCCTGCTCGAATGCCTCACCGGCCACCAGGAGTATCCCGGCACAGCCCTCGAGTCGGCAATGGCCCGCCTGCACCGCCGCCCGCAGCTCCCCGCTGAGCTGCCCGGAGGGTGGGCCGCGCTGCTAGAAGCCATGACAGCTACCGACCCGGCGGACCGGCCCGCCGCTGGCAGCGCAGCCGGCGCCCTGCACCAGATGGCCGCCGACCCCCACCTCACCGTCGCCGCACTCGAGCACGTGATGGGCGCACCGCTCGCCGCCCCGGTAGCGGCAGCACCGGCAGCGGCGGTAGCACCACGAGGAGCAGCAGCAAATGCCGACCCCGGCCCACCCGCCGGCGACACCAGCCCCAGCGGCGACCGCCGGTGGCTGCCCGCGACCGGCGCCGAACAGCAGCGCCGGCGGCGGCTGCTTGTGCTGGCAGGCGCGGCGGTGCTGGTGCTGGTTCCTGCCGGCATCGCCGGTGAACGTGCACTGCGCTTCAGTAGCTCGCCGACACAGTCGACCCCCGGGCACCCAGCGAACCCCTGCCGCGGGCGTCTTCGCCCGCCCGGTCGCCCCGCCGGCTCGTAATCACGCAGCCGACCCCGTCCGCCGCGGGCCGCCGGCGGCGGAGGCTGGCCGGCCCAGTTCTCCGCAACCACCAGCCCGGACGGTCGGTGGCAGGAGCAATACGACTGCCGCTCCCGCAGCCGATGTCGGTGCTGGGTCGCCGCCCAGCGCAACCAGCGCACCGGTAGCCGGTCCGGCCGGCAGTTCCGATGCTGCCGGCGGTGCCAGTGCTAGGGATGGCGCGAGCCCGAACGGTGTTGGGAGCAGCCCGAGGAGCACCGGCCCCAGCCCGGCAGGGGCCGGCTCCCCCGATGCCCGCGCCGGCTCCAGTCCTGCCGCCAGCACCGGCGGTACCCCCGGTCGCAGCAGCCCCTCGTCCGGCGGCTCCTTTCCTGGTGCGGCACCCAGCCCCGCCACTCCTTCAGCTGGTCCGGGTGACCCGAGCACCGGCCCGCCGACCTCGGGGACGACCAGCACCACCCCCAGCCCCGGCATACCGACAAGCGCGGTCCCCCCGGCCGGTCCTGGCACCACAACAACCAGCGGAGCCGGCCAGCTCCCGGGCGGCAGCACCAACCCGAGTGCAAGCCACGGTTCACGTGGTGGCCGCCGCAGTGGTTGACGGTGCCGGCGTTGCTTCGCCGTACCTGCAGTCACCCTGTGGTGGGCTCGCCGTCGCGGCAGGCGCCGATCGGGGCCATATGACGTGCACCGGGACTGCCCCAGCCAGCTGGAGGTAGATCCCGTGTCTTCCTACCCGAGCCGTGACAACGTCGGGTGCTGCCGCATCCCGCAGCGGTAGCCGCGCGGAGCCCCCGCCGAGCATCGCGGCAGGCAGTCTGAGAATGCACCCACCGTTCGCGGCGGGTTTGTCGTGCCCCGGCTGCGGTCGCGAGCGGATGAACGGATGAACCGCATCCTGCTGACGCTGACCGACGGCCCCCTGTCGACTCGTGTCTTGCCAGTCGTGGACCTACCGGTCCTGGCGTTGATGGCGCTCAGGTGAATCTCCCCAGAGTTGCTCAAGAGTTACTCACTGAATTCCCCACCCGTGTGGCTCCACTGGCAGCGGTGGGGCTCCTTCGAGGCTGGTGGTCTCTGACCACGCACCAGCTCGAAGGAGCCCTACCTTTCATGCTCAAACGGGAGGACGACGTGGACGCTTGTGCGCTCCACCGCCAGGGCTGGACGATCTCGGCGATCGCCCGGCATCTGGACATGACCGAAAGACATCCCTGGGCTTATGTCACCGGCGGACGAACCGCCGGGGCGCGGGCCCCCGCCAGGGGCGACAGCTTCGCCCCGTTCGTCGACTACGCCGCCGCCCGGCTGGCCGAGGACCCGCGCCTGTGGGCGAGCACGCTGTTCGACGAGCTGCTCGGGTTGGGGTTCACCGGCTCCTATTCGACGCTGACCCGCCAGCTGCGCGGCCGCCGGCTGCGCCCGGCGTGTGAGCCGTGCTCGCCGGTCAGGGGCCGGCCGGTGGCGGTGATCGAGCACCCGCCGGGTGCCGAGACCCAGTGGGACTGGCTCGAGCTGCCCACCCGCCCGCGGCGTGGGGGTGGGGCAAGCAGGCGCATCTGCTGGTCGGCGCGCTGTCGCACTCGGGGCGCTGGCGCGGCCGGCTGTGCGAAGCCGAGGGCTTCCCGCACCTGGTCGAGGGCCTGGACACGGTCAGCCGGGCGCTGGGCGGGTTGACCGAAGCTGGCGTTTCGACCGGATGGCCACCGTGGCCAGCCCGAACACCGGGCGGGTCAGCGCCGCGTTCGCTGGGGTCGCCAAGCACTACCCGGCGTGCAGGTCGCGCTGTGCCCCCCGCGACGCGGCAACCGCAAAGGCGTGGTGGAAAAGGCCAACCACGTCGCAGCCCAACGCTGCCGACAAGCCGGACGCCGTCGTCATCGTCTTCCCCGCCGCCTCGTGCCAGCGGATCCTGCAGGCCGCCGCCGGGCTGGGCACGACCGTCCCGCTGGTGGTGCCCGGGTCGTCCGCCGTCCCCCGCGTGCTGTCAGCGGCCGGCCCGACCGTACCCGTGGCCAGCAACTACACCCTCGTCCCGCCAACGGGCGGCACGCCTGACGAGCAGGCCTACCGCACGCGGGTCGCCCCGGCCGACCAGGCCCCGATCGCCCAGGCTTCGTTCTCGACCGTGCTCGACGTGCGGCGCCTGCTCGTCGAGGCGGGGACCACTCCGACATCGGACGCGCTGCGCAGGAAGCTGGCGGCGTCGCACGAGCACCCGTCGGTGATGGCCCACCCGTACACCTGCGACCGCAAGCAGCTCCCGCTCGTCACCGCGATCTGCAACGGCTTCGTCCGCATCTTGTCGTGGAAGAACGGTCAGCTCAGCGACGCCACCGGCCGGTGGATCGACGACAAGCAGACCGCCAGGCTGCTAATCGGTACTTGAGCGACCCATGCGGCGGGTCAGCCGGCTGCGGGCGGCTCCTGCTGCGCCGACGGTGGCCCTGGACGAGCGTCCGGGCAGGGGCGGCAGCCCCCGCAAGGCCTGAACTGCAGGGCGTAGCAGCCCCCCCGATGATCCGCGGGATCGACGGCGGCTGGGCGAAGGCGGCGGGCGGGAACCTGACGCGTCACACCACGGCGTCCGATCATGGGAGGGATTCGCCCCGTTGGTGTATCTCACCCCAGCCGCTGTGCTGCGCTGCCAGGGACCGTTCGGGTCAGTAGTAGTGGCTGCGGCCGCCGACGGCCCGGCCGGTGGCGCCAAGCACCGCGAGTACGACACCGACGATGAGCAGGATGATGCCGATGATGTACAGGATCGAGATCTTGGCGAAGATCCCGACTAGTAGCAGCACGAGCCCTAGCACGATCATCTAATCCTCCTGGCTTCGACCGACCAGAATCTCACAGCTGGATCCGGGAACGACCGAGGGTGGCATCCCCTTTCCCTTTTCTGTCTAACTCCAATCACGCTCCGCAACACGCGGCGCCTACCCGAACCGATAGCGCCTCCATTTCCGACTGCCATCAGTTGCCCAGGCATCATCTGACGTCGAGTTCAGCCTGAAGGGGGCCGCCGGTCCCGCCAGAGGCCGGCGGCCCAACAAGACCATCGGCTCCCCGCAGGGCTTCGGGGTCATCCGTACGGGGGTCACGGGTCCATCCACAGCCACACGCATGAACAACTTCTCCATTGGGGCGACGCTGGGGCGATCCCCTCGCCCTGCCCAGCAAACGCCGGGAGCAGACCAGCCGACCGGCCAACCCTCGGCTCTTCAGGTCCAGCAGGCGAGACAATGCCCCCCCGCTCAGTCGCGCGCTGGGGAGTTCATGCAACGGGCAGACGCACCAGCGAGCAGCGTTCAGCACGGTGACGTTGACCGGTCTGCCGCATTCGCTGCCCCGGCTTTGAGCCGCCGAAGATTCAAGGGGAGGTCACACGAGGACCAGGAGCGCTCCAGACTCCCTCCGGCCACATTGCAGCACCTGCCCGCACCGCGCCGGGGTAAGGGCTTCGGCCGCTTGTCAGGCTGCGGGACGTGAGGCCTGTGTGCCGTCCGGTTCGGTGGGCGACCTAGGGAACGCAGTCCTCGGGGGGCAGGTCGGGAGCCTGCGCCCGGGGTGTCCCGGCGGCGGCGTGGATGCGGGCATCGGTCGGGGGCGGTCCGGTGGACAGTAGAGCGGTGCAAGCCTTCGACGTGGCCGGTTACGTCGTCGACGACGATGCCGAACGGGTGGACGTCGCTGCTGTCTGGCAGTTCCTGTCGACACAGGCCTACTGGGGACGGTGGCGCCGCCGGGAGGACGTCGCTGCGCAGGTGCGCTCCGCGTGGCGCGTCGTCGGTGTGTACCGCTGCGACAGCGGAGCACTGGTCGGTTTCGCCCGAGCGGTCTCCGACGGCGTGTCACTCGCCTACCTCGCCGACGTGTTCATCACCCCCGGCCACCGCGGCTGCGGCCTAGGAAAGCTACTGGTCGCTGTCATGATCGACCGAGGTGCCGGGGCCGGGTTCCACTGGCTGTTGCACACCGCGGACGCGCACAGCATGTACGCCGGGTTCGGCTTTGCCCCGGCTAACCCGACCAGCATGGAACGGCCAGGGGATCGGCGCACCGCAACACCTTCTGGACCGGCCCGGCCGGTCGCCCCACCAGACAGAGTTTCCATCGCGTTCGCCGGGCACTTGCACACCCTTGGCAGGGAAAGGCTCAGCGCCGGCGCCGGCTGGCTTGCCGCTCTGGGTAAGGCGATCCTGCTGCGGAACAAGGTCGAGCCGTGAACTCACCGCCGGCAGCACCCGGCGCCCCGGCCGACCATCCGGGTTCGAGAGTTTCGGCCGATCAGCCACCCTGGACCACTACCGGCCTGTGCCGGAAGCTCAGCCGAGGCATCCAGAAGGCAGGGCTCTGCCCGCAAAGGCAGCTTGAGATGTTCACCCAGATCCACCCCGCCTGCTGGGCGGGGCTGGAGTGCGAGGATCAAGCCGACACCGGGGACGGGACGGATCCCCGGACAGCAGCCGTGTATCCGTAGACCTCCACATGAGAAGAGCACCCAGATGAGCAGTCAGACCAGTGACCGGCCAGGCAAGGACCCGGCCGCCGCAGCGCCCGGCACCGGCCCGCAAGAGCTGGCAACGACCGACAGCCAGCTGGTCACCGAGCGGGGCACGACCTCGATCGCCGACGGCGTGGTGCAGAAGATCGCCGGTATCGCCACCCGACAGATCCCCGGGATTCACAACATGGGAACCGGCCGGGTGCGGACCTTCGGCGCGGTCCGTGAACTGATCCCCGGCACCGGTGGTCCCAACATCTCCCAGGGCGTGTCGGTGGACGTCGGACGAACCCAGGCCACAGTCGACCTTGACATCGTCCCCGAGTACGGCGTGCCGGTCGACGCCCTGGCCGTCGCCATCCGCCGCAACGTGATCTCCATGATCGAGCGGATGACCGCACTGCAAGTCGTCGCGGTCAACATCGCCGTCGACGACATCCACATGCCCGACGACGACGATGACGACCAGGCACAGCCACGACGGGTGCAGTAAGCGCCACCCACAGGCCTACGCTTCAGCGGCCCTCCGCGGGGCCCTGCTGCGCTTCAGCACCGAACGCGGTGTCCAACCCGGTCAGGTCAATCGAACGCCGATCGCTGTCCGGGACCTGCCCGACGACTGCCTGCAGCACCTGCAGTGCGACCAGGACCTCGCGGGTGACGTCCTCGACCGGGCGCTCGGCCGCCACCGACACCAAGATCCCGCGGCTCTCATACCAGCCGAGGATCGGCTCGGTCACCTGCCGGTAGAGCGCAAGCCGGCGGGCGATGACCTGCTCGGTGTCATCCGAGCGGCCTTCTTGCTGCGCCCTGGCCAGCAGCCGTCTGATCAGCTCGTCCTGTCCGACCTGCAGGTACAGGGCGACGTCGGCTGTCATGTCGAGCTCGACGCTCATCCGGTAGACCGCCCGGGCCTGCTCCATGGTGCGGGGCAGCCCGTCGAGGACGTAGCCACCGGAGTCGTTCTTTGCTGCCTCGAGCGCTTCCCGGCCCATGTCCAGCACGACGCCGTCGGGGACCAGCTCTCCCCTGTCCAGAAACCCTTTGACCTGCCGGCCCAGGTCGGTTTCGGCCCAGACGTGATCTCGCAGCAGGTCACCGGTCGCGATGTGGGGAACCCCGAAATGCTCGGCGATCAGCCCGCCCTGGGTGCCCTTACCGGCACCTGGAGCAGCCAGCATCAGCACCCGCACAAGCAATCCTACGATCGGGCGACGACCGGCCGGTCCCCCAGCCCTGCGCGCGGCAACCGGCAGCCCCCGGCACCAACATCCTGCACGACGGGGGTCCGCCGCTGTCAGCAAGCCAGCCGCCGGCCCCGGCGTCTGCCCAGTCGAGGAGAGGTCCGGTGCCAGCCGCTAGGTGCCATGCGGCGCGGATCGGCCGCGGCGAGCGCCACCGTGAGCAGATCCCCGCGGGCCAAGGGGTCCCCGCTTCCGGTGCTCCGACCGCGAGCTGCTGGCAGGTCTGGTCCTACGCCCGCCGGGGCCGCACATTCATCGTGCTCCATCCCGCCACTGACGGAGGTCCGATGACCATCCCTTCGCCCTTCCCACCACCTGAGCCGCTGCCACCCGACCCGTTGCCGCCGGACCCGCGCGAGCCGCCTTCGCCCCGGCCGGGCCCGTCGCCGACCGACCCGTCTGCACCGCCCCCCATGTAGGTGTGGGTGTAGGGCGCGGTGTTCGCGCTGGGCCGGCCTCGTCCTCCCGCTCGTCGGGGTCCGCGGGTAAACAAGTTAGCAACCTGACAAGTCAGGACGCCCCATCTACTCCAAGCGATACGAGGCGGAATGGACCAGTTCGGGTAGCGGTGTAGATGAACGGGCCGGGCAGACCGTGGAGGCCCTCGATCTCGCGCCACCGGGTCATCACCAGCTCTAGTTGAGTCCAATTGTCCTTGGCCTCTTTGCCCGACAGAGCCACCATGCGAGCACCCGCCTGGCGAACCGCTCCGATGAGCGCTCTATGACGCTGAATGGCCGAGTCTCGGGTGACGATGACCCAGCCAGCTCGGGCCACCCGAGGTATCCAATCGGGGTCCTTGCTGCCGGGGACAATAGGGCACGCTGGTCGCTGGTGCCGTTTGACTTCTCCCCCGGGGGTCGCCCGGGTAGGTCACGTCGTTGCGTAGGTTGGCGATGACCTTGGCTATGCCAAGCACGTCCTCGTCGAAGTAGAACCGGACGGTGGCTGTTCTTGGCACCTTTCAGGCCGCGGCTCGGGCGCCCTGTTCGTAGGCCAAGGCCCACACGACGTCTTCGGCGGTGAGTCCGAAGTCCCGGGCGATTTCACCGTCGCCCTCCCCCGCTTCGTAGTGCTCCCGAATGACCTCGGTGGCGATGCCCTTGATGGCTGGCTGGCCGAAGCGAGTATCTGGGTCGATCCGAACCGGTGATGCCGGGTCCTCGCTTGGGCACCAGCCCGCTGCGAGATCTCCGTCCCAGGTGACCCGGCGGAAAAACTGCTCGGGCGCAGGCGTCAGCATGTACTGACCGTGATGCGGCGCTATCAGAACGAAGTCCGTGCTGAGCCCGGCCTCTTCCTGGGCCTGGTATAGCAGGTCACGGGCGCTCACGAACGGACGCCGGTCAGCCAGGGGGTACGGGACGCCCAGGCGGTCTCGCAGGTACTCGATGAAGCTGCGCAGCTCCCGCATCGGCACATCGGCCCTTCGGTAAGACCGCAGCCAGCCGGCCTCGACGAACTCGGCCCAGGTGACGGGCGGATGGCCACCCTTGGCTTGCTGCCGAATGACCGGCGAGTAGGTCTTGCCTCGCCGTACTCCCCCTTCGAGCCAGTAGCTGAGGGACGACTGACGGAGGCCGAGCAGGCGGGCGGCCTCGGCCTCTGAGTACATCTCTCGCTCAAGAACGTCGAAGGTCATAGTCGGTCCAGTCTCGCAGGTAGCGCACTTCCTACACCATCACCGCCTGCAGGCCATGCACGGAAGCATCCCGAGTGTGGTTTTTAGCGCGCATCGCCCTGTCAGTCTGATCTGGCCCCACCTCCGACACGCCGGGGCCGTGTTGTGACGGGGCGAGAGGTCGGGCAGCCGCAGGAGAGCAGCACGGAAGGGCGCGCGGGCGCCCGTCTGCGCCGGCTCGGCGGGACACCGCCGAGAACGGGCGCAGGGTCGAGCGCCGCCCGAGGTGCGGGGTGCCGCGTCGACGTCCGCCGCTCTCGGCTGCTGAGATCCCCGACGTCACTGCCGGTCCTGTCGCGCCGAAGAACGCCGGTCTACCGCTGGAGCCGCAGTGCGTCGACGAGGAGATCGAGCAGTCGCCCCTTCTGCTTTGACGTGCTGTGGGTGTTGGTGGCCGTGGACAGGAACACTCCCAGGAGCAGGGTGGTGACGTCCTCGGGGTAGACGTCGGCGCGCAGCGAACCTCCGCGTGCTCCAGCCGCGAGGAACGTCGCGATCACGGCGGTGATGCGCTCCCGCGTTGCCGGGGTCGTGATCCGTCCCGAGGCCCCGCCGACGCGGAGCATGTCGATCATCCCGCGCTTGGTGGCGGTGAACTGCGCGTAGCGCTCCAACCACGCCCGCAGTGCTACCTCCGGCGGGAGCTGCTCGAGCAGGGTGGAGGCGCTGGTGGCAACGTCGTCGAGTTCGGCGGCGTAGACGGCCTCGACCAGTGCCTCCCGGGTCGGAAAGTGGCGGTACAGGGTCCCGATCCCGACGCCGGCTTCCCGGGCGATGCCTTCCAGGGTGACCGTGTCCTTAGCGCAGGCGAAGACGGTCCGGGCCACGGCGATGACGCGCTCGCGGTTGCGGAGCGCGTCCGCGCGTCGCGGACGTCCGGTCAGAGCGTCCGGCTCGGGGGGCACGCCGGCGCGCGCAGGTCCTACCGGGCGCAAGCGGAGGCACCTCCGGAAGAGTACGGTCGATGCAGCGGAAGGAGCCTCCGCTTCCCCAATCGTCTCACGAAGAGAGTCACGATGACGCCCACCGACGAACCTGCCACCGCGACCGGTGCCCCGCGTCCGGGTGGCCCCGGGCTGCTCGCTGGCCGCATCGTGTCCCGCATCGGCTACGGCGCGATGCAGCTGGAGCGGCTGCGCAGCGACCACCGCGCAGCGATCGCGCTGCTACGCCGTGCTGTCGAACTCGGCGTCGACCACATTGACACGGCTCAGTTCTACGGCGACGGTCTGGTCAACGGGCTCCTTCGCGAGGCGCTGCGCCCCGAGGACGGCGTCCTGGTCGCGAGCAAGGTGGGCGCCGACCCCGACCCCGGCGGCCAAATCCCGTTGCGTCTGGCCCAGCGCCCCGAGCAGTTGCGGTCCAGCGTGGAGGACAACCTGCGCAGCCTGGGCGCGGACCAGGTCCCGCTCGTCAACCTCCGCCGCGCCGATGTCGGACCCGGCCTTCGTGCTCAGGGTGATCAGGCGGTCGACATCGACGACCAGCTCGCGGTGATGACCGCGCTTCGTGACGAAGGCAAGATCGGCGCCATCGGATTGAGCAGCGTCAACCTCGACGGCTTGCGTCGAGGGCTCCCGGCGGGGATCGCCTGCGTGCAGAACGCGTACAGCCTGCTTACGCGCGACGACGAGGACATGCTCGCGCTCTGCGTCGCCGAAGGCATCGCCTGGGTGCCGTACTTCCCGCTCGGCAGCGCCTTCCCCGGCATGCCGAAGGTGACGGACGCATCAGCGGTGCGCGCTGCGGCGCAGTCGATGCGCCTCAGTCCGGCACAGATCGGCCTGGCCTGGCTGCTCCGGCACGCCCCCAACGTGCTGCTCATCCCAGGCACCGCGGACATCCGCCACCTGGAGGCGAACCTCGCCGCAGGCACGGTCACGCTCGATGACCCGACGCTCGCCGCGCTCGACGCCGTCCCATCCCGCTCAGCAGAGGTTCCACTGGGCTGATCCGCACACCCACTCACATCCCGGCAAGCTCCCGGAGAACCACCTGAGCAACCTCTAGTTGGGCAACTCACGGCGCAAGCAGGGCGGGGTCCGTCAGGTGCCGGAAACTGTCATTGATGACCTACGCGTCCGGTAGCTCATGGTGTCGCTGTCAGAGTCGTCAGCGACAGCACCGTCAACGCGCCGAGGGCGACCGCGCAGCAGGACAAGACGGTGAGAAAGCCCCAGCCTGATAGGCGGTGG
>JAABUP010008796.1_pt1 | contig 12704 bp, 22 predicted proteins | sample 5559201 | NCBI WGS metagenome assembly JAABUP01 (sample SAMN10711887, study PRJNA513373) | rock metagenome | isolation source: Antarctica rocks | place: Antarctica | reverse complement strand
GCCAACACAGCCGATCGCTTGTGCCAATCATGGCAATCATGTTCAAACCATCATGAAATCTAGACAGTCTACTACGTAGTGGAAAACCCCGATATGACCAGGCTGTGCGAAAAATGACCTCATGGTGAGGGTGCGCTATGTAAGCACATTATGTCAGCCGTTATCTTCTACCGTCATCTGCGGCTCACGTGACCATTACTCACTTCGCGGGAGACGATTGACGAGTGACACATGTGCATTCTGACGAAGTTTCTTGGTGGTTTGATGCTCTTGTGTTTGCTACAGACTAGACAAGACAAGAAGCACAGAGGTTTGACTACAACAATGTCCAGCTTGAGTGCTCAGTATCCCAGCCAGACGCTGCGAGTCAGCAATCTTGTCAGCTATGCCTTGCTGATCGCTGTCAATGTCGCCAGTAACTCTGGTCTTCTCGGACCAACCAATGCCGAGATAAGCCAGAAATACTCTACTCCCCTCACTCCTTCAGGGTAAGCCGTCAGCGTTTGCTTTTTCTTTGGGGTTTTCCACACGCAGAGCTGCGACAAGCTGCACCACTGTGTTAAACTCGTCAACATCCACTGTGGTGGTGGCAGGTGGGCATTTTCGATATGGGGACTCATATTTGCTTTGGAAGGCCTCGGTGTCATATATGCTGCAATGCCACAAGGGTACAATGAAAGTGGCTGGAAGGAGCGTACCGTGAACGCCATAGGTACTTCGCACAACGTGACGTGTACGTGCCTTGTGCATCCTTTGTACTTCCTCGCATCTTCCATGTCAGCCTCGGAGACTTTGCAACCTGGTCGGATGTTTGCACTGCATCCTGTCTTTTAGTGGTCAAGAGACAGAAGGCGATGAGCAAACGGTCAGTCTTTGCATTCTGGCCTGCAGTGCAAGGTTTCTCAATATAATTCTTCTGGTTGTAGGCTACAGCTGGCAAGCATGCTGGTTGTTTGAATGCCTGTGGCAGCTGCTGTTCCTGGTGCAGACGCCTGTGGGCATGGTGGCATGCCTGGTGTGCCTGCTGGGAGCCTTGGCCTCCATGCTGTATGCCTTGTCACGCCTGTATGCGTAAGTCCACCCATTGCTCATGTTTTGGATGAAAATCAGCTTCAAAGCCAACAGTGCTCTTCAAGACTGTACGCTGACAAGAAATATCTTGCTGTCGAGAGAGCCACAGTAAACGCCACTCGCTGTTCATGCTTGCAAACTTCTTATTTTTGCTCACTGGAAGCATTTCTACGCACATAGCATAGCAAACCTACCACAAAGTGGGTGAGCTTGTGTGTTTGTTGGCTCTGTTGCTATTGCCTTAGTTTCTGCTTTTGCTACACACTTACTTCAACCGACACTGTTGCACATATGCAAGATGTATTACAGAGCCACACATATTGTTCAATGGAGCTGTCATTGCATGTTGAGGCCTCATACCTCTGCATCAGGCTCAGCATCAATATCTGCATCATTACACCAGTTTCCATTGCAGCACATTTCTGCAGCATAGCATTGCAATCTCTTGACAAGCTGTACTTTTGCTGCTGCAGAATCAAGCGCAGCAATGGCGCAGTTCCCAGCACCCTTTTGTATGTGGTGTTCTTCCTGCCCACCAGCATCAATGCAGCCTGGTTGAGTGTTGCTAGCGGACTGGGCGTGCTCATTGTGCCTCTTTCATATGGCCACACAGCACACTTGCAAGCAGTAGCAGCCATCATTGCTGCTGTTGCAATTGCTGCAGGTAGGGCTTTTCTCTACTATGAAACATGAGCTACTTTGCACTATGCGTTGGCACATCACAGCATGGTGCTGATCTGGCAATGCATGGTATGCTGTTGTGCTGAAATGCAAGTGACTGCATGCACAGACTGAGCTGTATGTTGCCCCACTAGCTCACCCTATTTCTACTGCTGTTGGCTCACAGATGTTCTTTTTCATCAACAAATGCTGAGATGCTTGCTTGAGGTGTTAGTGGAGACGTATTAATATGTGCAATTTTGCACGCCATATCACTGCTCTATCGTCACTAAACAGAGCATGTCTGCAGCTTTGCACCTGTCTGGAAAGTAACACACCCAGCAATGGTGTGTAAATGCGCAGGTGTACTAACCTTGCAGAGAGAGCAAGATGTTGCGTATGGAGTCACACTCGTGTGGAGTCTGATTGCCATCTACTACAAGCAGTGGCCCATCTCTGTCATCAGGATTGTGTCTCTATCTGGTCTGGCTGTCTTGACCATTTTCATTGTCGTAGCTATAGTCCAAAGGCTGAGGCAGAGAAAGTACAGTCCAGCCAACAGCAGCGATCTGGAAGAAAGCTTGCAAAGCTGATGCTTCTATCTGATGATGTGGTGCTCAAGGCAACTCAGCGATGATTGGAGTTATGAGCATGATGGCAAGCTACTCAGGCAGCTACAGTATTACCCGTTGTATGGTTCACAGCGTGTACTCACTTAGGATCCCTTGGATTTGTTCTATGTTGCCTCTCCATTTGCATTGCTTAAACATTTTTGGAGATAGACCATTATTGTATTTTCAAGAAGAAATCACTTTCGACATTGTTTCAGATGGTCATCAATGGAGCAGGTGCCAGCCAGGCTTCTTGCGCAGTTGTATGAGGCTCGGCTAAATGTAGCAGCCAGCAATTTGCACATGCATTCTAATTAGCTGCTGAACAGCCAGCACGTGCAGGCGTGAAGCTTGGTCAGAATTTCAGCATCACAGTTGGAATGTATGTCTTGCAATTGTGCATATTGTCCACCCTAATCGTCCACAAATACTAGCTCAGCACATGATATATCAGTTTGAATGCCGTTTGGGTGCAGCGCGTGAGACATGCATCAGCACAAATCATAAGTGCGATGTCATCACGTAGTCATGCACCAGGAACATGCATCTGTTTCAGTCAGTGCCTTGCAACTACCTGCACAGTGTGTATGCGAGCGCTGCTGGGCGTTATGAAGATGATAATGCAGGCATGTTTGCTAGGCTCACCAGTATAGTTTCAAGCATGAATGTAGGGCCTTGCACAAGCATTCCATGTGCACCAGGTTGTGCTAATTAATATAGTGCTGGGCATGGACACAAAACTCTGTTCTCAATGCCAGACATGCCAGGTGTTGCACAAACATGTCTACTACATTGGAACATCTGTAGGAGACAGTTGGCGCAACAATAGCTTCAGCTGCTCAATGCCCTCTCTAGTTTGACCCGATACCAAAACAGTTGGCAGCCCGGTCATTTCTTCAAGGTGTTTTGCTGCTGTAGCTGCCTCGCTGACTTTGTCAGTCTTGTTTGCAATCAGAAGAGCTGGTTTGTCTGTGAGTCCAGCTCCATACAGCTCCAGCTCTTCCTGCATCACATCATGCAGCACAAAGCTTGTGGTAGTCCATGTTGCACCACCACCTCCAGCAATTGAGGAAACACCCCAGATGACAGTTGAACATGCAGGTACTGTCAAATGGACCTCAGCAGCAAGGAGCCACCTGTCAATCAGAGTTCACGACTGCAGACAGCATCCAGAAGCTTCAAGACCAGACTGTTTCATCTGCATCATCTGCTGCATACACAGCATCCTCACTGCATCCCGTGCCTACCACCCAGATCAGGCACGAGCCCAGTCTTGCCACACAGAAACAATCAGACAAGGGATAGAGGCGCTCACCTGCAGCATGTGCAGCTGTTGCAAAGCAGTGGGTCCTCTGTCTGGCCCTAAACCTCCTGACAGGTCCAGCACATAGGCCAGGGCATGTGACCGCTCCACATGGCGCAGGAATCTGTGGCCCAGCCCCCTGTTCTGTGAGGCCCCCTTGATAAGGCCTGGAATGTCTGCTACTGCTAGTGATGAGGTGTCTGGGTAGTGCACCATGCCTAGCTGAGGCCGCAGAGTTGTGAATGCATAGTCGGCCACCTGCATGATGTGCCCAACGATCAATGTAACAGTCAATGCATATATGTCAATCTGTGCAAATGTGTCTGGTAGTTCATGCACCTATGTCAACAATTCATGCAAACATGTCCCACAACTGGGAAGGCAGGGCACATACTGGCAAGCTTCCACAGCAGGCCTGAAAGATGGAATGCAATGTGTGGGTGTGCTTGCAAGCGGTGCTGCCTGTGCAAGGCGCCCATTTTCTGTGCATTTCAAGGTTTTGTGCAACATGACCAACAAAATGGGGAGATGACAAGGTATGACACAAGCATGCAGCCAGGGTAATTGTGTACGGAAAAAGGTTGCAGGTCATCAAGGCCCATCCCTGCATGGGTGTTTGCGTTCTTCCTCATCTGCTGATGGTACACCATGGCTGAGCAGGTGTGTGACAAGCTCTTTGATTACATACAGACGGCGTGGCAGGCTTACCTCAGGTTTAGCTCTCGACAGAGCACGTAGCAGGGTGCTCTTGCCCACATTGGGGAGGCCGACTAAGCCAACGTCTGCCAGACTCTTCATCTCCAGAATCAGCACAGCGCGCTCCCCTGGCTGACCAACTTCCCTCTCGCTCACTGCTGGCCTGAACCACACAAGCTGTTCACATCCCACAATACTCTCTTGTTTCACAACACAGAACCAAGGCCTTCTCAGGGCCTTCTCTGAGCGCTCTGTGGGCTGCCAGTCTGTCAATGACATGGTGATGATTGGAAGTGCAATTGATGCAGACCGGGGGAAGTTCTGCCCTTTAGAAGTGCAATGCTGTGGACGTAATGTGCAGATCCGTCTGGTCACAGTGCAATACCAGGCCTGAATTCATCTGTCAACTGCCCAAATGCCACAGAACTGCTTCTGTGTCATTCTGATCAGCATCTGATGCTTGCTGCTCTTGCAAGGAAGCTGTGTCCCCTTTGTCACAGCGTGGGCCTTCCAAGCTTGCATGAAATGCGGCGTGCAAGGCTTAGATGAAGCATATGGGTGCAGCATGAAATGGGTGAAAGAGGGAGGAGCCCTTGCCTGTTTTGACCCAGGCGCCTCATGTGGGCATTCCCCTTGCCCCCCCGGCCCCCTTCAGCCACCACCACACTCTCCTCATGTTGCACCAAATCTGCCAACAACTGAAAAACACCTGTCAGCCTTGTCAGACAACCTGCATCTCTGCCAACAGCCGAAGCCATAGGCATGGCTCACCCAACAGTGTCACGTGTGTACTCACTTGCTGCACTTGTGAGTTTTGTGTGTGCAATGGAGTGAGATCATCGCAGGATGAGCTTTAGAACTGTGAAGTGTTGACAATGGGAGTCCAAAATGTTAACAAGGGGATCTGCAGCAACAATGCTACAGTAGACGCAAGAGCATTGCAGCTATATTGGTCTGTAGCACAGCACAGCTCAGCTTGCAACTGTCACAATGCTGAAAGTGGTGCTGACAATGCAGCATAAGAGTGGGTGTGGAGATATCCATTCCATGCTGCCATTGAAGAGTCGATGCATAGCATGCTTCCATGATCACCTCCAGATTGGGGTCTGCTTTGGCGTCTTTCTCATCAGCTGAGCTGCCATCTTCACACTCTTCGTCTGAGGAGACATAGTCCCTGGCACCAATCCAGTGCTGCTGGAAGGTGAATGGCTCTCCCTCCTCATGATGATGGTCTTCAGACTTTGCAGCAGGAGCCACCTTGTGTATGACAGTACCCAAAGGGACCTGCAATCGCCAAGTACATGTTTGGCTAGTGTTCTTCAACGTCCCCTGGGCAGCCCAGTACAATACTTGGCTTCTCATTAAATTGACGCCAAAAGACGTAGACTTTTCTTTTCTTCTTCGATGTCAGGACAAGACGGCAGGCTAAGGGAGCAGCTGGAAGCTCACAAAGAGCATGGTCCTTCAAGTACGCAAGGCAAAAACCATTGGGGTTGAAATCGAGGTGCAAGGCATATACAGGCCTGATCTTCTTGTCTGCAATAGGTGTGGTCTGTGTGAGCTGCTCAGCATGCAGCAAGACCATTGTGTGGAAAAAGCAGAACAGGGGCAATGAAGATCAGCAGGGAACAAACCTGAATGACTTTGTCAGCACCATGTCTACCAACTTTCTTTTGATTGCCACCTGGTCCACCGTTTTGAGCACGATGAAGCTGCCTCAGTCCACCCATGCTCTTCACCCTGTGCAGGCTCCAGCGGTGTCACTTGTTATTGAGCACCCTGATTTGCATTACGTGGTAGACTAGTGAGGCTGTAAGCTTACGCTGCAGAAGCCTGTACCACAACATTGCCGCCATGGCCCCCATTGCCGCCATCAGGAGGTTGGAACTTTCCTGCACACATATCAGGAGTGTTGGCTTTGCCCTTGCCTCACAAGCTGTTTGCCCTGGGTGGCTTAGCAACCTTGCCTTTTGCTGCACTTTTCCAGAAGGCCACACACCCTGAGCCTCCATTCCCAGCCAACACCTCCACCCTGATGCGATCTACGTAGAAACTTTTGCCTGTGCGCTCTGTGTCTTCAACTGGAGTTTGGTGACAGGCTGCTGTGAAAAAGCTCCTCTGCAGAGACTGAAAGCAACGAACATCAGCCGAAAATGCGGCCAGTAGATCCTGGTGACATTCTGGCTGGAAACTCCTTCCGTTCGGCACACCAAACTGCAACCACTGGCGAAGTAGCTTTGGACTGAAGCTTTTGGCTAATTGCATGCCCCACACCCAGCCGATTAGAAGCGCATGGTACCACCAACGAACACAACGCCGATTTGCAACATCAATATACCTTTCCGGCACGTTGGTGCGCCTGGCAGGCTCGCATTTGGTCAAACTACTGCTGCATGGCTGATCACATGGTGCTCACGTGTCGAGCTCTATCTGTTGCGTGCAATACATGATCATGTATCATATGTACATTACTGCTCAGGGAAAGGCCCTCCCTGGGAGATGGAGCTACACACCACAATGCTATGCATGGCTGCTTTGTCCTTATGCATTCGACCATGCCATGTACTAGCCTTCCACTTGAATGTGCTTGTCATGTCTGCCATATCTGCATCTTGACATGTTTTATTACCTGCATCACACGCTTTTTTGTTCATGACCCTGGAGAGTATGCTTTTTACCCTGCTCGGGGAAAAAAAATTGTGGACAGCCGCAATGCACTTTGGATATGCTGACACTGTAGCAGCGTTTTGTTACTGTATTGTGGTCATATCCCTGAGCATGTATGTCATGGCAACATGCATCTCCACCCTCCAGGACACTTTGTTTCAAAGGCGCCCAGGGCCATTCTGGGCGCCCCGTTTGCACCCCTACTTCTGCAGTGCGCTGCAGGTTTCGTTTGCTCGCGACGCTTCTGCTGATCGGGCTCCTATCATCTACCAATCTTCATCAGACACATCCTTCAGCAACACAGCTCAGCTACAGCCGGTCACGAGCGCCTGTGTGCCTGCGCGTCCTGCCTGTGCCTGAGCGTGTGCCTTGCCAACCCTATCTTTGTCACTGCTGCTTCCCGTCATCGCCTACGAGACCGCTTCTACTTGTCTTCATTCAGGTATATCGAGCCGAGTTACCGCTTGCCTGTCAGTGTCAGCGCTTGATGCTTTCTCCGCTCGTGACCGGCGAAAAACTTCAGAAATTTTAACAGCTTCAGCAACAGCTCAGCGGTCAGCGCAGCGACACTTTTCAGCCCCAGCTCACGATTTCTTGTGTACTCGCAGATCTGTAACTATCTATCGCTCTCTGCATCTCATATTTGTCCTTTGCGTAGCTCTTCGCGGTCCGTCTGTCTTCGGATTGCGTTTGAGTGTCACTTCGGTGTCACCCTGTATCTGTCACTTCGGCGTCATCTTCCGTCGAGCTTTCTGATGTCCATACTATTGATCGATCACAATTGAAGTGCGCAGTCATGGCAGCTTATATGCCGCAAAGGCAGTATGATCTGCAACAAGCGCGTGAGACATTTGCAGAAGTGCGCAAAATGCCTCGCAAACAACAGGAGACTGCTATTGCCAGCATGAAAAAGCAGTACGCTCTCAACATTGTTCCTCCTTTAGTTGGGTTTGGCGTGCCGTGCCAGCAGGCCGGCGATGCTCTGGAGTTGGTTGCAGCTTTTTTAGATCTGTACTGTGAGATCAAACGCATTGCCCGGGCAGACTTAAATATACGCGCGTGCGTTTATTATCAGCAACCAGCATCACAGTCTGACAAGCGACAGTGGAACATTGTCAAGAGCAAATTTGCCGCTGCACCTTATCTCATGAAGATGACGGCTCTCTGCCTCATCGGAAGCGAAGCTTCAGAGCTTGATGACCGACTACAGCCTTACCGAAAGAGATCACTTGCTGGGGGAGTGGGGTACATTCAAGAGCCATACTGGTCTGACATAGTCAACATACTGGAACATGCAGACGTGTGTCCTGTCAGGAACTTTTCAGGCATCATCAAGGCTGGAGAGCCCCCAAGATATTGCTGGAAAGCCACACCCGATCTAGAGATCAAAAGAACAACCAATCCCAACCAGAAGGGGCCAGTTGAACAAATCGGGCCTTGCAGAAATCTAGAATGTCCAACTGTGTCGCCGACAAGCCTCAAAAAGTGCTCAAAGTGCAAGCAAGCAGTTTATTGTTCGGTCCAATGCCAGAAAGCTCACTGGAAGATGGTGCACAAGCGCAGGTGCACACATACTACCTAGGATTTTGTAGGGCTTGGCCACACCCGATCTAGACATCAACAGGACAAACAATCCAGACCAACAGGGGGCAGTTGAACAAATGGACCTTGCAGAAATCTGGAATGTCCAACTGTGCCGCCGACAAGCCTCAAAAAGTGCTCAAAGTGCAAGCAAGCAGTTCATTGTTCAGTCGCATGCCAGAAAGCTCATTGGAACATGGTGCACAAGCGCACACCTGTTACCTAGGATTTTGTAGGACTTGGTGTTTGTTCTTGGAATATTTGTATATACATCTGCCTTTGTCCCAGACATTTTCAGGTACATCGATGTAGTTCAGCCATGCTGAAGGTGGCAGCATCAGTGATTTAGACACAAGTCCATAAAGGTGCACTGATATGCAGAGCGTGGTGACTGGCCTGGCTGATCGAGAGTGGTGGCCAGATACGTATGCATCCAAGCCTGCTCTCAAGCACCACGTTGTAAATTGCAAATAAGTTGCACATGGTGTGCATCTCGGAATCCATGCCTGTCTGGCAAATTCTTTGGCCTGTTGGTCGTTCTTTGCTGCAGGAAATGCTATCCTTACATGATGCCTTGCATGGTGCCGCATCCAGTGCATATTGGGCTGCGTGATTGAAGTGACATCATGCTGCTGTACATTGTGGCACAGAATGTGAGCAGGGAAGGCACTTCTCCACGGTCCCACGCCAGGCAGTATGGCACCCTGGCCACAGAACCTGTGGCTGCGCCTCGAGCCTCTTGCGTTATTTGCACACACGAGGTAACCATGACAACATTCCACTGGATGGGCCATACGGAATGCAATACAGCATGCATGCAACACTTCCATATAGATGTTACCTGTCCTGCTACAATGAAGATAATCACTTCGTGAAAATTCATCGATGAATCGATGGTATCAAGCATAACACAATGTCACTGCTAGCCCTGTACAATAAGCTAGCGAGAGACCTTGAACTTGGGTCCACCAAAAACAGGCTGCATGTATGTGTCATCAAAATTCGCCCACCACTGCTGCATGCGCTTGTGCATGGCTGTGTCCTCAATATCAGGCTCCTCTTCCGTTGCTCTGCTCTCTCTAGGCGACCTGTCTTCTGCTAACACTCTTCCAAGGGGTCCTGGCTTGGGGTAGGGAACCTTGGGCCCCTCCCCAGGCAATGCCCCCCTGATTTCGCTTGATGATCCCTCCTCACCATCAGGGGAGGTAAGGGGAAGCTTGCTGAATGAAGGCATCAAGCGAGAGAGAGCATGGCCGGGCCGGTTGAAGCTCATATTTGACAGCAGTCCTCTGTGCTCGCTGTCACTGTCTGCTCCTTCCTCGTTGGCGAAAACGATTGCGTCGTTGTCGCCAGGGTTTTCAGGAGCAGGCTCTGACATGGGCAGGTCAGAGGGTCTGGCAGAAATGCGAGGGCTAATCGCTGCCGCCTCCTGACCGAAGCGCGAGGGGCGGTAGGGCTTCATTTCAACCTCAGACTGAGGTCCTGATGGTGAAGGCTTGTCAGCATGATGCCTTGGCAGATGGCTGTGAGCGTCTGGAAGCTCTGCAGGCAATCATGAGGGTGCGATCATTCACACTTGCAGTGTCTCAATGGCATTGAGACTTGCTTATGATGGGCAATTTGTAGGCATCAAGCTGCTAACAGCTGCAATGTACGCGCCGAGGCTGAATGCAAGATACACATAATAGATAATAAAGCTCCGCAAGATGCTAACAGATCTGGATGCAAGAGCAAGCAGCAATCAGACAGGTGCTGACCTTTCCCAAGCATGAGGTCCAAAAGAGGCTTGGTCACGGCTCCAAACACCATGGTAGAGAAGACCACAACAATGATTGTCATGGCAATGATGCTGGCCACATGCTCACTCTCATCTGAGAAGTCAAAGAAATGATAAACCAGCGCCACTGACACTGCTCCACGCATTGAACCTGACCACCTGCAAAATACCACAATTCGACATTGATCCAATGGAGACCCTAACTCGGGTTACTGAAGACAACTCCATCTTTCATCCTCACTGATCAGATGGCAACTATGACACAGTCTGAGAGGTGTCATAAACAAGGCTACAAGCCACAAAAATGTTTTGTTTATCCAACATTGTGGTAGAGCAGGTCATTGCACTAGTCAGAGCCTAGTAAGCGGATCCTTGTTCTGGATGTGACACATGTATCTGTTTGGCAGAAGCATCGAGCAGAAGTTCAACACCGGTCATGATGATAATATAGAGCCCTACCAGATGACCACCATTTCCCTGACTTTGACATTCTCTGGTCGCCACTTGTTGTGGAGGTGAATGAGGGGGAACACGAAGCAGGCTCGCCCCAACATGCACACAAAGATGATGAGGGCTGCTAGTCCTACTGCCACCCCAAAGTTGCTATTCTGCATCCTCACATACAAGGGGTGAGCCAGTGCCCAGTCATCACTGCTTGGATGTAGGCACTACATTCATGCAATCAATCATGCATTCAATCACGCACTACATTCATGCAATCAATCATGCATTCAATCACGCACTACATTCATGCGATCAATCATGCATTCAATCATGCACTACATTCATGCATTCAATTGTCTCATACATGCATCCAATTGTCTCAAACGTGTCTTGTCCTAAAGTCAGGTATGTACAGCCATGAGCAGCAGGTGCTGTATTTGACAGTCAGTGACCGGAGATGACATGTGTCTACATAGCACTACATTGTCCACTACTATCTATATTCTGGCATGACACACAAAGGCTAGGTCAGCAGAGTCTTGTGACTGCTTGACAATACCTTTTGCAAAGCAGCAAAGGCTTGGAATGCAGGCTGGACAGGCAATGAATTGTGCCACATGCATGTGTGAGCATGCACTATATCAAGTCAGCTCAAAGCACGTCATTTTGGTATCATGTCAGCAACATCCTAAGTGAGCTTTGAAGTTGTGACGTTGTATGCTTCCATCGATGATAAAGTGAGCCAATGCATATACAGGCCAACACAAGCATGCAGCTTTTAGTGTCATTTTGTACAGAGCTAGGAGGAGAAACATGACATCAAAGTGATGCACGAACGGAATTTGCCAAAGCCAGCTGGGCTGCGCGGTTGGTCATCTTGAGTGTCGAGCAGTGCAAAGACAGACTGCAAAGAGCCACACAAAAAGCAGATATGAGATGCACAGAGCTGAGATGCATACCTGCCACGTGACAGGATCAATAGTGTCCAAGCCAACATACAGGAAGATGGCCCCCTCACACATGTAGCTGAACACCTCAGCAGTATGCCTGGTGGCCTTGCGCATCTCCCTCGGTACATTGTACAGAGCATAGTGTGACATGACCACGGCACATGTGAAGATAGCCACAATTCCACTGCATCCAAAGTGCTCTGCTACAAGATAGGACAGGTATGCAATCATCCCCACCATGCTGACAGCCTGCAAAACAGCCACTAGCAAAACGTCAGCCCTGGCTGCTATAGGGAGTCTGCAGACCTCGACAAGTGATCAAACCACAACGCTTTTAGCAGTGCAGTCTACCACTTCTGTCAGGACATACTTTGATGTGAAAACAGGTATGCACCAGGCACTCATCACTTTGCTGATGGTGCTCTCAAAGCAGACAGGCAGCTGTCATGCAGGCGAGAGCTGCTATGCAGCATTCATGTGCTTGCTCTCCATCTCAGCTGCATGGTAGTATCTGTGACGAATATTTGGCAGTCAGAAGCTCCGCACATCACTACAACACCCTGCTCTGACTGGACCATATAGTACAGATCACTTTGCAGGTTGACAGTCCATTTGATGACTGACCATGGTCACTGTTGGTCAAGCCAGCAGTGATGAAGCTGCCAGCTGATAGGCAAGGAGAGCAGCGCAGCAAAGCAGCAGCAACCGACCTGATGGACATGAATGCTGGGGGAAGCTTTGAGCAGCAGTGCAGCTGTGAGACCAAAGGCTGCTCCGAGCAAGCCACTGGCGACGAAGAGGTACAGGAAGCTGAAGGTGATTGCTATAGAGGTCTTCACTGTCAGGCTGGGGTCGTCACCCAGTTCCTGTGAAGCAGGCTCAGTCAGTGAGCAGGCAGCAGCTCAAACAGGGGGGGGGGGGGGGGGGGTGGCCCCCAAGGAAAA
>JAABUP010008790.1_pt1 | contig 12711 bp, 15 predicted proteins | sample 5559201 | NCBI WGS metagenome assembly JAABUP01 (sample SAMN10711887, study PRJNA513373) | rock metagenome | isolation source: Antarctica rocks | place: Antarctica | reverse complement strand
GAAGGAGAAGGAGAAGGAGAATGAGAAGGAGAAGGAGAAGGAGAAGGAGAAGGAGAAGGAGAAGGAGAAGGAGAAGGAGAAGGAGAAGGAGAAGGAGAAGGAGAAGGAGAAGGAGAATGAAGATGAAGAATGACAGAGCTGAAATGAGATGAGGTACTTGAGAAGAAGAAGTTGAAAAGAGGGAAAATAGATGAGAGAGATTGAAGAATAGTGTTTTGATAAAGTGTTGAAGTGTTGAAGTGTTGAGAAGATTGAGAAGAATGAGGATGTTGAGATGGGTTCTGTTCTTTGAGATTATGAGGCTTGTAACGTTACTACTTCGGTATTTCTAAAAACAATGTGGCTCAAAGAAATCTTTCTCAACCGCAAAGCTCCTTCTTCTCGAAAGCGCCGTGATTGAACACCACCCTTCACTTTAACACTCTCCGATCCTTCGTCGATACATCTGCACTTCCGCCAGCCGCCACCAACTAGCTGTGCACCTCATCATCGTCCTTGTCCCCGCTGTAACCCTGTCCAAGCCCATGTACGCATACACACACATACACATACACCCCCATCAGCCCGTTCTAGACCTGGTTTTCAATCTCTCCTTTAGTAAAGTATGCATCTTCTGCAGCGTCTTCAGTTATCTTTGGTGTAAGCAAGCAAGCAATGGCATCCGTACAGGATGTCGTTGGCGGAATTGCTTCTGATGATGGTCTGAACCGTGCTTGCTTGCTTCCGTACAAGTACCGTAGCCATTTAGACCATGATCTCTATCGTTGTCGTCGACATCGCACATCCCTTCTCCAACCCTGGTCTGTCCCCTTGTTCACCCTAGAAACTCACCCCACAAAACGGCAAGCGGGACGGACGTGGATAACGCATGTCGGCACATCGGAGGTCGACGATGAGTACCGTGATGTAATGGGAGGGTCCGAAAGGGTCACTATCGGTAGCATGACTCCGGTTCCTGCAAGCCAAGCCGTAACACTTTTCTCCATCGCGTTACTTGGTCCATACTTTCAATCCCATCATGTCCCCCTAACATCAATCCCCACCACCACCACCACCCCTTCCATCCCCTCCGGAGCTCGCCCCTCCCCAATCACCTGCACAATACGCCGGCGGCGGCACCGTCACCGCCACGGCACCCGCACCCGCGCCTGCACTCGCACCGTACAAACCCGCATTATACGCTGGCGGCCTCCCATTCCCCTTCGCCTTCGCCTTCCTCCTCCCACCACTATAATCGACAACCCTCTCATTCCGCGCCTTTCGATCGCTAGCCTTCTTGTAGCAGGCCAAAAGTAGCAGGGCGAAAACGAGGACGACGACGACGATTATGATGACGAGTACGAAGACGGGGATGGACGGGCTTTCGCTGTGGGTGGTCGTGCTGAACTCGGAGGAGTTGACGTTGGTGCCGATGGTGATGGCGGGGGTGGTTGGTTGGTAGTTGATGGCGTCGCCGGTTTGGGAGGGGTAGAAGAAGGGTCCGGGTTGTTGTGGGGTTGGGGTTGGAGCTGGAGCTGGAGCTGGAGCTGGAGCTGGAGCTGGAGCTGGGGTCATGGTGAGGTTGAGGGTGGTGGTTAGAGGGTGTCGGATTATGGGTCAGGGGTGTGGGGTGTCATTTATGGGTTAGGAGAGGTCTTGATGGTTGTCGTAATTTGGGAGTGGGTTCGTTTTGGCAGTTCGTTGGTAAACCGGAAGAGTGACGTCCAGATAACTAGGAAGAAACGACGTTGCAGATGATCCTGACCATCTGAAATGAAGAAAGGCGACGAAGAGTAACCGATGAGACTGAGCAGTGAGCGTCACGGAATGAAGAATTCTTTGGTATGAAATCCACAGCAGCTTTATAAGTTTGGAAAAAAGCAGCAGGCCAACACGCCCCGTTATGCCTTGAGAAAAAAGCCTCCACTATTGAACCGTGCCGTGTGAGCCAGCTTGTCTCCAACCGCACTCATCTTGTGAGAGTGAGACTGCCGCTCCTATTGTAACAACATACATGTACGGTGGAGAGGAAGCCGGGAGAGCTTTGTTTCAGGAGTCGCTAAGTCACCATCAATCGCGCAGGGAATGCGGGTGTTGATTGGTCGGTGGTTTGTGGCTTATCCCTGCAAGGCTGTGTGAGTTCTGCCGCAAGGCTGAATATATATCTCACTGCCTTTAAAAGCTGTTGAGAATGCTGCGCATCATAATGGCGACGGAGAGAAGTGAGATCGGGAGGTCATCGGACCATGGTAAAGGAAAGAAGGACAGCCGTGTGTAAACTTGACCTGGGGATACAGAGGGATAGGGCACAATATTCATTTGTTTGGTGGGAGCGCCCCTGTAGTCATGCCCATGCTTACCGGACACAGTCGTCCTGAGAAGAGTAATTTCAGCACCCAGATTTCATATTATTCTACGAGCAGTTGGAGCGCTGTGCTGCTGGGCTATGTATCAGCCATGGCCCTGACATTGAAGTCATGGTACGATCGTCGCATGGAAAGAACCCAACCCTGGTGTCTCCCAGCGATACCCATTTTCCGGACTCCTCAAATGAGAATGACCCAACAATCCATATCATTGTCTTTACAGCTTCGGCCCATCGATACGCAAGGCTGTGCCCAGTGACCAGCTCCGCTCGCTCCACCCATCCTATGCAGAGACCGTTCCAATATAAGGCGGAGGCGCACGCACTTGCAGCGCCATACCCACTCCACCCTCTCCACAAGAACTCGCATCCCCCCTCTGCCCAACCCCCCCAACCAGCCCATCCCCAATTATTCCGCGGTCCCTGCGGATTAGGCACCATCTCGTACTTGCCCATCGCTTGCGTGCTGGCGCTGTGCTTCAAGGCCGAGCGCTGTCTGTAGGCACTGCACCGGTAGAAGGCGAGGGTGAGGAGGGAGATGACGAGGACGATGATGCCGATGATGAAGCCAACGATAAACAGCTTCGTCCGAACCGACGTAGAGATAACGGCGGGGCCTAAGGGATTGTGCTGGTGCCATGTTTGATGAGGTCGAGGAGAGGCGGAAGAGCGGAGAAATGATCTTCTAGTAAGAGTCCTTCAGATCATCAAGGCTGGATGTGCGTATCAAAACAGTGATACAGACATAGATAGGCGATATGAAAAGCTGCTGGCACTGCTTTTTGCAACAGTATACTCCTGACAAAAACCAAATGCAAATTCATAACCAGTGTAGCGGCTCTTCGTAACTTTTAACATCTCAAACAACGCTCTAGCTGCCTGCAAGACTTTCTCTGATGCGGGACATGGTGTTGCGACAGAGCAAGGCTGAAGACAAGGCGCAAATAGCTGCCGAAAGCGAGAAGACTGCTTAGCCTTGGAGGAGACACTTTCCAGAGTTACAAGAGGTACGGAAACAAGGTCGTTTGAGAGAAATGATAGATCAACAATGACGGCTCGGAGCTGATGTGGTAGATATGTTGGCCATGTCAATGTCGGTCTCTGATGAGTTCGATTTGACTGATGATGGCTGCGCCAACGGAATTCGTGCTTTGATTGTGACTGAAGAGATCAAACAGCGGTAAGAAAACAGCTGCCATAATTGATCAATCTGACATACAAACAGCGTAGAAATTCACGCCGGTGGTGACTTACATGATGTACTTGTAGGTGAATCCCCAAAGCAGGTCCGCGATCTAGCCAAAGCGGTTAGTCAACCTCAAGTCGCAGTCGTCCTGCTAAGTACGTACGACTAGGTAAGTATGCACTGCTCAGTTTGATTTTGTTATATTTCTATCATGGCCACGGTCTGTCTATGTACTATGTAAGGAGAGAATGCTAGTCAATTCGGAAGCCATACCAATCTCAAGAGCCATAGACATTGTACGAACTAGAGCAACAGCTCTGGGTAGGCAAAGAAGACCTTTGTGTAGTTGAAAGCAAAGAAACAGGTCGCATGAGGTCAAGCTAGACTTCCGTTGCCTCGATTGGTGTTGTGAAGAAGCAATTCCGCTCCCTTAGATGCTGATGACCTTCAGACTAGGTTGAGCTTTTCGATTGCAAGGACAGAAAATAATAATCATACAGCAGGTAGCCACCGCGCGCCATGCCCAGCCAGATAGCCTCAAGGGGGCGATTGGGTATCATTCTGAAGACAACAAAGAAAACGCATAGAAGGAAAACGATCCCTTCATGACACTGATGCTGACCAAATCTCTCCGTTCATCAGTCTTGGCTTGGTCTCATACGCATCCGGTTCTGTACTCTGAGCTCTCCGAATGTTCGAGTTAGGATAGTACAGATGAGGTGCCGAGGCGCCGTATGGTGGCTCAGGATAAACATAGGTGTCTGTATGACTTGGAGAAGCTATGCTGGGATGTGTTGGGGATTGCCATCCAACACTGCTCATATGAGGGCTACCGTTGATACTAACAGACTGTCTTGCATCTTGGTGTGTAGGCGGCTCGGGCGTTGGAGGCGGACCGTATCCACTAGGATGAGAGGTCATGGAAGGTCTGTGATAGTTCGCGCCAAGCGTGGAAAGTGACGGCGAGGTAGATGAAGGCGAAGGCTGAGGACTTGGCCGTTGCATGTCGGCTCGCATATGAGGTGGTACAGATACGTTGGTCATATAAGAGTAATCGGAACCTTGGCGATGCATATTCGGGATTCGTGGAAGCTCAGAGCCCGGGGACAAAGACATCGTGCGATGACCTGGCGTCGGTGTGGAACGAGGTGATCCAATATCGGATAAGGTCCCTCCTTCCGAACGAGTGCGACCTGATCTACCTGTAGGACGTGAGGCTAGAGCTGCAGCTGTTGCTGCGGCAGCTTCTTCAACTGTACCGGTATGATGATTTTGATGGCGTGTAAGAGTAGTCCGTCTTGTAAAGGTCTTCTGACAATCCGCATATGGACATTTGTATGGTCGCTTTCCGGAGTGTATGCGGCGATGTCTTGCTAAAGAGCTGGAATCGCTGAATGGCTAGAGCATTACAATATTAGCACTTCTCTTATATATCATGTTCAGTCTCGCTGTTGGCACTTACCTTGCCACAACGCTCGCACATGTGAGGCTTTTCACCGGTGTGGACGCGCGCGTGTACTGTCAGCGCCGATCTCTGGATGAATTGCTTGTTGCAGCCAGGATATTCGCAGACATGCGGTCGAATGCCACTATGGATACGTTCTACGCGCAAGGTCAGTCAGGCATTGATAGCTGGGCGGTATGGGATATTCACCATGGCGTGCAAGATCACTGCGTCGTGCGAAGCCTTTACCACAAGTGTTGCAGGCAAATGCTTTTTGACCAGTATATCCGGTAGTCGACCTTTCCTGTTCGCGTGGCTGATCCTGGATATATCCGCTCTCGATAAGATTGTTCGGAATGTAGCCGTTCTGCAACATTGGGAGTGGCTGCTGCATCTGCGTTGGAGACGGGTAGTGCATGCCATTCGGTATGTGCGCCATTACGTGCATGGGTTGCGAAGAGCGTGATGAGTACCTGGAAGAATGCTCAGAGGCATGTGGAGACTCTCCACGCTCCGAAGTTGTATCTGAGGAGGTTCGGCCATTGATGTGGGTAGCATGGGCCAACTGTTGCTGCAATTGTTGTTCTGCTGCTGCAGCTGCTGCAGGACCTTTGCTGTTCAGTATGTTCGTGATGTCCATGATAGCCTTGAGCGCAGGTGTCGAAGGTGGATGCTGTTGATGTAGTTCGGGGATGTGATACTTATCGGACCCCCGTATGGTAGCTGGGACTCAATACTGGGGCTGGAAAATCTCGATTATGCCGCCACCCCTCAAACCCTGAACTGTAGTAGTGGTCTTTCTGATGTTTCGCTTTGTAACCTTTCTACGGATCGTTGCATTGACTGGAGCGGGCCAGGGTAAATCCGGTTCTTGCTTGGACTTGATTTTCTTGGCGACGGTCCAGATTTCGAAAGAGTACTTCAGTGCCACAGTCTAGTCTCAACCACGATAGTCGTAGGGAGTGAAAGTCAATAAGCAAATCTGGGGAAAGTCAGTATATCCAGCTCCTAAGCGGTCAAAGCAAGGTCCGCGTTTGCGAAACATGGACTAAAACGAAGGGGTCAGAGAAAACGCACATCGATTCGGAGGCTTACCTTGATCGGCTCCGCGCGCAACCCAGCTCGGGAATGTTCCCAGCGATGTGGGTTGTCGCGATGGAATGTGACGAAGGCGCGCGCAAGCGAATCTTACCCAAGCGGTCTGCCAGAACGTCTTGAATTATACGCCTGGCTTTTGAACAGTCCAGAGTCGTGTCTAGCCTTGGTAAGGGAGTGCTTGTTGCAACTATGGACACTTCAATCTTCGTAATCGTAGTTTTTCGAAGATACCGGGTTATGGCGGAAAAAGAAGTCGGAGCCGGGGTCTAACCCGTGGTAATGATAAGCAAGGAGATTATGTCGCAGTTCTTTTCGCGCCGGGTACTTGCACTGGCGAGAGCTCGACCCAATAGTTCGTCCGAAAGGTGACCTGAACCACAAAGCGCGGAGAAGTAGGTGAAGTTCACACAGCCCCACGATGTGTTCTTCTACTGCACTAGACCTAGACGATACGATTCTCCGTGGGCTGACCTGTAGCTGCCATACACTTGTGAACTGTCGACGTAACTGGACCTGTGTTGCTTCTTCTTGGCGGTCCCGATTTAGTGCGGCGGTTGTTCTTTGTTCAACCCGCGGCCTAGTCCAAAGGTACGCCTCTGTAGTGGGGATTCAGACTTGCGAGTACGGATATGCAGTCTTCCAATTCAAATCCAGTACAGGCGATCGTAGATGGCGGGACGCCACTGCCGCTGAGCGTTTCGAAGGTAGGTGAGGTCGTTAGAACCTTTGTGGATAGGACACACATCTGCTAGGGTATCATTAGGATGAATTATCAGAAGTCCGACTTCGCGGCGACATGTGGGCTGCATCAGGCATAGACAAACGTATGAGTGCCACATGGAGATACCAGCATAGATGACGATGGCTTGAAAGGAACATTGAGACCACCGAATGTCGACAGTAAAGTCCAAGAAATATGCGCCAGGTGATGCACAAGGCGATCGAAAGGTTTAGGTAAATGAAAGAGCTGACTTACATATCTGTGCTTAGATGATATAAGTTATCCCGGTTGAGCACCAATCTTGCTTGCCACTTCCTGTCAAGGTCCGTCTGTCACACCTTTAGAGATAACGACTGAGATCATGACAGGAGCTTCGCGAAGACACGATTGATCGATCCAAGGGAAGACGAGATGGGGCAAGTCGGCACGCTTGCGCAAGCTGGCTAGATCAAACGTCGATACCTTAAGTTTGGTCCCTGCTCGAGGATAACTCGATGGGGTTCTTCCAGGTACAAGGGAAAGATGACGTCGCCGGGGTGGGATTCATAACAAGACGACGATCGGATATTACGGTAGGATCAGATCATCATCTGTCGGGACAAGAGCGCGGTAAGGATTTTGGCGGTCAGCGCAGTAGTAGTGTTTGGCTGCTTTACATTGACTCAAGAGGGTGTCCTGGTTAAAGGTCGGTCTTCGCGAGGGAGCTTAGCGACGAGTATTTCGCTGGCCCGAGGGGCTGCAGCAGGACATCTCGCGACAGTTGCACGTACGAGAATAAGCTTACCGCCTACTTGCTAAGGTCTGGGAACGTTCAAGTTAGGCGGCATTGCGAGAATGCCCTGGTGTGTAAGTTATTCGGAGGTTTATTTTACCTTACTGACCAATAGTTGCTAGCAACGGTACTACGGAGTACCTTACGTTCAAATAATACAGGAGCTGTCCTGTGAAGAAGACTTCGCATTGACCGTTTTCCGGCATGGAAGAAAGGGAACATGGAACATGCTCAGAATAAAAGTCGTTCTAGTTCCGCCGCCTACGGTATGTCGTAACGACAAATGATACAGTAATGTCAAGCTTGCCGGTGACAGGGGTCATCGACGTCGACTCTGTCCTTGTCCTCATTCAGGTCGATGGCCCGGCGGCAATAATCATCATATTTGACTAGTGGCAAGGCGAAATCTGCCACGCGGTCACAGCATGGCTGCACGGTCTTCGGAGGGCATTAGCGTCTCATCTCCCCGACAGATATAAAACTCATAGGCCATCCCTATTGTATGCGACGCGAAGAGATCAGCGATCAAGATGCAAAGAAGGGGTCCAACACAGCAGACTCTGCTGACATGGATCACTCCAAAGAGAGGGTAACAATAAGAGCGCCCATCAACTCTATTTTACCTTACGTGGCAATATTAGTCGACCCGTGTCGTTGGGTGCATGTACAGGTGGTCGCTGCGAGTCAAGCATCGCACAGGCGGCACCCGCCGCTGCTCGACCGCCTAGCGATCATCCCAGGTCAATATTGGCCTGACCAATGGGATCTTGTCCCCAGGGATCCTTTTCTTCTGTGGATCTGCAATCTTTGCCTTTCCTCGGTGCCGGAGACTGCCGATTTTTCAAACAGCGATGTGTTGTCAGGCATATACAAGTAGGTGCCCATACGTTTGGCGGCTGCTGGGGCCGCCCTTTTGGCCGAGGTGGGACGGCGTTTCACAAAAGCCTTGGCTCAAATGAATTCAGGGGGCTCAGTGAGGAGAACAAGCTAGCTCACAGACTGCCGTCGCTGCATACGGAATATCTCCCACGACCGGACCACGTTGAAGAGCCGTGACACATGACTTTGAGGATCATAACGTCGGCCGGCACGCTCTGCTCATACCTCTGATAATCACAAGTTTCCGGGCCTGAGTACGTACGACCATCGGATATGCGCTGTATTTCCAATACAGTTGGAGAGAAAGTTCCCGTTGTACCTTACGATGGAAGAAAACCGGCTTTGAGCGCTATTGCCGGGATTGAGAGTGATGCATCCGTAGCCTCTCGGAACTTTGGGTCGGAGAGAAGTCAGAGAACGGATTAGGATAGCATCATGAAATAGTGTTTCATCATGGCTTTCGCGCACTGACCTCTACCCGGCTTCTTTGACAACGTCCCGAATCCAAGATCCCGGTTTCGTTAGCGTTTACCGAGGCTGCAGAACGTCCATCAGCTCGTACGGATTTTCTCGCTAGCATTATCGGCCTTGGAACTTACTCGTCTCCACTAGTGAGGGCCTCCGATGTTGTCCTCAAGCCAGACAGCATCCTGTATCCCTGGATGAATTCCCATCCTCTGAGAGAGCCGCAGGTTGCTCTTTTCCAACGTGACGTGGTACGAGAGAGCCAACTTTTGGACATTGTTTTGGTGCGGTGGGGTAACGCTTTATACAAGCGAGGCTGGCAAGCCATCTCTTTTACTCATTTCCAATTGGAACTGCCGCTTTGCTACTTTTGAGTCACGATTTGACCAGCTCTGCACAACGACAAAGGATGAGGAGTTCACGATCGACTCCCACCAGAGCACAAGAATGACTGCAGGATTGAGAGCAGCGTCCAATTATTGTCCTGGCACGTGGCATGAACCCAACCCTCAAAATCCAGCAGCGTTTCATCACCGTTCCATGCCCTGGCTAGTAACATGTGTGAATCACTGCATCAGCTATTCCACAATTATGGCTCTCCTGAGCACCGTTGAAGCATGGCTCGGTCAGAGTAAATTCTGGAACCGTACTTCAGTTGATGATAGACAATATTGTGCTCCAGGTTGACTGGTTAGTTCCGGCCGACACAACGAGCCCCGGACCTGCTTCGTATGCTGATCAAGGGCTATAAATCAAAAGAGTCAAAAATCAAGGCCTCTGATGACGGATCATTCTCTCGAATTCTCAACATCACTCTTCGTGAACACGAAGAGGTATAAGTTGCTTCTCAAAATAGTGTGCAGGTATCATGTCATAATGATAGCATCAATCACTAAGTCGTCGATGGGGAACAAAGATTGTCATGGTGTGGACATCGACAACGTCCTCTCGGCACTGACGCTGACAAAGCATTGCCTGAGGCTGACAGTCGGCAATCGATAAGCAGACATGATCTGGTCTGGGATCTCGGCTGTGGAAGTCCTCTTCACATCCGAGAGTTCTTACGAGAAATTTGGTTGATGATTTCTATAGTCATCGCTTACTGTTATTCCTCTTCCTCTGTTAGAGATCGATTCCTGTATATAATATCGTCCTTGTACCCAGTATCTCTAAAGTCAGCTCCAGCGAGTTACATCCTCAATTTCTGACCTCATAAAGGGCAAGTACTGTGGCACCTACAATACTGAGGCTACTAGCAACATCTGACAATGTTCAATCTCAGGTAGCGGCCAATAATCATAGAATATTGCGCGGAGATCTTTCAGGAACCTATTCGCGCCTTGTATCACAACCCACTTCCTCCTACCCAACTTCTGCCGCTATACCTCCAACATTGGCTCTTTCGCCTCTCGCAGAGCTCCACAGATCAAGCGCAATCTTGCAGATGCCGTCAACGGATTCTATGCAGCTCCGATTTGACTCTATAGAGGAATCAATAGAGGCATTCAGTAGGTACTCGGTTTCTTGACTGCGTCGTTGTCGCTGCAATTGTACGAAGTCCGTGCACTTAATTCCCCAGACTATTTAGAGACCACCTACCTAGCACAAGTAATTGCTGACCAGAGGCTATGATCTTCTAGGAAGAGGCGAGTTCATCGTTGTCCTTGATTCCCAAGATCGCGAGAACGAGGGTGACCTCATCATCGCTGCCGAAGATGTCACAACGGAGAAGATGAGCTTCATGGTACGCTACACCAGGTACTATATCTTTCCTCCGATCATGTCCGTGGTGGCATTGTCACTTATAGTTCTCTTCGTCTAGTGGCTTGATCTGCGCTCCCGTAACATCTCGGCGGACTAAATCTCTTAACCTCCCCCAAATGGTCGTGGAAAACGCCGACCCAAACCGCACAGCCTACACCCTCTCCATCGACGCCTCTGACCCTTCAGTAACAACAGGTATATCCGCTCATGACAGGGCATTGACTTGTCGAACATTAGTGTCCCCTTCCGCAAAACCATCTTCCTTCCGCCGGCCGGGCCACGTCATTCCTTTACGCGCAAGAGATGGCGGAATACGGGAGCGAACAGGGCATACGGAAGCGGCGGTGGAGTTTTGCAGATTAACACGGAAGCAGCCGGCAGGCGTCATCTGTGAGCTAGTGGAGGACGGTGAGGAGGTAGAGGGGTTCGCTGAGAGGAAGGAAGGCGGAATGATGAGGAGAGATGGGTGTTTGAGATTTGGGAAGAGGTGGGGTCTCAAAGTGTGTACGATAGAGGATCTCGTCGAATACGTGGAGAACCTTGAGGGTGATGGACATCTTGATGTGAATGGAAAGGCATGACATTATTGGGATAGTATGCTGTCATCACGATGTGATGTTGGCACCAACAGATCTCTTTGCTGTTATTGGGTTCCTCTGCGTAATAATTGGGAAAAATCAAATCATGAGACGTTCAACGGTGGTGCTGCAGCAGGTGCTGCTGACGTAATAGAATCCTCCCACAAGCACAGCCACCACTCCACGGAGATTTTTTGGGGGCCTGCAGTGAACGTTGGAGGCCACGCAACGATGGCAATACCAATTGTTTGAAATACAGATACTAGGGAGGTTTTGCCGCTGGACACTTCCAAATTTCCACTTTCTGGACACTTCTGAAAGTAGTTAGCGTAGAAACTAGACCCAATCAAGCTATATAAAAGTCCGGAGACTTCCGTATACCCTTCTAGCAGTGACTGTGTTTATTTTGCTAGTAATACCCATATAAATCGAATACTACAACTGCTAGAAGTTGTTTCTGACTAAATTGCCTAATAAACACCAAAATAAACATCAAAATCAACAACCACCATGGACGACGAGAATGAAGTGCTTCTTGTTCTTTTGTTATATGTTTATATACTTCAATATAGTCAATTGGACTTCCCTCAGCATCATTATGTTCCTTCGGTCGAGTACTCATCCTTTGAGTTCAGTTTGGATACTTGGGGTGAGGAACGACAACGTCGTATGATGCGGTAAGTGCTTCCTTCTTTAGTATACATGTACTAACAGTAGTATTAGGTTTACAAAGCATGAAATCCACAGTCTCCTTCCGTTCCTGGACCTTGAGTCTATCCAATGGCGATCTGGATACGCGCCCTCCCCTGAGCTTGCCCTATGTCTCGTTCTTGTTTGTTTGTCGTTTCCACAACGACTATTCGAACTTACACTTTTCTTTGGACGCTCCGTCGCCTACCTATTCACAGTTTATACGGATACGATTGAACATCTGTGTCGACGATACAGCAAGATGCTTCGTTGGCATCCTATCCTACAATATCGACGCTTACGACAGTATGGCCGGGCAATTGAAAGGGCTGAAGGGTGAAGGGGGCACAGAACAATATGGGGGTTTGTGGATGGGACGTTTCGAGGGACATGCCGCCCACAGGAAGAGCAGCGGACGATGTATTCAGGGTATAAGAGACATCATGGCTTTAAATACCAGGCAGTGGTATGTCCAGATGGCCTGATTGACTCAATTGCAGGCCCCTACGAAGGGAAGATCAATGACCACGCCATTGTTCGGGACTCTGGCCTGGAACGGGACCTTCAGCAAGTCTGCAGTGACCGCCGGCCTCTATACCTGTTTGGAGACCAGGCCTACAAGCATCTGAACGGCATCTTCGGCCCCTATCCAGGAGGACGAACCCTTACTGGCGATAAGGCAGCCTTTAATCGCCGCCTTTCAAGTGTACGGATCGCGGTTGAACAGGCTTTTGGGCAGACTCAGAATCTATGGACTTACAACGCTTTCA
>JAABUP010008788.1_pt1 | contig 12713 bp, 5 predicted proteins | sample 5559201 | NCBI WGS metagenome assembly JAABUP01 (sample SAMN10711887, study PRJNA513373) | rock metagenome | isolation source: Antarctica rocks | place: Antarctica | reverse complement strand
TTCGCCGTTGGCCTTGCGACCGCTGCGCTGGTTCATCTCCTCGCGCAGGGCCGCTCCAGATCCAGGAGCAGGCCGGCTGCTGTCCTGGATGGCCCCCGCTGTCGGGGGCAGTGCCGGCCGCTGCTGCGGCACGGCAGGCAGGGCAGCCGGGTGGCTGCCCTGATGCTCACGCCCTGACGGGAGTGGCGCATTCGGTTGGGGGAAACTGGAGGGGCGCCAAGCTGCAGCAGCCTTGCTTCGGCGCGTCGAGTTTGCCGGTCTGACGCCGGTCAGCCGTAGGGCCTCTTCCGCGGCCACGTCACGGCACACCCTTTGCCAGACGCGGGGCAGCGACTTCCGAGTGGGCGGATTGCCTTTCCTGCCGACGATACTCTTCCGCTCCATCGCTTCTGCGATCACTCGCCACGACGCCTCAGCCTCACCAAGGCAAACGACCAGCTCGCGGTAGTTCGCCCGCAGCATTCGGTAGATGTCCCCGCGGCCGCCATAGGGACGCTTCCGGACGGCGGAGATGATCTCTGCGAGGGTGTCGTTTGCCATCCCCCAAGACTTCGACGTCGGTTTGCGAATGGCTACCGATCAATTTGCAGGGTCGTCCTGGCGGGCGAAGTGGCGCCTCACGGCACCGTCATGGCACCGTCATGTCCCCGTGCTGGCACCGTCATGGACCCATCAAGGTCCCGTCATGGTCCCGTCATGGCACCGTGATTCAGGCCAGATTAGGTGCATACACCATTGCATCTGACGATGCGGGCGTCCGCACGGCGACGAGCGCCGTTCGCGTCCGCAGCCTCCATCCTGGCAACAGGCATGGAGGACACATGATGGACAACGACGTTGTGACGGCCCTTGGCGGTCGGGCTCACCAGACGGCAGTCACCCTGGAGCAGGTTGGAAATGGCGTGCGGGACGCAAACGGCGGCCTCGCCCTGATCGCCGGCAAGCAGCGGCTGCACGGCGAGCACCTCGAGCGGATCATCCAGCTGGTGACGCCGGAGGAGAAGGAAGCTGGCGAAGGTCCGACCCTGGAAGAGCTGATCGGCGGCCTGATCAGCCGTCTCGACAACCAGTCCGCCTACCTGAAGGACATCACGGTCGCGCTGGCGAAAGTCACACGCGACATGCCGCTCGACGTCGTGCAGGCCATCGCGGACAACTTCGGCGTCGATCCTACCTCCGGTAGGGAAGCGACGCGATGATGACGTTCCGCAAGCTGGCGGCAGACTCCGACGGCAAGCTGATCCGAGCCTACTTCACGGAGCACGCCCCGGAGCCCAAGCCCGGCACCGAGCTGGAGCCCGGCGCACGGCCGGATGCCGGGGCCCGGCTGACGGCGTACTACACCGGCCGCGATAGCCGGGCGAGCTGGCGGCCAGACATGGCGCCCGAGATAGCCCGGGCCCTCGGCATCGACGCCAGCAAGCCGCCGCGCGACGCTGACCTTGACCGGCTGTTCGAGGCGAAGCGGGCCGACACCGGCGAGAAGTGGCCCAGCGCCAAGCCGCGCAAGATCAGCGCCTATGACCTGACCACGGCGCCGCACAAGTCGGTCTCCCTCGCCGCGGAGTTCGCGGCCTCGCCCGCCGAGGCCGCCGCGATCCGCGAGGCGATGCGGCGCGCCAACGACGACACCATGCGCTACGTCGCCCGCGAGATCGGCTGGGCCAGGAAGGGCAAGAACGGGGAGGAGGGTGCCGACCCCGGCGAGGTGGGCTGGGTCTCCTTCATGCATCACACCGCCCGGCCGACGCTGCAGGTCAAGGACGGCAAGACCGGCATCACCTACCTGGCAGAGGTGCCCATGTCGGGCGACCCGCACGACCACACCCACAACGGCATGTTCAACCTGGTCGCCACCGCGAACGGCCGCATCGGCTCGCTCGACACCAAGCGGCTCAACGATCGGGTCCACGAGTTCGGCGCCTACTTCCAGGCCCGCCTCGCCGACGAGCTGCGCAAGCTCGGCATCCACACGGCCTATGACGACAAGGAGCAGGCGGTCGTCATCACCGCCATTCCGCAGGCGGCGGTGGACCTGTTCTCCAAGGGGCGGCAGCAGACCGAGCGCAATGCTCAGGCCTATGCCAAACGCCAGGGGCTGGAGTGGGAGGGGCTCTCAGCCGAGCGCAAGTTCGGCATCCTGTCTGCAGCAGCCGTGGCCGAGCGCCGTTCCAAGGGAGATGGGCGGACGGAGAGGCAGGCCTGGCGCGACCAAGCCGAGGCGATCGGCTGGACGCACACGACGGTGCTGGAAGGTGCGACAACTCCGAGGCTGACCGCAGCCGAGCGGTTCGACCGGGCCTACGAGTTCGCAGCGCGGCACCTGGCCGAGGAGTTCCAGACTGCCGCGGTGATCGACCACGCCAAAATCAGGACCTACGCCGCGCGCGGACTGATCTCCACCGGGATCACGGAGGTGGAGGACATCGATCGCGTGGTCCAGCTCCTCGAGCAGCGGGGCATCACCCTCCGCGGCAAAGCAACCTCCCTGATCGTCGGCGAGATCGCCGACAGGAAAGCCCTGGAAGCAGGCATCACCACCATGAAGGTGCGTGTCACCACGGCGGCTCAGGTCCACATCGAGGAACGGCTTGCCAGCCACGCCCGGAGGGCAGCCGCGGACAGGACGGACGCGCTCTCCGTCGCCACCCTCAAGGCGGCGATCGACAGCTCCGGCCTCAACTTCGATCGTGAGCCCGAGCACGGAGCGGCTCAGAAGGCAGCGATCTACAGCCTGGGCACCGGCGGCAAGCTCGGCTTCGTCACCGGCGTCGCCGGCGCTGGCAAGACGACCCTGCTCAAGCCCCTCGTGGCGGCCTGGCACGCCGACACCCGGCTCGATGCTGGCGGCCGGGAGGTGATCGGCTTGTCCACGGCCTGGCGGCAGGCCGACGCGCTGAAGGGGGCCGGGATCAGGCGCACCGCTGCGCTCGATCCGTTCCTGCGCGGCGCCGAGGACGGCAGCATCATCCTGTCCCGCAACACGGTGCTGGTGATTGACGAGGTCAGCCAGATCGGTCCGCGTTCCTTCCTCAAGCTGCTGGAGCTGCAGGCCAGGCACGACCTGACCATCAAGGGCCTGGGCGACCGCGAGCAGTGCCAGGCCATCGAAGCAGGCGACACCATGGAGATCATGAGCAGGGCACTCCCGCAGGGCTCGATCCCGGAGCTGCTGACCACGGTGCGGCAGGAGACGGCGCGAGGGCGGGAGATCGCCGGCCTGTTCCGCGCCGGCAACGCGGCCAAGGCGCTTGCCATGAAGAAAGAGGATGGCACCGTCCAACTGGTCGGCGGCGACCAGGACGAGGTGGTCGGCCAGATCGCCGACCTCTACATCCGACGCCGTGACGCGCTGCGGGCCGCCCGCTCGAACCACGGCGTGACCATCTCCGCGCTGACGAACCAGGATACAGCAGACATCAGCCGGGCAGTGCGCGAGCGACTCAAGGCTCGCGGCGAAGTCGGCAGCGACGAGAGGGTTTACGCGGCTGTCGATCAGCGCGGCGACATGTACGACCTGCCGATCGCCATAGGCGACAGACTACGGCTGTATCGCAGGACATGGGCAACGATCGACGGCAAGCCCGGATGGATCGGGAACAACGGTGACGTCATGGACGTGGTGGGCCAGTCCGAAAAGGGTCTGCGGCTGCGCGATACAGAGGGACGGGTGGGAGACGTACGGTGGCCCACCTTACGGGATAACGAGTCCGGTCGGCTGCTGCTGGGCTTCGGCCACGCCCTGACCATCGACAGCGCCCAGGGCATCACGTCCGGCGAGCACATCAACGCCTTACCCAGGGGCACCGCCGGCATCACTGCGTTCAAGAGCTACGTGGCCGAGAGCCGGCACGTGTCCCAGGTTCATACGATCATCTCGGAGGCGGCCACCTTCGAGGCGGTCAAACGCAAGCGGGCGCTCGGCGATCGGGCGGAGATCACGCCGGAGCATCTCTGGGACCAGGTGGCCGAGGACATGAGCGAGAAGCCCTACAAGGCGCTGGGCATCGACCTTGTGGCCGCGATCGAGCGCGGGCAGGAGGCGGATGTGGACCGGTTCATCCGCACCGAGCACCGGGTGTTCACTCAGAAGGCGGTAGGGCGGAACCACGGCAAGGAGCAGCGCGCCCGGTTACGGGAGCAGGAGGTGCGCCGGGCGCTGCAGAAGCACCTCAGGCCTTTCACGGCTGCGCTGGACCGTCGGGAGGTAGCCATCCTGGAGCTCGCCGCGGCGATCGAGGCGTTCCCCGGCAACGTGCGGACCCGAGTGAGGGATGCCGTGGCAACACTTGAGAAGCAAAGAGAGGCCGATCGGACACAGGCAGCGGAGCGGCCTGCACGCAGCGTTAGCCCAGGAATGTAGGCGATGCACAACGCGAGAGTGGCAGTCGTACGCGACATACGAAAACTTGGCTCGTGAGCGGCTGGAAGGTAGCAGCTTCTCTGTTTTTGTTTGATGATCACGGCCATGTCCGTCAGCTTTTACGATTAGCCGATTCTCAATTCCCCCTACTCCCCGCCAACTCGACACCACGATCTAGACGACGAGGGTCAGCCGCGGGACCTTCCGCCAGCCGCGGGGCGCCGCCATTCGAAACTGATCACTCCCGTGCCGCGGGCCAAGAAGAAGACGAGGAAGGCCGAGCAGACCAGCCTCGTCCTCCCCGACGCGCAGGGCCTCTCGACGGCGGAGCAGGAATACAACCCGACCCCGATCATCAACGAGATCCGCGGCCACGTCGAAACCTGGCGTGACATCCCGAACCCGAAGGACTGGGGCGTCACCCCCACCACGGCCCGCCTGCTGCAGCACTGGCGCAACGCCGAAAACTTCCCCGCCGTCCGCCCATTCTTCTGCCAGATCGAGGCCGTGGAAACCTGCATCTGGCTGACCGAGGTCGCCCGCACCCAGCGCCGCCACGCCCACATTTGGGCCCATATCCGCGCCGCCAACGTGGCCTCGAACCCGGACCTGATGCGCATCGCACTCAAGATGGCGACGGGGACCGGCAAGACCACCGTCATGGCCATGCTGATCGCCTGGCAGAGCGTCAACGCCGTCCGCGCCCCGAACAGCCCGCACTTCAGCCGCGGCTTCCTGATCGTGGCGCCTGGCATCACCATCAAGGACCGCCTGCGCGTCCTTCAGGCCAACGACCCCGAGAACTACTACCGGCACCGCGACCTGGTGCCGATGGACATGCTGCCCGACATCGCGCGGGCAAAGATCGTCATCACGAACTACCACGCCTTCCGCAGGCGCGAGACCACGGAGATCTCCAAGGTCGGCCGCTCCCTGCTGCAGGGCCGCGGCGCCGCCCCGGACACGATCGAGTCCGAGGGCCAGATGCTGAACCGCAGCATGAACGAGCTGATGGGCCTCAAGAACATCGTGGTGATCAACGACGAGGCCCACCACTGCTACCGCGAGAAGCCCGGCGAGGCGGAAACCCTGACTGGCGAGGAGCGCGAGGAGGCCAAACGCAACCGCGAGGCCGCCCGGCTGTGGATCGGCGGGCTGGAGGCGGCTCGGCGCAAGCTCGGCGTCACCACCGTTTACGACCTCTCCGCCACTCCGTTCTTCCTGCGCGGCTCCGGCTACATCGAGGGCACGCTGTTCCCATGGACCTGCAGCGACTTCTCGCTGATGGACGCGATCGAGAGCGGCATCGTCAAGCTGCCCCGCATCCCCGTCGCCGACAACATGCCGAACTCCGAAACGCTGACCTTCCGCAACCTGTGGGACCACATCGGCCGCGACATGCCCAAGGCCGGCGCGAAGAAGGCTGGCAAAGGCGATCCCCATCGCCTGCCTGCCAAGCTGCAGACCGCGCTCACCGCGCTCTACGGGCACTACGAGAAGACCGATGCAGAGTGGCAGGCGCAGGGTATTGACGTTCCACCCGTCTTCATCGTCGTCTGCAACAACACGTCCACCTCGCAGCTGATCTACGAGTGGATCGCAGGCTTCGAGCGCGAAACCGAAGGCGAGCGGCCGGACTTTCACGACGGCCGCCTGAAGCTGTTCCGCAACTACGACGGCAACGGACAGCGCCTCGCCCGGCCCAACACCCTGCTGATCGACAGCGAGCAGCTCGAGAGCGGCGACGCCCTCGACAAGAACTTCCGCGACATGGCCGCCCCCGAAATCGAGCAGTTCCGCCGCGAGCGCGCCACCCGCATGGGCGCTGCCGAGGCCGCCGATATCACCGACCAGGACCTGCTGCGCGAGGTCATGAACACCGTTGGCCGCAAGGGCCGCCTCGGCGAGCAGATCCGCTGCGTCGTCTCCGTCTCCATGCTCACCGAGGGCTGGGACACCAACACCGTCACCCACATCCTCGGCGTCCGCGCCTTCGGCACCCAGCTCCTCTGCGAGCAGGTCGTCGGCCGCGGCCTGCGCCGCCAGTCCTACGAGCTGAACGCCGACGGCCTGTTCAACCCCGAATACGCCGACATCCTCGGCATCCCCTTCGACTTCACCGCCCAGCCCGTCATCGCCCCGCCGAAACCGCCCAAGCCCGGCACCCGCGTCCAGGCCGTCCCCGCCCGCTCAGCCCTGGAGATCACGTTCCCCCGCGTCGAGGGCTACCGCATTGACCTCCCCCACGACACGCTCTCGGCCCGCTTCACCGACGACAGCCGCCTCCACCTCACCCCCGAGCAGGTCGGCCCGGGCGCCACCCGCATGGAAGGCATCGTCGGCCAGGGCATCACCCTGGACACCGCCGTGCTCAACGAGATGCGCCCCTCCACGATCTCCTACGAACTTGCCAAGCACCTGCTGTTCGGCCGCTTCCGCGACACCGGCCAGCCCGCGAAGATGCACCTGTTCCAGCCGCTCCAGCGCATCTGCCGCCGCTGGCTCGACGAGGGCTACCTCGAGTGCACCGGCGGCACTCGCCCCGCCATGGTCGCCGCCTACAAGGAGATCGCCGACCAGGCCGCCGAGCGCATCTACCACGCCTGCCACGCCGGCACCGGCGGCGGCGGCCAGGTCCGCGCCATGCTCGACCCCTACACCCCCGCCGGCTCCACCCGCTTCGTCGGCTTCAACACCACAAAGGACACCTTCACCACCCGCGCCGATCGCTGCCACGTCAACGCTGTCGTCCTCGACAGCGACTGGGAAGCCGAGTTCGCCCGCGTCGCCGAGGACCACCCCCGCGTGCTCTCCTACGTCAAAAATCAGGGCATGCAGTTCGAGATCCCCTACCGCGACGGCGCAACCCCCCGCCGCTATCGCCCCGACTACATCGTCCACATCGACGACGGCCACGGCCCGGGCGATCCGCTCAACCTCGTCGCCGAGGTCAAGGGATACCGGCGCGGCGACGCCCAGCTCAAGGCCTCCACCATGCACACGCTCTGGATCCCGGGCGTCAACGCGCTCGGAACCTGGGGGCGCTGGGTCTTCGCGGAGTTCACGGCCGTGTTCGAGATCGAGGCGGCGTTCGCCAAACTGGTGGACGGCCTGTTGTAGCGCAGCAGGAAGCAAGGCCAGGGCTCTGCCCTGGACCCGCCAGGGGCAGCGCCCCTTGACCGGCACACAAAAGGAAGCCCGCGGCACACGCCGCGCGAACCGGAATCCGCCCATGGCCCGCCTGCCCAAGCCGCCCGCTGCCGACCGCGCCGTCGAAGCCTTCACCCACGACGCCGCATCCCGCCGCAACATCCCCACCGCTGAGCTGCAGTCCCTTGCCCAGCAGGCGGAGGAGTCCGAACCCGTCGGCCCCGCGCACTACCCCCGCGCCCGCCCGCTCGCTCCCGGCGAGACCCGCCCGCGCGACGCCGACCGTGACCCCCAGGTGATCTGGAACGGCATGCGCATCCGCCTCACCCCGTCCCAGCGCCTGCAGCTGCAGGACACCGGCGAGGTGACGCTGGGCGACGCGCAGCTCACCTGGCGCGGCAAGGACACCCAGGACTGGTCCGACCTCGTCGTCCAACCGCCGCCTATCTACGTGCAGGAAAAGGTCCACCCCAAGGCGATCATCGCCGACCTTAGGCGTCAGGCTGCGCAGCGCCGGCAGGCCACGTCCAATACCGGCCCGGATCTGTTCGCTGAGTTTAACGGCCTGCCCGACCCGGAAGCGCGGCTGGAATTCTACCAGCACGAGCAGCACTGGTCGAACCGCATGATCCTGGGCGACAGCCTGCAGGTCATGGCCTCGCTCGCCGAGCGCGAGGGCCTGCGCGGCCGCGTGCAGTGCATCTACTTCGACCCGCCCTACGGCATCAAGTTCAACAGCAACTGGCAGGTCTCGACCCAGAGCCGCGACGTGAAGGACGGCAAGCGCGAGGATATCTCGCGGGAGCCGGAGCAGGTGAAGGCGTTCCGCGACACCTGGAAGGACGGCATCCACTCGTATCTGACGTATCTGCGCGACCGGCTGACGGTGGCGCGGGAACTGCTGACGGAAAGCGGCAGCATCTTCGTGCAGATAGGCGACGAGAACGTGCATCGGGTCAGGGCGGTGATGGATGAGGTGTTCGGCGAGGAAAATTTCACAGCTCAGATTAACTTCAAGACTGCCGATCCACTCGGGCAAAAAGGCCTGCCAAAGGCGTATTCTTACATAGTTTGGTATGCCAAAAACAAAGATCAGTCAAAGTTCCGAAAAATATTGAAAGAAAAGAATTTCTCTGGCGACACAGAATATAAATTCTATAACATCAAACCAGGCCCTCAGGGTATTGCGACAATATCCGATGAGAACGCTAATATTGAGACAAAGAAAATATTTCGCCGCCGAGGCGCATGGTCAGCAGGCTATACCGCTAGCTGTACGTTCAATTTCGAGCTATTCGGTAAAATTGCAGTAACCAAAAGTGGAAAAAGCTGGGCTACTACGAAATCTGGAATCGAAACCCTCAAAAAAGCAGATCGTCTTTTTCGCATACAAGACAACGTATATTTCAAGAGAGTCGTTTCCGACAACGAAGTGGCTGAACTTGATAATAACTGGGACGATAAACCAGGTGCAGGCGGTGAAGTTTATGTAGTCCAGACGGCAACGAAATTCGTCGCGCGGTGCATTCTCATGACCACTGACCCCGGCGATCTCGTCCTCGACCCCACCTGCGGCTCCGGCACTACCGCCACCGTCGCCGAGCAGTGGGGCCGCCGCTGGATCACCATCGACACCTCTCGCGTTGCCCTCGCACTCGCCCGCACCCGCCTCATGGCCGCGAAATACCCCTACTACCTGCTCGCCGACAGCCGCGAAGGCCGCGCCATGGAGCAGAAGCTCGCCGGCAAGCCCGCCCCGGACGGCCCGGTGCACGCCGATCTGCGCCAAGGCTTCGTCTACGACCGCGCTCCCCACGTCACCCTGAAGTCCATCGCCAACAACGCCGAGATCGACGTGCTGTGGGAGACGGCGCAGGCCACCCTCGAACCCCTGCGCGCCGCGCTGAACGCCGAGCTCGGCCGCACCGACGGCAGCGCCGACGCACGCCCCTGGGAGGAATGGCAGGTCCCCCGCGAGCCCGCCCCCGACTGGTCCGACGAGGCCCGCCGCCTGCATTCTGCTTGGTGGCAGGCCCGCATCGCCCGCCAGGCCGCCATCGACGCCTCGATCGCCAAACGCGCCGACGTGGAGCTGCTCTACGACCGCCCCTACGAGGACAAGTCCCGCGTGCGCGTCGCAGGCCCGTTCACCGTGGAGTCCCTCTCGCCGCACCGCGTCGTCCCCGCCATGGACAAGGAGCTTGTCCACGAGCTCGACGCCGCTGGCGGCGCCCGCGCGCAGCAGGGCCCGCACGACGCCGCCCCCGCCACCGACTTCGGCGCCATGGTGCTCGACCACCTGCGCACCTCCGGCGTGCAGCAGACCCGCAAGGCCGACAGCATCCGCTTCACCACCCTGGTCCCTGGCCCGGCCGCGTCATCGCAGCCGAGGGCCGCTACACCGAGGGCGCCCCGGCTGAAGGCGGGGCAGGGCAGGGCGGCGAGGCTGCGTCCGACGCCGCGCCCGCCGGCATCGAGCGCCGCGCCGGCATCCTCATCGGCCCCGAGTTCGGCACCCTCTCTCGCGCCGACTTGGTCGCCGCCGCCCGGGAGGCCGCCGACGCCCGCTTCGACGTCCTCGTCGCCTGCGCCTTCAACTACGACGCCCACGCGTCCGAACTGACGCGGCTCGGCCCGTTGCCGATCCTCAAGGCGCGCATGAACCCCGACCTGCACATGGCCAACGACCTGAAGAACACCGGTGCCGGCAACCTGTTCGTCGTCTTCGGCGAGCCCGACCTGCGCGTCGAGGACGCGGGCGACGGTCTGGTCCGCGTGCGCGTGCTCGGCGTGGACGTATTCGACCCCACCACCGGCGACATCCGCTCAGGCGGCACTGACAGCATCGCCGCCTGGTTCATCGACACCCTCTACGACGAGGAAAGCTTCCGCGTCCGCCACGCCTACTTCCTCGGCGCCAACGACCCCTACAAGTCGCTCAAGACCGCCCTTCGCGCCGAGATCGACGAGGAGGCCTGGGCCACGCTCTACCGCGACACCTCCCGCCCGTTCCCCCGCCCTGACACCGGGCGCATTGCGGTCAAGGTGATCAACCACTTCGGCGACGAGGTGATGAAGGTGTTCTCCGTCTAGTGGAGCCGAGCCGTCCCATGGAAATCCGCATCGCCGACACCTTTGCCCCCGCGCTCGCCCGTCTGGACGCGCCGGGGCAGAAGGCTGCCAAGACCACCGCCTTCGACCTGCAGCTCAACCCTGCCTCGCCCGGCCTGCATTTCCATCGTATCGAGCGCTCCCGCGACGCGAACTTCTGGTCGCTGCGCGCCGGCTCGGACGTGCGCATCATCGTGCACCGCACGCCGGGCAGCCTGCTGCTCACCTATGTCGACCACCACGATGCCGCCTACGCCTGGGCCGAGCGCCGCCGCATCGAGGCCCACCCGCGCACCGGCGCGATCCAGATCGTCGAGGTCCGCGAGCGCGTGGAGGAACTCGCCCCGCCCGCGCCGCCGCGCGCCGCATCCGCACACCTCAGCCCGGCATCGTCCGGCCGAAGGTCCTCCGACCGCGCGTCTCCCGGCTTGGCATTCGTCGGGCCGGCGCCTTTCGTTGCTCCGTCTTCCGTCCGGGCGCCGGCCGCTCTGCCCCTGTTCGCCGCGTTGTCAGCCGAGCAGCTTCTGGGCGTCGGCGTGCCGCCCGATTGGATCGCCGACGTGCAGGCCGCCACCGAGGACGGCTTCTTCGCCCTCGCCGAGCACCTGCCCGCCGAGGCTGCCGAGGCCCTGCTGGGTTACGCCGGCTCCGGCCGTCTCCCCTCCGCGCCCTCGGTCGCGCCCGCTCTCCTCGCCGCCGACCCCTTCGCCCACCCCGATGCGCAGCGCCGCTTCCGCGTCGTCGGCGACCAGGCGGCGCTGGCCGCGGCGCTGGACGCCCCGTGGGAGCGCTGGATCGTGTTCCTCCATCCCACCCAGCAGGGCGTGGTCGACCGCGCCTTCGCAGGCCCAGCCCGGGTGACCGGCTCGGCCGGCACCGGCAAGACCGTGGTCGCCCTGCACCGCGCCGCCCGCTTAGCCCGCGCAGCGCCGGCGGCGCGTGTGCTGCTCACGACCTTCTCCCAGCCGCTCGCCGCCGCCCTGGACCGGCGCCTAGCCGCCCTTGTCGCCGCCTCGCCCGGCATCGCGCCTCGCATCACCGTCTCTCCCGTCCGCGCACTGGCCGACGAGCTGTTCCAGCTCGCCTTTGGCCGTCGCGCTGTGCCCGCCTCTGACGAGCAGGTGCGCGACGCCGTGGAAAAGTCCGTCGCCGCAGCCGGCGACATCGGCTACCCGCTGCGCTTCGTCTTGTCAGAATGGCGCCACGTGGTCGACGCTTGGCAGATCGACAGCATTGAGGCCTATGCCCGCGTCCCCCGCCTCGGCCGCAAGAGCCGCATGAGCGCCGGCCAGCGCGAGCGCCTCTGGCCCGTGTTCGCCCACGCCCGGGCTTCCCTCGCAAAGCGCGGACTTCTGACCTGGGCGCAGGTCTTCGGCCAGGTTGCCGCGCATTACGCCACCCGCGGAGCAAAGCCGTTCGATCACGTGGTGGTAGACGAGGCGCAGGACCTGGGCGTGCCGGAGCTGCGTTTGCTGGCGGCGCTCGCGCCGTCCGGGCCGGACGCCCTGTTCTTCGCCGGCGATGGTGGGCAGCGCATCTTCCAGCAGCCCTTCTCCTGGTCCGCGCTGGGCGTCGATGTACGTGGGCGCTCCTCCACCCTGGGCGTGAACTACCGCACCTCGCACCAGATCCGGCGCATGGCGGACCGGCTGCTTCCCCCGGCCGTCCAGGACGTGGACGGCATCGCGGACCAGCGCGACCGCACTGTGTCGGTGTTCGACGGTCCGATGCCGACGGTGCAGCGGTTCCCGACTTGCGAGGCGGAAATTGAGGGCGTCGCGGACTGGCTTCGCGCTGCCCTGGCCGCCGGCGCCGACCCCTCGGAGATCGGTGTGTTTGTGAGAAGCCGCGACCAGATGGAGCGCGCCCGCGCCGCCATCCTGGCTGCCGGCGTCCAGCCCCTGGAGCTATCCGAGCGCGACGAGCAGGCTTCGGCCTGTATCGCCGCCGGGACCATGCACCTCGCGGTGAGTGTCAAAGGGGTTGCCGCGCGGGTCTCGTAACGACGTGTGCTTATCCGGGTGTCATCAGTGTCTGCACGGTGGCTGTCTGGACGACGATGTCGCGCTCGGGGTTAAGCGTCACGGCC
>JAABUP010008785.1_pt1 | contig 12716 bp, 10 predicted proteins | sample 5559201 | NCBI WGS metagenome assembly JAABUP01 (sample SAMN10711887, study PRJNA513373) | rock metagenome | isolation source: Antarctica rocks | place: Antarctica | reverse complement strand
CCTCGCGCTCCGGGTCCGTCCTCACGAGGAGGTCGCGTGCTCGCTGAGCTGTTTCGTTCAGCTGTCCACTGCCGGCAGCCGCGGCGGCTGCACTGGAAGCAGACCTGCGACGTACGCCTGGAGAGCGGGCACGGGGATGCGCCGGCTGCCGCCCACGCGGACGCTGTTGAGTGCACCGCTGCTGATCAGCCCGTACACGGTGCTGCGCCCCACGCCCAACATCTCGGCGGCTTGGGGCACGGTCAGCAACAGAACCGCCGCCATCGTCTGCTGCTGGTGCTCAGCCGCCGCCGTCTGCGACGCACCACTCACGTCGCGTGGCGCCGGCGCCCCTCGGTGGTGATCGTCGATGTCGGTCGTCGGGCGCTGGGCACACGTCGAGCAACACGCGCAGCAGCACTTCCCGCAGCCGGACCCGTGAACTCCGGGGACGTCGGGAGGTTGTGGCGAAGCTGGCTTCCTGGTTTGCCTCATACCTAGCCTTTGCAGTGGTGACGGTTAAGTGGATGAACCGGAACAGAGCAAGCGCCCTTGGCCCCTCCCCGTGGAGCGAGCCCGGCCAGGCCATTGGGGTGGCGTCGACTGCTGCCGCCAGCCGCTTTCGGTGGGGGTGCCCTTCGATGGGTGAACGCGAAGCGGGTGGGCGGCCGCGCTGGATCGACTGCGGATCGACCGGCTACGCGAAGAGGTGGTCAACCACGGCGGGAACCCGTTGCACCCGGCTGTCGTTCGCGGCCTCAACCGGAGGGCGCCGCAGTCCGCTACGCGGTCCACGCCCACAGTGGCTGCGCGGCCTCACGAGGCGCCGCCGACGTCTTCGCCACCAACCCCAGCGACCGGAGAGGAAGCTGAGCGTGGCGAAGACTCGGATTCTCGGTGAGCATCCTTCGGCTTATCTGAGCTCCCCGAACTTGGGGAAGCGCGGAAGACCAGGAGGTCTTCGTGGGCGATGACGAGCAGCGGGGTGTTGTTCTGCCGGGCGCGGCGGACCTGTTCGAGGGCGAAGAACGACGCTCGGGGGATGAGCTGGTCGCCGCGTAGGCCGGCGAGTAGCGCGACGTTGCGTTCCAGTGGTGTCAGTCCGGCTCGCTGGCCGGCGCGGATCATCGCCCCGGGCAGGTCGATGAGTGTGCCGCGGTAGCGGTAGGGCCGGACGGTCATGGCAACGATCCCGCCGGGGCGGAGCAGCCGGCTGCAGCCGGTGAGGATCTGAACCATCCCCTCGAGGAGGGCGTGGTGGCCGGCGTGGGCGAGGTTGGCCGGGTCGGTGGAGTACTTGTAGTGGCTCTTGGTGACACCGGCGCCGGGTGTGGCGCTGACTTGGCCGTGTAGCGACGCCCCGTAGGGCGGGCTGGTCAACACCAACGCGACCAGACCGCGGATGGCGGAGTCGACGACGCCTGGCAGGTGGCGGGCGTCGCCGTCGACGACTTCGCCGCGTCCGGGAGCACCGTGCTGGCGGGCGAGGCACAGATTGGCGGCGGCGAGCTGCGCCCATCGCGGTTCGTATTCGACCCCGACAGCGTCCCGGCCGAGGTGGATGGCTTCGACCAGGGTGGTGCCGATGCCGGACATGGGGTCCAGGACGAGGTCGCCGGGCTGGGTGTAGGCGGCGATCGCCTGGCGGGCGATCGCGGGGAGCATCTTGGCGGGATGTTCGGTGCTTAGCGGCAGGTACCGGCCGGTGCGCTGGGTGCGCGCAGTGCGCTGGGCGGTGGGCCAGACCGACAGGGGCAGATGCGGGGCGGGCGTGGTGATGACAGGGCTCCACATCGTGGGGGGCTACGGGCACCGCCCTGCTTGCTGCCGGACGGCGCAGAGGTTGTGGACGGGATGGGTCAGGAGGTAGAGCAGCTGCTCACCCGGCTCACCGCAGCGTCGGGTCAGCTCGGTTGCGAAAGACGAGGACGTCGTGGTGCACGACCAGATGGCGGCGGGGTGCGCGCCTGGATGCGGCGCTGGTCTCGCCGGTCGAAGCGGACGTGGGGGCAGCGAGAGCGCTGTCGCGGACGGCGGCGTGTACGGCGACGACGTGCTGCAGGTAGTCCAGGCCGGCTGCCTGCGCCGCGGCGACTGTCCGGCTGGCCTGGTCGATGAGCCGGTCGGGGTGGTGGGTGTTGCCGGTGACGGTGATGAGCAGCCCGCCGGGTCGCAGCACCTGACGGCATACCGCGACGAGCTCACCAGCCGTCTCATGGGACACGTCCCCGTGCTGAGGCTGTACGGCGTTGCCAGTCGGTGTGCACGGAGCGCTGCTGGGGGTCAGCCGTCGCTGCGCCGAAAGTCGCGATGAGTCAGTGCTGGTGCCAGCCGGCGGGCACACGACGGCGAGGTCGACCTGACCGCACTGCGCGCCGACCAGGTCGGCTAGCCGGCGGGGGTCGCCGGTGATGACCTCGACCAGGGGCCACGCCTTCGCGGGCAGGATGTGCTCGCAGTTCGCGACGGCGAGCCGCGCCCAGCTGTCCTGGGTGTCGACGCCGATGGCGCGTCGGCCGCGGGCGGCGGCTTCGACCAGGGTGGCGCCGGCGCCGCAGCAAGGGTCGAGGATCAGCTCGCCGGGCTGGGAGTACTCGACGATGATCCGCCGGGCCAGCTCCGGGGTGATGCTTGGGGGCTGGTCGGCGGAGCCTGGCAGGTAGCGCGCTGCCCACTGCTCGGCTGCGGGGGTCTGCCCGACGGGCCAGACGGCCAGCGGAACAGGCGCCGCCGATCGCCTGACGGGGCAGACGGACGGTGCTGGTGTACGAGGGATGGGTGTCATGGGGATGGCCCGCGACCCGGTGGTTGATGCGCCACCAGAGAAACCCGGATTTGGGCGCCGAAATCGCCAAAGTCTGTCCGGTCTCCGCCCGGTTGCGACATAGTGGCGGGCAGGCCCAACGGTGGGTGCCGGCGAAGCCCTATCAGTGCCCCTACAGGTGCTGGCCAACGGCGACGAGCCCATATTCCGGTAAGGCCCGGTCCGGCATCTGCCACAGGCGCCGTCGGCTCGTCGTCGCGGGCGGCCTCGCGGTCCTGGTGTACGCCGCGCTGTGGCTGCTCACACCCAGCATCAACCGCCCGGCGCGGATCAGTACCGAGCGGCTACACGGGCTAACAGCGAGGTCGCGTTGCTGCCATCGGCGACGGACGGCCAAAACCGGTGCGGGCCCAGCTGATGGAGTCCATCACCCCCCTTAACCTGCGGGTTCGGTGACTCCATCAGTGTTCCGTCAGATCTCCATCAGGCTTGATGTGACTCCATCAGGCCGGAGGTACGGGTCCATCAGCCTGCGGCCAGCCGGTCGCTGATGGAAAAGTGATGGAGCCGGTGGTTTCTCATGGGCGCTCCCCACCCCCCTCGAGGAGCCGCTCATGCCATTCACTGCCGCACGTCCGCTGTCGAGCGGCGGTCGCAACCGGTCGCTGTTCACCCAGCTGGAGGACGCCTTTCGGCTGTTGGCCGCCGGCCCGGCACCGCTGGGCGTTCAGGGCCAAACCGTCACCGCCCAATGGCCGGACCGGCTCATTCCCGTCGACGAGCTACGGGCCCGGCTGCTGCACCCCGCCTGCCCCTACCCGACCCGGGACCGGGCGCTCAACGCCGTCCTGCATCTAGCCCGCACCGATGGCAAGCCGTGGCCGCTGGTCCTGGTCGGGTTGCTGCTGCCCGGGCTACGGCGCTCCGCCCGGACACTGCTGCTGGCCAATCCCGGACTTGCCGCGGATCTCGAAGCCGAACTGTTCACCGGTCTGCTGACCGCGATCAGAACCGGGCCGGACCTGCGTGCCCGCCCGGGCTCCGAGTTGATTTGGGCCGCGTGGCGCGCCGCTGAGCGACTGCGTCAAGCCGAACGCAGCTCCTCCGAGCTCGCCGCGTTGCCAGCCTCGCCGGCTGACACGGCCGGCCACCCCGACCATGTCCTTTCCCGGGCGGTAGCCGCCGGCATCCTGGCCACCGACGACGCCGAGCTGATCGCCGCGACCCGCCTCGGGCAGCTGAGCCTGCACACCGCCGCCGAGCTGCGCGGCATCTCCTACCGCTCGGCGCACCACCGCCGGATCCGAGCCGAGCGCACCCTCATCGACTGGCTAGCAGACCAGTGCTGTGACAGCACCAGCGCTGCCGAAGCCGACCGGCCGGCCGGCGCCGTCTCGGCAGGGTTTGTTCATTCACCCCCCCAAAAACCGGGTTCATCTCGTGGGGGCCGGCCCCGGCAGGGACGCAGCACGACCGGCAACCCGGGGTGCGCCACCATCCCGACCCGACCAACCACCGCAAGGAGGTGAGCAATGCCCAACCCGGCTGTGCTCACGTCCCGCGTCGGGCCGGCCCCCACCCCGCCTGTTCATTCACGACCGAAGAAGGTTGCGCTGTCTCGTCATCTGCTCACCCGCACCGGCGTCATCGCCGGCACCATCGCCGGCACCGGCCTTGTCCTGCTCGCCGCTGCCGGACCCAGCTGGGCCAGTCCGCTGCCGCCCGGAGTTCACGGGGCTGCCGCTCCGACGCTGAACGGGGTGATCGACTCGCTGCGGACCTGGCTGGTCGGGATCCTCGCCACCCTAGCGACCCTGTTCCTGACCATCGGCGGGATCCGCTACCTGCTCGCCGGCGGCGACCCGATGCAAGTCGAACGAGCCAAGACCGCCCTCAAGTCCGCGGCGATCGGCTATGCCCTGGCCGTGCTTGCACCGTTGCTGGTCACGATCCTGACTTCGGTTGTCGGCGGATGACCGTCCCTCGACTTTGGGGACTGCCCGGCCGACGGCTAGCCGTCGCCGGCTCCCTGCTGACCATCACCCTGGCTTGGGCAATCACCGGCGGCGTCGCTCACGCCGCGCCAACAGCGGCAACCCCGCCCCCCTCGACAGCTGACGCCCCGCCGTCGGCCGATCCTGCGGTCGCCAGAACCTCGACAGTCGGGAAAGCGTCGACGCCGCCGGGTGCCCCGACATCCCCAGCGGGCATCGGGCTTGGTCCCGGTTCGCCTGCGCTGCCGACACCGACCCCCGGGGGTGGTCCTGCCGTGGGGTCGGACACCTCCGGCGCGACGGGGCTGTTCGACATCGCCGGTCACATCCGGGATGCGATCAACGGCTGGTTCCGCGACCTGGTCGCCTCCGCACTCGACCCGGTGCTGACCCTGCTGGGCAGCACCGTGTTGTCCACCCCTGAGGTCACCGGCGGGCGGGTGCACGATCTGTGGCTGGTCTCTGCCGGGATCGCCAACACCGTGTTCGTGCTGTTCGTCCTCGCCGGCGGGGCGGTGGTGATGAGCCATGAGACGCTGCAGACCCGGTACGCCGCCAAGCAGATCGCACCGCGGCTGGTGGTCGGGATCATCGCCGCCAATCTCAGCCTGGCCGTCGTCGGCCTGGCCGTCGGGTTCGCGAACGCACTGTCCGGCGCGCTGCTCGGGCAAGGTGTCGACGCGGGTAGTGCGACAGGTGTGCTGCGGGCACTGGTACTGGCCCCGCTCGCGGCCGGTGGCAGCTTCCTGGTGCTGATGGGTCTGGTCGTCGCCGTCCTGGCGTTGCTGCTGGTGGCGACCTACCTGATTCGAGTGGCGCTGCTGGTGGTGCTCGTCGTCGCGGGTCCGCTGGCGTTGGCGTGCCACGCCCTGCCCTACACCGAAGGCGCCGCCCAGCTGTGGTGGCGCGCCCTGGTCGGTGCCCTGGCCACCCAGGTCAGCCAGAGCCTGGTGCTGATCACCGCGGTGCGGGTGTTCTTCGCCTCCGGCGGCAACGCAGCACTGGGCTTGTCGGCGTCGGGGGCTTTGGTCAACGTGCTGCTCGCCTGCGCCCTGCTGTATGTGCTGGTCAAGATCCCCAGCTGGGTGGCCCGGCTCGTGCTCGGCGGCCGCCGCGGAGCATCCACAGCGCAGATGGTGAAGACCGCCGTCGTCTACCGGACGGTGCGCGCCGGGATGGCCGCCCTATGAGCCGCGGCAGCGCCGACGCCTCTAGCCTGGGAGCCGAACGGGTCCGGATCCCGGCGGACGTGGAGCGACCCGACCGGATCCTGGCCGGGTTGACCGCCCGGCAGGTCGTCATCCTGGCCGGGTTCGCGCTGGTGCTCTACGCCGGCTACACCCTCACCCGCGCACTGCTGCCACCGGTCGTGTTCGCCATCGCCGCGTTCCCGCTTGCAGCCGCCGGCGGGGCGTTGGTGCTCGCCAGCTACGACGGGCTGTCCGCCGACCGGCTCGCCGCAGCCGCACTCCGGTTTGCCCGAACCCCCCGCCGGCAGGTCCCCGTCGACGGGCCGGTCCCGGCCGGTCCCGGCTGGCAGGACTGGCCCGCTGCCCCTGCACCGGCGCCGCTGGCCCTGCCGGGTGCGGGTGTGGACGACGACGGTGTCATCGACCTCGGCGGTCAAGGTAGCGCGCTGGTCTGCACCTGTTCGTCGCTGAACTTCGCGTTGCGGACAGCGGCAGAGCAGCAGGCGTTGATCGGTGCCTTCGCCGGGTTCCTCAACGCCCTGTCCGCTGCGGTGCAGGTCGTGGTGCGCACCAGCCGGATCGACCTGACCGGCATGGTCGCCGCACTCGAGACCGCCGCCGGCGGGCTGCCGCACCCCGGACTGGAAGCCGCAGCCCGCAGCCACGCCGGGTTCCTGGCCCAGCTCGCCGGACGCAGCGACCTGCTGTCCCGACAGCTGCTGCTGGTGCTCCGCGAACCGGCGCAACCCGCCCGGGCCGGCCGCTGGCCGGGCGGCCGGCAGGCGGCGCAGCAGGCAGGCGACACCGGGCAGCTACGCCGCCGCGCCGAACACGCACGGGCCGCGCTGGCCGCCGCCGGCGTGACCGTCGACATCCTGAACGGGCCAGCCGCGACCGCGGTGCTGTCCGCTGCGGCCAACCCAGGCGCCCCAGCGCGACCCGCCGGACTGGCCGGACCGGATGCGGTCATCACCAGCTCGGCTCAGCCGGCCCGGCAGGAAGGATCAGCATGGTTCGCCGACTGACCCGCCGCCTCGCCCGACCGACCAGGCATGCGACCCCGCAAGCAGATTCCGGTCCGGCGCCCGCGGGCCTGCCCGCCCCCGACTCGGTGCAGATCGGCGCCCGGTCGTTGACCATCGGCGCCGGGGTCTGCCGAACTTTCGCCGTCGTCGGCTACCCCCGCGAGGTCGGACCTGGCTGGCTCGAGCCTCTGCTGGCCTTTCCCGGCCAGCTCGACGTCGCCGTCCACATTGACCCGGTCCCTTCCCGGCTGGCGGCCGACCGGCTGCGCCGCCAGCTCGCCCGTTTGGAGTCCAGCCGCCGCACCGACGCTGGCAAGGGCCGGCTAGCAGACCCCGAGCTCGACGCCGCCGCAGCCGATGCCCGCGAGCTGGCCGAACGCCTCGCCCGCGGACAGGGAAAACTATTCCGGGTCGGGCTGTACCTGACCGTCCACGCCGCCGGCGGCGCCGAGCTTGATGCGGCGTGTGAGAACGTCCGCGCCCTGACCGCGTCGCTGTTGATGGATCTGCGGCCGGCGACGTTTCGCGCGCTGCAAGGCTGGGTCACCACCCTGCCGCTCGGGGTCGATCAGCTGCAGACCACCCGCACCATGGACACCGCCGCCCTAGCCGCCGGGTTCCCGTTCGCCTCCGCCGACCTGGCCCTCGCCGGCGTCACCAGCAGCAGCAGCGAGACCGGTGGTGGTGGGGTGCTGTACGGGCGGAACACGACCACGGCCGGGCTGGTGCTGTGGGACCGGTTCGCCCAGGACAATCACAACGCTGTCATCCTGGCTCGCTCCGGCGCCGGGAAGTCCTACCTCGCCAAACTCGAAGTCCTGCGTTCGCTGTACGCCGGGATCGAGGTTGCCGTCGTCGACCCCGAAGACGAGTACACCCGGCTCGCCGGCGCGGTTGGCGGCACCCTCATCCGCCTCGGCGAACCCGGTGTCCGGCTCAACCCCTTCGACCTGCCCCGGCCCACCGCCGGGCAGCCGGCTGGTGACGCGCTGACCCGCCGAGCGCTGTTCGTTCACACCCTGATCGCGGTTCTGCTTGGCGCGCCGCTGGGTCCGGATACCCGGGCTGCGCTGGACCGCGGCATCATCGCCGCCTACACCGCAGTTGGCATCAGCGCCGACCCACGCACCTGGGCCAGGCCCGCACCGGAACTCGCCGACCTCACCCGTGCCCTGACCGACGACGACCGCGACGACAACCACGACCGCAGCCACGGTCCGGCGGGTGCCGTGCTCGCCGCCCAGCTCGCTCCGTTCACCACCGGCAGCTACCGGGCGCTGTTCGACGGCCCGACCAGCAGCCGACCAGACGGGCACCTGGTGGTGTTCTCCCTACGGAACCTGCCCGACGAGCTCAAGGCAGCCGGCACCCTGCTGACCCTGGACGCGATCTGGCGCCGGGTCACCGACCGGTCCAGCCGGCGCCGGCGGCTGGTCGTCGTGGACGAAGCCTGGCTGCTGATGCGCGACCCGGAAGGAGCCAAGTTCCTGTTCCGGATGGCCAAAGCCGCCCGTAAACACTGGGCCGGGCTGACCGTGGTCACCCAAGACGCCGCAGACCTGCTCGGCACCGAACTCGGCCAGGCCGTCGTCGCCAACGCCGCCACCCAGATCCTGCTCCGCCAAGCTCCGCAAGCCATCGACGCTGTCGCCGGCGCCTTCGGGCTCTCCGAAGGCGAGAAGGCGTTCCTGCTGTCCGCCCGGCGCGGGCAAGGGCTACTCGCCGGCGGCACCGACCGGGTCGGGTTCGACGTGCTAGCCAGCCCCGAAGAAGACCGGCTGGTCACCACCGACCCGGCGCAGCTCGCCGCCCTGGCCGGAGCCGGCGACGACCTCGACCCGTTCGACGGCTAGCCACCAGTCTCCTTGTCCCGCCTTGCCCTTCGCCGACAGCCAGGAGAATCACCACGACCACGCAGCCTGTCCCCGCTCCGCTGACACCGGTCCCCGGTCCCGCCCGCCCGGTGCGCGAATTCTTGCTTCACCCCAGCGGCGCGCTCACCGGCTGGCTGCATCACCTCACCGCCGCCGCGGTCGGCGCCGCCCCCGGCGCCGCGGCCGTGCTGATTCTCGCCGTTACCGGCTGGGTCTTGCTGGGCCGGAGGCGCCGCCGGCTGCTGACCGCCGGTGCCCGGCTCATTACCGTGCTGCCGCCACCGCACGTCGACCCGGCCGGCGCCCAAGCGTTGTGGTCGAACCTGATGGCCCTGCTGCGCCCCGCCTGGCGGCGGCTCGCCGACGGCCAGCCGCACCTCGCCTTCGAATACCACTGGGACACCGCCGGGTTGCAGATCCTGCTTTGGGTACCGGGGGTTGTCCCAGCCGGCCTGGTCGAACGGGCCATCGAAGCCGCCTGGCCAGCCGCCCGGACCAGCACAACACCTGCGACCGGCTCGGCATCGGCGCCGCTCGGAGTCGACGTCGGGGCAGTGACCGCAGGCGAGCTGCGCCTGGCGGCACCGGAGGTGTTCCCGCTGCGCGTCGAGCACGACACCGATCCGCTGCGCGCCCTGCTCGGTGCCGCCGCCGGACTGGAGGCCACTGACCGGGTCTGTGTGCAGGTCCTGGCCCGCCCGGTCACCGGCCGGCGACTCACCCGCCGCTAGCGCCGCCCGGGCACTGCGCGCCGGCCAACCGATGACCCGGGCCGGGCGGCTGCTGGACCTGCTCACCCCCGGCCCTAGCGCGACCCAGTCGGCACCCGATCCGCAGCGGACCACCGACCTGCGAGCGATCATGGACAAGGCGGCCTATCCGCAGTGGGAGAGCGTCGTCCGCTACGCCGTCGCCAGCAGTGCCACGAGCCCGACGGCGACCGGCCGGCTACGCGGCCGGGCCCACGCCGTCGCGTCCGCGTTCGCGTTGTACTCGGGACGGAACAGGTTCGCGCGCCACCGGCTGCGCCGCCCTGCCCAGACCCTTGCCAGCCGGCGCATGGGCCGCGGGGATCTGCTGTCGGTCCCCGAACTCGCCGCCCTCGCCCACCTTCCGCTCGACATCACCGTCGCCGGACTGACCCGCGCGGGTGCGAAAACCGTCGCCCCACCGCCGGGCATCCCCGCCGCAGGTAAGCCCCTCGGTCATGCCGAGACCGGCACCCACCAACCCGTCGCCCTGGCCGTCGCCGACGCCCGCCAGCACCTGCACATCCTGGGCGCCACCGGCTCCGGCAAATCCACCCTGCTGACCAGCCTGGTCCTATCCGACGTCGCCGCCGGCAGAGGCGCCGTGGTCATCGATCCCAAAGGCGACCTGGTCACCGACATTCTGGACCGGCTCCCCACCCACGCCGCCGACAGAACAGTCATCCTCGACCCCGATGACATCGCCGCCCCGCCGTCGCTGAACGTCCTACAAGGCCCCGACCCCGACCTGGTCGTGGACAACCTGGTCGGCATCTTCCGGTCGATCTTCGAACGGTTCTGGGGACCCCGCACCGACGACGTGCTGCGCGCCGCCGCCCTCACCCTGCTGCACCCCGCCAACACGCACCTGCCGCCGGCGACGCTGGTCGACATACCGCGGTTGCTGTCCGACGAGCGGTTCCGCGCGGCCTACACCACCGGCATCGGTGACCCGGCCGGGCTCGGCGGCTTCTGGACCGGCTACGACACCATGGGCGACGCCGCCCGAGCCCAAGTCATCGGCCCGCTGCTGAACAAGCTGCGAGCGTTCCTGCTCCGCGACTACGTCCGCGGCACCGTCGCCTCGGCAGCGTCCAGCTTCGACATGACAGCCGTCCTGGACGGCGGCCTGCTGCTGGCCCGGGTTCCCAAAGGCATCCTCGGGGAGGACACCGCCCGGCTGCTCGGCTCGTTCGTCGTTGCCCAGGTCTGGCAGGCAGCCACGCACCGGGCCCGGCTCGGCCAGCAGGCCCGGGTCGACGCCGCCCTCTACGTCGATGAATGCCAGAACTTCCTCACCCTGCCCCGATCGTTCGATGAGATGCTCGCCGAAGCCCGCGGCTACCGGCTCTCCCTCGTGTTGGCTCATCAGCATCTGGCGCAGCTGCCCCGCGACCTCCGCGAAGGGATCTCCGCCAACGCCCGCAGCAAGCTGCTGTTCAATCTCTCCCCCGAAGACGCCCGGACCTTGGAGCGGCACGTCGCACCCGAGCTGTCCGCGCACGACCTGTCCCACCTCGCCGCCTACACCGCAGCCGCCCGGCTGGTCGTCGGCGGCGCCGAGACGCCAGCGTTCACCATCGCTACCGACCCGCCCGTGCCAGCAATACCGGGCCGGGCCGACCAGGTTCGGGCAGTGTCGCGGGCCCGGTATGGCCGCAGCCCCGCCGTGCGCCGCGCCGCGGTCCTGGAACACCGCCGTGGTCAGGTCGACGACCCGGCCCGCGCACCGGCGAGCGGGAACCCGGCGGCTGGCCTCGGACACTCCCCCGGACGATCAGCCGGACGACCGGGCGGACGACTTGATCGTCCGACCCACAATCCGGCGAACCCGCAGGTCAACCCAGCCGGCGCCCCGGACGCTGCTTCCCCGGACTCATTGGTGTGAAGAGACTCATGACCAGCTGCGCAGTCTTGACCAGTGGGGCTTCTCATGCCGCATGACAAGGCAGGTCTGCTCATCGAGATTGCTGCTCATCTCACCGACCGAGATCGCTACCTCTGCCACATGCTGTCCGAGCATCAAGTGCTCACCACCAATCAGCTCTGCGACCTGGCATTTGACTCCACCATCACAGCTCGGCACCGACTCGCCGTCTTGACCCAGCTTCAGCTCGTAGACCGCGTCCGACCCCGCCGGCAGACCGGGTCCGCTCCCATGCACTACATCCTCGGTCCGCTCGGCGCCGACATCGGCCGGGAGCCTCCCGCCGGCGAGGCCGGTACTCCCGAGAGGTTCGCGCACCCGCCCACCCTGCGGTGGCGGCGAGACAGAGCCCTGGCGGTCGCGACCAGCAGCCGGCTACCCCATCTGGTTGGTGTCAACAGCGTCTTCACCGGGCTGGCTCGCACAGCCCGCACCGACCCGGACTGCGCCCTGTCGGTGTGGTGGTCCGAGCGGCGGTGCGCCGCCGCCTGGGCAGAGTTCGTCCGTCCCGACGGCTACGGGCTGTGGACCGAAGCCGGCCGGCGGGTCGCGTTCTGCCTGGAGTACGACACCGGCACCGAGCACCTGCCGCAGCTCGCCGGCAAGCTTGCCGGTTACGCCGACCTCGCCGCCGTACTGGACCAACCGCCATGGCTGCTGTTCGTGCTGCCCAGTCGCCGACGGGAAACCGAAGCCCGCCGGGTGCTGCGGACCGCGGCTCTGCCGGTCGCGACCGCCGTCGACGACCCCGCCAGCTCGGTCGCGGGCGCCCGCTGGTGGCCACTCGGACTCGCCGAACAGCGGTGCCGTCTGGCCGCACTGCCCGGGCTGCTCGAGAACGATGAGGCTGCGGCCGCCGATCCGGCTGCCGGCGCGGCCTGGTGACCGGACCCTCGATGCTGACCCGCCTGGCTGCCGCTGGCCTGGCCTTGCTCGTTGCTCTGGTGCTGCTCGCCGGGGCCGCGGGTGCCGGCATCACCGCCATCAGCACCGGCAGCGGCAGCGCTGTCAGTGCCGGCGTACCGGTGGTAAGTCCGACCGCGGTCAGCTCAATTCCGGCGGACTACCTGATGCTCTATCAAAGCGCTGCCGCGACCTGCCCGGGGTTGGCCTGGCTGCTGGTGGTCGCGGCGTTCGCCGCCCAAGCCGTGATCGGCATCGTGCAGACCCTGCTCGGTGTCCCCGAGGTCCTGGTCAGCTTGCACGTCACCGGC
>JAABUP010008784.1_pt1 | contig 12716 bp, 17 predicted proteins | sample 5559201 | NCBI WGS metagenome assembly JAABUP01 (sample SAMN10711887, study PRJNA513373) | rock metagenome | isolation source: Antarctica rocks | place: Antarctica | reverse complement strand
AGTTCTGTGTGCTGTGTGCAGCTGCAGCAGCAGCAGCTGCCAATGCTGTAAAGTCTGTTCCTGAAGCCCCATCTCTGCCCAGCCCCCCTTCCCTGCCTAACCCCACAGAAGCTCTCAAGTCCACCAGTGATGCAGCTAGCAAGTTGTCCTTGCCTGAAGCACCTTCTATGACCAGTGTAGGGCAAGATTCAAGTGCACTTCAGCAGGTGATTTCTCTGTTTTGCATGTCACAGTGACATTGTCACTTTTATCATGGTGTGTGCTCTTTGCATTGCTGCAAAGCCTTGCTGAGTGTCAGGTTATTGAATCTGGGCAGAATCGCACAGACAGTATGTTTGCACCATGCAATCAATGCGTCAGCCATACCTTTGGTTGCCTGTCCCGTACTTATTGACCAAGATCTGTGTTGAGCATGTGTATGTGATTTGATGGCTGCAGGCAATAGGCCTGGCTGCAGCTGAAACCATTGCAGCTCTGGTCACTGTCAACATTGTTGGGTCTCTGACAAGCAAGAAGGATGGCCGCAAAGCGTACAAGTGACATGCTGTCACATTGAGCATGCACAGTGTCGCTCTTGATGATAGGCGAATGTTGACATCAACATCTGTCAAGAGGCCCTTCAATGCACTGCGCCATGCTGACATGATGCTGAACGATTATCACAGTATGAAGATAGCACTCAAATGATGTTGCTGGTGGACTCACTGTGCTTGCTGCTTTCACGTGTGAACCCTCATTCTGTGTTTTGCATGCACTGGACACGGAAAGCAAAGGTTGCAGATACATTGCTGGAGACTTCAATGCATCGCGTGGCCCAACATAACCTTGCTTGACTGCGTACTGTATCTGTCACAATATCTCTATGATCCAGGCGTTCACCCGACTCGGCAAACCAGTGTATCCTGGCAAAGTGTATCCCTAAAACATCAAGGATACATTGTTGGAGGCCTGTCAATGATCGCCAATTGATTGATTGTTGGTGGGGTGGATTCCCGCCCAGATTCCCCGTCAGTGCGAAGCCTGGAACTGCGATTCTCTGCGACTTTCTACACTATATCTGTCTTGACTTCTGCTGAAGCGTCCCAGACTGTCTGCCGTTTGAGTAGCAGAAACGAGCTTGTGGATGACGTGCTTCAAGTCCTCTTCGCGTGTACACTCTTCATTCCGAACCAGGCTTCCTTGCGAATTCCCAAGACGAATCGCCACCAGGTGCGGCGGGTGCTCGGAATCTTGCAATCTGGTGATACCGCTGCCTTCACTCATCGGTTGCGCAAATGCAGGGCTCGGCATAAGTGTCGGGTGCAGGCTGGAATCATCCAATACCTGAAGGATCCAACCATCAGTCCTATCTTGACGTCGACTCTCATTGCTGCCGGTACTGTTAGTTTCAATCTGGTTGCTGGTTTGGTGACTGAGAAAAAGCGAGCAGACTTGCAGCTGGAGGTACAAGGAGTCCTACCCATTTGCTGGCTTTTCATCTTGACCAGACTGCCACCGAAGCCTACTCTGCAACTGTGTAGGTTGAGCAACAGCGAAATTTTGCGAAAGCTCAGCAAGAACTGCAATCGTTGACAGCACGCTATAGAGGGCCTCTTTTGGAAGCAGTGGTGGACCTTGAGAACAGAATGTGGCACTTAGCCAATGCAACTAGTGAATGGCAGACATCAGAAGGCAGGTCATCCCATTGCCTTGCACACTGTGACTGCAAGGCACATGGAGCACCAAAGACAAGGTTTACTATATTTGTCTGGAAGACTACAGGCATGAGCGTTGCATGAAAAGTAGCTGTGCAACCTCTAGGCACAAGGTACATACTGCAACACCTCTTTGCAATACCAGTACAGCTTTTCAACATGGCTCAATAATGCTGCTTTTGTCGATGGCAACTGCAGGTATAGTTTCTGAACAGGAGGTTATGTACACGCTCTTCAATCTGGCTCAGTTTCTGGGATATGTTGAAGTAGTCAGGCGGGAAGGCCCGAGAGAAGATGCGTTCCTGCAAGCTGGCAACCCACAGGGGAGCGATACACTAGCCACTCTTGTGGAAGGACTCCGTTTTGTCATGTCTGCTGCTTCTGGCAATCTAGTGGTGAGTGGGCAAGACTGTCAGTACCCATCAAACAAACAGTAGCCTACTACCAGCAACTTCTCACTTGTCACGCTAAGATGTCAACTCAATACATGACACGCACTAAGGCTTGAGCTTAGATTGCATGACGTCGGCTGCAGCAATCTGCATAGCTTGCTGCTTGCTGAGTTTGGTTCTGACCTGCAGCATGTTGTATAGCGGGTAGGGTAATATCCCAGCTGACTTTGCGCAAACCCTCATATAGTCAGCGCGGTACACAGGATTGGGGGGATGTATCAGAGCCCAGGGATCATCCTGGGTCACGAACTAGACGCACTGGAGAGGACCTCATTGAGTGGACTCCCATTCAGCAGTATCAGCTCAAGTATGTATCCAAGTACTGCATGTACACTGTACAACAAGCAAAGGGGTACACTGCATCCTGTGTGTGCCGAAGCAACATCACCCAGATGTACAATAGTGCTGAGTGCTGGTGAATATGTTGGTAAGCACAATACCGCCAGTGGCACTTTGCTGCCAGTAGTACGACCTGATGCATTGGTTCCTGGCCTCTAACAACCCTTTACACCTGCAGTCGTGCTGTAATGTACCTGTTTGTGGACCGGTTGCAAGTCAACTTGTACCCAACCTTGAGTGTGCCTTGTAGAGTGGATGACCAGTTGAGGGTACCCAGAGGAACCCAAAGAGCCATTGGAGCCCTGATGCTGACCACGCCTTCCGGCTCAGACAGGCACTACACGATGGACTTTGCCCAGTTCTGTGATAGGTACACCAAGGACCCTGTCTTTGCTGACTGGCTCAAGCCCAGCCACGATGACATCATCAACCTTGCCACTGGGGACAATTGGAAGGGCCAGGGCCCATTCCCCATGGGGTGAGTCTTTTTCCGCTCACAGTAGCTGCATGAGAGGCAAAATTTCCATCATTGGCAGCTGCATGCAGCAAATCTGGCTCATGGTCTCACAATGCAGCCTTGCGCATGCTCCAAGCAAAGTGGTACCCCCGAACTTCAGTGTCAGATGCCGTTCACAAGCTAGCTCTTTGCCTTTCAACAGTCAGCCACCAGCAGTGCACTTCCATGCATTTCACCAGGTGCACACAATATTACTGAATATGACCAGTATCCTGGTGCATGCTGAGTTGTTCTAATGGCTGGTCAGCAGCTTAATGCTATGCTACCAAATGCAGGCGGTGGTCGCGAGTCCTTCTGCTGCAGCAAATGTTGATTGATGCTGAGGACCTGCTGGATCCCACCTATGTCAGAGTGCCCAAGGCTCGCCGCACTCGCCTCATGCCCATTGAATATGGTCCCCTGCCTGCCCTCAGTGAATACCAGAGAAAGCTTAGGGTGAGCTGCCTGCCTGTGTAGCTTGTAAATGCATTTCACATCAACATCACCTCTATGCATGCAAACTCATCTTAAGCACCCCATGAAACAATGATGAGCATACAGGTTTGTGGTGTGCAATGCCTGACCTGTGCTGGCTTCTGCTGTGTGTGCAGTAGCTGCGCCAGGAATATACTGTTCTTATTCATTTTGTAACTTGGGTGATGCAGAGGCTGGCCAGGTCAAGTACCATTGGGGAATACAGTCGCAGTCTAAGTGATGTCAGCAAGTGGTCCAAGAGCGTCAGCAGTATTGATGAGGCTCAGTTGGAAGCCATGCGCAAGCATTCCAGCGGGCAGCCAAGCAAAACACATAGCAGCAGAGCAAAAGGCAAGGCAGTACATGAAAGCAGACATGAATGTGACTGCCTCCATGAACATGTTGACATTTTTCTCAAGCAGGCTAACAGGTTGCTGTTTGAAGTCACATGCATAGACCAAGTCAATGTGCTACATTGTGTTGCACCTACAATGATAGATGCCTTGTCAAAGCAGCAGTGTCTTGCCTGTGTGTTGATGTTGCATCTTTTAAGTTAGCATTTGCAAAATACATGGTGAGGACACAGGAGCAAAGGCCATGCAAGCGGTGACTGGATCTGCCCATCTTGAACCCATCAACTTTTGTAAGCAGCTCTTGTACTGACGTTACAACAGAGTTAGTGGGTGAAAATCAGTTGAGACAGCAGACATGACGGGAAAAGAATGAACGACTTGTATACACATTCACATCTGTAACATCAACCAACATCTGACAACATCAGGTGTATGCTACCCACAATGCCTCTTGGCTGTGAAGATTGTTCTGGAGTACATCAATGCAGCTATAATCACCCTACTTTACACCCTCAGTCATCCATTCTGAGCCACAAGATATGCAACATCCGCAGCTGTTTGTGGATGAGAGACTCTCTAATACACAGAGCAAGCTGATATAGACTCAGTCTCAGACCATGCTGCACCTGTCATGCCGCAAGCCAGGTCAGTTTGACTGGCATCAGCTGCCCAAGCCTGATGGTATGAGCCATCAGCTTCAGCGCACAAGGGTAAAGTAGCCTTGAGGCACAGACCTCAAGCCATGAAGGTAGACGACGAGACTAAAGCAGCTGCAGGTCATGGATTGGGATAACTGTACAGCAAGAGGGTCACTATTTAGCTTGCAGTCCCTTTAACGTCGTCAACGCCTTCTAGAAGGCAAAACATCTGTTGAGCGCTATGTCTGCACACTGTGATGCAAGTAACATGAAGCAGGCTGCATTTTGAGGCTTTCATACTTCACGAGACACACAATGCAGCAGGCTAGAGTCAATAAGGCTGCCTGTTTGTGTAGCCGTGAAAGGGTGCCAGAGAATGCTTGAATTTCCCAAGATGCTGCAGTGAGATGCGCTCCTTCACAGCTTATTGCTTTTAGATCGTATCAGTAAGGCCATACTTAAGCACGAATGCTTCCGAACCTGCAACAAGTTGTCGCTCCAAACTGAGTGCTAAATTAGTTAAACCAGTGCATCCTCGATAAAGAATATTCGAGATCGATCGACCAGCAGATTTCTACACTCATGTTTCCATGTCTGCCTCACATACTGTGTACTCAGGAGGTGAATGGCAACGAACATGAAGGTGACAGTGGTGGGACTGTCAGCTTCAAGCTCGCTGCCATTCACCTGATGAGTGTACAAGTGTGAGACAGACATGCAAACATGAATGCAGGCAAAAGATCTGCGCAAAGTACTTTGTATGTGGGCATTGATGTTTGCGAGCCAAACTTCAAAGCATTTGTCCCTTTCCTTTTTTGCCAGTGACTTTTATCAAGGAAACTGAGAGCTAGCAACCAATCACCCTGCTTACACCTGGTAATAATGTGCAAAAAAACTGTTTTAAAGGCCCCCTGGTTGCCAAAACAGCCAACATTGAGTGAGGCAGGCAGGGGCTGCACACAAGTATAGAACACTGCACATAAACAAGTCAGACCAAGGACACTCTTGGCTTCACAAGGCCCAGCACAAATTAGTCGCACAACGAAGAGGTATAGAGACTCGGGTGCAATGGCAAATCATGCCAGCTGGAGTCACACTAGCAATAAACACCCCTTGCACTGACTCAAAGTTCAGGAGACTGCCCTGGCCCACCAGTTGCCAGTCTTTTCACTGCGCTGCAGAGTGTCCTTCAGTATCCTGTACTCGAGCGGGGTAGCCCTCAACAAAGCAGCAATGGCAGGCAGCAATGTGCTGCACTCCTGCGTTCGGCCATGTGCATGTGCATCCACAAACTTCAACAACACATTTTTCAGGTACACTATATCTACGCCTTCCATATGCTCTCTGGAGTGTCCACCGTTTGCTGTTGGTGTGCCAGAGTCATCATCAAAAGGTCCAATATTGACCTTCCTCAAACTGCCGCTACCCCTCTTGGGGGTGTTGGGGCCCAGAGAGCCAAAAGACGAGTGACTGCGAATTCTGCGCTGTGATAGCGCCAGTCTGTCGCGTTCTTGTTCTGCATCAGCTGCTGCTTGCCGCACATCTTCAAGCTGCTGCTGCAGGAGCGTCACCTGCAGTCACACCACACATGTCAACACCACATCATACTCAATTCAATATCCGCAGCTACTACACACCTGTTCAACTCAAACCAACTAGGGTCACACAGTAACATGCATCCAACTTATGGTGCACATGCACCATGGAAAGTATGGGACACAAATCTTACATGCCTGGCGTTGCTTGCCTAGTCCTGGCATGAGCTGAACATGCATGTAGCAAAACAGAGCAGGGCCAGATGGGTGTCTGCAGCCAAAGGAGCGATGCTGAGGAGAAGCTGCATACCTTGCGCTGCAAAGATGCAGTAGCCTGATTAGACTCCCACTCCAGCTTAGTAACCCGCTCATCTGCAGCTGAGCACCGGTCCTGAGCAGATGTCCTGGCAGCTGCTTCAGCCTTTCTGCCTTCACACTCCTCCTCCAGGTTTCGCTGCAAGGCTTCCAGCATTGTTGACATGGCCTGTGCAAACACGGAAGACCAATCAGTGCAAGCAATGCCGGTGTGCAGTGGCAAAGGAGAAGTTTCACAGTGTACTGCAATGGACTGCATAGACGCTCATTGTGGTGGCTGTGCAAGCCACTATTCTACACATTCCTGTCCTCATCCGGCTATAGCTTTGTCTGACTTGACCCAGCAATATGGTCCTTGCTGTCAATGTCAAATCCTGAAGCCCTGTCAAAACCCAAGCCCCCCGTCACTACCCAAGCCCCCCTTCCCTGCCTAACCCCACAGAAGCTCCCAAGTCCATCAGCAATACATCCAGTGAGCAGCTTCATCTGCCTAGTAGGCACTCTATTGGGAGTGATGTCATGTAGCGCAAAAGACAACAGCCAAGAGCATGCCTTTTTTTTATTGATTGAAGCAAAGCTCATAGGTGCGGTAGTGCAGGATGCTTTCTGGCTGCCTGTCACTGGTAGCATGACAAAAACAAGCAGGCAGTGGCTGCGCTCACCAGCTGTTTCTTCTCCAGGCGCAGGACCTCATCTCGGGCCATGGCCGGCCAGCGGGTGCGGTCGCTGCCTATACTTGCCAGCCGCTGCTCTGCCTCTTCCTGCACCCTCTGCTCAGCCTGCAACCAATGACTGGCACCCATGAACTACACAAGAGCTAAACAGTGAAGGGCAGATAGCTATCATACATGTACAAGACATTGCCCAGGTGGAGCGTCACCTCTGGACAGGTAACCACAATGCTGCTCTAAGAGATTCTGTGCAGCATTGTCTTTAAGCAGCAGCTGCAATCTGCCTGGACTGCTTGCATGCACAACACTCAACACTCGTAGACAACTGTCTTCAACCTTACAACAGCACTGCAGCATACGCAGCTGGCTTATTTGGCCAGCCAAATTGGGAATTGGGCAGCCTTGTGTCCACAGAGAGATTGACGTTGAGCTGCCAACAGCAAAAGCACTACTGCAGAATGTGAACAAGCAAGATGGAGATGAGCAGTGGAGCACCTGGTTGGCACGCTGGTCAGCTTGCTGAGCCCGCTGTTGTGCCAGGTCAGCTTCCAGCTTGGCCTGCCTCAAGCGAGCTTCCAGGCCAGTGGCAATGTGCACAGTTGCAATCATCTCGTCCTCTACCCTGGCCTTGCCTGCTTCAAGCTCTTTGGTCAGCTGCACCACAAACAAAAAGGTGTCCCATGTGTGCCAGAGTGATTCGTCAGAGACCTGCTTTAGTACTTGCCAGTGTGCACCAGGTTGCATTGAATGCTGATGAGGTTAGGCCAAGTCACTACATCATGGTAGTACATCATGGGTGCAACTTTGAACTTTCTACCCAAGTAGGCTGTTTGAGTCAAGCAAGCTATGGAAGTTTTACAGCTGTCGAAAGTGTCTCACAACCATGAACTTTGTCAGTTCCAGCTCAAATTCCAAGCCAAGTCATCTTCTGCACCCCTGACGATGGCATCGGCTGACCTGTCAATAAAAGAAACACGCTATATATAAAAAGGGGCTGCCCTGCTTGATGACAAAGCACAACAAGGAAAATTTGGCTGACCTGCTTATAGTTCTCCAGCTGGCCCTGCTCAGCTCGGCTTTCCTTCAGCTTGTCTTCCAGAGCAGCAGCCCGCAGCAGCAGGCTCTCCTGGTCCACAGCTGCTGCCTCAGCTTCTCTCACCGCCCTCATGGCATCACCTTCAGCCTGCTCAGCTTGGCTCAACCTGCCCTCCAGGCTTTTGACCTCTTGCTGTGCTGTTGCCAAGGACCTGCACCACGTCAGCTTACCAGTGAGTGCCAGATCAGCTGCTTTTACCAACACAGACGGCACTGTTCTGCCAGCTGCTGCTGCTTGTTATGCTGTCACATGTCTTCTGCTGACTACTCAATGCTTGCTAGAAGGAAAGCAAAATCAACCATGGCTTGCTGTACTGCTAGCAAACAGCTGTGTGCATAAGGCACAGGAGGGTGACATGGATGTGTAGCAACAAATAATCGTGTGCCTGTCTTGGCTGCAAGCAATGCATGGGCGTCACTGCAGGGCGCTCTCCCCTCATCCTGAAACAACATCCCATTCTGGCAGACCTTGCCCCATGATGAGCCTAGCATGTCCACATGTAAGACAGGGTTTGAGCGCAACGGTTCCTTGCCAGGGTGGTAAAAAGGGATGCTGCTGGAAATGACGCTTTATGTACATCAACATAGGCCTGAATTGCGGATATGTATGGCCATATAGTTGTACCTTTGCAACTCCTGGACAGAAGCATCCAGGTGTTGGATTTGCTGCTTGTGCTTGAGCTCAGTATCTCTCAGGCTGCGTCGCACTTCTGCTTCACGATCATCTGCCGCCTGCATCGTTGTGATGCCAGACCAAGAGATACTAAACATGTCTGGTCATGTTAAGGATGGGCTGCAGTCATGAATGCAAAAATCTGCCATGTTGCTGTAGCCATTGAGGTGCGATGTGTCTGTGTAACGTATGTGTGGTGTCAAGTTGTCTATGCTGTGCTTGAATGTATCACATAGTGTGTCGCACGTCAGAAGCGCATCAGCATGCATGCTACACTGCATTGCAGCAGACATCACTTTTGCAATAACAGATCAGGCCTTGACAGCTCTGTGTCTCTGCAACATTCATCTTGAAAGCATTAAGACTGACCCTTTTGGCGGCAGCCAGCGCATTGCTGGTGGTTGTTCCCCTGTCAGACTCAGCTTGGGCAGCACTGGCTCTTGCCTCAGCTGCATCACACTCACGTTCACGAGCTCTGAGGTCATTGTTTATTTTCCTCAGCTCAGCCTCAGCCTTCAAGGCCCTCCTGGCAGTGGCATTCATTTTCAGAGACAGATTTTGTGACAGCTGGCTCACAACAACTGTCACAAAATCAATTGCACTTGAGTTGTTGCTTTGTCATCTTGTCAATAAAGGCCTTTATTGTGTCTATGCTGTTGCTTTGGACCACGGGTAGATCAGACATGCAGGCCTACTTTGCGCCCTGGCATACTTCCTGGCAGCATGGACTTCACATTTAAGCAATTGCAGTAAAGTAGGTCTTGTACCTGTCAGCAGCATCAGCCTTTGACTCAGCCTGAGAGCAGATGTCTTGAGCCTTGCGCAGGGCTTCTACATGCTGCCCTGAGCTGGTGGCCGCCTGAGCCCTCATGTGGGCTATTTGCCTCTTTGACGCATCTGACACCTGTGCCACATGAGCAAAACCATATCGAAGCACATGTTTGCTTGTGTGAACTGATCATCAACAACCACAACCACACAGGCATATAGATGATGAACAGTCCAGTCAAATGAGTGTGTCCTAGGATACGTGATCACTGCAGGTTGACTCGCTCTTGCGTGGACAAGATCCAGCATCACACTCAGATGATATCATAGATCCAGACTCAGCGCAAACAGGCTTCACAGTTTAGCCACAAATCCGGGTTAAGCACCAGCTTGCAGCGTCAAGACTCATGGGTGGGAACATAGAAAACCTCCAGACTCAGCCAACACCATATGTCCAAACTCGACGCAGACAGGCTTAAAGCAGCTCAGCCGTGAATCCACGTCAAGCGCCAGCTGGCAGCATCAAGTTAAGGGCTGCGGAGACACAGGGAAGCCAGTACCTCCTCCAGGTTGTTGAGGGCTTGGTCAGCCTGAGCCCGTGCCATCCGACTCTTCCTGTCCATGTCCTCCAGAGTGGCATCTTGGGCATCTAGCTGCTCCATGTGCATCTGCCGCTCTTCTTCCAGTCTCTGTAGTTTGCCTGCAGATCATGGTGATGTGTACATACTAGGCTACAACAATTTTGCCAAGGGTGAGCACTGGTGTGCATCTGGAACACAGCTGCCATGCACCAGTTTGACTTGCACAGAACAATCAGAAGAATCATGCTGTGCATAAGTAGAATGACAGCTTGCATGGCCTGGGTCTACCGGTATGTGATGACAAGCCTAGCATACGATGATACAGTCAGTAACGTTCTAGCACAAAGCGCTCTACAGCAGCAGGTTGACATTAAGTTAACGTGAAGGACACATGCTGGGGAAAACTACCAATGAGAGCAGAAGTCTTCCTCCTCTCCTCAGCAAGCAGCCTTTGCAGCTCGCCTGTATCATCTGAATCCTCGACTCCACCCTGATTTGTGTCTGCCTCATGCTTGGTTTTTCTCAACTGGCTGCTTGTACCCGATGAGTCATCAAGCTGTTGCTCAGAATGTACCGCAGCAGGAGCAGCATACAAGTCATCATGATTCACACCACTGGTGTGCTCTGAATTTGCCTGGATGCTCGAGGTAGGTGACAGAATGGCTTGGACACTACTGCTTGCTTCAGAGACCTCTAAACTGAGCTGGACACAGTCTGCCTGTGGGGATGATTCAATTTTGGGCCTGTAGGGGCTGCTTGCTGGCGCCTGTGACAAGGCATGGATGAATGCCGAGGGCCTTTCAGGGCTTTGCCCCTCCAACTGGGGCTCGCCCGGTGCAGAAGGAGTAGAGGCAGCTGCTGAAGCAAATGTTAGACCAGCCAGATGCAAGTTGGTTGGGCTTGGGTGGCGTGGAGGAGTGCCCTTAGCATGCTGGGAGCGTTCTGAAACAGCCCTGCTAGGTTGACTTGGGCCTGCTGTCTCCGCTGACTGTAGTCTGCAGATGCAGAAAGCAAATATATACAATTGCCTTGATAACGCTCTACAAAACATACAATCATGTCGGATCACAAAGTGAATGCTACCCTGCCTTGCTTTACGTGCTGTGCACCATTGAAAAGAATGGCAGGTTGCAGATTGTGGATAGAGTGATGTGCTTACAGCATATGTGGTGGCAGCAAGTGTCCAATATGTCTATCCGATTTGTAGCTGGAAGCATTTTGATTGCAGACACAAGCCTGAGATAACCTTGGGGCAAGGTGTGTGTGATGCTCAACCGCACCTGTCTTTGAGCTGCTCAATTTCCAGTGCCTGCTGGTCAATCTGACTTCTGAGAGAGGCGATCTCATCAGCAGCTGATGCAACTAAGACAGAGTTGACTCCCTCGTCATATGTGCGGGTGCGGTCTACATCCAAGAGTTTCTCCTCAAGCTCAGCCTCAAGATCATCTTCACTGATGCCTTTCGACAACAGAACCTGCACAGGTGCTGAGGTGGATGCTCAAAGCTTGTTGCATGTATTTAGTAATGGTGCCACTGCTGCAGGTACAGTGCTGTCTCATGGCTTTCAGGTGTCACTTGATAAGTGCATAGCTGGCATGCTTTCTTCACAAATGCGCTGTCATTGGTTGCTTATCACATGTGCAAGAACTGCATGTTAACGGGCCATTGTGCCAGGTGCACATGACACATGCAGCAGTTATACCAGCCCTACGAGAGTTGATAGACAATGCTAATGCTTTGACCATTTGATGCTTGCTCAACATAATCTTACCTGACGCAAAGCAGCATTCACTCCCAGCAGATCACTCTTTTCCCTCATGTTCTGTTGAACTAGGTTGTTCAGGTCTGGCCTGTCATACCAGCGCAGTTTCTTTGCGCTTTCAACTGGCAAGCGAAGATACTGCTGGGTTTTGTTCTCTGGGGATGTTCCATTCAGCTCAGCAGCTCGCCCTTCAGCAGGTACTTGTAGATTCTGACGCAGTCTGCACACGCCAAGTCTTGTTGTCACATCAAGCAACCTTTATGCTTATAGAATGCTGCAGAAGAAAATGGCATTTTTGACATTCTTGCAAGGTCTCTTTCCATTTCTACCTGGCAGCTCCGTCTGAGAGCCCAGTCACGGTACTGCTGACCGTCTCCTTCCAAGAAGCATTCAGCCGACCTTGCCAGAATTTGCTCATGAGCCTTTCAGCGCTTACCACACCTAGGTTGTTGTGGTCAGATCGGCTGACTCAGCCAGAGCATTCCTGGTTGCATGGGTCTGAAATTGTCAGAGAATGTGTCCGACCGCGACCGCGACAGCTCTGGTTAGGCACACTGGTTTAGGCACGCTGGTCGAAAGGTTATTGGTTAAGCCGAGCAGTGCAAGCGGTCAACAGCAGACGGAAATATCGGTACGAGCACCTGCAGCCTGTGCGCTAAGATGTACGTGCGTAGGACATGTACTCGTGCCACAACAAGTACGTGATAGGCGCGTTGTCTTCGACATGTTTTTGCCGAACGCTTTGCATGTGAAGGAAGCTCGAAACTGAGCTCGAGACGAACGACATGCATTGTGGTGTCAGCCATGTCTGTGAATGCACACATGCTTGCTTGGCATCCTATCACATTGTTGAGTCACGCACACCTGACT
>JAABUP010008783.1_pt1 | contig 12716 bp, 12 predicted proteins | sample 5559201 | NCBI WGS metagenome assembly JAABUP01 (sample SAMN10711887, study PRJNA513373) | rock metagenome | isolation source: Antarctica rocks | place: Antarctica | reverse complement strand
CCGACCATGTCCCCTGGTCCGAGGACCGCGGTCACGGCCCGCCCGTCGCGGTGCTCGCGGGCGACGGTGAACCGCCCGAACAGCACGACGAACACGTCGGCCTCGTCGACGTCGCCTTGGGCGAACAACCGGGCGCCGCGTTCGAGGGTGCGCGGGGCGAACGCGGGCAGCAGCGCGGCGACGTCGTCGGGGTCAAGGCCGCGGAACAGCTGACCTGAGCGCAGCACGCCCAGCTCGTCCTCGGTGCCCGGCCAGCCCGATGGCTGCGCATCCCCCGAGAACGTCGCCACAGGCCGGCGGACTGTTCACGCTGCCCATTCTCCCATGGTCGATCGCGCCACCGACCCCTCTCAAGATCGCCGAAGCCAGCGGCAGGTTCAACCGGCAGCTCACCAGCTACCTGCGACCCCGCGGGTCCTCGTGGTCGACGACGTCGGCTACCTGCCGCTGGACAGGGCCGAGCCAGCATCGTGTTCCAGCTCGTCTCCCGCCGCTGCGAACGCGGCAGCATGATCGTCACCAGCAACAAGAGCTTCGCCAAAGCGCGCATGTTCGGCCGAACATGTGTAAGGCGGCGCTGAAGCACGACAGGTTGCCTCTACGACCAGTACGGAATGATGGCGCCAGTGCAGCGTGATCCAAGGGATGGTGGGGGCGAGCAGGAGTTCGCGTTGACCGGTGTAAATATGAGCACGGTGGTACGCCGTGGGCAGGCCGTGCACCGCGGCGCCGGCCCCTGGACCCCGTTCACCGCCTGCTGGAGCACCTTCACTCTCAGGGCATCACCTGGCTGCCCTGCCCCCTCGGTCTGGACGAGCAGGGCCGCGAGGTGCTGACCCGTCTGCCCTGCCCCCTCGGTCTGGACGAGCAGGGCCGCGAGGTGCTGACCCGTCTGCCCGGAACCGTGCCGAGCTACCCGATGCCTGGATGGGTGTGGTCGGAGCACCTGCTGCTCGACGCGGCCAGCCGGCTGGCGCAACTCCACCGGGCCAGCGCGAGCTTCGATACCACTGGAGCCGGTTGGCAGATCCCCGTGCACGAGCCGGCCGAGGTGATCTGCCTCAACGACGTTGCCCCTACGACATGGTCTTCGACGACGATCACCGGCTGTGCGGACTGATCGACATCGACACCGCATCCCCCGGCCCACGAGTCTGGGATGCGCTTACCTGGCCTATCGGCTAGTGCCCCTGACCAAGCTGGAGACTACCGGCGCCGGCGTTTCGAGCATGGACGTCCGGCGTCGCCGACTTCGACAGCTCTGCCAGTCCTACGCGGATGGCACCGGCCAGACCGGCGTTTCGGTCTGGGACGTGCTGCATACCGCTATCACGTGCCTGGAGGACCTGGCGGCCTTCACGGCACGACGCGCTGCCGCCGGAGCCGAGCACGTTGCCGCTCACGTCCAGCACTACCTCGCCGACGCCAGCTGGATCGGCCAGCACCTCAAGGACCTGCACCCGCGCTGACCGACGTGCCAAACGCTCTCACTGCCCCTCGCCGCCGTCGAGTCAGACCAGTCCCCGGCGGGCCTGCCCCGTTGACCTCGGTCGGACAGCGGTCAGTGTTTGTCGGTGAGCCGCTCCGCCACGCCGAGACAGGCCGGCAGTAGCCCGCCGCCCCGGTTCGAGGACCCGACAACGCCCAGGGACGACACGCCCCCAGGGCGACAGCCGCGATCACAGAGGGAAGCGCTCCCTCCCTCCGTCGAGCCGCGTCATGACGGGGGTGGGCGGCCTTCGGCTTGTGCATCTGGGTGTAAGGCCGGGGAGGCGGAGGGACGCTGACTGCCTACGGCGTGCCGCCGGCCTGACGCGTAGCCGCGGGGTTACTGGCGGTGGCGGGTGGTCCGGTGGATGCTGAAGGGCTGAGCTTGCTCGACGGGACACCCGGCGACCGGCCGCGGTAGGGACACTGCTGCGGATGGTGAAGCGGCCAAGCAAGAGGCGCAGCGCCGAGCCCCTTAGCCCTGCGGGACGACGAAGCCCGCCGGCAGCAGCACAGTCGCGGACCACGGCTCTGAAGCGATGACGCGGTTGCTCCGCAACACTGGCTGGGCCACCCTGCGCGCAGTCGCCCCGGAGCTGGTCGGTGCCTTGGGGGGTGATCCGGGCTCGCACGATCACGCCGTTCGGGCCTAGGCGCCGGGCCGATACGCCGCGCGGTCGAGCGACGCATGGTCTCGGCCAACATTGCGGCCGACCGTCCCTTCCACAGAATTCAGCCGCGGCCGAGCCAAGCCTCGGGGGAGGCCTAGCAATTCCTCAAAAGGTGTTCTGGCGCTTCGTCTCACGCTCACGAAAGAGATCCGCGACGCTTCCCATCTGTGTGAACCAGACTCCCTCGCAGGAAAGCATGTGTCGGATCAATTGCTCGAACAACTGCATCCGGTGATGCCGCCCGCTGATCTGCGGATGCATCGTGAGCACGAACGTGGCATCGCCACCCTCCTCATACATACCGTCGAAATCACCTTGCCAGATCTCCAACACATCCGACGGGGCCGCCATCCCTCGCATGTAGGGATTCAGGGCAAACATGAAGAGAGAGGAGTCGCAGAGTTCCCATGCACCCGGCACCTCGACTATGTTGGTCGCTTTCCCGTTGTCGTACAGCCAGTAGGGGCGGTCCGATGCTAGCTGGCTCGCGTCGTACTCGATCCCATACTCGGCCAACAAGGCATACGTGTTCTGGGAGAGCTCCCAGGCCGGCGACCGGTAACCGCGGGGGCGGCGACCGGTCTGTCGCTCCAGCGCATCTATGCCACGCGCGATCATCTCGCGCTCCTCATTGAGTGACAGCCCTGGTGGCGGCTCGTGGCAGTAGCCGTGATGCCCGATCTCGTGACCCGCGGCTGCGATGGCCTTCGTCTCCTGAGGATGCCGGTCGGCGGTATCACCTGGAATAAAGAATGTGGCCGGCAGTTGATATTTGTCCAAGAGAGTCAGGATGCGCGGGATGCCTTCGGTCGCCCCGTAGGCACCTCGTGACAGGGCTACGGGCGTATTCAGCTTGAAAGATCCCAGCCATGCGGACTCGGCGTCGAAGTCGAACGTGAGCGCAACGGCAAGCCGGTGATGGCCGGCGGTCCCACGGTTACTCGAGAACGAGTCATTGCGCATATCGGTCATGGCGGAGGCTCCTTGTCAGGCTCTGGACTCGTGCCCGCGCACCTTCCTGAGGCTGAGGGTGAGCCGCATCACATTAGGCGGACGACGCTTCATAGACGAAGTTGCCGCCTTGGATCGTCGCAGCCACGGGAATCTCCGCGATCGAACTCGGTGGTTCCAGTCGCGGGTCACGCGCCAGCACCACAATATCGGCGTACTTGCCGGGCGTTATCGTTCCTTTGTTCCCCTCATCAAATCCGGCGTAGGCGGAGTTGCGGGTGTAGATGCTGAGGGCCTCCTCCACCGTAAGAGCCTCAGACGGCGCGAAGTCCTGTCCGCTGGAGGTCCGCTCGGTGACCGCAGCCTGGACTCCGATTAATGGCTGGTAGGAGGACACCGGCGAATCGGAGCTGCCGCACGCTGGTAACCCGGCTTGGAGCAGGCTCTTAAGCGGATACGTGAGTCTGCAACGATCGCGCCCGAGGTGCTCCAAGAAACCATCGCCGAACTCGCTGATGAAGGGTGGTTGCCCCACGGGGATTACACCCATGCGGGACATTCGGGCGATGATGTCCGGGCGCATCACGCCGCAGTGTTCGATACGGTGCCGAGCCTGCGGCCGCGGACGCCGGACCTGTGCGCTCGCGTAGGCGTCCAGGCACATTTCGATGGCGCGGTCACCGATCGCGTGTATGGCGACCTGCCAGCCGGCACTGTGCGCCCGCCAGACGAGGTCGTCGAGTTCGTCCTGCGTGAACATTGCCAGTCCGAGGTCCTCGGGGTCGGCGGCATGCTCGTAGGGCGAGCAGACGGCTGCCGTTCGACCGATCAGGGAGCCATCCGACACAATTTTGATCGAACCGACACGCAGCCGGTCGTCACCGAATCCGGTGACGAGCCCAACCTCCTCGAGCGGTTGCAGCAGCGGCGTGCGAATCATCATGTACGTCCGCAGCGCCAACCATCCTTCGGCTCGGGCCTCCTGGAACACGGAGAACTCCGCCGCACTGAAGATTCCGGCCTCATGCCCACTTGTAACACCGGCCGCTAGATACGCATCGCCAGCAGTCTTCAGGTATCCGCGGAGAAGGCTCTTGTCCGACGGAAGCAGAGGCATACCGAGAAGGTCTTGCGCCGTCTCCTGCAGCAGACCCGTGGGTTCACCGGCGGCGTCCACCTTAATATGACCACCGAAAGGACTAAGCGAGGCCCGCGTGATACCGGCCCGCTGGAGCGCAACGCTGTTGACTACACACATGTGTCCGCTGACGTTACGAATCAACACAGGATGGTGTGGGCTTACTAAGTCGAGATCTTGCCGCGTGATGTGGCGATGCTCAACAAGCTTGTTGTCGTCATAACCGCGACCCAAGATCCACTCGCCAGCCGGTGTTTGTGCGCTTCGCTCACCTACTGCCTCCAGCAGTTGCTGAATCGATGTGACCGCTGGGTAGCTGCAGTCAATTTGCGACAGCCAGTAGCCGAACATCATGATGTGATGGTGGGCGTCGATGAAGCCGGGCATGATCGTTGAACCTGCAAGATCTACTTCACGGTAGCTCGCCGAGAAGTCATCGGCGGCGTTCTCGACCGCGCCCACCCAGAGGATGCGGTCCCCACGTATTCCTACGGCGGTGGCCCGTGGGTAGTGCGGGTCCAAGGAGATAACACTGGCGTTCGCCAGCAGTACGTCATCCGTCACGAGACTCCCCTGCCCCTCGTAGAGCCGTGATGAGTGCGAGTGCTTCTGAGCGGCGCAACGCGTATCCAAGAGTCCTCGCTATCCGGTACACCAGGCACACCCTCGGTGTCCCTGCAGAAGTTTCGTACAGCCCTCTTTCGCACAGTTTCTGCTCTTAGGGGAGACAGATGAGCCGCGGCGGTTGCCAGGCATACCAAGATGCTCTTCGCTGGCCAGAAGCTTCTGACGCTATGGACGGCCTCAAAGGTGACAACTGTCCAACGCGCTACCGAGACCCTTGGATCTCCGCGTCTGATGACCTGGCCCGGAAGTTCTCCGCTATCTCTCCCATAGTTGCAAGCCACACGCCATCGTGACTCAGGATGTGGTCGATGGTTTTGCGAAGAAGCGCCATCCGATGGTGCCGCCCGATGATCTCAGGATGCATTGTTAAGACATAGCAGCTGTCTCGGCCCTCGGCGTAGGCGCCGTCGAAGTCGCCATGCCAAATCTCCGCTACCTTGGAAGGGGCCGCCAGCCCCGTTCGATAGACCGGAAAGTACGAGAACATGAAGTGGGCGGAGTCGGTGAGCTCCCACGCGCCGGGCACTTCGACTATGTCAGTCTTCGCGCCCTTGTCATAGACCCAATATGGACGGTCGGCGCCGAGCTGACTTGCGTCGTACCGGATCCCGTTCGCTTGCAGCAGCGAATACGTCGTGTTTGACAACTCCCAGGACGGTGATCGATAACCCTTTGGCGCCTTGCCCGTAACCGCGACCAACGCCTCGATCCCGCGCTCGATCACGGCACGTTCCTCGTCTGGTGTGAGTGTGGTCGGCGGCTCGTGAAGATAGCCGTGATGCCCGATCTCGTGCCCAGCCGCCGCGATCGCCTTGGTCTCACCGGGATGTCGTTCGGCAGTGTCTCCAGGGATAAAGAAGGTCGCGGGCAAGTCGTACTCAGCAAGTAGGGCCAATACGCGCGGCACTCCTTCCGTAGCGGCGTAAGCACCCCGGGACAATGCAGAGGGAGCGTCCGTGTTGAACGCCCCTAACCACAAGGACTCGGCATCGAAGTCGAAAGTGAGCGCTACGGCCAATCGATTGTTGTCAGCGGTTCCTGTGAATCTTGACACAACAAGCTCCCTTCAGCGTCACTGATCGCGTTGTGGTTGTACTTCAACGGTCTAGCACTCTTATTGCTGCCGGACTCCGCTCTGTTGGACGGCCCCGATGCCGTTCGGTGCCGCGCCCGCGGTCGTTTCGTCAGAAGGTGCTGCGTGCCGGGAGGCACCCGCGGTGCGTCTCCTCGCCACCCGACTCTGGGACATTCGACTGCCGACGCTGTCGAGGGCCAGTGCTCCGACGATGATCACGCCCTTGACTATATTCTGGTAGTTAGGATTAATGTTTAGCAGGTTGAACCCGTTCTGGAGTGTGGCCAAGAGCGCCAACCCGACGACAGTCCTCCAGATTGCACCAAAACCGCCAGCCAATGATGTGCCGCCGACGACGACGATCGTAATCACATCGAAGACAACGGTCGAGTTCTCGGTCGGCTGCGCCGAGCTCAACTGAGAGGCGCTGATGGCTCCGGCCAGGCCCGCCGACAGGCCCGATAGAACATAGGCGCTGATCGACGTCCAATGCACGCGGATGCCGGACAACCGGCTGGCCTCGCTGTTGCCTCCCACCGCATAAATCTTCTGTCCGTAAACGGTTCGGCTGAGGACCAACCCCCCGACAATCACCAGAGTCACGAGCAGCAGCCCTGAATAGGGGACGCCCTGCCATCTTCCCGCACCTAGCTGGCCGAAGTCAGGATTGCTGACCACAAAGGCGACGTTGTTCGTGGCAACCAGTGTCAGTCCCGTGATCGCGAAGGAGGTGCCGAGCGTGGCGATAAACGGGTTGATGCGCCCGAAGTTCACCAGTGTGCCGTTTAGGAACCCGAGGACGGCGGCGATAGACACCCCTGCCGCAAACGCAAGAAGAACAGAGTGACTCCGCCCCAGACCGGCAGCGGTGACTCCACTGAGCGTGTAGATCGCGCCGATAGACAGATCGAAACCACCGGTGATGATCACATAGGTCATGCCGAGAGCCATGATCCCAGTCGGCGCCCACTGACTCAGAATGTTCATCAGGTTGTGGTACGCCAGAAAGGTCGGCTGTACCGCGGTCACGACTACCACAAGGAGGGCCAGGGCTATAAGTATGCCGTACGTACGAAGGATAGCGCTAGGGTTGAGCCGGCGCTTCATCGCTGGCCCCCGGTGCTGCTGCTGTGGGCTAGGCCATCGTGATTCTGGACGGGCTCCACCCCGAAAGACATCTCTAGAATGTCCTTGACCTCAATGGGAGAACCCAATGTCGTTACAAGGGCCCCGCGTGCCATCACGGCCACTCGGTCAGAGTGATTTACCACCTCGTCCAGGTCGGACGAGACGAGTAGGATGCCCATCCCTTCGTCTGCCAGCTTCCGCATAGCCTTGAATATCTCCTCCTTGGCGCCAAGATCGATGCCGCGCGTGGGCTCGTCCAACATGAGTACCCTGGGACGGCGATGAAGCCACCTTGCCAGCAGTAGCTTCTGCTGGTTACCGCCAGAGAAGGTGCCGGCCGGCTGGACGAGGCGCGCGCTGTCAAAGCCCATGGATTGCGCTGGGCCAGCTGCGAGTCTGGCGGCGATGCCAGGGCTTAGCCAGCCGTACCGTGAAGCTGAACCAAGTCCCCCGAGAAGGACATTGACGTACGCCGGCAGGCCGAGGCAAAGACCATCCCGTTGCCTCTCTTCGGGCACGAGAGCGAGCCCGAGCGCGAGCGCCGCCGCCACCGAGCGTGGCCACGGATGCGATCTGCCGTCGACCATTAGGGTTCCTCGCGCGGTGGGGTCAGCGCCAGCGAGCGCACGCAGCAATTCTGTCCGCCCCGACCCCACCAGCCCGCCAACTCCAACTATCTCGCCGGCGGCGACGCTCAGCTGGTCCACCCGCACGGAGCCAGAGGCGGCGACGAGCGACTCAATGTGCAGGAGGTTCTCGCGTGGTCTACCCGTCTGCTGGCGCCTTCCTAGAGTCTCCAAGCGTCTGCCAAGCATTGCGGCAACCAGAGCACGCTTGGTCCAAGCGGAGGCCGGGGCGGTCTCGATGATTTGTCCTTCACGCATAACGGTGACCCGATCGGCCAACGCCAATACCTCATCGAGATCGTGCGAGATGTACACGACGCTACGTCCGTCCGCACGAAGTCGTCGAACCACCGACTGCAAGTGCTCCCGGTCGTCGTGGCCCAGCGAGGACGTCGGCTCGTCCATGACGACTACCCGTCGTTGTTGGGCAAGCGCACGCATAACCTCGAGCAGTCTCTGTTGCGGAACGGGAAGACGGTTGGCCGCAACTTCCGGATCAATCTCGGTACCGATCTGCTCAGCGAGCGTGCGGAACCGGCTGAAGATGTCAGCCCGCCTTATGACCCCAACCCTTCTCGGCATGCCTCCGAGAAACACGTTGTACGCCGCCGACATCTGCGGTACCACCGTGAGTTCCTGGTAGATCATGGCGAGCCCAGCGGTCGACGCGCTACGCGGATCCCCAGGAGTGACGTCGACACCGCACACTCGTGTCTCGCCACTATCCTGAGCGATGGCACCCGCGACGACCTTCATCAGGGTTGACTTCCCGGCGCCGTTCTCGCCGACCAAGGCGTGCACTTCGCCTATGTTGACTTGAAGGGTGACATCATTGAGAGCCACGACGCCGGGGTAACTCTTGCTCACCCCCTTGACTTGAATCGCGAGACCGGGGACAGATGCAGAAGAGGGATTCACGGGACTAGTAACTCGGGTGGAACTTGTTAGCGTTGTCCTTTGTGATGTAGATGGTTCCCGGACCGTCAACAACACTTGGCGCCCCGGACAGGTCGGTGTACCCAGGGGTGTCCTTGCCGGTCGCGAGCTTCCTCGCAAGCTGCGCGAACGCGTAGTAGCCCTCTTCATAGGGGAGAAAGACCGTTGTCTCGTTCCAAGTCCCGGCCTGCACCTTGGCAATCCCGTCCTTGGTTGCACCCATGCTATAGATGCGGACGTCCGTGCCGGGTTTCTTCCCTGCTGCGACTATCGCCTGCTCGGCACCGCGTGTGGCATCGTCCCAGGGTGAGATGATCATGGAGATGCTCGGGTGCTTCTGTAGTGCGTCCTGAGTCACCTGCAGGGTTTTCGCCGGCAAGAAGTCAGTCGGCTGGTCAACGACGACCTTGACTTGAGGATAATCTGGTTTCACCTTATTGAGGGCGCTCTCCCACAGCTTGTACAGGTCTGAGGTGATCGGTGCGTCGACGATCAGCGCCTCGCACGACGACGGGCAACTCTTGAACGCATACTCCAAGTGTCGCTGGAAGTAGGCCGCCGTCTGCACCGCCACGAAACCCGCCGTCCCGGGTGTGTAGTCGGCGTTGCCGCACATTGGCGAGTTGTCGTTCACCACGGGCTTTCCTGTGGACTTAAGCAGTCTGAAAGTCGCACAACCGGCCGTTTGCGTCAGGGGCGCGAAAACGTACCCGTCAAAACCTTGTTGCGTGGCGTCCTGCGCGTTCTTCAGCTCCGTGTCCGAGGAGAAATTCGAATCGTAGAGCTTCATCGTCATGCCGAACTTCGCCGTCGCGTCCTTGGCGCCCTGGAGGCCGGCCTGGCAATACGTATTGCTGGTGCATGCATCGATGAAGGCAACCTTGGGGTGGTTCCCAGGCTTCTGCCCACTCTGGATGTATGCCAATGTCTGTCCCAGGGGAGAGGCTGGGTCCACTTTGGCTGAGGTGGACGGCGGGGCCGAAGCAGCGGGGCTGCTGGCGCTAGAGGACGCGGATGAGGAGGCGCTGCCTGACTGACTGCTGCCGCACGCCGCTAGGGCCAAAGTCAAACCCAGCACGGATGCAGCTACCACGCATGAACCTCTTGGCTGCCTCACTGCGACTCCTCTTCTGTCGGACGGGCCATGCGCTGGTACGGCTCCCGCCACGGACCGACCTGTCCGTAGCGAGGGATGCTAGCGGACCGACCGATCGGTCGCTAGCCTGCCGTCGTCGTCTCTACACCTTGGTCGGACTAGGAGCGGGCTGATGATGAGGCGCAAGGAAGACACGAGGGCGCAAATCCTGCGTGTGAGTGCCGACATGTTCGCAGCCCGCGGGTATCACGGGACGGGACTCACGGAGCTGCTTGATGCCGCTGACGTGGCGCGCGGTGGGTTCTACTACCACTTCAAGAGCAAGGAAGCAGTCCTGCTCCAGATCATCGTGGCGACGATCGAGCGGATCCTGGCGTCGAGCCTCAGCCTTGTCCGTCGAGAGGTGGACGCCGTCACGAAGTTGCGTCTGCTGTGTGACGACCTCAGCAGCGCAATCATCGACAACGAGGCAGGCTTCATCGTCTTCATGCGGGAGTACAGCGCACTGAGTCAACAGTCGAAGGAACGTGTGTTGGCGCTTCGGCGTCGCTACGTCGAGCGTTGGGACGAGGTGCTCCAGGAGGGCGCGCAAGAGGGGATGTTCGTCATTCGCAAGACGCCCTACATCGAGGGGATCCTGGGGATGTGGATCTACTCCTTCACCTGGAACCGGGGTGTCGTCCCGCCGGAGGTGATCGCCGTCGACCTTGCAGAGTTCGTCCTCCACGGCGTGCATGCCACTGCCGACCCCCGGTCGCCCACGAAGCCCGCAGCTGCGACCTCGGTGCTGTCCATCAAATGTTCGTAGCGCCTCTTGGCCGGTGCCGGACTGCTCCACGAATCGGCAGAGCGGGGTTGGCGGCTGCTGGGATTTGGGGCGAATACTCAGCCACAGGGCCTGAACGCGGCTAGCTGCCTCAGCCGGCCAGTTCCATGATCGTCTCAACAAGTACTGTTAGCGCGGGTTCATAGAAGGTTGGCGACGTGTACTCGTCGGGTGCGTGACTCACGCCTGCGCGGCTGGGTACGAATAGCATTGCTGCCGGCACGTGCGCGGCTAGGACCATCGCGTCGTGACCGGCGCCGCTGACGAGTTCCAGGGTTTCTGCGCCAGCGGCGGCTACGTGGCGAGCGAGCATTTCCCGCAATCCAAGGTCGAGTTGCGTCGCCGGGTGGGTAAACGTCTCAACGATGTCGTGCTCAAGCCCTTCGTCGGCACTGACCTTAACGACCGCCTGGTGCACGAGCTCGTCGGCGCGCTCTATCCCCTCGGCATCGGGCGCACGGGCGTCGACCGTGAACCGGGCGAAGCCCGGGATCACGTTGGCCCCGCCCGGTCGGATCTCGATACGGCCGACGTTCGTCGTCAAGCCGTTAGTTGCGCGAGCGGCATCCCGGAGTGCGAGCACCACCCGCGCCGCACCAGCGAGGGCGTCGCGCCGTAGGTCCGTCGGCGTCGTGCCCGCGTGGTTTGGCTTGCCGCGGAGCGTGACGACGTAGCCGCGCATGCCCACAATTTTCGAGACGACCGCCACAGCCTGTGCGGCCTGCTCCAGCCGTGCACCCTGCTCGATGTGCAGCTCTAGGTAACACCCGACCTGTCCGATACGCGCGCAGCCGGGCAGGTCAGCCGGATCGCTCCCGGCGCGCCTCATCGCCTCGCGCAGGGGCACGCCAGCGCTGTCCACCCGGTCAAGGAGGTGGCTGAGGTCGGCTCCGGTGAAGGCGCGGCTCCCGAACATGGACGCGTCATACCGAGTGCCCTCTTCGTCATTGAACGCGACCAACCAGAGCGGGCGGCGCGGCGCGAACCCGTGTTCCTTCAGCCGGTGCAATGCCTCCAGGCCGCTGAGGACGCCGAGCGCCCCGTCGTAGCGACCACCGTCGGGGACCGTGTCTAGGTGGGAGCCAATCACTACCGCGGATTCTTTCGGTGCCGAGCCCGTCCACTGGCAGACGACGTTGCCGGCCGCGTCCACCGCCGCCTTGAGTCCGAGAGCCCTTGCCCGCGTCAATAGCCACTCGTTTGCCGCGGCAAGTTCCGGGGACCACGCCACCCGCGTGACTCCACCTGACGGCCGGCCGCCGATCGCGCCCATCTCGTCCACCCACCCGGCCAGCCGTTCGCTCGTCACTGGCTGTCCTTCCTTGTTGGAGCAGAACCGTCAGTGAACACCCTGGTCGCCTGTCTCGGCCGCTCATCCGGCACTCGCCCCCGGCTGCCACCTTGCGCAACTGACGACGCCCCAAGTTCGGGAACCCGCATCCGAATCCCAGTGGTGAACAGATCGAGTTGACCAGGACGGGTGTGATGGGGTGCGACCACCAGACCGGGGCTTGGAAGCACCATCGCCGCATGGCGATGACCTGCGGCACGTGCGGCCGGCTGGGGCTACGACATCGGAGGGCCCGAGCCCGACCTGCGACCCGAAGCGGTCCTGCCCCGCATCCGAAATGATCGGCGCCCCGCACGTCAACGTCAAGATCCAGAACGTCAGCACCTGGCAGATCAACCAGGCCTGGGCCACCCAGTACTCCAAAGGCCGCGTGTTCTGCGGCGGGGACGCCGTCCACCGTCACCCGCCGTCAAGCGGCCTCGGGTCAAATACTTCCATCCAGGACGCCTTCAACCTCGCCTACGTCGTCAAGAGTTGGGCCGGACCGCAACTGCTCGAGACGTACTCCGACGAGCATGACAAGTCCCAGTCCGCTTGCCATCCTGCTTGAGCGCAGGCTGAGCGCAGAGCGCCTCGGCCCCTACCGGGCAGCGGCAGGAGGAGACCTGGAACGGGCTCTGCAGCTCTACCAGTGGAATGCGACCGTCGGATCGGTCTTCCTCGAGACCCTCGGCCACCTCGAGGTGGTGCTGGGCAACGCCCTGCACGAGCAGCTCGCGAGCTGGCACGGGGCCCAGCAGCTGCCCGGCGGGTGGTACGACGACCCGGCCGGCGCTTTGGACCGGCACAGGCGCGACGACATC
>JAABUP010008782.1_pt1 | contig 12717 bp, 7 predicted proteins | sample 5559201 | NCBI WGS metagenome assembly JAABUP01 (sample SAMN10711887, study PRJNA513373) | rock metagenome | isolation source: Antarctica rocks | place: Antarctica | reverse complement strand
TTGAGGATGCGCTCACGATGCTTCTCGGCCTTGGCCTTGTGGATCTGTTGTCGAACTGTCATTAAGGCATTTCTAGATGAAGAGACCAGTATGGAGGACTTACGTGCTCAACCAGAGCGCGCTTATGCTTGAATGTGTTACCCTTGCTCAGGTGGTAGAGCTCGTGATAGAGGTGCTTGTCGATCTTGCCGGAGGCGCGATACTTGACTAGGAGACGACGGAGGACACGGAGACGACGCATCCACATGACTTGTCTGAAATGGTAGAAGCGATGATTAGCCAATGCTTCGATCACAAGATATGTCCAAGTGAATTTCCGCAGTCTTGAGCCGTAAAGCTTTGTGTGATATAGGGAGCACCTACTGGGGCATCCTAGCATCTGCAGTACCCTTTCTCTTCCCAAAACCCCTATGTCTACCGATCCTCCGAGCAGCCGTCAACTCCCTAGCACGAGCACGCGAGTGCATCGTAACCTGTTTGCGGATGATGAGGCCATCGGAGACGAGCTTGCGGATTGTTTGGCGGGAGTTGGCATTGGAGATTTCGCTGACTTCGTTGGGGTCGAGCCAGATCTTGCGCTTTCCGCAGCCTACGACGGAGGCCGCGAGGCGCTTCTGAGTTCGTAGATTGACCCTGTAGAGCGCATTGAATCAGCAAGGAACGAAGACCAAGGCGCTGACGAGGGGCGCGGTGTCCTGTGGGTTTGGGGATCACGCTGATTTTGAGCAGACGTGATACCAAAAGTTCCCACGCAATCAGAGGCTTTGGGTGGCCGGGAGAAGGCTTACATGACGGCGATGAGGTTGTTGTCGTCAATAAAGAGATGTCGTGGCTTTGGTAGAGGTGATGTCTTCGACTCATCCAAAGTAGTGGGCTTGGCATTCAGACTACTTAAGCGAGATTCTACCGCCCCAATTCTACGCCATCCGATGTACAACTCCTTTCAGGCAATATCTTTGTTCGTTTGGTTCTATGGTAAGTATCTAGATTACATTGAAGCGCTCTTAGGTCTCAGATCTCCTGGATTGTAGATTCCCCGCGGAGGCCCTCTATGCAGGGGTATCAAACCATGCCAAAGACTTTTAAGCACCTCGCTATGCTAACAAGAACAATGTCTGCGATCACTCATGCTTCTATGCTGTCGATCGTATGCAATCGTCACGTCGTTCGTAGCGTCACTCTTCGTTGAAAGCGTTCTCCCCCAGGTCCACTTTTCCAACGCTCCAAATTTCCCTCTCGTCTTCCCTTTCATCATTAGAAAGTCCTAATCCACCTTGCCCACCCTCAGCTTCTTTCCTTTCTCGAGCTTGTGTACCCAGTCTTATTGCCACACGCTTAAAGTAGTCTTGCATACTCCTTTTCGTGGACGGATTCATACCGTCTCCTGCGTTGCTCATGTATGTGTCGAAGACAGTGCCTTCTTTTTCCACCACGGAAAAAATGGACAGGAATGCAGCTTCTGCGGCCAGCTTTACTGGTATCACAGGGCTGCGGACATTCGAGAAGATCGCTGGAGCAAGCAGAGAAAGATTCGAATCTGTGAGATCGCTGTCTTCGCGGCTGATTGTGCGTATTACGACTAGGGCCAATCTTTTAGTGTCTGTTGGGTTATCCGGCCCGAGGGTCGCTGATAATGTTTCTATAATGTTCTTGCAGGCATCAGGATTGGGTGACCTTTTCGCTAGCAAAAGGTATTTCCCTGCCGCAAGTACCGCATTGTCGGAAATAAAGGTCTGCAATCCATTGTCAGCATCACATAGCGGAGGTTTTATTTCTAGCTTACTGACATTCTTGTTTCTTATGCCCTGACAGATGATTGCCGGTGTCTCCTGGGCATATTGTTCCGTCAATGTAGCTGGCGACTCCAATAGTACAGAGTTGAGGCTCAAGACTGATGCATTGCTCATATGTGTTGTCAGAACGCGCGTCCTGTGTAGTATTAGCAAGAGAACGCCACAAGGACCATTGAAATTTACTTGACCAAGCTGGAAGCATTGAATGCTGCCGGTAGGCTCTTGATCAGAGCTCCCAAGAGTCGTGCATAAGTGATGATCATTTTGTCTGTTCAAAAAATTAGCTTAGACTATTTGCCTAGTAGCATTGGTATCTCTTGCCATCAGCGCCGCCCGTCTCGCTATCAATAAGCCCCAGTATTGAATTTCGTGACGCTTCGCTCATGTTAGACCCTGCTTTCCTCACGACTTCATACAAAGCTTTCAGCATGGCATTTTGAACTCCATGATCCGGCGTCTTTGACCCGGTCACGAGCTCTGCAATCAAGGGATCTATGCGAGGCGTGAGCGTGATAAGGGTACCTAAAGCCTTCGCAGCTCTAGTACGCAGGACCTCGCTTGAAGTATCTGCTAAAGACTTTGCAAAGGTGCGTTGAAGTTGGGGCAAGAATGGCTTCAAGAAGGTTGGGATCTTTTCCAGGAGATTGTTCAAAGTCAGAAGGATCGCCGATTTAACATCAACGGAGCGCTCGGACACGACTCTAATTAATGGTCCAGTGATTTGCGTCACAAAAGGTTTTAGTGAATCTGCGCTGGTCTTATCGATAATGTCGGAAATGGCCAAAGCTGCATGAGTACGCTGATCCGCTGTCCCGTTCATCAAGCCTTGAAGGAAGATTGGTAGGATAGCATTGATGCCTTTAGGCAACGAGAAGCCGGGTAAGTTGGCCCCCGGGACACCGACCTGTTGTAGGATCTGGCGTGTAGAGAACACCAAGCCTTCCATCTCTTCCTTCTTGAGGTGTTTGGTCAGCTCCGACAAAGCAAGCCAAGCTGCTCTAACGACTTCCGAATCAGCGTCATCAAATGAGATGAGCAAAACACGAATGAGATCTTGGTGGTAACGGGCAAAGTCAACATCAGTTTTGGCGAAGAAATTAGCAAGGCGAATATTGGCACTAGCTCGCCTCCGGTGATCATCGTGCTTTACTAGAGCAAGCATGATGCTCATTGCCGTATTCAAACCGTCAAATTCATCAACTGATATCAGGATCGCATCGAAAGAATCCTCAAGGTCGGAACGAAGGGCATCGTCTTTGCATACGATCAGGTTGTCCATCAAAGCATTGAGAATGGATGGCAGCCTTCTTGTCATTGCAGGACCTGCTACCTCAGATAAAGAAGCAATTGCTTTCGCGTTGAAGGGGGTGATTGGGGAAACGAGGAGGGTGGGAACAAGGTTTGGTAAGATGATATTTGACCTAGTGCTGTCGGTGAGTAAGGTCAAAAGCGCGGACAACGCAGTATCAGCTTCGCTTTCTGTTCGAAGTAGATTCAATAGGTACGGGAGGACTTGATCCACAGCTCTCTTGCCAAGTATCTTTTGCAGAGAGTCGAATGCCTCTGCGGCTGCTTCCCGCACCTCCTCGTCGGCGTCAACAAGAGCAACCCGTACAACAGAGATAAGAATCTTCTCATAGTCCTCGAGTGCTTCTGGCGACGCAGCAGTGATGATCTCCCTCAAAGCTATACAGATTCCCTGCTTGTTGTCTGTATCGGTAGATGTCTGGAGACCTTCTTCCAGGGTTGGGAGCAAGCTTGCGAGGACCCCTTCTCCTGCTTTTCTAATCAATTCACCTAGAGCGTTGCCGGCGATGACTCTCTGTTCAATATTTGGGCTCGCAAGACGCCGGATGAGTAGCTGCGTGAGGGTCGGTACAAGCTCTTTCAAGGTTCGAGGTGTGGCAACGAGAGCCTTCCAAACGTTGATCGCCGCGGTTCTGACCAAGCCCGATGTATCGTTGCGACATATATACAGCGATGATAGTATCTTGTTCCTCTTCTCTTCACCAAGGACCTCAAGCAGGGATTGCCCAGCTTCTGCAGCGCCATCTTCTTCGTCCTGTTCCGTTTTGCCGCTTATGCCGGTAAGATTGAAAAGAAGATCACCGACCAATTCCACGGAGCTTAAGCGTATACGGTAGCTATCATCCGCGAGTCCTCGATCGAGTTCTGGAAGTAGAAGATCTATAGCTTTAGTGGCAAAATTCTTGACCAGTAGACGACCAGCTCTAAGAGATGTCTCTCGGATAGATTCGATCTCATCCGCTAAGCCCAACAGAATTGGAGGTATGATCTTGCTGAGATAATTGGCGAAACTATTGCCGAAGCAGGCTGGCAGATAGATGAATAAGGACATGAAACCTTCGCGAACCGTTGGTTTCGAGCTGGCTACATTCTGGAGAACTGCAGGTAGGGTCTCTTCGAGCCTGCCAGTACCAAGGCCAGCGAGAACTTCACTAAGTGCCTGAGCAGAGCCGAGCCTATCACCCGCTCCAGTGTCGGACTTCAGTGTAGACATAAGACTTGGGATAAGATCCGGTAGCGCATCTTCCCCAAGCTTCTCGACCAAGGAGCCCAATGCTTTAGAAGCGGTGGCTCGAGTTGCAGGGACAGGATCAACGATTGCGAGTTTCAATCCAGTCACAAGAATTGGGAGGTGAGGTGTAACGTCCTTCCGCTCTGTCAAATGAGCCAGGCTGCCGATGATCTGTGCCGACTTGCGTTTGCTAGCGGATCTCTCTCCAAGGGCTCGTTCAAGTATGCGAACGATGAGAGCGAGGGATGGTGAGTCGAGATAGTGGACGAAAGAGACCTTGATCAATGCGTCAAGCGCATCGTCAGTATACTTTGTTGGATCACTCAAGGCCTTGAGAAGGATGCCAACAAGGCCTTTGACCTCTGGGTTGCTGATGACCTCTCCGAAACGCTGCAAACTTCGGTTGGCAGATGCCCTGACTTCTTTATGACTGTCATTGAGAACACCAGTGAGAGGGGGTATGATGTCCGGAAGGCTGAGGGCTAATTGTTCAGGATCAAGATAAGCCATGGCGCCAAGTGAATCGCAGGCGCCCTTCTTGCTCCTCCACTGTGGCTCATCAAGTCCCTCGAGCAAAGTGGGTAGCACGATCTTGACTCCGTACGAGCTGAGATTTGCGAAGCATGTCTTAGACGCATCTAAACAGGCCTCGCGCACATCGGCAGTCGAATCTCCAAAGCTCGCCAGTAACTGCGGTACGATCTGAATAATGTATGGCTCGAACGTGCGACCTAGGATGGTGGCAAACAGCTCGTAAGCAAAAAGAGCTCCTTGCCGGTGGTTCTGATCTTTCTTGTTCTCAACAGCAGTTTTGAGCGTAGACATTATCCGAAATTCCCGCAAAGCCGAGACTCCCTTGCCCTTCACTATACCAGCAAGACCATATGCCGCGCCTCTTCGCGCGGCATACTTCTTCGCATTCAACAGCTGATCCATTACAGATCGAACATACTCAGAAGTTTTCTGGTTCGAGGTCTGGACTAACGGCGGGAGACAACCCGCGACGGCGTATTGGACAGTCTCGGAAGGCGTTTGGAGAGTCAATAGAAGCCGTTGCACAACCTTGGGAACGCGGTCATCACCCTTTTCGAGATGACCGGCAAGAGCGCCGTATAGGATCACAACAGCCTCATTGACTTGATCTGAAACGTCAGACTGGGAACTAGATTCGTCTAACGCACTTTCGAACATATGCATGAGGTCTTCCAGCTTTGCGGCACCATGAAGTCCAATGATGATCGTTGCACTATCAATCATTTCGTCTCTTACAGTAGCATTCGGATCGCCAACAGCTTTTCCATTGATCAGAAATTCAACAAAGGGGACAAGCCTTGAAACGTCGAAGTTCGGAGCCATTGCCTTGACAGCGAGCGCGATACCACTGCGATTTTCCCAAGGATCACTTAGATTTGTCTTCTTCACCATACCATAAGCATCCCGTTCTGAGACTCGAGGCTTAGCCAGCTCCCTGTATTGATCTTCCAGCTGATCCAGGATTTGGTCAAAAACGACGGTCTCCCGACCAATGCCCTCCGCTAATGCTCTTGACGCAGCTCGTCGAAGTTGCCGATCGGTACTTGCCAAATACGGCACCATCGTTACCGCTTGTGCTGGTTGAATTTCTAGAGCATTTTCTTGCCAGATAAGGTGACCGAGGTCAGCATTCTCGTCGTTATCATCGTGGCAGGCCAGCCAGATCTCTTCGTTAAAGTCAGAGTCGGTCAAATCGATGTGCTCTCGAATTGCTTGAAGCACTGCGGTTCTAACGGAAATTTGAGGTACGATTACGCCTCTCAGTATGATTGCTACCTCCGCGTTGGATGCATTCTCGCCAATGGCTCGGCTTGTGTCTAAGAGGCAATCTTTGATCAATTTATAGTGTTGCGAGAAATGCTGCATCGATTCAATCAGTAGGCCCAACAGCTCTTTGCGTGGTAAGCTCCTGTCGGCAAACGTGTCCGTATGATAGGAGATGACTTCCAATGCGAGGGTGACCTGTTCATCAGCTGCGTCTGCTTCTGATTGTGCAATACCTTTCTGGCGTAAGACTGCAAATATAAGAGGCAAGATGTAGATCAAGGATAGGCTGTCGAAAGGACGTTGTTCGCTCGCAGAGCGGAGGCGGTATAGCAACCTTGTGACAAGGTCTCCCAAAGGCTCCTCGAGCAAGTTGCTTGGAAGGGTAGCCGAACCAAGTGCACGAAGTGTAGCAATGCCAATGAAGCTTCTTGCTGCACCAAGTCTGGGGGCCACGTACTTGGAGCAAGCTAAGTAAGCTTTATCCGCGACGTCCCCTACTAGACGACCAGCACCAGCGACAATGACGTCCGTAAGAGATTGTATAGATTGGGGCAGCCATAAGCTCGCGTCGGTGGGTGGTCCTACTGCTAGCGCGTGGACAAATCCTACCCCGTGTCTTAGCTTGGTCTCTAATCTATATACCTCTTTCCTTATTGTGGTTTCTTTCGCTAGTTGAGCGTTCACCTTGGCTTTTTCTTCTGAAGAGAGCTTCTTTTCTTGGCCTTTCTTTTGTGCTATTTGGCTTCGCATGTCTTCTTCCCACTTTATGATATCATAATCTCGTGAATTCTTGTCAACCACATAAGCTTGCCCTTTGGTACTCAGCACGTCTACGAAAGCTGTATCTTCTGGAGTTCGAGCGATTGCGACTTCTGTGGGTCCGTACAAGGCAATCTCATCGGCGGAGAGGTCCAACCTGACTCGCTCAATGATACGCAGAATGATAGCATCTGGGGCCACAAATGCAAGCTCGGCGGCAGTGTTATACGCAGCAGTGTGAGTGATTGTGGGAGACGGATCAGCTTCGTTGGGGCTAAGACAATGATCCACCTGCTCCAGACATTGTTCGGCTTTAGACCGTGCAAGAAGGCCCGGATCCTGTCCTACACGCAAGCACATATCAATCCAGTGTACGCGTGGTAGGATTTCTGGGCGGCAAAGCACCAGCATGTTGATAAGCTGGGCCTCCATGTGTGCCATATCAGTCTCTTTTGCTGGAGGGGAGATCGCGCGTACAACAAGGAACGAATGAGAGCTGTCGGTCTTCATTGTTGCTGGAATAGCATCCTTTTCGGAGGCTAGCTGCCGATGGTGCCAATTCCATAGCCCGTTGATGATGATATCGGAGACTTCGGCCTTCATCCTGGAGTAGACACTGGTCAACGCAGTCGTAGCTTGTTGCCGCACAGTGGATGGCACCCCAGCGGCGCAGATGGAGTATATGAACGCCTGCGCCCAGGCATCTTTGGTATCCCCAGAATTTCTAGGCTTACATACTTGATCAGAGCAAGCGACTAAGGCATGAATCATCCAATTAAGATCTCCGGAGCCTGAAAGTTTAGTATATATCCGAGGATGGAGCATTGTTGATAAAATTCGCTGAGTAGTCCTGGCTTTGTGTATCGCATTTTGGAAAGCTTCACTATCAACAAGCACAGACATTTCCGTGAACATTGCCGCTATTGCAAAGGCAGCTGGGGGGAGGGGCCCGGCAACAAGAGGGTTCTGCAATGTCTCATCAAAAATGCTGACAAGCTTGGGCGTTATGCTCTCTATAATTTGAGACATGTTTGCTTTATGCTGGGTAGATGAATCTAGCTCTGAGGTGGGCCAGCTCTGCGCCTGCCATATAAAGTCACCAAAGCCGAAGACCCAAAGCCTTCTCACAGAGGGCTTTTTGTCACTAAGGCCCTTCTTGAACGCCTCAACCACAGCTTTGATGGAGTTCATATCAGAGGAAGCGCCCAAGATGAGGTTCGACAACTGCGCGATCAGGGCAGGAATTTCGGCCTCCAAGGCGGCTTCATTTGGCTCTTTACCAGCTGCTTGGGCAAGAGCAAGGCATGCTGCCCCAGGTTTTGTCGATAATCTGGGTAGTTTTCCGATCATCTGCGCATAAACCAAACGCTGGTCCACAGCCGTGGTTTTAATGAGAGCAGAAGATAGTTCCCCAGCCACTGTGTCGAGATGGTGGGTATCTTGAGATCGATCAACCAGGGCGGTAAACCCCACGAGTGCTCCACTGCGAATCCCTGGATTCTGAGACTTGACGTTTGCCAGCAGTGGCTTCAGTAGACTCTCCGCCAGAATCTTTGCAAGATCTATATTCTCACGAAGAGACTGGACCAGTCCGGGCAAAAGCTCTAACACGACTTCCGGAGCCCTAAGGAGCGCCTTCTCAAGCGTAGGAACGATCTCGGCTTGGAAAGCCTCCTCAGTAACAAAGTCTTGAAAAAAGTCGGCCAATGCGGGAAGAATGTGAGGAGGTACAGCGGTTCGCGAACCCACGATGTCCCGGCAAAAGCCATAGTAAAAACCTTTGATGTCCAAAAGCGCGGCTCTGTTTTTCCGGGCACACACTCCAGCTACGACACCTAGGAGAGTTGCCGTCCGAAATCCGAGGCGCTGCTCCTTGGAGGTGAGTTGAGCCACCAGCACTGAGATCTTGGCAGCATCCCCGGCAAGCTTGCGTATGGTCCGTCTAGCTACGACAGTGGCTGATCGCTGGATTGTGGGCTTGCCCGAAGATCGACAGAGATCCAGAACTCTAGCATATGGTATGATCAGTCGTAAACTAGACTGTTCCCAAGCTCTTGTCAAGAGTATGAATCCTAGCTCGACCAAAACAAAGGCGTTGGAAGGCGCAATTCCTGGTTTTGAAGCTTCTCTACTGTAGCCCTCTAGTATCCCTGGGGTAGCGGCCGCGTAATTGGCATTTGAGAGGAAGGCTTCAAAGCAAGCCTGAACCGCTCGGCGTGAATTCCGATCATTGTAATATGGATAGGTCTTCAAAAGTATCCCTGTCACCTCGGAGGCGGATTCGAGTGGAAGAACTAGCAATGGTGAGCATTCTATTAATCGAGGGAATACCTACACCTACCTGATTCCACAATCTGCTGGCGTAGGTTCGCTAGCCATACTCCGCGCACTTTCGTGGAGCTCGATGACAGGGCTTCTCGGAGAATGGAAAGGTCGATAGCCTTTTCCACTTTGATACCATTCTCCATCATGCTCCAGGAGCATCTTCATGGATCAGAGCGCAACCTGGAAAACGTGCGAGCTCCAACCCAGTGTCTCTATGAATCACAAAACTTTTCCTAGAATATAGCTCGTACCTTAGGGCTGACCCTCACGGATGCTGCCGCCGTAGCGGCGGCCAGCGCGTCGAGATGGTGAGCACTTGATGGGCGACAACTCTGAATGTACACCGACGTAGAAGCATATCGTAATGAATCTGTGCTATGCATGGCAGTGATATATGGTAAGTGACGAGGGCGATACTGCATCTCCACCCTGCTGGGCTATGGATTCTTTACGGTATTCTACTCCAATCTCGACTGCTGAGATTTTACAATTTTCCCACCCATCTCATGATGCCTCCCCTGACAAGGACCGCGTGCTAATTAATTCCACTTCACCTTAGGTGCGGCACCGTGGAAGTCCGTTGTGGCTTTGCTGCTCTCGTAGCTGAATCAATGACCTTACCAATCTTGGCTAATTGGGCTTTCCACCTCCTGGCCTATGAGAGTCAAGAATGCTCGAAGAGCCGGAAACCCGCCAGTGTCATGATGCAGAGCTCCATCACCACCGCCCTCAAGCTGTTAAAGTCCTGTGAAGCTTGTCTCAAAATGTCCTGCTCTCAGCTCTCAGCTTGCTGCGCACTGCAAGCCCCCTATGTTCTGTCCCTCGAGACGATGTGTCGATTCCTTGTTACTGAGTTCATCATGCATTTCATCGGAGGTCAATGGTGTCAACGGTCGTCTTGCGGTTTCTGAGTGTCCCGACCCTACACCCGTTGTCACTGCCAAATTCCACGGATCGATCAATTCCTTTTATGAGCCAAGTCCATCCTCTCCCATTTTGACTGGAGTACCAGGTCCAGTCCGTGGCTTGTAGTGTCGGTTGGCTCTTTTCCTATGCTTTTGCTTCGTTTTATCTCGCTTCTAGATATGGAGTTTGTTTACTCTTTACTGTTTGTTTGCTTTGCTTCCCAAGTTTCATCATCGAGGAAAGCACACAACTAGTGATAGTGTCGTTCAGCTCCTGTGGGTCCTCTAGCAAGCCAAAGTGCGATATTGGATTCAAGGGGATCCCACAGATTCTAGTAAGGAGATACTGAGTACGTCTAGACTTGTAGTGAATCCCGATTCTGACTCGAGTATCGGGCAGTCGACGAGATGATAGTCTCATCGATTGGCCATTGCCGACTTTGGATCTTTGGCAAGGATCAGGACTACCCAAAGTTATAAACTTGCATGAGATACCAGTAATATCCGCTTCAGACGTGTCCAACCATTGCTTTAGAAAGCCGGGATCAAGGAGCGAGCTATCGCCCCGGATATTAACTCAAAGATAGTCTCAAGCGAGTTGGAATTGGTTGTGGGAACAGACTGTGATCATTGTCACTCTCTGCTATTTGAAGCAATGGACTGCCCCTAATATTCCTTGCTTTAACTTCGTCGCCACTCAATTTTTTTGGATCTGCTTTACCGAAATCGTCTTTTTGAGCACTACAATCCCATTGTGAACTTCAATTGGTGAGGAAGTAATTTACCCCAACCACATTTTGATATCGAATTCAGAGGAAATGATAACATTCTTTCAACCCAATTCATCCAACTCTCTTCATTTTGTTGCTTCGGTTGGACTTCCACGCAGTCGAACAAATTCGTTCAGGTGAAAACAGTAACCAAATCTCTTCTTATGGGCGCCTGGTGATTCTAAGACATTATCGATTTAGCATTCAAGCGTGGGCTCCACCTAGACCCTCCATTCCTAGTATGGGGCGATTAAAGACGGCGTAGGAGACAGAGGTAGAATGTTGAATGAGAATCGATGTCAACCAAAGGCCCATTGTAATTCCCAAGCCTTAAACTACCCTAAAGGTTGCCCCCGGAGTTAAGCGTTTTGGCTCTGGATATCAGCCCTATATGCGCCTAGGTCTTGGCTCTCCAACTGGTATCCTGCAAAATCCAAATAAACCTGAACAAAAAGAGGTAACATCATATACACAATTCTCAAGGTTATCAGTCGATATTACAGGCCAGTTCGGCCAGCACAAAGTTCTAGGTAGTGATGCCTGCGAACAAGAAGAAAAAGAAGCCTACCGGCAACCCGGCGCGGGGATTTGCCACGACTTCGACTGCATCCAAAGCAAAGCCTCACGATGTTGGGGAAGACCTTCTCGATCCTGATCCGGGATCAGCTAATCATAGTAGCGAAGCCCCACAACGGGGTGCGGATGATCCAAGTCATGAGGTCTCAGAACAAGCGGAAAGGCCGCTACATGAGCTTTCTCCTGAAGATCTTGAAAACCAGCTCGAAGAATCTACGTTACAATTACTTATCGATAGTCATGGTAGTAGAATGAGAAAAGATGTTTCTCGCCAGCTTGCTAGATTGCGGACCGAACGAAGGATACTGCGCAATCAGGCCTTGCCTCTCAGCACTCGGGAGTGGCTTCCCGAGGAGATTTTTCAACTCATATTATACCGGCTCAGTGAGCAGCAGAAAATGGAAATTCCGTTGGAGAAGTTACCAAACACCAGCAATACCGACCAGGGAAAATCTGAGGATGATCTCCTAATAAAGCTATGGACTCTCAAGCAACTTCTGCCACAGCTGGGATTTTCTTCGGAAACGACTACTTCTGCTCTGGGTCATTTACTAAAAGTAAACGATCATGACGATCAGAAGGCCCTATCCGCAAGCAAAGATTCGATTTGGGGGCTAGAGGAGTGTTTTTCATGGTTAGCTCTTGAGGCTGAGCCCGAAGATCTCCCCAGGTTCGAGGCGCTGGACGTTCAAAAGCCACGTACCCGAAAAACAAAGACAAATGGCTCGACGACTATCACAGAAGCTCGTGAGTAGGATCTGCTCATGCTGTTCATTCTTAGGAAACGTCGATGTTAAGGCTTCTAGATGCTAATTTTACAAAGGTTCAAGGACTGAGGCCACGACGCCTGCAGACTCGAGACCTATAACGCCTCTATCCACAGATCATTCAACCGATGGAGATAGGTTCTCTTCTCCTGAAAGTGAATCAGATAGCGACCTTGAACCGGAGCAGTTAGTCGAAAAGTATCTAGGCTTGCAAAAGCGCCTGTATACAATCAGCCCTGAGTCCGTTCAATCCAACGGAAAAGGAAAAGCCAATCCCGAGAGAAGAGTCTCTGCACTCACGACTGGTAACCACCATAAAGTGAATCGGACGATAGATCGACTAATAGTCAAGCTGAATAAAATCAAAGCAGACATTTTATTTGATGCGAGCGAAGCAAGCCGTAGATGGGCGGATTGTCAAGTCGATCTGGCCAGAGAAGCTGCAGATCGCAGAAGATTAGGGATTCGCGATGGAATTGATCC
>JAABUP010008779.1_pt1 | contig 12725 bp, 6 predicted proteins | sample 5559201 | NCBI WGS metagenome assembly JAABUP01 (sample SAMN10711887, study PRJNA513373) | rock metagenome | isolation source: Antarctica rocks | place: Antarctica | reverse complement strand
AGAGGGCTCATGTTACGCACTTCGCAAGCTGCACACCCTGGATGCCAACACCACCTCCTCCGCCAGGGAAGACCACCCAATTGCCAGCCTTCAAGCCAGAGTCGATAAGCGCCCTGTGCATCGTCGACGCCGAACACATGATCGGCCCAGCCACCTCATCCGGCACACCATCCGGGATCCTCGACGTATACTTCGCCGGGCTGACGATATACTGCATGTACGTCCCCTCCGCCATCAACCCAGTGTACACGCCCTTCTGGCAGTAGTTCTCTCTCCCGTTCCAGCACTCCTGGCAATTGTGGCAGACATCCCAGAGCGGCTTCACACCACCGCGGTCTCCGACCTTCCAGTCCGTGACGTTTTTCCCGAGCTTCACGACGACGCCGGCGCCCTCGTGTCCGGCGCATTTGGTGCCGAGTGCGCTCATAGGCGGGACCGCCCAGTCGTTCATCATGAAGTGGATGTCGGACATGCACAAGCCGGTGCAGTTGAGCTTGAGCAGGACCTCGTCGTCCTCTGGATGGGACGCATCGTGTCAGTGGCAGCTTGGGACTGGGAGAGCTCCGTCTTCCCAAATGATGGATAATACAAGAAGGACAGCGACTTACTCGGCTCCGGAACATCCACCTCTTGCACCTCGACCCTGAAGTCTGGCCCTTCATTGACGACCACGGCCGCCTTGCCCTTCTTCGGGATCTCGAATTCAGGCATGTTGCGCTGTCGACTGCTGGGAGGCTTGATGTACGATCAAAGGTGCTGTCAGTGTCAGAGAGGGTTGATGATACAAGCACGTTGAAGTCTGCTGACAGTCGAGCAAGCTACACCTCATATATACCCATCCGCCCACCCATCCACCTGTCCCTCTTCCACCAGACTGGACCGCGGTCTTGGAGACGCCATCAGCATCCTTTCTCGCCTCGGTGGACGCGGGCGACGCGGGGTCGTGTTTGGCCGGTACCTAGTACCGCTCCTCAAAGGGCGGGGTAAGTCATACCAAGACCACACCTCACCTCGTCAAGGGCGGCCCAAGACTGCAACCGCGCGGTCGAACCACCGGACAAAATTCACGGACAACTCCCAATCAATCCTTGGAGGCTCGAAGCACGTATGGGGTCCGGATGGACCGCTGACTGTTCCAAGGATCAGTACCCAAGTAGGAACATCGACTCTCCCATCGCTTGGCACGACGGCGGGACTTTGCCAATCTGAAATAGCAACCGGACCGCAATGGTGACAACAGAACGAGGATTCATAGTGGAGCTCCCGCCTCCAAGCGCCCCACGTCCTCATCCTCGCAGCTCCATAGGCCACGAGAAGTAATCTCAGAGTCGCGCCATGGCCGACACGCGGTGTCTGTTGTGCCTCGATCCACTGAAACATGATCGCTGCGGAAGCGCGGTTACGGTGGAACCTCGATCGTCTAATCTAACGCTGTAAGGTCAACAGGGTATATAGTACAGAGGTATTCTACATCTATTAGTACAGCATCTATGCCGGAACCCCAGGCAAGGTTATTGCCTGGCTACCTGCCTGCCATGCCTCGTTCGCAACTCCGCTGGACGCGGCATGCACCAGCGGCTCAGCAGATGCCTTCGGAAGTTGGCGAGAGCGGACCGAGGGGCGCTGTGTTGCCAAAGGCAGTCCGTCAGGCCAACGAGCGAGCCTTCGGCCAGCATCGTCTCGGTCGAGACCAAGCACCTCGCAACTTTCCCACTTCTCGAAGTGGAGAGCATCCGACACTTCCCATATATCCCACAATTGCTCATTCGCTCAGCTCTCACTCATCCTCCGTCTCCTTAGCAACAACCTCAGTCCCCGCCGCACTCCTCTTCGCCCTATCCTCCTCACCAGCACTCAACTCAAACCTCCTCATCCTCCCCGCCACCCGCTCATCCAGCGCCATCCCCTCAATCCACACGCTTTCCTCTCCTTCTTCCCGCGCCCGGTGCACAGACTTCCACCACTCTCCCTCTTCGCGCGCGAGGACTGCTGTCTGCTCGGGCACACTGTCGCCAGCTCCACCATCTTGGGTCCTGGACGGCGCGGTTACCGCGTCGAAAGAGCGGTAGGATGCGCCCAGGACGGCTGCCGCGACGTCCCGGCCGATCTCGTCTGCTAGTCGCCGGCGAGTGAGGAAGCGGTAGATGCGGATGTGTGTGTTGCGGACTCCTAGGATATGTGGGAAAGGGAGGATGATGCTGGGTCCGATGACTTCGGGGATGGACGGGGATAGTGTTGCGGTGGGGTAGGCTGATGGTAGGAGGTATGGGGCTGGATTCCGGGGCTTGCTGGGTTTCTCTTCTTCCTTGGGCGCGTCTTCCAAGGGAAGCGTCTCAGGTGGCGTGGGGGTCTCGAGTGCGGTTGGGGAATTGCTGTCCGCGTCCAGTGTGGCAGATATGTCGGTGTCGGGTGGTGGCGTCGGAGCTAGCACTTTTGCTGCGCCTTTCGCCGCTGCATCACCAAGAGACGAGTGTCCGGGTACATGTGTTGCTACCGCCGAATCCTCAGCTCCCTCTACCACAGCTGGTACCACCGCCGGCTGATCGACCGGGCCTAACCACCCCTCATGCACACCTCTTACATACTCCTTCCACGTATGCCTCCCAACCACTAGGTCTCCACTCACCCCAGGATACTCTCCCGTCCCATTCCTTTCCCGCATCAACTCCATCGCGTACTCCTTCTGCAGCTCCTCGTCTTCTAATGCCTCACCCTCACCCCTCCGCCTCCTCTTCCTCCTCACCCTCTCCGCAGTCTTATGTCTCACATCCCCTTCCTTCCGCCCCTCCACGACATCCCAATCCATCGCCCCAGCAACCAAAATGGGCTTCACATAATTATGGAAATGCTCCCGCGCGCTCCTGAGGCCATCTCCAGGAGGCGCCGCGAGGTAGATGGTGAGTTTCCGCGGCATGTTCTTCGTGTCCAGTGGTTCGCGCGCGAGATGCGAGACGACGTCGCACCATTTCTGCTTGGTGCGGCGGGTCTCGTACTTGTCGTAGAGGATGGCAGAGGCGATAGAGCCGGAGAGGGAGAGGAAGATGAGCCAGTTGCCGCACGGGAGGCGGAGCCGGGGGAGACCTGGAGGTCGTGAGTACGTTGGTCTTGCCTTGCTAGTTGGAGCAAGGTGATCATGACTTACCCATCATTCGAAAGGCGGGATTACCGTCCGCCATGGGCTTCTTGGGCACCGTGGCGGAGGTATTGACACCTGTGCCATTGCTGCTTGGTACCGCTGGAGCAGTGGCGATTGCTCGAGTGTTTTCGGCGGGCGGTACGCCTTTGGGACCAGACATGTGCAGAGGGGAAGGCAACTGCTCTAGAATCAACACGCCAAAATGTTTCGTCTCGCATGGGAGATCAAAGCGGAACGGATCCGTTCTCCGCGGCGAAGCAACCTGGAATCCATCTACCTACAGTCACTTTGCACATCCCGTCATTATGGTTTCTTGGGACGGATAGTCGCAGAGCCAACCGGAAGGCTAAGAAGCGATAAAAGCCCCGGTTACCTTATACACTGTTTTGAGCGACGGGAAGGTGCAGCAAAACCTCCACAGTCGCAGGATTGGAGGTTCTACCTTACGCCTCCCAAACACCAACTACATGTACACCCCACTACCGTTTCCATCCAGATCGTTTTCGTCAGCAACCTCGACATACACTGCTCTGTTGTATCGCGAGCAGCTGTCGTTGTAGAACAATTATGAGCGCATCAGTACCTAATTATCCACGAAAGTCACCAACCAAGCGTTGATTACATGGTTAAGCGTCCGTATCGCAACGGCAAAGTGATACAACTTGCTAATGCCTGTCGTCGCCTTGGATGTCTAGATGCTCCCTACGTCTCCGGTGTCTCGACCACGGGACTGCCATGGGGGTGACTGGGAGGAAATGTATCCTCTGGACGTCACCCATACACGTCTCGTCAGTAAAGCCTTTCAAGTATGCCACGCCGCTCTCTACAGAACATGTCCGAAGTGTCGGGGAAAAATCACGGCAGGCACCACGGTCATGGGCTGCAACATCTTCTGGAGCCCTGCGAATTTCCGTCACTGTGCACGTACAGCCCAGAGACCTAATACGGAGCGATCGTTGACGACGAGATCATAATCCGCCTTCTGGATTGCCTTTGCGTGCATTTTGCATCCTGCCGACTCTTGACCCGCCTACGAGCGGTCTCCAGCGTTGCGGCTATACCAGATATTATCCATGCGATCGCTCGGAGAAAGTAAGGTAGAGCGCAACATTCGCGACTTGGCACTAGACGCACGACTGACACTTGGACGCCCGGAGAGACGTTCGCAAACATCACAAACGGCGGCATACGTTCCTGGGCACACCACCCATTGTTCAGGCAAAGCGAACAACCCAACTGTATTCATCCAGAGGATGCTGGAACGACATCGGCAACGCAGGTACAGGAGCGGAGGGAGCCACTTCACGGTTGTCTTTCCCTTGTGTAAATTACGCAGCTCAAGTGACGCTGATGTCGACGAACAAGCGATCGTACTTCACTGGAACACAGTCAACACAATGGCCGTAGCGGCATCCTACTCATTACTTAACGATCCCTTCACCTTCCTTCTCCACCCAGTCTACATCCTCCGATCGACACTGATCAAAGCTCCCGCGTTCTCCACCATAACACAAGACGCAGCATGGCCCCAAGGAAGAGGCCTCAACCAGTCAACCTCGACACCTTCGTCACCCAACTCAAAGCCGACCCAAGCAAAGTCTCCTTCTTCGACCTCCCCCCCGAACTCCGCAACACGGTCTACGTACTCGTCTTCGCTTCTACCGGCGGCGTCCTCCTCTCGCGCCAACCCTACCACCGTACTATAGCTCCGAAAAGCTCCACGCTTCTCCGCGTCAACAAGCAGATCCACAACGAGTTCATGCACGCCGCCTGGCTCCTCGCCGACATCCACACCACCTCTCTCGACTTCAACTTCCGCCACATTGTCGCCTTCCTCAACCGCCACGAAGACGAGGAGCTCCGCGCCTTGCCCAGCATGCATCTCCCCCACCGCCGAGCCATCTTCGTCGAGATAATTCCAAGTCCGCAAGATACAATGAGAACTGGAGTTCCCATGTACTTGGACCGCTGGCTGAACCGCATCGAGCACCCTACGAAGAAGGGCACGCGGGTGTGGTATGAGTACTGGGGTCGACCAGGGTTCACGGAGTACAGATTGCGCTCCTGGAGGACTTATGTGCGGGGCACGAGTGGGAGGAAGCGGGAGGAGTTGGACCGAATCATCGCCGCGGTGAGCTGATCTCAGCAAATCCTCACTAAGATAGGAGGGCGACGCCGGCCAAACGGGGCTGCAGTAGGGTTACGGCAGTACATTGATGCGAACTGCGGCCGTGATGAAACCGTGAAGGCAGCGACGGGAGCAGAAGGGGCAATGAGGAATGTTCAGTGTACGGAGCTAGGCTTCCATTTGATGGCGCGGACATGCTGGCCAGAGCTTGGGTCTGTTCGGACGCCGAATGCTCGACCATCCGCAGGGTTGAGCACTAGTGTAGCATAGCAGCTCAGCATAGAGCAAAGCAACGCATTCGAACTCGTCTGCTGGCGAGCCTACCATCTGATTCGAGCTCAGGATTTGTCGTCGTGAGGCGAAAGTAGTCAGTGAGGTCGGAACGAGAGGGCAGTCGGAATGGCGCACGTCAACGGGCGTCCTCGGAGACCTATGTGGTCAATGCTACAGCTAATAAAACATGTCTGTTGCGCCGACCGCGAATCCACTTCACGATGTCGCCGTTCGAGCAATGGGTCGTTATGGTGAGGCTGTGTGATTGCGCTGGAGATTATTGAAGCGTGCGCTTTTCACGTGGCAACGATCGTGTGAGAGTCTGATCAACCGTTCCCCGTCTTGATCACCTCAACGTGTCGACCCGTCGGGACTCATGTCGAGACAGCAGCGTTGCCAACTCTTCCCTCGATACTAATGATGCTGAACCGCTAGCAACTATTGCCGCCGAGCGGTGTGAGATGGATTGTCTACCAGCTGTCGCGAACACCTACCGTCTCGGCATCATCTGCCCCGGACCTGTGTGGAAATCCGGAAGACACCATATCGCATGCATGTGTAGACGAAAGAGGAAGGAGAAAACAGCCTCTCAGCAGCACATGAGGTCAGTCACAGACGCAAGCCACACACATCACTTCCGCTTTCCTGCAGCCCTGTGCACAGACTACAGCACGCCGGTGCCGTTGCGCCGGTGCCCGGTGTCTTTCATCTCTCACAGTAGTTTCCAGCTCCGATGAGTCCGATCACTCTGCGGACTGCGGCCGAGGCTCTCACACCCGGGCCTGTTGATTCATTGGTCGGGGAAGGTCTTCCCGTGGTTGGCAATGGACCCAACAGGAGGGCAGGAACCGGGTTGTTTTTACTCGAAGCCACCACTGCAAGGTTGTTGATGATGTGATGTGAGCATACTGTTCTCAGAGGCGCCGAGGTTCGCAGTCGCACGTTGGAGGTGAGTAGTCACGCCCCACGAAGAGTGACAGGTTGCTCGAGCAGGTCCACGATGCTGTTCGTACCACGAGTCTCTTTGAGTCGATCTCGCTTCACTTTGCTCGAGCAGCTCGACGACTGGCGATGTTCCAAAGAAAGGGCAAGATAGCCGACTGTGCAGGAATAAGATTCCCGACTCCTGGTTCAACCCCGCAACTCTCAAGTCGCAAACCCCGTATTTGATTCGAGTTGGCCGGAGTATTTGTAGACCACATGCCTGCTCACTCTAGAGTCACTGATCGGGTGCGCGCGAGCTGCGCACCTGGCAATCTGGGAGATGACGAGATCTCGAATTCAATCGGATGATATGCTGTCCACTTTCCTCGTCGGGACATCACGAATTCGCGATAATAAAGAATCGCAGACGAGGCGTTGCAGGGAAGTGGCAGAGTGGCATCCTACCGACGCCACTACCTGCATCCTCCCCAATCCCCAGGGACCTGATCCGACGGCTTGGTCGCTGCAAAGTGACAGGTCTGGATTTGTGCGCGATTGCACCAACAACAGGTGAACTTGGCGCGCGGGTGGAGCACTTCCCAGCATGTCGAGCGTGTGCAGACATCGTTGCCGACCAAGACTGTCCCATCTTGGTACGCATCACTACTATCGCGGTGACACAGCAATCTATTCGATCGACGTGGGCCTCCCAGCTGTCGGTGGTGGCTGTGGTCGGTCCGCGCCATTCTGCACGCCGATCCCGATGGAGACGGCAAGCGCGCGGGGCATACTATGGCTCCCGGCATCCCGAGACCGACGATGCAAACAAAATCCTTGCTAGCCGATTGATCCTGGAAGCAATCGCTCCTGTTTCGTTGACACGCAGCCTGCGTCATGACTGGCTGAACCTCCTCGAGACTTTCAGACCCTTCGCGCATCTGCATGGCGTCGTGCAGGCGCGACGTGTTGCGGCCACGTTGGAACGAACCTGCTGGCGGGGCCGCGGACCAACTCCCCCTTGTTACCAATAACCATATGCCCCAGCGAGACGTGACTGCCGTTAGATTTCAAGGGCGCCGAAACGCCATAGCGCGGTTGCTTCGATAGTGCTTGCTTGAAGTTGCTGGACCTTCCGGGTGCAGCGGAAAGCCCATTGGCTCGTGTGGCGTGTAGGCTATATCATAGCTCCTCCCTCCTCCGACCCCATCTTCGTCTGCGCTGACTCGTCTGCGTTACCTTTCGACAACCTCTGCTGCGTTCACTCCTCCGCCATGGGCCTCAATCCAAAGGGCCGCAACTGGGGCTCGCTGGTCAACTGGGACGATCTTGGAAAGGCTTACGCCGCAGTACTCGTGATATGGACGGTCACGCTGTGCGCCGGCACCGCATGGCTTGTCGTCAACCGGCGCATACCGTTCATCAAGATGCGCAACCTCCCTTTGGCTGTTGCCTCGACCGCGTTCCTTCACGTCTACCTGGTCAAGATCATGCTCGCCTACACCACCAACGGCCACTTTACCTGTGCGGCCGAGTTCTGGATCATGAGCATCTACCTTCCCTTGGGCATTGCACTGTTCCAGGCGAACATTACACAGCTGCGGAGCATCAGCTACCGCCAGGGCAGGATTCTCTCGCGGCAGATGTCAGAAACGAGCTTCGATTCTCTGCCGCCGCCGAAGAAAGCGTCGAGCATGTCCAAGGTGTCGAATGTGTGGACAAGATGGCGATGTCTCAATGATGTCGAGAAGAGCTATGTGTTCATTGGCTTCTTCATGCTGGTACAGGTGCGTGAGACATACACGGGCTTCCAAATCGGACTCTCACTGACCTTCCCACAGCTTGTCATGACCGGAGCACTCTATGCGACCACTCCTACTCTGCAGGGCGACTGGTCAAGCTATGGCGATGTCCCATTTGCCAAGGGTCAAGCCAAGTGTCGCAAGTCGCTTGAGTGGTGAGTCAAGTTTATCGGACAGTTGTCCGCAACGTACACTGACACATCCCCAGGATCCCATCCGCTTTCTGGCAGCTCTTCTGGTCCTGGGTATACGGGCCCTACGTTCTCTACAAGATCAAGAACATCCACGATGCACATCATTGGCGTCTGCAGACCGTGCTGAGCATCGTCTCCGGGCTCCCAGGCACCCCTCTCTGGATTGCGTCTTGCTTCACACCAGGGGGCAAGTTCCACCCTGTCAACATATGGTGGGTGCCGCCGATGTGGCTGGCGCCCGGCATCATCGTGATGCAGTTCTGCACCATCTTCTTCCCCATCTACGAGTTCTACGAGCACAAGAAGGCCGTGCACGCCATCTGGAGTGACGCGCAATGGGAGAAGCAAGAGAACCGACCTTACCTCCCGCAATCAGTGTCCTCGAGATCGTCGGTGCCGTCCTCACAAAGACAACTCCTAGACAACTCCACCGCCAAGCTCTTTGAAGCGCTTGCCGCGGACTCAATGGCCGACGGCAAAGAACTCTACCGCATGGCCGCGCTCGAAAAAGCCCTCCTCATCAACCCCACCCCCCTCCTCCACTTCGCCGCCACCAAAGACTTCACAGCCGAAAACATCATCTTCCTCCTGCACGTCAAAGAATGGCGCGCCGCCTGGCGCGCTTCCCCGCGCGACCTCCAAACCGACCGCGTGACCCCGCAAGCCCACCGCCGCCTCTTCAACATGGCCCTCGACATCTTCGCCGCGAGCGTCTCGGCCCAGACCGCCGAGTTCCCCGTCAACCTCGAGGGCCCTACCGTCCACGCCCTCGCCCGCGTTTTCGAACCCCACATGGCGTCTTCCCGCAGCGGCACCAGCGGCAGCGACGGCAGCGACCAGGGCACTCTCGTCGGCTCCTGGGAACTCTCGCACACCCAGAACCAGCGACCCCGCAGCACCGCTTTCGACATGGAGATGACCTCCTCGGGCCCCAAACTCCTCTGGCCGCCCTCGCACGACCGCAAAGCCGGCCTGCTGGACGTGAACGTCACGCCCGTCTCGCAGGGCTCCTCGATCATGGCGCCCAGCACCACGCCGGCAGAGGGAGGCGAGAACCAGGACGACGAGGCGGAGAAGGGCAACCAGCCCATGCTCGCGAGCGTGTATCCGGATATTGACGAGCGGGTGTTTGATGAGGCCGAGGCGAGTATTCGGTATTTGGTTTTGACGAATACGTGGCGGAAATTCGTCAAGGCGCGGGAGGACGCTATGGATGTTTAGGGGTTGGGGGTGTAACGTGTAAGGTAGACATATGATGGGATGGGATACATGTAATGCTGATGGGGAAAAGGAAGATCTTTTTTGGAACTGGTTTGATACCCAAGGTTATTTGTACATGGACGTACGTACCGTTCCGCCTTTGAAAACACTACGAGCAACAATATGGGGTGTCGACATTGGTGCCGCCGTGTTGAACTTCGCGGTCAATGTGATTGTCGCTGCGCCACTCGAAGCCTGCCGTACCTAGGTAGGTACTACCGCTGGTTCGTCCGCGCTCATGAAGAGTACCTAGGTAGATTTACGTGTAGGTGAGAGTGCCCGCGGCCATCTGTGTTTCCATGAGGTGCGTGCTTACCAAGTCGCTTTTGCGCACACGCGAGAGCTACCTACCTACATGTATTCATCACAGTGAGTGTCGTGTTCAAGGAGCCTCCTTTACCAGCCTAGTGGCATCTCTCGAGGGCGGTCAACATCTCGCCTACACCGGACAACAAACCCGATGAGTATATCTTCACTTGGTGCACTTGGACTTCGGTGGTGAGACGACATCTGTATCGCCCTGTCAGCAACGTCGATCAATATATCGCGCCACATGAAAGCAGTGTAACCTACCATATCATTTCGTTATTACATTGGGAGCCGTAAGTCAGACTACACAATCCGACGTCGCTCCCTGATCGTAGACGTCTTGCCCAATGATTTCCTCTGCGTAGGAAAGCTGTTGCCTGTGGCCGTGACGCTGGTGGTATCCGCCTCGCGCATCGCTCCGCGGCCTCGTCATTGGTTCATCGAAATCCGCATATCAGTTATTTTGGTGCTTTGAGCACACCTCGCCAGCCAATCTCTCGGCGCATCGCGAGAGCATCACCCTATCGTTGCGCATCGTCGCTCTAGATCGGCTTGATCTGTATCGCACACATATCCGTCAGCGCCCGTCATCACGCCAGAGCAAGCCCGCTTTCCAGCTCGTCGCCGAATTGCTTGGGTGTGTAGAGTGGGCGGATCATACCTTGAAGTGCAGCGAGATCAACGAGAAGACCAACGCCTTGAGATCCTGCACGAGGTAGTAAAATACCCTGAGACCCTCCGGGTCCTCGGACTCGTTGACGTCGACTAGAGAGCCGATTTTGGCAGTCTAGATGCGCGTTATGTCAGCGTGCCTTCACTCGTGTCGCGGAGAACAATGGGACAAAGCTTGTAAGCCAGAGGAGACGGATAGGTATCGTACCTCGAAGGAGATGTGCTCGCTCCCCAACCGAATCTCAAGTTCCTGCCTGCCGTCTTTGTTCTTCTGAGGCCATTTGGTATCGTCCTCCCTGTTCCGCACGGTCAGTGACACACTTCGCCACGGCACACCACTCACGGAGAGGAAGGCACCTACTTCAGGACCTCACTCTCCTTGATGATCCGCTTGATCTCCGTAATCATGAGCGAAGAGACACACACTATCGCCTCACGCGTCAGCCAATATCGACCAAGGACTCGCCATCTGCCGTGCAAAGCCGAAGGGCCCGGGAAGGCGGTGGAACGTACTCTCCTTCCGGATCAACGAGTCGTTCCGGTAGTTGGAGTTGTTCGCATATCGCGCGATGGCCGAGCGGCCGTCACCGACGACGCGGAAGTCGAACTCGAGGAATTCGTGGCCGAAGCGGCCGGAGTGGCCTGAGCTACGGGTAGTTCAGTATCGGGATGCTTCAGACCGGGGGCGGTGGGTGAGGGGGCACTCACTAGTAGCGGACGTAGAAGGGATCACCTGTTGCTGCCATGTTGAGCGACCTCGGTATTGGTCGATGTTGTTGCGAGGATGTTGTTGGATGTGTTGTGCTTTGTCGAGTTAATGGCGCGCGATTTCCGCCCTCGCGATGTCTTGGCGGACATTTGACACGTTTACTGGGGACTTCATCAAATGTTAGTTGAACGACATTGACGAGACCACGGCCAAACGCTACCGACTAGATTGCCAGACTGCTCATCTACAACTCCGCCGTTGACCCCAATGCACTCCGAATCCACCCGGAGGCGTCCTTCTTGACTGGCACAACCGAGAGCAGCTCCTTCACCGCGAGCTGGCTTCAATAACATAAGCCTACAACGGACACAGGCACACCACCAATCCCTTCCCGCCCTCCGCCTCGCCCAGCATGGCGACCTTCCTTGAGAACAGCTACTCCCTCGTCCACCAAGACAACGTCGCCGACACGCCCTCCCTCCAAGACATACGCAATCAACTCGAAAAAGGCAGCGATGAGAGCAAAGTGGAGACAATGAAGCGCATCCTCACCGTCATGCTCAACGGAGACCCGATGCCCTCGCTCCTCATGCACATCATCCGCTTCGTCATGCCGAGCAAGAGCAAGGCGCTCAAGAAACTGCTCTACTTGTACTACGAAGTCTGTCCCAAACTCGACTCGGCGGGGAAGCTCAAGCAGGAGATGATTCTGGTCTGCAACGGTATACGGATGGACTTGCAGCACGCGAACGAGTACATCCGGGGCAACACACTCCGCTTCCTGTGCAAGCTGCGAGAACCCGAACTCATTGAGCCCCTCCTCGCGCCTGCCCGTGCTTGTCTAGAGCATCGACACAGCTATGTGCGCAAGAACGCCGTCTTCGCCGTCGCGAGTATCTACCAGCACAGCGAGCACCTCATGCCCGATGCGCCGGAGCTGCTGCAGATCTTCTTGGAGGGCGAGAGCGACAACACATGCAAGCGTAACGCTTTCGCTGCGCTCCTTAGCATCTCCCACGAGAAAGCGCTTGAATACCTCTCTGGCGTTTTCGAGGGCATACCCAACGCCAGCGAGTTGTTACAGCTGGTGGAGCTGGAGTTCATTCGCAAAGATGCCGTCCAGAATGCGGGCAACAAAGCGCGCTACCTCAGGCTGATCTTTGATTTACTCGAAGCAAAAGAGAGTACGGTGGTATACGAGGCAGCCAGCAGTTTGACAGCGCTCACCAGCAACCCGGTAGCCGTCAAGGCCGCGGCGGCGAAGTTCATCGAGCTCAGCATCAAGGAAAGCGACAACAACGTCAAACTCATCGTGCTCGAG
>JAABUP010008778.1_pt1 | contig 12726 bp, 10 predicted proteins | sample 5559201 | NCBI WGS metagenome assembly JAABUP01 (sample SAMN10711887, study PRJNA513373) | rock metagenome | isolation source: Antarctica rocks | place: Antarctica | reverse complement strand
CATGTGGTGGTTTCCTTAGGGAATGCTTTGCATGTAGGAAGCAAATCTTGTCTGTATGAATTCACTGAACTGAACTTCTTGTCTGTTGGGTCCCAGTTGCCCCCCAGGACATTAAATATATATTGATATTGATTTGATTGATAATCGTGCTGTGGTGCTTGAAGTTGAGGGCTAGAGAGGAGCTGCAATCAAGCATCTGTCTGCAGAACTGCCTCAGAACTTGTGTCACCTGTTTAGGGTCTGCGCTGACAGCTGGGATTGCTCGCAAGGCTTGCTGACGTCTTGCTGGTTTAGTGTCTGGCTGCCTGTTGAGACCTGTCTTGCACCTGCCGTTGACAACACACATGTCAGTGTCTACAATGAACCACTGACTTCACCAAGCTGCAAGTCGTAATGTGCAAGGTGATGTGATTGCTGTCTGACAAAGGTGTGGTGCCATACAGGGGTCTTGGCACACACCGTTGCAATACTCAACATCAACGTGGCGGATACACCTTCACAGTGAGGTGGATTAAGCTATCTCGTGTGCTTGAAATGCTGACTGCCTTCTGCCTCGAGACGGCGGGCCCTGAGCGTGGCAGGTCACACATTGGGCTAGTCGAGCGGAAAGGCCCCTGCAGAAGCTGCGGTCTCAAGCGTAACGCAAGTTCTGGGTCATAGCATAATCGAGCAACGACTCTGCTAAGGTTTTGTCAGGCTTTGCGCTTACTTATGTCTCAACTTCGTTGATCTGACGGAACTGACTGACGAAGGGCCAGGTCCTGAGCTGCACATTCTATAGCTGGCGACGGTTGAAAGCGCGGCTGCATACATGTTTCCGAGTGCAAAGAGGTGCGATTGCAAGAGGAGGGATGAAGGTGACTTTCAGGGCAGAGATTGCTGTGTTGTGACCCCGCTGTTCACATCACCATTCACTCACCCCCTTTGCCCCGCCCCCCCACCCTTACCACCGCTTCCAAAATACTCCCCTGCTTGAAGCTGCTGACTTGCCAAATCTTGAGGTCAACACATTCACCTGCAGCATGTAGCTTGCACAATCTCCTATTGTATGTATAACTCTGCTCATTCACCTGAGAGCTGTTGACCAGAAGATGCATTTGCTACTTCTTGAGCTGTCCGCAGTCACTTGCCTGCTTTAGAAGTCGTGCATGATTGGTCTCTGATCAAGGCATTGCTGCCGGTATACAAGCTGACTCAATCTGTTTTGTCAAACATGCACGTGCAGTCTCCTGATGCACATGCTTTTACCTTGAGAGTGATGCCACCAGATCTGTCTTGATGATTTGGCTGTGTAGCATGAGTGTGTAGCCAAGTCAGTCCTTGCGGTGAGTGCGTACATAGCAGGCAGCAAGACTCATGAGGCCTGCTGCTGCTGCTGATGCTGATGCTGCTGAACACATTCCTGGGACGTGACCAGGACAAAAGCAATGGCGTTTGCTGTGTTCCCTGAGTTGCAGCAACCAACACTCATGACGAATGCTGTTCCTGCACGAGGAGTATGGTGCCAGTATAAGTGCCAGCTCGGGCATCAGCAGATTGACTTTACAGATGTGTCTTTATTGTATCAGATGCTTAGCAGCACTTTTGCTAGAACGGCACAGGTGACTTGATGTAAGTAAGCACTTCCCACATACAGAATCTAGATGCTGTGCTGCCTTTGGCTTTGTTCATGGCACATGAGCGAAGCAAGGGCAAGGGCAGTTTCTGGCAGCCCTACTTGGTGCTTCTGCCAGACAGCCCTGGCTGTGCATGGCTGATGGAGCCTGACGAGCTTCAACATGCCCTGCAAGCTGCAAAGCGCCAAGTTGGTAAGTGCCTTGTCACTCCATTGTCCTGGCCTGAACCTTGCTTTTGAGTCTGTTTCATCCAGACTAAATCCTTTTCAACGAGCACCTCACTGCTGTTGCTGCACAACACTGTTGTGCTGCAGAACAGCTTTTGCAGTACAACACTGCAGCCTTTGCTGCACATTACCGCTGTTGCTGCACAACACTGCTTTTGTTGCACAATAGCAGCTTTGCTGCAGGATCAGAAGCAGACAAGTGGGAGTCAGCAGTGGTTGAAGCCAAGTCTGCTGTCACATTTCAGGCAAATGCCATGGCGCAGGCTTACGGCACAACACTCAAGGTCACAGCTGATGACATTCTGTGGGCCATCGGCCAGGTCAGTACACAATCTGCTATAACCTAACGTTGACTCTGTCTGCTGTAGCAGCCCTCGGATCAATGGACCTGTGCTGCCTGTCTTGATGCCAGAGCACGGGGAGCGGGAAGGGGAGTGGCAAGGGGGAGCAAGGGCGGTTGGGGGAGGAGGGGGGGTCAGGGGGATGCAAGGCGATACAAATAGTTCAGTGCTACAAATCTATGCCAGTTATTTCAAACCCCCTGCATGCATGTCAAACACTGTTGTGCAGCAGTACAGTGTACCCTGTACAATGTGAGCTAGCTATTGCAAGATTGTCAGCTGACATTTTCCACAACAGAAGATGTCGTTGTGATCAGGTCCCCCAGTGCAGAGTACAGCCGTGTTGTGATGCTTGCTGCTGCTGTACAATGTGTTCTTCTTGGTGTCCTGCTTGCCTTACAGCGTTTGATTTGGACTTGTTCACGTCATCCTGCAGGTGCTTTCTCGTTGTTTTGGGCAGGAGCCTGATCTGGCAATGCTGCCCTTTACTGATCTGTGCAACCATCGTCGCACGCAATGGCTCCTAACAGGTGGGCAGCTTTCATCTACAGCTTCACAGCTGGAATTTGTGTTTGCCAACTTGGAGGCATCTGTTCATGCAATGCTATGGTATACTGGATGCCCGATCCTGCATGCAATAGATTCATGCCTGTTGATCCAACTGCCAACAAGCCGTGCTGCAACCGATGTTTTTATCTTGCCAGCAAAGTCTCGCGTTTGTCATGGCCGTAGTCTGCTCTATTATTTTGTGTGTGCTCGCTTGTGACATGTGCAAAGTAGGCAACAGGATTTGAGTGAGCTAATGCCACCGCAGCTACACTGGGGTGAATGATGGGCGCCCATTTGTGTCTGTCAGCTCAGTGTGGGATGATGCGCAACATCCACTCAAAGCTGGTGACGAGGTCTTCATATCATACATGGCCAACACACCACCAGTGACAGCGTTTCTGAATCTAGGCTTTGTACCAGAAGAGCTTCTGGCACAGTCTACCTGAAAATGCTTTGCAGAGTGTTGAAATCTTCTGTGACCGGTGTGCTATACTCAATGTGTGTTGATTCGTAGCTTGCATGACTCAGCTAGTTGAATGTGGTTTGCGTGCTGCCAGTATGAAGTGGTTTGTGTGCTGTCATTTTTTACCGTATGTGACTTCTGGGCTGGTCTGTGTATGGCACTGACAAGGTGCTGACCAAAGATTTATGATTCAAACAATTTCCACACATGTCTTGATGCCAGGGCAGGCTTTGTTGCGCATCCTTTCGAAAGTGTCTGCTGTGAGGACTTTGTATTGCTGCCGAGGGACGTCTGTCAGTCATCTTGGTTAGGATTAGCATCATTGCTTGGTCTGCCGATTGCGTTAGTGTTGAGAGGTGTGCAAACGTGCCCACATCTACTACTAGGCTGGCCTCAGTATCAAATGTGGTTAGGTGGCTGCTTCCAAATGTTGTCTTGGTCATGATCAAGATGTGGACATGACTACACTGAGCTGCACCAGGTACGTAGTACTCATCATCACGTAAGTACTAGTACATGATGTAAATCATAACTAAATGTACTTACAGACACCCGCAGGGCTAGATGTTGCTGCTTTGCCTGCCGTTTTACAACAGCCTGTAATGTTCCACAACACACAATGTAATGCGCCTCAATACATATTTTTAGCAAGCTGCTCAGCAACAAAATTTGGTCTGTTCATGGCAGGCAGGCATGACACGCACAGCTGTTGAGATGATGTAAACAGTAGAATTCCTTTCCTTGAAAATAAAGAGGCTGTAGCTGCTTCAGGCAGCATGAGCAAATGTCCATTGTGTAAGACAAAACCGTATGCGCATACACAATGTGCTAGCAGCTTCTACAGAAACCAATCTCAGCTTCAAGTAGGCTTGTCAAAGAGTAAGCTATTCTATTGTACAGTGAACCACAGTGATCGACAATTCTGATTCAGACACATACAATCACAAGCATCTGACTTGGTGTCAAAAAGAGCTTGCCAGCTCGAAAATGCCCAGCAGCAAGTACTGCAAGCAGAAGGCATACATGTGCTGCATCAACAAAATGACTGCATTTAGCAGATGAGACTAGTAATCTACAAAAACCCAAACACAGCAGCACAAGCAAGAAACCCATCAGTTCCATCTTTTGCTGTTCTTGGCCACGCTTTTGCCGCCACTAGCATTAAAGCTGTTTGCTTTGTCCTTCTTCGTTCGTGCCTTGTCAGCTTTGGACATCTGCAAAACAGTCATACATGTATCTGTGATGCCAACAGTCCAGCTACCTACTGTGAATTGCCAGCCAGTGCCACCACTCTGCGTGAGCGCTTCAAAAGACATTATGCCCAACACATCTCTGTAGCAGGAGAGTTGTCACACGCATGGGCAGCTACCCGCTGCTAGTGCCATGGCAGCTGAACAATGCATCAACAGCTCTGCATGTTCACTCAGCAGCTTTTGTGCTGTTTACACTGTGGAACACATGCAATACCTGATGAGCACAATAGACACCAATACACATATGGCTGCTGACTACAGGAAGGAGTGCCAGCACTGCCTTGTACATGAAATGTTGAGGCAAAGATGATTACGAACAGTGCGAGCCAGTGTACAATTTGCCAATGAACTTGCTGCAACAGGCAAGCCTATACACATACCTTGCTTTTAGCTTTGATGGTGGACTGCTCAATCTCCTCAACACGCTTCTCCTTTTCTTCCATGACCTTGGCCTCTCCTTTGTTCTCCCTCAGGAACTGGGCATAGCCACCCTTGGTGTCCTTTAGCTTCTTGTCTGCCAACTGCCAAACATGGCAAACGGTTGAGGGCCAAAGACTTGACCAGAGGCAACTTGACAAGCAGCAAAAAATCTGATGCATTACAGCAGGTGCGTGGGATGTTATGTGAGTGGCCCAACGATGCCGTTCTGCTTCTATTGCCATCCCAAGATAACATACTTTGTCTAACACCTGTTTATGGCTTTCCTGTCCTTCACTTCCTCCCTTCAACATTGAGATTATGCCTTCTGCGCTTGCCGTCTCTCTTGCCCTCCCCACCAGTGCAAATCGTTGGTCAGTCATATTTTGCCACTGTCGCGGTTCAAAAATCCAAAACGCCTTGACTGACATAGAAGATGACACAACAAGTTTGTACGTTCCCATCATAGGGTGCATCTTACGCACCGTGACAACTCTGGTGGCAATCTTGCACAGGAAATAACGATCATGCGACACTGCAATGACAGAGCCCTCAAACTTGGTCAAGGCCTCCTCTAGCATCTCCTTTGAGGGGATGTCCAGGTGGTTGGTGGGTTCATCCAGGACCAGGAAGGTGCCTTGTGTCAGCACAAACTTGGCCAGTGCCAGTCTGGCCTTTTCACCTCCACTCAACACATCCACCTGCAAGGTTGAAAGGGTACATCAGCTGCCACATATGGAAAACAGCCTTTCCGTGACAACAATCATGCAAGCTGAGTAGTGTACCAGCAACAGCTTTGCATGGTTGCCTGTCTCATGACATGACGCAACATGAGTGGGAAACCTGCTATTCAACAAGTGCATTACGAATGTTGCACTGACAGTGCTTGCAGACACCTTATGTTGCAGCTGGTGTCACAGTGCTTCACATCAATCACATGAGCATGCAGATCACTGTAAAAAACACAGTCGTAGGTCATAATTGACTGTTGACCTTGTTGTCCATAGCTTTGCCACTGAACTCATGCGTCCCAGCAGAGCCTTGACATCATTCAGCTGTGCCTCTGGTGCAGCTTTGATCATGGTGTTCAGCACAGACTGCTTGAGGTTTTGGACCTCAAGCAGAGCATCTGCCCGGTTCTGGGCAAAGTAGGCGGGGGTGATGTTGTGGGGCCCCAGCTGGACCCTGCCCTTGATAGGCTCCTCTTGCCCCATGATCAGCCGCAGCAGAGTACTTTTGCCACAGCCATTTGGACCTGCAGGCAGACCAAGTATGGTGGGGACTGAATTGGCCATGTCACAAGATGCTGAACAGTGTTGAAAGGGACAAAACTCATACAGCTGGACCCTGTCACTGATGGACTTCTCTTAATCTGCAGGCAAACAGCGCATACTGCGAAGTGAGGTGAAATGCATGGATCTGCACACCAACAGCATGCAAACTGGAGATGTGCCACAGTGATTTACTATCTCCCGGCAGTAACATGCACATTGGACACTGTCCAGCGCAGAAGGGACTGCGTTGGGTGTTTACTCTTCTCCTGTGCATTATTCTGTATAGCAGAGTGAGCTGCTTGAGATCCTCTCACGCTGCACATGTGTTGGAATGTGAGCATTTTGACCTGCAACTGTGTTTCTGAAGGTGGTCTGCATGCTCGTGCTGTTGCTCTAATAATTACGTGCTTCTACTGCACGATACACTCAGCGACAACATACAACCTGCCCAAAACAGCTGCACATGTGCAGGTGCACGCTAAGTGCATGTAACAGAGGACAAGCACTTTTTCCAATCCTGCTACTGCATTCCGCAACAACCTTTTAATTGCCATTATCAAGAGTGTCACTCTTCACGCAACACACATGCACCAGCCCAAGGCAAGATTGAGTGCCGCAGCTACAGCACACATTGCCTTGCAAAGGTTGAGTCACCAGATTCCCATGGTGAGTGTGTGGAGCCTTGCAGCAGAGATACGGCTCACCTATGAGAACAACACGCTCAGCCTTCTCCATCTCAAAGTCACAGTTCTTGGAGAGGGTGCGGTCTTGGTAGCCATGTGTGAGCGGCTGAATGGACAAAACATCCTGCCCCATGCGCTCCATAGCTGGAAACCTGCAATGCCACGTCAATCTAGCAAGCCTGTTGCAGGCAGGCAGGTCAGCAAAACGCCTGCTGCTTGCGCAAACAGCAAAGAGGACCACTGCTGCCAACCGCGGAGAGAAGAACTGCTGCTTTAGACTGATTGAGCATAACCGTCGAAGTGCAGACCTTGGAACATGTGCATGATGACAGCAACAGCTGTGACTCAGCCTATGCTAGGCATACAACAAGGCCACAGCCTTGCATGTTTGCACTCTGTATGCAATTGCCTGAAACAGACACCCATAGACACTCAAACACTGGCTGCTTTGCGTGAATAGATGATGCAAGCTCAAGGGTTGAGAAGCAACAATGACTGTGTGCAGGCTTACGCAAAAGTGCGCTTTCTGGCAATAAAGGCTTTTCCACAAGGACCTCCTCCTTCATGCCTTTTCAGCTGCTGCAGCCCTGCCAGATTGCGCACCTCCTGAGGGCCGCTGTATCATCTCAGTCTACAGCACACAGGAAACTATCAACGGTCACTCAAGCTGGTAGCAACAATAGCACAGCACTCAGCACAGCATCAATGTTTCTTAAAGCAAATTGCAACAGTAGCATACAGCAAATCATCGTATTCTGCTCGATCAAGCTGTAACACTAGCACAGCACACAGCAGAAGAGATGCTGGAGAAAGCAAGTTGGTATGTCATGCTGTTTGTGCGTATATACATGCTAAAACTGCTGTGAACACCGTGACCAGGTGCTGTTGTTACGGGCATTGTACAGCTTTCAACGTCAGGGCGCAATCAAGGTCTGAGCATCAGTGACTGTGGGTAGCAGAGTGTCCACCATAAATGATGAAGGGTAGCCTGCTTCGATCAAACGCGCTGGTCTGGGGTGATTGGGAGTCTGTAGATGTTTCTGTGGGTGATACTGAGGTAGTCAGTGACAACATCTGTTGGGAGAGGGATGGCCATGTAAGTCTGGCAAGCCTCGTTGCTGGAAATAAACTCTTCAGTACTTTGTTGAGGTGAAAGTGGCAAAGGCTAGCTTCTACTTCTGTGATGTTTTCACCGGTCTCTAGTGCTATCCTGTCCAGATCTACAACCAGATCTCTAAGGTCGCTCACAACCCACCCGTAACTGGTAGTAGGGACGATGTTAGGCATTCACTTGGTAGGTGGGAGTGAAGAGGCAAAGATTAATGATGTCTAACAAGCTCCAGGTCGCGACTTTATCCTCTGAAGGTAGGATATTCAATGCCGTGGTGTATACGATTCCCTTTAGGGCCGCAACAACCTCTGGTCCCTTCATGAAAGCCGGAATCCCTATAGTGGATGTAGTGTTTTGTCTATGTTCTACAGATCTGCAGTACTTTGTACACAGAAGGAACTAGAGTTTTGTCAGGTTCACCAAACTGTGACATAACACAGATAATGTGTATGACTTATTCTGCAGGGTTCTGGCCCAGACTCTGCAGTTTCTGGCTCAGAAGCTCTGTAACTCAGGCTCAGAAGCTCTGCAACTCTGCCTCAGACGCTCTGCAACTCTGGCTCAAACCCACTGTGAGTTCTGCGTGCAGAAGAAGAATTGTCTGTGTGCAGAGTTCTGTAGTTCTGTACTACAGAGGAGTTTACTAATTTACTTCAGAATTCCAAGGGTATGTTGGGGAAACCCCAACCCACTCATGAAATTAAGGGCAAGCATGGGGTGTGTGTGTGCAGGGCCCTAATCCCCTAGTTACATCATACTTCAAATCCGTTTTGAAAAGCTGTTTTACTAAGACTTCTCCATCCTTCTATACAATTTCAAAAAAAGTGTAATTAAGTAATTAAGGGTATAGGTACTGCCTTAAGTACTGGAATGGCAATTGGGCATGAAACCCTAGTTACAACAGGTGATTTAGGCAGAATTAGCTTGACAGATAGGGTTTGGATCCATACCTTTAAAACAATGGGTAGGGTATGGGGGCATTATGTAAGAGGATTACACATACATAAACCCTATGCTTGATGACAAATCACAGAGAATACCCTATGGTCAGTGGTCAGTTAGGCAAATATATATATATAGGGCAACACAGAAAATTCACTGCCAAGCAACTCAGAGTCATCTTGCACATTGAAAAATAGTTTAACAATTACACTCAAACGGCATCATTGGTTGTGTCAGTACGTCTATGGCTTGATCACTGCAACATACTTTGTCCAGTTCTACGCCTGGCATGCTTACGACAAGTGGTTGAATGCTGCGTGAGTGGCAACCTTCACACTGTGAATTTCACAGATGGATTGGAAAAGACAATACCCTCCGCAGGCCAGCCAAATTCGACACCTGCACTGCCTTGGCAAAGCTTGTGGTAGTTGTAGGCACAGGTAGCTTGCAGCACCAACTTGACTGAACGCAGAGCATACGGCGCTTCTGGTGTCTTTGCCTCAGTTTTGCATCAACTGTTGTTAGGAGCTGATGTGATGAGAACAAAACCATGCCACTGTGAAATGTCGTCTTGCAAAATTTTGGTCACGACCTTATGCTGCTGCACAATGCTCTTGTTCTTGAACTCATCCGCAGCAACTTTGATCTCAAACATGGTTCCGCAGCCACCGCTTGTATCCCTGACGTCCACGTCCTTGACTGTCAGTGCCTTCTGCAGTTTCTCTTGTATGGCTGACTCGGTCTCAGTTGCAAACGCTCGTGCGACGCGTAGTGATAACGAGCACAGCTGAGGAGACTTGCCAACCTGGCGCTGCAGGATTCTAAGCATCACGCCTTTCAGGCTGTTCAGAGGCTGTCCACACTGTGATGCAAGATACTAGCCGGTACGGCGTAAGATGTCTGTAAAACCGTAATCGTCTTCAAAACGGCTGTTGGCGCAAATGAATGATGGTTGCATCATGACAGGCCAACAGTGAGCTCGAACTCAAACTGCCGGTGATAGCCCCAGACGCAGACGTAAGACTCACCGCAGCAGGTCTCTGACAACATTGCTACTTTTATAAGCAGATCGCTGTGTGGCACGGCATCGAAGTTCTGCCAATTTTGAGAGCTGTTCATCGCTGCTTCATACTCAAAGAAGTCGACGAGCTTACACCGTCTGTGTCGCCCCGGCCACGCAACTGTCGCCAGTATCGAACCTCTTCTGCAGGCTTCTATTCAGACCTTGCATGGCTCAGCCTAGAAGTCCTGAGGACATTTATTCAGACTTTACCCAAAGGCGCTCCGGGTTGCTACAAGCCTTGACAGATGGTGATTTTGTGTGCCTTGCTGTTCCTGCTTGCTCCGCCGAGTGAGACAAGCTTCGTAAGTTCTCTGGATCTCGAACAAGGTCACGCCACTCGCAGACGCAGAAGACTTTTTCGACCAGTGCGATCCCAACTCAGAAAACCTGGTAGCGTATGTAAGTCCGCCAAGAGTCTGATATCAACGGCACCTGCTGCTGTTGACTTGATCATATCGAATGACAAGCTGACATTCTCCAGTTTCTGTCTGCGGCTCCGTTTGTGGGTTCTGCTTAAACGAGACTGGTCTATGGCATGCTGCAGGGTCACTCAGACGGCAGCTGGTCCGTGGCGTTGCCAGCAGAAGAAGTCCCACCAGAGCTTCCAGAGCCATGTTTAGGTCCGTCTTATTGCTGATGTCACGTCTCAGTGTCCAGACTTGTCCGAGCAGACTGCCTGGCCAGTTCGTAGATGGCTTCAAAAGCTGCGCCTGACGAGGCATTCTTGCGACATGCCTCAAGAGTAAAAGTCGTATGTACGTGACGTATGCATTTGATGCAGGGGTCAATTTTGCCCGAGATGGTATGGTCCGGAAAGACTGGCTGGCCCTTGTAGCAGTACACTCTGATGCATGGCTGATGTCAGTAGCCTTTTATTATGGTGCGAAGCTGGATGCCAATGCAAGGTAAGAGTTCTGCACAAAATACCTCATTCATCCATATCATAAACGACCTTGCTGATGGACAACAACTTGTTTGTTGCATGCAGACTCAAGCTGTTCAAAAATATCAACTCCCAGCCAACACTTTACGAGATCATCACAGGCAGAGCATCTAGGCCAATCAAAATCAACACTCAGTCAAAAAGGAAACGAGCAGATACCGTAAGCCATTTTGCCTATGTATTTGCTCTCGAACTGTGTCCTTGCTACATATTGTACTTCATGCAACATGGAATTGTCAGATTCTTTTCACCTAAAGCTACATTCAATGTAGTTTATTGCATCAGCATTGCCATGCAGCTCACTTGGCAGGAGTTGTTGTAGTTCGGTGAGTCCACATCAAGCTTCACCTTCCAGCCTGATTGATCACGCAAATGCAAGCTGAGCAAGGGAGCACAGACCTAGATGCAGATACCTTTGCAGGGGCAATGCATGTTTCTGAGCATGCTGCATGGTAATGTTGTGTCCTCAACTCAACAGTTGATGGTGAGGTCCAATGCTGTGACGCAGGTGCAGCAAGGCAACGGGGCCGGTGATGCACAAGCAGCAGATGCACCATTGCCAACAGGCAGATTGCTTGTATATGCTGACATAACGCCTGCACTGAAAGGACGCCAAGCAGAGGTGACTTCTGCAAACCCAGCCGTACTGCTTCTCTGAATTTGCATGTGCTGCTTGTGCAACTTTGCTTTTTTTGCTGCTGCTGATGCTATGGCAATGCTGCTGCAGCTCTACTGGCCAGATGACAAGATGTGGTATCTCATACAGGTCTATGCCATCAACATCAGAAGCAGGATAGCCAAGTAAGCTTATACATACAACTGCGTTAGCATGCTTTGTTTGCATATTCTAGTCTTCAGTGTTTGTATGTCTGTTCAAATACACACCAGAGTGTTTTGTGCCGTGCAACTGATACCCTCTGACTGCCTTTTGCCAGGATACAGTATACAAGCGGCGAGTTTGAAGATTTGGATTTGAATGAAATTATAAGGGAAGGGCACATGTCACTCATCTGTCAATAATGTTCTTGTTTTGTGGGACTCAGTGCTTGTGTCGTGGTTAGCTGTGCTGTGTGTTTTTTGGTGGTGCAAACATTCCTTTATTCACCAAAAATTTCTGGTGTCATGTTTGCAGATGTGACATAGAGTCTTCAGCCAGGTTTCTGTAGAATGGTTTTGTCCGTCTGCATTGTTTTGAAGCCATGGTGAATCAGTTTGAATTATTTTGAAATGCCATTCTTGTACAAGCAATGCTGGCTATGTTCATCTGCGATTGCTGTCTGAGAATTCACCACACAGTATTGCGAGTCGCGTACAGACAATGTCAACGCATTTATCGTACCTCACTAAATACATAAATACCTTGCGTGACACACTTGCAGTTTGCTGCTTTTCTGCACTGCCCTTGCATGCATGCTTGCGAATGAGCTTGTGGGCGACGCATGTGTGAAACGAAATCAGATTCAATACGTGACCAGATTGTTCAGAGACAAAGAGTGTTCTGCAATATAGCGCGTGCGCACTCAAGTAACAGGAATGCATCCTAAAGATCTGAGTAAACGCATGGTGAAATGTGCTTTTTGCTGATTACAAAACCGAGCACGATTTCCAAACTTGTCCTGTCAAGCAAGCTTGATGAGAGAGAGAAGTCTTGCATCCTACATTTTGCCCATCTGCAGACCCTGTTCTTTCGTCTCAAGCAGACGGTATTGTGAATTTTCGCATGCAAGCACGGGTTGCTTTACAGTCCATCTATGATAGATACCTTAGGCACATCTGTGGGGTCAAGTATGCTACGCCTAGTGCTATGTTGCTTGAGGAGTTAGGGTTGTCACCACTGCAGGTTT
>JAABUP010008776.1_pt1 | contig 12727 bp, 15 predicted proteins | sample 5559201 | NCBI WGS metagenome assembly JAABUP01 (sample SAMN10711887, study PRJNA513373) | rock metagenome | isolation source: Antarctica rocks | place: Antarctica | reverse complement strand
TGGTCGGGACCTACTTCACTTTCTAACGGAGGTCAGACGCTTCGGAATCAAAATGTGGCCGATCTGACCCAAGGTCAAATCGCCGTGCGGATGGGGCCTCAGACATGCTGGAGTTTTACGGGCCCATACATGTATGGCATGCGTAAACGTTGGCAAAAGCTGATTAACATACGGCACCAGGATCCTGCAGCTGTGCAAACGCACTCTTGGCTGTGGGCACCCTAGACAGACTTACTTCAATCTGCAAAGAGCACCAAGCAGCACAAAGCAGCTATGTCAAGCGTCACAATGGTGACTCGTCAGGGTCTAGAAACAATGCCACAAATGCTGCTCGTCTATCAGCAATAAGACCCATATTCTCTGCCATCCGCTGTAGTTCTGCCACATCCTCAGGTTTCAAGTTTTGCCCTGCAATCAAAACACCATGAGACTTGAGTATGCATTTTGGTATTGACCTGGTGATCTATTATCATCAATATCACATTGAAGCTACAGACCTGCCTAAGTTTGTACATGGCGGTGTAAACTGTGTTCCAGCAGGTTTGTCCTAGAAACTCATGTCTCAAACGTACTCATTCAACGGGAAATGCTCAGATAGAAAATCTTCTTGGTCCCATCAAAGCTTTGAGGTCAGCGAGCTCTTCATGATCCGATTTAACCACTGTTTGCATCAAACAGTAGCAGGCAAATCAGCAAGCCTCAGCAATGGACCAGTACAACCAAAATTGACAAGCTTGGACTCAAGCAAGAGGGCAGAAAGTGAACAACCTATCTGTCATCAAGACAACAATCATGGCTTGTGCAACAGAACATAAAGTGTGACCTATTTTCCAGGCAAAGACTATGATGGAGCAGAAGAATTGTAAGAAGAGAAAAGAAAAGTTTACACTGTTCAGCGATCATAACGGGAGCCTTTTAAGGCGGCGGCCCAGAGCGAGAACAATTGTAAGTCATGTGCAAGCCACTCTTTCAGAACAGATCATTGCCCGGACTGCAGCGAGACAACAAGACAAGTCTGTTTGTGACTGACCTGCGGCTCCATAGCCGGGAGTGAGGCCAGGGAACCAGGACTCTGCAAACAGTGCGGCCAGGCCTGCTGATGTCAAGCCATTGGCTGCAGAGTTGTCTTGCGCCAATGCCTCTTGCAACAGCTCTGCATCAGCAGCAAACTGTTCAATAATAGTAGAAACAAATAATAAAAAATGCCAGACAGATGCTGCAGAGTAAGGTCATAGCTTGGTCTTCAAGCATTACAACAATAATGATGATAATAATAATATAATGGCGGGCTTAGCCAACAGGCATCAGGCGCATGCAGGGTGAGTCACAGGCATAGTCGGAGACGTTGTACATGAGTACAAATGTCTGGCACAGTCTGCTCATAGGAACCTAGAGAGTGCGCCTTCAGATGAACGAAAAGACTGGGCCACTTGTGCAGTGGTGTTGTATCTGGGGAAAAACATTCTTTCTCCCCTGCAGATGACAGGCAAAGGCTTGAGTCTGACCTGAGATGTGTCTGAAGACAGCCCACTCCACAGGAGATAAGGAGTCAGCCAGTAGGGAGGAAGCAGCGCTGGCAGAGGGGACGCACACATCACAGACTTGGGCGGCGGCAGGGGGCATGAAGGGGTTGGGTAGGGAGGCAAAGAAGGCCAGCAGTGTTGCTGCCACGTCATGTGCACTGGTACTGGCAGGAATCTGCAGCAGCACACCTTCACTTGGTGATGTCATTTCACCTAAGAGTCATGGCTGAAAGGGATCTGCAACGGCTCATATCTGTTAATGATGCCATTCACGCATAAATCACGGCAGGAAGGGATCTGCAGCAACTCAAATTTGTTTGATGATGCCATTTCATGTATGAATCAAGGCTGAAGGAATTTGCAGCGGCACAGCAGCAGCACTTACTTGATGATACCATTTCATGTGTGGATAAAACCTGGAAGAGATCTGCAGAGCTTCAACTTTACATATGGAATCATCAGACTTACCTGATGCTGTCATCCCACATGTGGACCATGGCTACTCATCAATGAGCACAGAGCTCTATGCAGCAGCTGTGCAATGATGGCAATGATGACTGGCACACAGCCCTGGAGGCATGATATGCACTCATCCCTGGCAATGAGTGTGGTCAGATTAGCAGGCCATTGCCCATGCAGAAGATGTCTAAAACATGCAGACAATTGTCCGTCGAAAAAAATCTCCATACACTCAAGGACGGACATGTTGTACCGACTGTCAATGGTAACGCTTGGTCACTCTTGCACAGGTTTGTCAACAGAGCAGTCACATGCTGTGACGGTAAGAATGGATGTGTTTGCCTACCTCTTGACCCCTATCCAGCGCTTCCCTGACTTGTCTCACAGCCAAAGCACACCCACTCTTGGGCTCCCTGTTGTTGTCGGGGGTCCCCACCTCTGCAGGCTGATGCATCGCCCACAGCATGGCGGCATCAGCGCTGTTGACAAACAGGCCTGGTGTGCGCAACCGCCCTTTGTCCCTTAGGTAAGCTGTAATAGCCCTGAGCTCAGGGGGCACATGACTGGCCACTGCTGACTCATCCATTGAGGCGTGGGGCTGAGCCTGTGGTGCTGTGAGATGAGCGGGATCATCCGGCTGTTCTGATCCTGACTGCTGACTGGGGGTGGAGTTGGTGGCTGATGGGACGGCTGAGTGGGATGGAGGGCTGGCTTGATGTCTTTGAAGGTGACTGTGTACATCTGAGTGATCCGGAGAGTGATGCGCTGTGCCTGCATTTCCCAATCACAGGCTTGCTGGCATCCATATCCTGCCCCAACGGTAAAAGGTGAAAGATAGACACTGAATGGCAGCTTTGCTGGCAGACATGGAAGGCAGAAGTCGAAAGGCAGAAACTGACAGGCAGCAGTCGAAAGGCAGACGCTGAATGATGGCCTTGCTGGCAGACATAGGAAGGCATAAACTAGGAAGGCAGACATTGCAAGGCAGCCTTGCTGGCAGAACTCATCACAGAATGATCACTGCAGCTGAAAAACGAGAGCGCATTTGGAACCACATCAGTTCCTCAGACACCAGCCTTGATTGTTGATGACATTCACACGCCTGGTCGTACGAACAGCAATAGGTTTGACGTTCAACAGGCTCAGTTGTTTCATGCAACCAGCCAGCAAACAGCTTTGACATGTGTCACAGGGAGGCACAAAAGCCCTCAAGAGGCTCACTGGCTGGCTGAAAGGCATGAGATGCCTTGAAGAGCATGATGCAAAAAGCAGACTTACTGGCAGGGCTGGCATCTTGACTGGCGGAGGGGCTGTAGAAGACAGCAGAGCCTGGTTGCTCCTCTTCTGCTGCCTTGTCAGTGGATTCTGCATTTCTGGCTGTGCTGATACGCAAACCACTGTCATGCTGAGACATGTTTGAAGTCAAGGGAACCAGCGGCCTGCATGACAGGTACATTATTATTCATTTCGTTAATTTTTATATAAACATATCATTACTTATTAGTATACAAAATGAACTTACATTACATCGTGTCACATTATACTACATCCCCCCCCCCCCAATTACATTACATTGTCTTATATTACATCAGTTCCTACAGGTTGGCTTTGTACCCCGCTTTCCTATCACAAAAAGAAATAAGCGTAACCGTATATGGAAACAGAGACTTGTAGTCTTGTTGGCTGGCCAAAGCAATGTGATTTCTTTCTCTCTCTCTCTCTCTCTCTTGCTCTCTCCTCTACCTGGAAAAACAGAAAACTTTTGATCAATGCACCAGTGTACAGCATTGCCGCCATGTGCAGTCAAAGTGCCATCTTCTGCTTCAAGGAGCGCTCTGTCATGCTGTGCCCGCTGGGCTTGCTGTGCACGCTGGGCTTGCTGTGCCAAGAGGTAAAGCTGCAGGAATACAGGGTGTGCAAGAGCTTGCTGTAACAGCTGCAGGCCTTGACAGGCGGGCTGCAGGGCATGACAGGCAAGCTGCAGGGCATGACAGGACTTGTGTCAGATTTGAATTTTTTTTATACAGTGGCATCCTGCCTGGATGCATCGAACCTATCATTAGCTTCCTTTGACAACAACAAAGCAGCTGGCGACAGGTTTGGTGCAGCGTCTCTGCTGCTGTCAAGAGCCTCAAGTGTGAAACAGAAACAGCGAGATATGCAGCCGTCACTGTATCTTTTTCACACCTGAGGCTCTGGACAGCAGCAGAGACTCTGGACCAAACCTGTCATTAGCTTCCTTGGTTCAGCTGACTGTAGCTGCTCTGTCAGCAAGCCTATAAGCTTGGTCACACACACACACATACACACAATCTTGTGATAATGATGATCATGATGACAACACTTGAGCTGTACCTGCACGTAACCTGTACAGGTGCATGTAAATAGTCACATGCAGGACCATAGCATGACTAAGCAGCAAGTGAGGCTACTCTAAACACATTGGCTAGTTGCTGCCTGCAGTGCAGTGCGTGGGTATGGGATGCACGAAGGAAGAGGTGCGCAACCCTACCTAGGCAGGGTAGATAATCGCTGCAAGGCCACACCAAAGAAGGAGGGATGGTAGTTGCCACCCACGCTGACAAAGATGTCATTCCCATCCTGTATCCTCAGCACCAGGATTGCCTCTAGCTTACAATCCTGCACAGACAGGAAGGGCGTAACCTGGCAAGTATCTCAGCTTGTCTTGAACAAGACAATCAATCAGTTAGCCCACCCATCAAGCTTACAATCCTGCAGAGACAAAAGGGCACATTGTGTCAAGTATGTTAGCTTCTGTTGGTAACAGCAAATAATGCATGATATGCATGGGCCAGATCAGCAGTCCATCTGACATGAGTTGTCGCTGTGAATCATCACTGTATCAACAATAATTTTATTGCTGCAGTGCTAGAGACAGGATTCTTTCCAACCTGTTCACCATCTCAGCTTGTCTTGGCCAAAGCAAACAGTCAATCACCAATCGATAAGTCATTCTTTATTCAAACACTCAACTGATGAGTCCCAAGGACAGGCAACAATGACTTGTGTGATTGCTTGCTTGATGGATCGCTTGACTGATTAAGCAATCAACTGATCAATCAACACACATCACTCAACACAACAAGCAACCAATCGCCAATCAGTCTACATTGCCTGTTCTAGGGTCAGGAAAGGCAACAGATACTGACAGGCAAGTCAACATGCACAATGTATATGCTAGATGAGTAGTCCGCATAACATGAGTCATCTTTGTTGTTGCCGCTGCAGTGCCTGAGTCAAGCACAGCTTTGAGTGCTGTCTGATGCTATGCAACAAGATTGTAAATTTGAGGATGTCTTGTGTCATCACAACCGCAGTGTCATCTGTGCAAATATTCTGCTGAGCATATCTCCAAAACAAAGGACCACATTGTGACAACCATATAGCTTGAGTAATACAGTGTTGAGATGTATGTAGTACATGACATAGGATGATCTGCACAGCGTCATGTGATGTCACTTGCATGGGCCATGCACACAGCATTGTCAGGCAAGGCAGTGTCTGCCTGCCGCCTGAGGAAATAATAATAATAAAAAAAATAAAAATAAAAATGGTGATTTAACACTTTTCAGCTCATTATGAGCTAGGTACGTGCAGGACAAGTCTTGTCTCTCCATGGAATCACGGCAGAAGGCAATGCAGACATACCAGTTTGGCTGCAGCTAGCTGGGCAGTGCCTTTGATGCCTCCATTGATCCAGATGGTCATCAGCACCTCCTGCCCACTGCCAGGCTCTATCACACCCTGCACTCAGAACATCATGCTCAAAAGGGCAGCATATTGTAACTTTCTGATTGTCAACATATCCTGCCTGCTGACAGGGGCTATCACACCCTGCATTCTCAAAAAATCGTGCTGAAGAAGAGCACTAATCTGCAGGAATGTCAGCATAAATGCAGAAGGTCTTCAGCACCTCTTGCGCACAGCCAAGCTCTATCGCACCCTGCAACCTCATTTCAACATGCTCACAAGGGCACCACATCAAACGATTGTGAGCAAGCATCTATCCAGATGGTCATCAACATCTCCTGCAGTCAAGCATTGTCACAGGAATTTGGCCTTTGGTCACAAGAAGCATTGCAGGGTAGTCAACCAGCTCAGGTCTTTGTCATAACCAAGTGCAACTCACAGCAAGAACACAGCAGCTGCAGATTGGGTGGTCAGGAGGAGGGGTATTAGGAAAATTTACATTTTCAGCCAACCAGATATGCCAGGGTTGTCAGAAACCTGATCAAGCAACATCATCACCAAATGTTTGGCATGTCTAAACAGTCTCAAACAAAATATAGGGCAACTTGGCTACAGGGCAAGTTGTTGACATGCAATGGCCCCCTGCACTAAACCCTGTCAAAGCCCTCACCTGTTCAGGCTCTATCGTCGCCCATCGGGGAGCGGTTCGAAAATTCTTATCTTTGTCATCGCCGAACATGGCGCCAGGGAGGGGCATGAACTGGAAGTTGGCGGTGACCTGGCCAATGTTACGAAGGATGAGATGCACCTTCTTCTCTTGGCCGTAGAAGGCCTCACCTATCTCTGCACTGGTGGGCTCCAGCTCACACCTGATGTGACACACAGAGAGAGCGTGCTTATGCGTGAGCGAGGTGCCTTCTTCTTGACCGTTGGAGGCATTCGTTTATCTCCTATGCTGGAGAGAGTATGTTAATGCATAAGGGAGGTACATTTTCTACTCCTGGCCAAAGAAGGCTTCGTCTACCTCTGCAATGATGGGTTTTTGCCCACACCTGACACAATAAGACAGGCATTCCTGCAGAGAGTGTGCTTGTGCCTGAGCGAGGTGCATAACAAACATGAGTTGATGGAAAGAGCGTGCTTAAGCATGAGCGCGGTGCTCATTCTTCACTCATTCGACCATAGAAGACTTCGCCAACCTCTGCAGCTCACACCTGACATAACACACAGGGATTGCTGGAGAGAATGGGCTTATGCCTGAGTGAGGTGCCTTTGTTCTTGGCTGTAGAAAGCGGCTCCTAATCTGCACATCTCTGCATCTACAATGAAGTGCTGGGCAGCCCGGTATGTTACTTGCCTTGTCATGAAAGTGACGCCAAAAGGTGGAGTCTTTTCCTTTTTCTTTTTTCTCCACAATGAAGCAAAGCAATGTGCTCACATGAATGGTCGCGCAGCAGGCATGCATACCTACGTGTTATGAATGATAGCGCAACTACCAGAACATTGTGATTGTCTAAAACATACTCCCGATGTAGAAACACGTTTTTACTGTCCTCAGGCACTTCTGAGTTTAAATTTCCACTGTAGGATGGACGTGTTTGTAAAACCATACACGTTTTGGGACTGAAGAGAGCTGTGAGATTGTACAGCAGGCATGCTAACCTTGGCATTGCAGCCATCTCCCTTGCATCCACAGTTCGGCGAGCCGTGTCCACAGCAGCCTCCACCACATCTCGTACATACTCGCGCACCTGCACAAAACCAAACACAGGTCAGGGTATGCAGATAGCATCCTTAATTCACAAGTTAATTCATTCATTGCTCCGTTCCGTGGCTCACTCAAGCCAGCCTCTGTTCAGGTTTTGTCCGGTCCTTCACTCATTCATGCAATCACTCATTCAGCGCGTGTCTTTCCCCAGAAGGGCAATACATGTGCGCTCCTAAGTAGTCCCTGCATAAGTTCCTGTTTAGCAGTCAGCCTGATGTGAGCTGATATGGCCTGATTCAGACTGAAAAAGGTCACGCTAACCTATGGTTGAAATTCTATTGTAACATGGTGGCCACCCTGTCTTGCAGGCCATAACATACCAGTTGGGGGCGTGATTGAGTTTGTAAACATAAGCTTCTGCTGTGCTTCTGATCACCAGGCCAATGTCATGACCTGGCATCGGAACAGTACACTGGAACGGAAGTTGAACCAGCAGACGCTCAAAGCCTACCTTGGCAGGCTGTCACCACAGCAGAATCCAATCAAGCAGATGTGAAAGTGTGACATATGGAATAGACAGATGCACATACCCATGGACAAACAGATGCATGGATGGATGCATCTGTTGGGGTATAAACATCAGAGGTCTGAAGACAGGGGAAAAACGAGCACAGCAGCCATGAACAGCAGCAATGTCCAATTGGTGCGGTGTATCAGCAGTTATAGTGGGTATGCTGACTACCAAAACAGGATCTCATACAGGGGACTGTTAGGGATTCTACATAGCTGACCCCAAGGAAAGACCCCTGGTTGAATGATTGAATGAGTGAATGAGTACAGTACAGTACAGTACAGTACAGTACAGTACAGTACAGTACAGTACAGTACAGTACAGTGAATGGATGGACAGACGGATGGATGGATGGATGGACGGACGGACGGATGGATGGATGGATGGATGGATGGATGGATGGATGGATGGACGGACGGACGGACGGACGGATGGATGGATGGATAGATGAATGGATGGATGAATGGATGAATGGCAGAGTAAACAAATAAGCAAATGAGCCACCGAACAAAGGAAGTCTGATATCAAGAAGCCTCACTGTGAGGGTCAGTTTGGATGAGACAGGCTTGTGGTCTGAGACCAGCAGGTGAGCGCTGGAGTAGCGTGTCTGCTTGACTGCTCCAGTAGGAGACTTGTACAGAACTCTGTCTGTCCAGGCAGGTGTGCGTTTCTTCTCCTTCTGTGGTGGATTCTACAGCCAGCAACACAAAGAGTTAATCTGCATGATTTTTAGTGGCTGCATGTGTAGAAAAGAGCAGAGTACGATTTTTTTTGGCAATATCTGACTGAAGATCTGACTGAAGAAAGCCTGGGGATAAGGTGTATGAGGCTGCCCTGAGAACCCAGACATGTCAGCCCAAACTACAGAGTCGTGTCCCTTGGATCAGCTGCCAACAAATCAAACGTGTTTTAGGGTTGATATACCCTACATTTTACCCTACGGACGACCCATACTATCCGCTGAAGTGCTTTGTTTGGTGGTTCTGATAGGCCTCAAGTGGCACTTGTGACAGGAGTTCCAGAGCTCAACAAAAGTGAGTGGCCGGCCTGCCTTAGGGTTTAGGGTTTAGGTTTTAGGGTTTAGTCTGTACAAAGCTTCACACCAGAAAAACACAAAACACCACCCTTGTAGTCACAACTGTATGTAGATTGCAGGCTGGACCCATCACAGCTGAGTCAACAGCGTTCTTGATGAGCACGACGGGTTGTTGCAGTCAGACTGAACGTGCGGCACAGAAACGTGGGGTGCTTTACTGTACAACAGGGCAAGGAACATCACAGGCGTGATAACCCACAGCGCGACATGCAAAGAGTTTGCAGCAATGACACGGACACAAACAGACCCAGACAGACGGACACACACACACCAGCGCTTTGTCTGGACTACCACAGAGGCACAGACATAGGCACAGACAGACACCCACCTGTGCTTTGTCTGGACTGCCACAGACACACACTATGACGCACGCAGGCAAGCACGCACGCATGCGCACACACACCAACAAACTCACACTTACATACACAAGCACACACACTTTCATACACATACACACACACCCACCCACCTGTGCTTTGTCTGGACTGCCTGCATGCTCTGTCTGGTCTGACTCATCCTCATCGTCCATTCCCAGGTACTGGCTTGTACCCCTCTTGAACCTGTATCACCCAGACAGTCACGATCCATATACAGTATGATGCTGTGTAGGCCTGTTACTGGTATACAGGCTGCATCTATACCAGATTCCTGGCACAACATGCCTGCTTATGCTGTGAAACACCTGTCACCAGGAGCAATCACAGCATATGGGTCTGTTAACATCTAAATGATTCAACACCTGTGGCAGTGTAAGCTAGGTAGGTGCTGGTACAGGAGCCCTGTAAGTGCAGTGCAGCCCTGTAACTGCCCTGTAAGTGCAGTGCAGCCCTGTAACTGCCCTGTAACTGCAGTGCAGCCTGTGACTGCCCTGTAACTGCAAAGCAGCAGCAATCAGTCAAATCTGCTATCCAGCCAGGGGTTTTCCTAGTGCAGTGCCTGTGGCAGGCCTCAGTATATGAAGAATGTGCATACTACTTGTATACACATTCATACGTATCAACATGACGGAATGCTACATTTCATATTGTAAATAAATTATGCATATTGTACCATGCTTAGACATTGGTTGTTGTGGATATATGAGCATTGAAATCCAAAAACTATGTGGAAAATGGAGCATATACAATGTGAATACTATTATCATCATTATCATGCAATAAAATATGCAAGATTATTGTGGAGAATGTACTGCTTCACACGCATGTCTTGCAGGCTCACTTGAAGGTGGGAGGGAAGGAGATGGCGCCCTCAATCCAACCGGCAAAGGAGCGGCCATCATGCACCATGCGGATCAGCTCATCCGCCTCCACCAGCTTGTCCAGCCTCGACTCCTTGATCAGACTGCGAGCCTGCGTAGAGTAAGTATGTAAATAATCGATTAAATGTACTTCAATAAAGGACAATGTGATGTCTGCAGCCTTGTCATCTTTGTCAACACTGCAAGTTGAGACACCTTTGCACCAAGTTTCTCACATATTCACATAATGTTGGCATGGCACTCATATAACTTTCTTGATGCATCTTTTGACGCTCTTTAAATCAGTCTTTCAAGAAACCAGCACCGCACACAGTGCTTTGTCACACTAGCTTGTCCAGCCTTCCTTGGTCAGACCACAAGCCTGTACAAAATGCGTTTTTCAGCAGCTTTGCCACCCTTGTCAACACTGCAAGTTCAGACCACTATCATCAACAAATTCCTTACAGAAAGCTTCGTCACACCTGCTGCAGACTTGATTTTCGTGAATATGGTGGCCTAATGCTAGGCAGTTACGGTTTAGGCCCTAAACCCGAAATATAGTGCAAGATGTGAGCTGTACAGCATCCTTTGTCAGCACTGTCAGCATACAGCACTTGATACAGAGGATGGTACAATGTAAGGTCCTTGCATGAGCATTTTGAGGACGTGTTGAACGTGTTCAGGCACATACAGGCGGCAAGAGCCACAAGCAAAGACCAGGCATAGGAACAAAGGGCACAGCCTTGCTGTACAAGCACCATGCTACTGTTGAGGCAAGGCAATGCAAGGCAAAACAAGGTAACGTAAGGTAAGGTAAGGTAAGGTAAGGTAAGGTAAGGTAAGGTAAGGTAAGGTAAGGTAAGGTAAGGTAAGGTAAGGGGCAAGGCGAGGCAAGGCAAGGTGAGGTAAGGAAAGGAAGTGATGCACCTTGTCGTCAGATATGGTGAGTCGGTAATTGAGATCACCCATCCAGATGGCATGCTCATTCTCCAGTAAGCCCCTCTGGCTGCCCCATTGCCCTGGGCCCCTGCCATCTCCTGATGCCTACAGTTGGAAGGGCAGAGTTGGGTCAGTCTGCCTATTGCATTGGCAACTGCAAAGTCAGCTTTACCCATTCAGTTTGTGTTCTCACTGTCCAGCAAGCCTCATTGGCTGCCCCACTCCCCTGGGTCCCTGCCAACCCCTCAAGCCTACAATTGGGAAGGTCACATGGTCCACTGAGACTGCTCTGGGAAGCAAGCTTACATCTGAAGGTTGTTGGTGAAGCACATTCAACACAGCTTTTTGCACCTTGCATGCAAACTACCTGCCACAGTCAGGAGGTTGTTTCTTCCCCTGATCATGAACACAAAAGCTTGGCCATGCATTACAGCAGCACTTTTGAGAGCCACCGGTGAATTACCATCGGTAACAGGAGAGCCGGCTGTTTGCATGAAGTTTTGGGCTCGCTTACAGCTATCTGGACGCAACTGACCTGTTTTGGCATTGCGTTGTTGGTCAAGTCTTGATCGCAGGGTTTAAATTATGGTCACCTCTGAGTTACTGTCAGAGCCAGTGGAAGCACTGATAACTGGGCTCAGGGGTGTTCAGAGCTATCTGGAGGCAACTGAGCTGTTCTGGAATTGTGCACACTGTTTGTTCACAGGAGATTTGGTTTGGTCACCTGTGAGGTACTGTCAGCACCAGTAGGGCCGGGCCAAAGATGGCTCGGGGGGGGGGGGGGGGGGTCACAGCTATCTGGACTTGTCTGGCAGTGTACACATGGTCACGAGTTGGTCCCAGGGGTTGTGGATTAGTCACCTGTGAGGTACTGTCAGCGCCAGGGGAAGCGCTGAGGGACGTCTCGGGATCAAGCACCACTGAATCTGGCGGGAACTGACCCCTCCTCACGATCTCTGAGTAGTCATAGTTGCGCTTGAGCTCATCCCCCTCATTCTCTCCTGAAGACAGGTGGGAGCAGACGAAGCAGATGCCTGAGTCATACACCCTCAAGCGGGCTGCCACAGCACCTGCACAACAGAGTGATCAGCAGCCTGCTTCTATCAGTTCCCAGCTCAGTGATCAAGGCTGCCACAGCGCATGCACAGCAGAATGACCAGCAGATGCCTGAGATGAAAACCCTCAAGCGTGCTACCACAGCACCTGCACAACAGAGTGATCAGCATATGATCTCGTGCAGGGACCTCCTCAGGACTGTATGTACCTGACCCTAGGGAAAGACACTGACTCACTGACTGACTGACTGGCTGACCGTCTGACGGACCGTATGAAAAAACGAATGAATGAATGAATAAATGAGTGAGTGAGTGAGTGAGTGAGTGAGTGAGTGAGTGAGTGAGTGAGTGAGTGAGTGAGTGAGTGAGTGAGTGAGTGAGTGAGTGAGTGAGTGAGTGAGTGAGTGAGTGAGTGAATGAATGAATGA
>JAABUP010008775.1_pt1 | contig 12727 bp, 19 predicted proteins | sample 5559201 | NCBI WGS metagenome assembly JAABUP01 (sample SAMN10711887, study PRJNA513373) | rock metagenome | isolation source: Antarctica rocks | place: Antarctica | reverse complement strand
CCAGTCTTCACCAATATCCAGACTCAAACAAGAGATGCAGGTATCAGTCATGATTACAACCGTGTTGGTTGCAACCAATTGGCTGAAGATGTAAAATCCTCCTCCTCCTCCTGTACAACACAAGTACATTTTGTTGTGTAAAACTGTAGTCATATACAGCTTGAAGTGAATTTGCCAACATGCTGGGTGCAAGGTAGTCAAAGAATGTTCAGCTAAAGGGCCTTTCAGCATTCTTTCAACCTTTTAATTCTGCAGATCCTACTTCGAACCACATCAGCCACTTTCGGCTGATCCTCACAACGCATGTGCTGTCATTGAAGTATGCTAAACACGCTTCAGCTGGCTTTGACTGAGGACCGCGTTATCTGTCAGCACACAGCATAGCTGAACGAGTTCAGCAGTCTTCAGACGCGAATAGCCGATTTCGTTCGGCTTTGAGGGGTCCTTCGTTCCCGAGTGTTAGGATGAAGAGTGTTATGATGGGTGTGTACACAATCCTGTTGTGTTGCGTTTGGGAAGGAGACGAAACCCTTGTATAGCTTGTGCCCTGGGGTGTTCATGTTAGAGGCATGCCCTTTCCAAGCCCCGGTGTCAATGTTAGAAGGAAGATGGTACTATTACAGTAATTCTTCTGTCAATGCCAAAGCTGCATACATATAGGCCAGTCTAGATAGATGTGACACTGTAATAACTTTATACAGAACACTGGATCACAGGTATCTTGTTGGGCCCATGAGCACGCTATTGGTAGTTCTGTTTTCAACTACCGATCAGACTATGCCATTCATGTTTAGGTGACGACAGCATGTATATGTATGTGTTTGTCTATAAACACAGTTCATTGATACTGGCAAGCTGAAGCAACACTCTGTAGCAACATACATTCAGAACGTACCCATACACACTCTCATTGACTTGCCCACAGCAGGATATACATACTTTCCGGCAAAGGAACACCACATAAATGGAAAAAGGACGAACAGCTCCTCAGGTAACGCTCTTCATTTGCTGAAACATCTACCATCCATGTCCTTCACCTGTGGCATCAATGGCTTGAAGCCCATCAAGTCCAACACGTCCCTTTGAATGTCAACACCTGCATTACACGCATCCGCCTTGACACTGCGCATTGAGTCCCATACAAAATGCATCACGCTGCAGGAGGATAGCGGCAGAGCTGTGTACACATGTGGTGCTGGAGAGACTAACGGACAAAGCCTTTCAGCAAGACAATGCTAGATCCGATCTATCAAGGATTGCTATCTGACCAAAGTAAGTAACAAAGTGGAATGCCCTTTCATGCAAACCTGGAGCAATTTCAACCAGTTCTAGTCCCTTGCCCTCAACAAGCTTGAAGACGGCCCGCTCTGTAACATACATGATTGGCCGGCCATTGGCCGAGCTTGCAGCAAAAGTCTTCTGCTGCACCTTCTTGGTAAACTTGCGCGAGCGCCCTTCCTGATCAATCTGGAGTTTCCCACCTTCCAAATGTACCTGTATGCAGCTGCGCAGCAGTCAGCTTACCCAGTCTCACTCAGTTTCTGCCTTGTTCCAATCAAATCAGAAAACTCTTTGGTTATTCATGACAATGGTATTGCACACACACAACATCGCACAGTATGCTCCTTTTGCCTCTCACATCTGCCTGTACTCAGCAGATGCAAGAAGCGTTGTCCGGCAAGCCAGGCATTAAACGCAACACAATTGGCACTGTTGTACAACAGAGGAACTACAGTTGACTTTATAATGGCAGAGGGAAGACCTTGAGGCCTCCACTAGTGAAACTGCCAACAAAGATGACCTTCTTGGCTGTCTGGCTGATGTCAATGAAGCCGCCACAGCCGGGAGTACGAGGTGGGAAGTACGACACATTCACATTGCCCTCTTCGTCAACCTACGCAATGACATGCGCAGCTCTGCCTGATGTGCTGTGAAATGGTAAAATCTTGCAAATTCTGCGCCAGAAAGCCGCTTCTAGCATTACTGCATTCTGCTCTGAGGCATAGCCATTGCAAAATGGATTTGCAAATCCTGACATGCACACACGAGACATCCTGTGCCAGGCATCATGCACACACTACAGCACAAACGTTTTAACCTATAGATTAGCACACACTGCAAATGCGTAGCAGTGACAGTAATTTGAAAATTCAATTCACTCCATGCATGCAACCTCAGAAATGAACTCCTGCATGCAAAAGAACAGCCCTGCAGGACACGCATGTCATGAGTCTGAGACAGTGTACAGCCTTTCCATGACTCACCTCAGCCATGCCTAAGCAGGCAACATCCACGCCTCCACCGTTGTAAAAGTCAATCATGCTTGCACAAGGCATGTGGGCGGCTGCATTGTGACTGGCCCCAAACCTGAGACCCCCTGTGGGAACCCCTCCAATGGAGCCTGCCTCTGTGGACAGGTTGATGGGTAAAGCCGAGGGATTGTGGTGACCATGAGTGGTACAGATGGTTGCCACACCCTGGATCATGTCATTCACAAGCGCTTACTCACATGAGCAGCATGGCTATGAGTGCAGGTCTCATGAAACATGTTAGCACGCATGGCATGGTATCTGCATTGCTAAGCTTATGCAGCACCTGCTGGTCAGGTGGGTATGTCTGCATGAAGGTGTGCATGCACATACGCACATACGCAGCTGTGCTTGTCACCTGCAAGCACAGAGAAGCATTACAGCGTGATGAGAGGGCTGCTGCAGCACTCCATAAGCCCAGCGGATTGGCTGCAGTTGGCAATCTGGTTCACTGGCCTATCAATGGCACATGTGTGGCTGGATTCATGCCAGGTCAATGAGTCTTACAGAGTTGCAACAGCAATGAAAGGAGGCACACCTCAGGCATGCCGATGCCCAGGTTGACAATGGCATGAGGCCTGTCGATCATGAGCATGGTTCTGTGTGCGATGACCTTGCGCTCATTCATGGGCAACGACACTATTGATGAAATGGGGGCTCGTACCTCCCCTGCAAAACACCACACTCTGCTATGTAAGACTGGCAATGGGGCTGGCTGTGCCTGGCAAATGATGTGTGCATTGTTGTTAGTGTATCTGACTGCACATCACTGTACCATGCTAACCTGGCTGCATGGTGCAGAGGTGTGCTTGTCTGCATAGCTCTGCATGTACCTGGTAACACTGTTTGTTACACAGTGATGCTGCAGGCTCTGATAAGAAACACACCAATATACAGCACAAACAGACAGCTGCTGTCTGTGATGCAGCACCGCAATGGGGCCCAGTCAAGCTTCGGCAGTGCAGACGATTTCTGATACCAATGATGATGCATAGCCATACCAGACAGGGAGCCATCGTAGTGTTGGCTGCCTAAGTGCATCCAGTGGTTCTCTGCTGGGGCAAGCACAATCTTATCAACTATTGCCCCTGGTATGTGGGCATTCCTCGTGTTCATGGTGCCCCTGTCTACAATGCGCTCTACTTGCACTATCACCACACCACCTGAGTTGTGTGCTGCCATTGCCTGCAGCAGAACACACATCGTTCAGACAAGGCAACACGGCATTCACATACCCAGCACAAGGTCAGGCTGTGCACTTCATCTCATTGTCGATGCAGCAGCAGGGTCAAGCTCTTTATGTTGCTCTGACACATGCCAGCAGCACAAATCGAATGTACGTGTCTCTTGCATGCGTTGAGCAATGCAACACATGCATATTTTTTGAAATGAACCAGGCTTGGCAGCAGCCTGAGTGTTCCTGAGCTAACACCAGGTCAGCCTTACAGCACATGCTGCACATGCCTGAGATGTGACACATGCGCAGTGAGGCCAAATACCATGTTGAGGCTGTCTAGGTAGAGAGCTTCTCTCTCAAAGCTGATGTTGCCGTCCAGGTCAGCTGTGGTGCCTCTCAGCAAGGCTGCATGAACTTTGGGCGGCGCCTCATACCACAGCAGCTGCTTCTTGCCCATTTGCACCAGATGCACAATGTCTGCCTGGTCAGGGCTGGTTAGCTTGCCTCCCTGCCATCACCCAGTACAATCAAGCACAAAAGAGCATTGCCTTGTCACAGGGCTAGGTTCACTGTCAGCAGCAGCATCATCAGCAGGTTTAGACTTATGCAGTGACTGTGAGATTGATCAGCCAACATCCATCAGGCTGTTATGGGTAGCATGGTGTACATTGCCAATTTCAGGCATGAAGTGATCATGCTCCTTAAGACTCGCTCATGCTGGAAGTTCATGTTGCAAGCACCTGCTCTCTGGGATCAATAAAGGTTCCAAGGCCAATGTGGGTGACAGGGCCAGCTCTGCCAGCTGCTGTATCTCTCAAGAGGTGTGAAACTGCAGACCAGCACAGCACATGAACATGCACATAACTGCTTGTACTTTTGCTTGACATGTATGTCTTCAGGCTTGTTACTCACCGCATGCATCAAGAACGTCATGAACATACTATTGACATTGCATAACAGCATGCATTAGTAATGCAATGACCTTGCTGAGGTGACAGGATCTGTTGCAGCATGCCGAAAGACTCAGATGTCTACCTACTCCAAGGGGCAGGTTCCATGCATCAATTTTCTTGGCAGTGATCATCTTCAGCAGTTTTGGGGAAAGACCAGCCCAGCCAAAGGTGGCAGTGCTGACTAGACCAACTACAGCAAGTTCATCCAGGCCTCTGCCTTTGCCATCGCCACAAGCAGCGACAGCCACAATATGCAGGTTTTGTGGGTGTTGTGTCGAGTCAAATCGCTTCCTAAGTGCCTTCACTAAGTACTCAGGGAACCCAAGTCCCACAAAACCTGCTACCTGCAAAGGGAGTTCAGGCTCTCTAACAGCCATATTCTGAACATGGTTTGACTGGAGGATCTACGTAGTGCAAGACAGTTTATTGCATAAAGCCAACAACGAGCATGGCCCAGGCATGCAAGCTGTATTCGTGACAAGACTTGGCATAAGTTTCACGAAAACAAGCGCCAGCATAATTTTGTGAGTCATGTCTTCTGCTGATGCAGGTCATCACAGCCCTGCGGTGCCGGTCTTACCGTTATGACGGCTGAGTCAGGGATAAGCGCTATTGCATCTGCCGCTTTTGATACTTTAGCTTCCGGATGCGACGCTGAGGCTCGACAGGGAGACTGTATTACCAAATGCGTCGGCTCATGCAGGGACGACAGGTGTTGGTGCAGAACTTGCAGACGTCTCAGCTGAGTCTGCACGGGGGCATGGCAGGGTTCCCGAGAATCGCCGGACATCAAAGCAATTATGCTCACATCAAATACCGCGCTCGGATCAAGCACGTAGCGGTACTCGTTCGATTGATCTGTCGCATGCTAGTTCGACTTTCGCTTCATCATCGTGCTGACGCCCCTGTGTCATATGGCGTTATACCTGATGACTCATTGCATGACTAATCAGTCAGCTACAATCTTCAGACAGTCTTTGCATCAAAGACGCTGCAAGTACAAAGGGCTTGTGTCCTGCAGCTCGACAGGTCGTCCTTTAGTCGACCAGCAGCATTACTAGGGTCACCTTTAACTGGCAGCTTGGCTCGAATCAGCTCCAGCTTGACAGAGCAAGAAGCCGTTCGCACACTGATCACGACTGTCTATCCTTGTCGTGACAATCCTGTTGTTCACATTGCTGTGAAGCCAGTGCGCAGCCGGTGTGTCTCGCTGCTAGGGCAAGTTTCAGCAACACCAGAGCTGCTGCCAGCCCGCTTTATATCATACTGCCTCCTTACACACATAGTCTCCTTCCATGATGGACAGTGCAGAGGCTCTCTTGCCTGCTCGTGACCTTGAGTTGGATGAGCGCACCGTGGTAAGTTTCTTGAACTCCGGCGCACAAGATGTCTGTTGATGACAACCTCTTTCGAGGCACTGTGTTGCAGGACGTTGCCAGCACGTCTGGGCTGTTGGGCAGTGAAGACAGCAGTGTCAGGCAAGCCATAGCAGACGTTTTGGCAAGAGTCAACCTAGCTGACTGTCCAGAACCTGGTGCAGCAGAAGAGGAGCAGCCTAGCTTACAGGAGAAGCCCTCAAGTCAGTTACCTTGTTTGCATAAACCGCCAGGCAGCTTTTTGCACTGAAGCATTGCTGAGCAGCATGTGTCCTGCAGCTAGCAAGTCAGCAGCTGTCACCAAGCGGGGTGGTAGCAGCGCTAGATCTGTGCTTCCTCCACGGTATGCGTATTGTCAGCTGCCTTCATAATGTGACATTGATATTCCAGGAAAGGCCGTTGCTCATGAGACAGGTTTTTCTGCAGAGTCCACAGAACATCCTCTAGCATGCAGCAACCACCAAATGCAGAGGTCAATGGTAAGACTCGTTCTTGAAAGGAAGGAATTTGAGCGCAGCCTGGGCCTGATGCCAGGTTATGACCTTCCCCTGTGTACTTCGGTACATCTACCATCTGCTGAAACAGACCAGTTCTGACTACAGTGGAAGGAGTGGGGACCGAGCTGGAAGTACCAGACCATCCAGACGCCACCATACGCCTTCACAAAGCACGCATTAAGTCCTTATCATCAGAAGTGGGAGCGACACAGACTGCGCTGAAAGACAAGTGTGTACACCCTGTTGCAGCACATGTACAGTCTCTGTCTTCTGTACTCACATGCATGCCATGCCATTCTTACTTTGAACATCGTTGCACTGAAGCCAGTGTGTCAGAAATGCTCTGTGCGGTCCAAATGGCTACCACAGCTCGCGGACGCTAGTGCCGGTGCACAGTCCTCAATGCTGTGTGTTGCTGCAAACTGGAGCGTGATGTACACAAAGCATGTGCAATAACTGGAGTGCATCCTCAGGTCTGGTCTTCTGAGTCAGGCGGAGAAGCAGCTGAGTGACATGCACAAGGAGAAAGCAGCTTGGCTCAAGCTGCAAAAGGCACAGCAAGCACAGGTGAGTAGCTTTACGACGTTCACCCTGTCCCACGTTTCCTGCAAGGATTGGCATCTGGAAGGTTCAGCCCAGGAACATCATCATCTACATCTTTGTGTTGCTGGTATGTTCATGGTGGCAAAGATGATCATGGTGCAGGAGATGCAGTCAGTTGCTTTGAGTGCAGATTGAGAGGCTGCAAAAAGCTGCAGATGATGCCAAGCAGCAGCTGGATAGCAAGGAAAACATTGTCAAGGAGCTCAGCAGAGACGGCTCCAAGCTGGACAAGGAGAGGTACCACCTCCTGTCGGCTCCTGATGACCATGTAGTTTGTTTCACCTGTTATCTGTTGGGAGCTTCCGAGAGCTTATGCAGCTGTTCAGGCCCAGCTGCTTAGCAAACTGTGGTCTCCTGCCGTATAATAGTAATAATAATAATAATAATAATAATAATAATAATAATAATAATAATAATAATAATAATAATCATCATCATCATCATCATCATCATCATCATCATCATCATCATCATCATCATCATCATCACCACCATAATAATAATAAGAACAACAATAACAATCTCAACGCTTTCCGGCTCATGATGAGCTAGGTACATGCAGGACAAGTCTTGTCTCTGCATGCAACACCAATTGCCTAATACCTAACAGCAAAATCTGACATGCTGTCATGTTTGGCACACGTCCATACTGCAGTGGTCCTGTCTGTAATTTTGGCCACCACCACCAAGCTTGACAAGCTGATCACAGAACCTGTGTCACCTGCCTGTTGGGTTGTCCTTCTGGCATCAGGCATTGAATGTCCAATGCAGACCTGCAATGCGGTCTTGCTTTGTTGTGTGAGGGATCAAGCGCACTGTTGTTGACAGACAGCAGTTTGCAAAGGCCTGACTTGGTTTGCAGTGTTTGGACCCTGTCATTGGCAGCTTACCCAGCCAAACAATACTCTGCAGTGCCTAAATCATGACAGTGCCCTGGCAAGGACAACCAGCTGCAGATGCCACATGCCTCCTTACGACGTGCTTGGAGTGGTCCATCGATGGCTTGTTGACCTGTCTTTGCTATTCAGGCGGCAGAGTGAGATTGATGCCAAGGCAAGGGATGCACGGCTGCAGAGAGCACTGGAAGAGGTGGAGCGCTTCAAAGCTCTGCTGCAGGAGCAGCGTGCTGCTGATAGAGATCACAAGGATGTGAACAAGTCGGAGTACAACAGAGTTTTTGCAGGTGGGTGTTGTTGTGCATGCCCAGATTCAGCCCTGCAATGATGCAGTCGTGATCGCAATGTCATGGCAACGATTTGATTACTTTACTGGACACCTGAGTTGAGAGTACGAAAACAACAGACATCAAGTTGGGCAGCCACCATGATGCAACTGTCATGTTGTGACCACAGGGCGTCCAGCTGTTGCAGATCAATTGTACTGTATCCCCTGCTTGTGTGCAGAGAACAAAAAATTGGAACGTCAGAAGAATGAGCTTGTTGTTGCTTTCAAGAAGCAGCTGAAGCTGATTGACATACTGAAAAGGCAGAAGATTCACCTGGAAGCAGCGCGCCTGCTAGCATTCACAGAGGAGGAGTTTATGAAGGTCATTGGCACAGATGCAGCTTGATGCAACATACACCCTAGTCTGTTGGCATGAGATATGCCTGTGGTTTGTTTGCAGTCCTTGACAGTGTGACAAATGAAGCGTAATGGAGGATCACTAGTGCCGGACGCTGTCACGAACATCATGTGTTGTGTGCTGTTGTGTGCATATTGGTAGTCTGACCTGAAAACACGACCAAAATGCCCACTATTGATGACTGCAATGACAGCTACTCATGAATACCTTAATCTGTTTTATTTGCTGTACCGGTTTGGGCCCTTTGCACAATTGATGCATGACATCATACAATCTCATATTCTGTTGTAGTTTGGCATGAACCTGCGTGCAACTTTTCTGGCTGCCAGGTCTACTCTGTCAAAATGCATCACTAGAACCCCACTAGATGCTGTGACCTACTACTGTCTATTTGCATCATGGCTCCCAAACATGCATGACGTCGAAGTCAACTATGTTGCAACTCCAATCTGCATTTCACCAGCTCCATGGTTTTCAGCGCAATGCATGCCATGCAGCCTGCAAACATCGTGCATGAACTGTTTGGATCCCGCAGCGCAATGCCTGTCTGCCACGGATCATCACTCTACAGACATGTCTACCTTGGTGGGCTGGTGAGTTCATTGGAACACTGACATTCGTTTTACACACTTAAATTTCGCTTGATCATGGAGTGCATGGCGACTTGATCACGAGCACGGCCTGCAAACAATGTCTCTCTGTTTGGCACCACAATACAGCCGAGTCACATCAGTGCACGTCACAGCACGTTGCTGATGTTGCCTTTGCAGCAGCTTCGTCAGTGCGGTTGATCGGCAAGGAATCACCCGACACAAGCATGCACTCTGACCAGTCTGCGATTGAGGGTCACAGCATGATCACGCCAGGTCTGAGTCCTGCAGAAGAGGCTCGCAAAGTCATCGATACAGAGACTAGATGTCATCAAGCCGAGATAAAGCAGCCTGCCTTTCTTATAGCGATGAGGTGTTGCTCGGACTTTGGAACCTTCCCGAACCTTGCGCTTCAGTGCAAACTCTGCCATCTCTCACTTCTCAGGGCTTTTATCAAGCGATGACATTTGCGAGCGCACATGTTGACGTGCTGTTTGCTGTAGAGACAACACTCTTTTGGTTATGGCATAGTGTAGTCCGCCAACTGCGCGCTCACTTTGGCTGTTGTCCGCAGCTGGTGGAACGCATGGACTAGCTATTCTGGATTTACACTGCAAGAAGGCGATGCCCCATCGGTTCAGGAGAGGCAGGAGCAAGACTCTCAGCCTCCAAGGCCTTCCTCCATCGATAACAGTAGCTTGGTGGCTTCTGCTTCTCCTTCTGACCCCTTCTCTTCCGAGAAACAGCTGAAGCAAGATCTTCTTGAAGGCACACACTACAAATTGGTCTTCGAGAGTACTTGGAAGCTGCTGCACCAGTGGTATGGTGGTGACCCAGCCTTTGTCAGACAGTGGGTAGGAGGGGCGCAGCCTTATGTTGAGATTTATGCTCTTCAGCTCATAATCATTCGATCATCAGACAACAAGGAGGCCAATCTGTTCATCACAAGAGAGGTGTGACAATTTTCAAACATGCATGCCATCCTCAAAAAAGCATGCGCTGCTTGTCTCTGTGGCAAACCTGTCATCATTGCATTGCTCATGATAGCAACCTCAACAAGGTGCAGAAAGTCGCTGAACACATCTGGATGGCAATACAAAATAGTTAAGCTTCAGATCAATATGTCATTGCCCCACACTCAGACACGCAGCAATCTGCAAGCCAACATGTTGATGTAACATTGTACAGTGCTTATGAGTGAGATGTCATGCAGGCAAAGAAGTCTGAACTCAAGACCAAAGCATGTCAGCTCATGGACCTGAAAGAGGCAGATGTATGCATGTGGGACTATTACGGCAAGGCTCTGTATGCCAACATGGAAGACCAGCTGGATGAAGGAGTCACAGGCTTGGGCAATGCCTTGAATGACAAACAGTATGTCCTGCTAGAGGAAAAGGTACAGTCACAACACAGCTGCATTTGCACAGTCAGCATTTGCTGACCCACAGCTTCCACGTGCTTGGCATCAAGACTGCACACGAAAGAGCATTGTGCCCAGTACTGATTATGAGTTTTGCATGCTTGGGCTGCACGTGTTTCATGCCATCAGTCAAGTGCAACGAAAGCCAATGCCATTTTCTTCTGAAACATGGAAGCAAAGACTGTTGGCCTTGCAGGATGGCCATGGAAACTTTGTCATGAAAAATAAGAAGGACTCGCCTTCTACATATGTCAGCAGTCCGCTGATGCTGCGCTCAGGCAGGCTGTCACCACCTACAGATACTTTCATTGATGTGAGATGGTCCTCTTGACCTTAAACTCCATGCCAATGCTGATCTGTATGCACCCAAGTTCTTATGCAAAGTGTATAGATAGTGCTTACAACCAAGATAGAGTGTAGACAGCTTCACCCTGTTTGGAAACATGTATGCTTTCATGGGCCTATGATGAACTAGCATTGCCTTTTGCATTGAATCGTAACTGTCAGATGCAGAGCTCTTGCGCAGAAAGGTGTGTATAGGTCTGTCATGTGCTTACTCACGGTGGGCAAGCGGACACAATGCAACAGTTTGTGCATGATGTGTGATTGCAACACAATGAAAGTCTGCTGCAATCTTGAAGCAATGCCACAGCCTGACTTGCTCAATTGGTTGGATGCAGGCACGTGGCAGGGGTCATGGTCTAGCTGGACTGAGCAACCTGGGCAACACCTGCTTCATGAACTCCAGTATCCAGAGCCTGGCGCACACTGTGCCCCTTATGCGCAAGTTCTTGAGGAAGAAGTATGAGTCAGACATCAACAAGGACAACCCGCTGGGCATGAATGGCGAACTGGCTGAGGCCTTTGGGAGTCTCATGGACAAGCTTTGGAAGGTCAGCGTGCCGACCACACCCCTTGCAACAATGATGCAACACCCACAAGCTTGCCAGAAGCATTTTTGCCACTGGTACATAGCATTGCTTGCACGTGTACATCATCAGGGATAGCAGCAGGGATCCTGATGACTGTGCGCCGTGGCTGTCTTACTGAAGCGATGCGTACAGATGACCACTGACCGTGATGCAAAAACCATCATGCCATTGATTGTAGTGATGCATTCACTCAATCTGCTATGGGCTATAATGCTGGGCTTCATGAGCAGTGGTGCATGCAGGGTGACACAGCATCTGTGTCTCCATCCAGTTTCAAGTACCAGCTTGGCAAGTTTGCCCCTCAGTTTCAGGGCTATGGCCAGCAGGACAGTCAGGAGCTGCTGGCCTTCCTGCTGGATGGCTTGCATGAAGACCTTAACAGGATCAAGCGCAAGCCATACATAGAGGTGGGCTCCCTGCATGCTGTCTCACTCGCTCCCTCTAGCTCACTGCATCTACTGCTGCTATCAATGCGTTGTGTCTTGTGACCTGCATCAGCAGCATGCTGTCACAGACACAGGGGCTTAGACAAGCCATGTTACGCTGACTTGACGCAACAGGCTGGGCGCACAAATGTGACATGTACTTGCTGATGTGTTCCCATTGCTTGCTGATGTGTTCCCATTGCTTGCTGATGTGTTCCCATTGCTTGCTGATGTGTTCCCATTGCTTGCTGATGTGTTCCCATTGCTTGCTGATGTGTTCCCATTGCTTGCTGATGTGTTCCCATTGGGTTTGCTGGTGCAGGAGAAGGATGCTGATGGGCGGCCAGATGAAGAGGTTGCTCAGGAAGCTTGGCAGAACTATAGAAAGCGCAACGACTCAACCATTGTGGATCACTTTCAGGCACGCTCTGGTTCATGCTTACCACACTCCCTGATTATGACTCTGCCATCCAAACCAAAGACTGGGTCCACGCCCTTGTGCCATGGTGCCTGTAAGCCTTTTAGCAAGTTGCTACTGCATGGGATGCCCCAGACCCGATGCCCCTGAAGCTCAAAATCTTGAAGGAAGAGCACAACTTTCATGTTGGTAGCAATTTTCATTTATTGATTCGGTGTGCCGTCATCAGCTGTTGGAAGGGCAGCTGATAGCCGACATAGCTGACAACGCTGCGACTGCAGGGCTTGTACAAGTCCACCCTCATCTGCCCCATGGAGGACTGTCAGTACCACTCCATCAAGTTTGATCCTTTCATGTACCTGTCCCTCCCTCTGCCTGACAGGAGGACTCGCAGCTTTGAGGTGACAGTGGTGCATGTGGATGGCTCCAAGGCCCCCACCCGCTA
>JAABUP010008773.1_pt1 | contig 12733 bp, 12 predicted proteins | sample 5559201 | NCBI WGS metagenome assembly JAABUP01 (sample SAMN10711887, study PRJNA513373) | rock metagenome | isolation source: Antarctica rocks | place: Antarctica | reverse complement strand
ACTTCTGTTAAAAGGCTGCCAGTACAGCTTGCCGAAGCTGGCAACTCAGTACAATCATCGGAACAGCGGACGGACCCTTCAAATGTCGACTTGGTACCAACTTTAGCCCCTACCTCTGTGTCTGCTCCGACCACAACGCCATCGCAGACGCTTACTACTAGAGCTCCTTCTCCAAAAGTCCCCAGTCCACCAGCTGACAATGATATCGTGACGCCTACTACAAGAGCTCCTTCTCCGGTGCCTGTCGCTCCAGTTCCTTCTCCGGTGCCTATCACTCCAGCTCCTTCTCCGGTGCCTGTCGCTTCAGTTCCTTCTCCGATACCTGTCACTCCAGCTCCTTCTCCGGTGCCTGTCGCTTCAGTTCCTTCTCCGATACCTGCCACTCCAGCTCCTTCTCCGGTGCCTGTCGCTTCAATTCCTTCTCCGATACCTGTCACTCCAGCTCCTTCTCCGGTGCCTGTCGCTTCAGTTCCTTCTCCGATACCTGTCACTCTAGCTCCTTCTCCGCCTGTCGCGGATTCGCCTATGGGAATACCAAACGAAAATTCTTCGAGTCTATCTACAAATCGAATCGCTGAAACATTTCCAGCTCCAGTAGCTCTCTCCGTCGCACCATCAAAACTCTCAACCCCCATCACGATCTTGCCTCCATCATCATCCTCCTCTACAACGCCGCCATCCTCGTCGCCTCTCGCCCCACAGAATTGCGTGGCCAGCGATGAGAATTCAAGCCAGTCGTTATCTCAGAGAAATATACGGCCGCTTCCTCGGCGGACGAAGAAAGTCCCAACCACGCTAGGTCTGAGGGTAATCAAGCACAGCAAACCACCATCACGCGCCCTACCGACTGCGCAACCAACTCTACCTAGTCAAGGGCCTATTGAAACGATGGATGTAGATGCAAACATTGCCGAAGAAGATGCCGTCCCGACTGTGCAACCAACTCCACCGAGTCGAGGGCCTATGATTACGATGGATTTGGACCCCAACATTGCCGAAGAAGAAGCCGTGGACGACTATCTTTACAGCAACGAGCCTAGAATGGAGGTAGACAAGCCAGTAGCAGCGAGCGCGCTGTCAGTGCCAGAGGCCGTACCCGATTTCATGGACGTGGACGATGCGGAGCTTTTGGGGGATGCCCCCCCCATGCAGCCAGAAACGAGAGCGGCTCCAGCACTAGTGCCAGCTCCGGCGCCGTTTGTAATACCAGGCCTCATGACAAGTGAGCCGTCGGCTGGGCCTTCTTCGGCCATGTCACAGGGTGAGAAGGATGCTGGGTTGCTGTCCAAGCTAGGTAAGCACATTACGACCTCCTGAGATCTGATCTTGTAACTGACAACACTACCAGAACGCTTGGCAGCGAAGAGAGGGCTCCTCAACCCCTCTCCTCCTCCTCCTCCTGACGACCTTCAAGCATCAATGATGGCGTTCACCCCTGCAAAGCCGAAGCTAAAGATGCAAATGATGAGCTCAAGCTCGGCAATGTCCATGATGGCCCAGCAGGAAATTGAGAGAAAGGAGGCGATGAGGAGAGAGGCTGAGGAGGATTTGGCGAGGCAGAAAGAGGCAGCGAAGAAGGCGGCCGAGAGAAGAGAGCGGGAGAGGAGAGAGGATGAAGAGAAGAGAGCAGAGGAGAAGAGAAAATCGGATCAATGCACTCATCAATGATCCAGAAAGAGGAGGGAATCGAGTTCATAGTGTCTTACAGCAGGGTGTTTTGGCGTTGGGACTTTTCAAGGGTACGGATCACTCGGAGTTGTTTTTCATCCTTTTTATCATCCATTTTTTCACAGCACGTTCTCGGCTGCTTTCAATTCGTTCATTTACTCTCCTGTCAGGGTTGTTGGTCGGAGGGTCGACAGTTCACTTGCTGCTCTCTCTGAGAGTAGTCGGATGACGTTGGCCCACTGATCACCCCTTGGGGTCGTCGGCCGGAGAGTCGATAGTTCACTTGCTGCCCTCTTGAGGGTAGTCGGATGACGTTGACTCAATGGCCAGCCCCCAGGAGTAGGTACTTGGGAGATGAGAAGGCTGGACGGGAGCTGTGCGTGTTGGAAGCCCTTCATTGTCTGCCTAGCTGTCACTCACTTGGTGTCTCTTCGGAGCACTCGGATGACACAGTAGGGCGGCGGTGTGGGGGAATGTTCTTTATTCGCAATGGAAGGGATGATTCTACCGTACTCATTGAATGGAAAATTTCAAAAGCCCACAACTATTAAAAACTTTTGCAGCGAACCGTTTGAAGTGATGAGGCAACGCAGTACAGTTCTAGAATCCTCCAGACAGATCATGTGTTGGAAGAAAATCACCAACCTCCGGAATTTCTTTCAACACCACACCAACACCATTCTCGGTAGCTAAAAGACGCACCGGAGACCACACTTTCATTTCCTATATCACAACCATCTCCTCCCCAGAGACAATCCTATCTTGCCAACTACCATATCAGCTCAGTCATTTGAGTAATCCAATACATACATCCCGCTGTTTCTGCCCATCAAGCTTATACTACTTACCCTACATCCGTTGACGATGCCTCTACCGTGGTTTTTCGTCCCCTTCACAGGCAGGATGTTGATCGCTATGGTACTTCTCTTCCTACCCTCCCTTGCGAATGATATCTACCATGAACGTATCGCACCCTCATTGGTTGCTACTGCCACAAGCAAGTGGCTTCCACCCTCCCCCGTCAGTCTTCCAAGAGCCTCAGCCACGAGTTGCAGACGACCGCTGCAGACTGCACATGCACTTCCAGACGTCAACCATCAATCACTCCGACTAACATCAGACCATCCGATAACCCAACGCAACTCGAATTCTCTCGTCCTATTCCTATATCGGTTCTTCGCTGAACACCATGTCGGCATTCTTTATCTTATGGGGGCCGCGTTGCTCGTCACTATTCTCCTCCTCCTTTTCAAGCTTCGCAATCCGAGACTCTATCTCGACAAATCGCGCTGTCGTCAGATAGCGAAGGATAACGATATGCAACAGCTTAGAGAGGCAGCTCTCGCTAGCGAGAAGCTGCTAGCAGCAGCAGCAGCCTCACAGCTCGCGAAAAATCGGTCTCAAATGGAGGCTCTGGACCGGTCCAAGAAGGAAGACGTTACAAAGCTTCAGGCGAATTATCAGGAGCTTGAGAATGATCGTGACTCGCTTCAGGCAAATTACCAGGAGCTTGAGAACGATCGTGACTCGCTTCGGGAGAACAAGGGCAAACTCGATAAAGCGATCAAGTGCCTCGAGGAGCGTGAAGCCGCAACTCAAGCTCAGCTTGCCGAGTCTGCGATGATGCTATCAAACACAAGAGCTGAAGTCGCTACTCTTGAACACCAACTCAACGACTCGAGGGCATTGTTCACGGCCAGGTGCGATGAGAAGACGGACCTGGAAGCTAAGATTGCGGCTGCAAAAGCGGCCGTACGGGAACATACAGATGATCGAGCACCGAGTATCAAGCCTCAATGCCAAGATCGAGAAGGACCAGACGGTAACTGCTCAAAAGGAACTCGGAAGGACACTGAGCTTTCCGACAGAATTCGAGCTTTCAAGGAGGCTAGCACCTCCAACATGTTACTGCTGAGGAGCTTCAGGGACTTAATCGAAGGCACTGAAGGGGCTTTGGCCCGAGGGGTTGGTAAAACGGCCCTCTTTGAATTAGTCGAGACGCTTTATGGAACCCTTTTTCCAGAAACCCCCTCGAACGAAGCAACTGCAATCGACAACGATCAGAATGAAGCAAGACAGTGTACCAAGATCTCAACAATCGTGGAAGAATCCATTGAGGCTCCGAGTCTACCTGTGCAGCGAAAAGACGTTGAGAGACCGACATTGGAGGAACGATCACACCAAAAGCACTTGAATGTATCGAAGGACCAAGTCTCTAAGCAACCCTCGCAGCCAGTCGAGACCGCTGGGGAGTCATCCATCAGTAGCCAAACCTCCACTCTAATGTCTGCTATGAATCATTCTGCGGCAGTGTTCGTTCCGAGGGAAAAGGAGGTCCTTCTGCAAACAGACGTCCGCGAATACATGGACTCACCCCTTACCGTAGAACAAGAAAAGAACGGGAGGTTCTTGGGTAAGCCGGGACCTGGTGAGGATGGCCTACCCTTGGACGATATCTGTATAGGTCAGTGGTCCCTTCTATAAAACGCTTGATGGTACTAATCCCACAACAGATGCTTTTTACAAGCGTCAGGTCACTGTACCCCTGAATGCCGTTTCGCAAGACGTTGAACCAGGCATGGAGACTGCCTTGGATGGAAATCGACAACTCAAGGAAACTTTATCTCCAAATGAATACTGGTGTCTGATGTGGAGTGTCGACCACATTTCCAAGATTCCGGTTTTGGCTCAGAAGACCAGCGATCGCCCAACGCGCTCTGTCCACACGCCACAAAACCCTCAAGCGTCACAAATCGGACCTGAACCAGGCGCCTTCCAAGATGAACAAATGGAGAAAACATCACGGCCACGCGATGAACATGGCCCTAGTGCTGAGACTTTTGAAAAGACAGAAGCTCCACAAACTGCACTGATTCAGGCCGGAGACAAAATATCTGGTATCCCTCACAGAAACCTCACTGATACTATGAACCAGTCGAACCTGGCTCCAGGAACCGAAGCTCGAGGTCTTGAAGCCTCCTCCATCCCTGCATTCCATGATGGGGTGGGATCTTGCCAAACCCCACGCCCATCCCAGAGAAGCGGTTCCCAAGAGACTCGTGCAGCGCCAGGAGGCTCTTACCTAGACAACAAGCCTGTAACGCGAGACAACGCTCACTCTGCTCGAACGTCGGCCCCACCACTGCAGCTTGGGAGCCAGGCATCTTCTAACCCGCCAAGAGACCCGCGTCTGAAACCGGTCTCGAGCAATCCACCACTGCAGCTGGGGAGCCAGGCACCTTCTAATCTGCCAAGAGACCCGCGTCTGAAACCGGTCTCGAGCAATAAAGCATGGAATAGTCGCCGAGGGCGCCGAGGGCGTGGAGGATATTAAGGTGGGGGGAAAAGGGAGTGATTTAGGATAGCAAGCCATCTCCCAGAAAGAGGAGGACCGCTTGGGAACGCAGGCAAGGAGGGACTGACAAACAACGGCCGTAGGAGACCGAGCGATGGCGGACGATGCTGTGTCATATGTTGCTTGATGGGAGTCGGGTCATTCTTGTTTCAAAGGTTTCGGGCGTGCTTTACTGTCTTGGAATTCGGAGTACTTTCCTGGCTAATCCTTTCCCTGGATTCTGCAGACCGATCACTTGGTCGCTCTTTTGGGCGGCTCGGATGACTTGGTTCAAACGTACTTGCCGATCTCACTTAGTGCTTCCTTTGGAGCATCCGGATGATTGATTGCAGTGGAGCGATGAAGGTGGTTAGGCGAAGCTTAAACGGTTATCGGAGTTATCTTTATGTTCAAACCTCGCTTGCTGTCAGTTCTTAAATAGAAACGTGCGGACTTTTCAATGGTGCAATTTGCACCACGCGCAAACATTACTGGCAGACGTCTGCTCGTACTCTAAAGGATTGCTTGCTCGTGCGCTTGCTTTGCTATTCCACCCTGCCATGAACTCCAACGACTCGAGACCGGAGACTCCATCCAGCAGACAACATGTATCAGCCCGCTTTGGCGTTCCAGAATGGACCGAGCGCCAACTGCAGAAATGATTCAAGATTATGCCTACAAAGTACAAAACAAAGTACAATGAAGGCGATCGAGGGATAAGGTGAAGTCTGCACTTTGTCGTCGTGACAGCGCTAGTCCGCAATCAGTTAGGCAGCCGCGGCGGACTCACCACTCGGTGAACTCAAAGCATTGCCTCTCATCGTACCTAATTCTCGAATTCTCTAATTCTCTACGTGGGTAGCCCGTGATCTAACGGCTTGGCCTAGCCGCCGGCCGTTTACATTTTGACACATGGGGCCCAAATCGTGGGACATGGCAGAAATACGGAACCCACTTATAACACGTCCAGTCCGGTGGCTTGGCACGGGCACCATCTTCGACATAGCTTCTTTATTGCCTTTCAGGGGGCCCTTAGCATACATCCTTTAGGAGTGACTCTTAGCGGCCTAAACTCTGCCTTACGGGGTGGCACTTAGGGGTTCTTATCAAGGGGCGAGGAAATGTTCGGATCTCTGAGAGAACAATTCCTTCACGCAGGCTTTCCAATTCAAATTATCGCCATTGACTTACAGAACGTTCACAAGGGACACTCCGCCTCTGGATCTTTTGGACTGGGTCCCGTCGGGTGATAGAATTCGCCCTTTGTATATGGACTTTTGCAGATATCGGCCCAATGGACACTGTCTCGTCAGAACCCACTGCCTTGAGAGCGGATTGTCGTGATGGCGGGGCCGTCAAAGTCCTCATCATATGAGCTGGTACGGCTCTCTCTTGACTTCCATCCGCCAATTCTGTGTCTGACCCGGCTTCTTCGCAGGTTGCACTGGCCTCGCTCTTGCCCATGGACTGAAGCAAGTATGCCTCCCTAACTACACAATACCATTTGATTCTTCAGAGACAGATTTACACTGCTGCAGCCCTTCTGATCGAGCTGATGACCGGCATAGGCAGGGATACCATACGTGGTGTATGAGAAAGATGAGAGGGACTCAGTCAGACCCAGGAAATGGAACATGGGCCTTCACTGGGCAGCGCCAGCACTCAAAGCTCTCATTCCCGAAGAGATGTTCGCTCAGTTACAGACCGCTCAAGTGGACCCTCATACTCCTACGAAAGACGTTGACACTCTTCGTTTCCTCAATGGCCGAACAGGGGAGATAACTGGGGGAATTGAGGTGAAGAAATTCTACCGCTTTCAGAGAGGAAGACTACGTAATTTGCTCGCTGAGGGACTGAACATCAAGTGGGGCAAAACACTTTCACAGATCACATACTCTGATGATGGAGGCCAGGTCACAGCCCATCTCATGGACGGTACAGAGGATACAGGTTCTACATTGGTTGGAGCAGATGGTCCCCAGTCCCAAGTTCGGGATCTTTTGGTGGGTTCGGAACCCACGAAGACGGTTCCCATTGGGTTCGCGGCCACCATGTGCTTTAACCAACTGCCTCGTGACAAAGCCTTATTTTTACGATCAGAGCCTTTTCACCCGTTATATCAATGCGCCCCACATCCCAACGGTTACTTTGCGTGGTTAGGTGTGCATGACATTCCTGATCCTGACGACCCAGAAAGCTGGACGTTCTTTCACTACATATCTTTCCCCGAGTCTAGCGAAGCAAGCAGCGACAAGACCGACAAGAGCCCGGCGGAAGGGGTTGCATACCAGAAAGAGCTGGCGAAACAATTCGCGGATCCCTTCAAAAGTGCATTTGAATGGATGCCGAAGGACGCCACGCAAGCATGGTATGGGAAGTTGCGGCACTGGGACCCCGAGGCGCCAGGGCATAAGTGGGACAATCATGGTGGTCGAGTCACACTGGCTGGGGACGCCGCCCACCCGATGACCTTTCAGAGAGGTCAAGGCCTGAACCATGCAGTTCTAGACTCACTGAAATTGTGCGAGGCAATCAAGAGCTGCTGTCATGCCGCCGAGGGATTCAAAGTCCAACGAAGACGAGATACTATCGATGAGTATGAAAAGGAGATGGTGATGCGCTCTGGTGAAGAAGTCCGTTTGGGAGAAATCAATAGCAAAATGATGCACGACTGGACAAGAGTGCGAGAAAGTCCAGTCTTGAAAAAGGGGATGGGCATGAGAATACAAGAGCGCAACGAGGAAGCCACACCCTGAAAATCTATGGAGCTCGAGGAACCAGATGCGTGTTTTATCTGGAAGCCGGTATCTATAAAGTGAAATCACACCTAGATCCTGGATCTGAGACGTACCATGAGATGAAAATCCCATCACTCCCGCTACCTTGATGGCAGATCACATGTCTCGTGGTGTGGATAACGCTAATCTAATTGAGTTATCAGACTCCGTAATTTTGGATGTCTGGCCTCAGGTTGCTTGTGTATCTGACATCCTGGGATTTAGAATTCGTTTGCTCTATGTTCAACGTTGTCCTATCCGGGGGAAAACCGTAAGCGAGGAATTATAGAACCCTAGCGCGAGTTGGTAGCTCTGGGAAGGTAGTAGTCGTGGAGAATCGAGTCAAGGGAATGCAGGGACCCAGTGCGAGTGTGGCTTCGATGCCATTGGGACGCATCACCCACTGACTTGTACGGTAACAAATCGATACCCTTCACACCTTGATGGTTTTCCCTCGACCATTTCATGTGAGCTAGAATTCCAACGCTCCTCGCAGTGGTTCTGTTCCTCCGACACACAAATATGACGACAATCTGCAATCTGCACGGCAAAAAATCCGTATCGCTAGCTACGTCAAGATTGGGATTATAAGCTCCATCCTTCATTAGAAATTGATCGATCCAGTTCCCCCCATCATCTCTTCCTGAGCATTCCGTGGACATTGGTACGCATTCAGCGCAGACTGCTCCCATGCTGGACACGCCCAACCCCATTGCGTAACCATCAGACATGGATTTACCCTCTCCCACTGGCTTCCTGCACGTTTGCCTTTCAATTTCGGGGGATAGCTCTTCGTTTGTTCCTTCTCGCACGTTGACCATGTCTTGATTGCGGTGCCCATGCACACCCCTGCGCAGGCCAACCAACCTGCAGCGACGAGTGGGCCGGTCCTTGAAGACAGAGTCAGCCAAGGTGATTTACGAGAAGAACAAAGAGACTTACTCCCAACCTGCAGCAGTGACTGAGAACAAGCAAGTGGTGCTACAACCGGTTGACACTCCAAAACTCTCCATGTTACACTTAAAACCATGTCGATTAGCGACATTGTCTCTACCATCAAGCACCGCGAGAGCCCGCTTTCGTCGACTTGTCGTCTTAGGACACGTTGCTGCGAGGGTCTGGCCATCTGAGTTGGGTATTTCGTCGACCGCTAGCACTGGCGACGTATCGCCGGGTGCTTTCAAGCAATCACCATTTCCAGCTCTTGGGTAGACCATGTAGACAGGATCATTAGTTCTTTTATTGGTGGTGTCATACCCTAGAGCACCTCCCACATAGCCGGGACAATCTTCAGGACCGCCGGCCTTGCTAGGTGGACCGGTGATCTGCTCATATGCAGCGTTACATTGGGCGGCAGTGGGTAATGTATTGCCTCCGTCATACCAGTAGAAGGCCGTGCAGTCCCCTAGAGTGACGGTGTTGCTCGTTTGGAGGTTTGGGGTTGCACAGATTTTTGCGGTCGCTGCTTGGCAATCACTGAGGCACGTGGAAGTGGATTTGCAATTAACAGGATCATGAGCCCAGGACCAGGGGGGCGCGCTGACATTCACAGAAGGAATTCTCGGACTGACATGAAGACCGTTGGCAAGAGAAAAGGCTGTGACTAGCGCCGTCAGTTGGTACTGAGTGAACATCTTAAGTAAAGGCAGTAGAGAAGGACAGAAAGAAGACCGGCAGATTCCAGTGGTACACGTGGTAGCTGGCTTTTAGATGGAATGTTCAACTGATTCGGCGAAAGCAGCATATAAGTTTTGTATCTAGAGACTTGTAGAACAGCGCCTGTACTCAATAACTCAAACGACGGCTCGAGCACATGCAAACAGAAGGAAGCTTGGTCCACCAGTGGTTTCCCTGAAGGCAAGGATCTCAACTTGCGATTCCCACACAAATCTGGTACAAGTGTATAGAAGGCCATGTTTCGACGTTGGCTGGCGACAGAGAGCCTGAGTAGTTGCGAGCTACACTATAACCAGCGAGTGTTTCTCATGGCTGCTGCTGAAACGCTGTCCAGAAAGGCGCAGAAGCGCTCTACGCGCAGTTTGCTTAGAGGTGCTAAATCATGCGGAGTGCAGAGTTTCATCTTGTTGACCACAATCCATGACAGCGTCCACATCACTGTTTTTGCGCGAATCTCTTGGTAGTCACACAGATTCAGTAATGTCGGGGGGGAATAAGAGGTATGGGAGGCGATCAAGCGATCTCACAAATGCCAAGCCTCCCAATAACGCCAAGCATGGCGGAACATCTCCGCCACCAAGCCCCTTCTTTTTCTCCAGCCTCCCTTTTGGAATTCCAATAGACAAAACCCCATAGGAATCCATTATGACTTATTTCCACAGGCTCCAAGTATTGAAATTGTTCTTTTCTCTAGAGAAATTCCCTCTCGCCCCAGAACCTTTCGATAATGGCCTGGGTCCGTCCAAAACACCCCAAAAATAAGCGCAAAGACCCTGCCGAGGCGGCCGACTCTCTTCGACCCATTCTTCAGTACTTCAGCGGTGGGCACGTACCAAGACCGAATCCTCGCCCTCGATTTCACCATAGCCCACCACAACCGATCGCCTACATTGAAGAAGCCCCATGGAGCACTCCTCAAGACGTGTCAGAGCGTCCACCACAAGAAGAATTGAATAGCCATGCTTTTTCTTTTTCGCGGGATAGACTGGTACCAATCACTCCGAAGCAATCGAATAGGTCGAAAATCCATGGTGCTCGAGCAAGCCACCAACAGCAAATCATCCAGCGACCAATGACATATCATTCGAGGGAGCCATCTCCTCCACCACCTCGGTCAAGTGCCAGAGTCGCACCAAAGAATCGGCCTCCCATACCTCGCCAGCATGTTGCAGCGGACACCTCAAGGACTGTGTCGTCAAGGTGGGAAAGTGCCACTACTCCACTTCGCCTATGAGACCATAAGCCACTCGTCTGTGGACACGGGTAGATTTCTTTAGAGGACTCGATAACGAAATTACGATGGGATCCGTCACAAAATTGGGGCGTTGTGAGGATTAGTGAAGCTGCACTCTTGATCAGAATGTCAATAATGAAACTTGTTTTGCCTTGTAGGTACTTGTATTAATACCATGCCTCGCAATAAATTCTCTCGACGCTTTTGGAACTCTGAGAGCTGGTTTGGCAATACAGTTTACCATCTTTGGTCTTATAAAAGAATTGACCCTCTCTTGTCACGGCTCCTTCGATTCGTCATAGTGTCCTTGGAACTTCAAAGTGATCACCAAGCGAGGGTGTCTCACGCCGCTAGGGTCTTCCCATTCCAAACATTCTTCTCCACGTTTGATCTGATTTCGAATTCCCGTGCCTCTTGAATTCGTGAGTGGTCACTACTCTTTGGGGAGGAGGTGGCATGCAATCAGTTGGTCAGATCCTCAAGTGAGTCCTACTGAGGATCTTCACAGAACACGTAAGCTTCTTGACGTCTGTCAGAATGTAGAGACTTGGAACCGCGGGTAGCGTGGTAGAATTCATGGTTTCCGTTCCCCTGGATGGCTTTCTTTCCGATATAGACCCACGCAATTTCCACAAATCGACTCAAATATTGCAAGTCATACTTCCTTTGCGTATCAGCTTTCCACCTCATAAGACCGCGGCATTTCACATCGCTTTTTCCTTGTTCTTTATGTCCAGTCTGGGATCCTTGAATATAACAGACTTCAGCCACATCAGATTGACTTGTTCAACCTTTCTTCGTGTGCCAAGGCTTTGCTGGCGTCGCCGATCGCGCATCAATTCGCAGGAAGGTTGAGGGACTGATCGGTACACTTGAGGGTTTGCTGTGGGGAGTTTGGTTCGAGAGATCAAGCATCAAGTTTTGTGGATTGAAGATTGTGCCCTTAATCCTAAAATAAAGCTTTCTTCCCTAAGGAAATTAAATTGATAAGTCCTGTGTTCCCTTAGGGTAACAACCCGGACAACAACCAGGAGACTGAGACCATAATCACGCTGATACCTAAGTAGCTGATCGCCCTGCTTGAATACCTGCATAGGTGTCCATTGAACTTTTCTGGCTGACAACCATGCATGTTTCCGTCCACTAAGCGGAATGAAAATCTTGAGTGTCAGACTGTTGGTCCTTTTCTCGACTGCATTAACGGTGGTCATCACTGTCAAAAGCAAGAAGCTTTCCATAGACATCATGTGTCGCAAATGAGCCCGGTTTAGACACTCCGAACTGGGGGACAGTATTCTGAAGCCCATGTGGTCTTCGTCGACTATGCCGGTATCGCAAAGCATTTTTGCTTCGGAAAGGAGAGGGATCTTCCAGGACAATGGAGCGCAATCGACAACCAAATGCAGAGGAGCATTTACCACCTTTTTGGTTGGAGTCCAAACTCGAGGCGGGTAGTTCTAACATAAGATGGATCCAGGCTGCCGAGGTCTCGCCTCCCTAGCTTTCTTGGCGCTGAGTCATGCGATCTCATCGAGATGCCATTGGCTGCTAAAATAGTCTTGCACGTTCCGCTGGCTCGCGCGGTAGGAGGTGTCCTGTCGTCACCGTACACGCGACCCATTCGAAGAGACAAAGGACAAAGGCAAGACGACTGCAAAAGGAGTCTTCTGCCGAGTATTGCAGGACTGAGAGATTCTGAGAATACTGGCAGGGCAATTCTAGACACATGACTCCCCCGGAAGTCGCCATCCTTCTGCCCACCTGGCGGCCTCGTGCCCGATCGGCCGCATGCCCTGCATGATCTTTCGCCCACAAATAGCCAAAGCCGCTCTTTCGACGCCCGTTAGAGTCAGCCTACGAGCTGCATTAGTCCCCCGACCGCCCACCTGGATGCCTCCTAAGGGCCTTCCCAGAGTCGATCCTCGCCAAGAAGATCGAATCAATGGCCCTCCGAACCGAACTTGGCTTGAAGTGCATTGGCCTCCCGTCCACATTCGGCCCAGGCGTACATCAGCTCGTGGCCAACTCTCGTATCGTAACCAA
>JAABUP010008771.1_pt1 | contig 12737 bp, 12 predicted proteins | sample 5559201 | NCBI WGS metagenome assembly JAABUP01 (sample SAMN10711887, study PRJNA513373) | rock metagenome | isolation source: Antarctica rocks | place: Antarctica | reverse complement strand
CTGGGCGCCGTCTGGCGCCAGAATGCCGCGTCAGGGACACTGCCCCGAAGGGCGGAGACGCGCCTTCGCGGCTCCGGGAGCGTAGCGGGCAGTGGCCCGGCCCCGAAGGGGAGACGCCCAGAACGGACGGACCGGCAGCCCTTGAAACGGGATGACGGTTCTAGCACTTAGTGCTATAGTCACTTCGTGAGAGTGTTTGCCTTGCCCCAGGTGACGCGCCTGCTCCGCAAGGAGCGCCTGCCCGACGCCGCCCTGTGCGTGGCTGCGCGGGAGGTGCTGTCCGGCCGGCTTGGGGCAGGGGAAGCGAGCCTTGGCGATGGGCTGTGGAAGAAGCGCCTGGCCCGGCCGGGCGGCGGCAAAAGCGGCGGCTACCGGGCCATCATCGCCTACCGGCGGCCCAGGGAAGACCGGGTGCTGTTCGCCTTTTGCTTTGCGAAGAACACCGCCTCGACGCTGACGCAGGCCGGGCACGAGGCGCTGTCAAAGGCTGCTGCGGCGTTCGTGGCCACCACGGACATGCAGCTCGGCGCGCTTCTGGCAGCGGGCGACGCGAAGGAGGTCATGTGCGATGGGGGCGAAGGTGACAGCGACGAAGGCGGGACCGGCGGTGAAGGATCGGCCGAGGGAGACGAAGGCGATGGAGGGCAAGATGCAGACGATGGCCAAGGCTCCCGCCGGGCGGCGCCTGGCGCGACAGGCGGTAGAGGATGAGGTGCTTGCGACGGCGCACGCGCTCGGGGCGGCGCTGCACCGCGTGGGCGCGATGGACGCGACGACGATGCGCGACCTTGACGCGCTGTGCCTGCCCCCACGGCCCGACTACGGCGGCGCCGAGGTTCAGCGCATCCGGGCGGCGGCGCGGATGAGCCAGCCGGTATTCGCGCGCCTGCTTGGCGTGGACAAGTCGGCGGTGGCGCAATGGGAGCGGGGCGCCAAGCGCCCGTCCGGCCCGGCCGCGCGGCTGCTGGAGGTGCTCGACCCGGAGAAGGGCGAAAGCCCCGTCGTCCAGGTCCGGCGGGGCATGGCGCGTGCCGGTTGATCGAGACGGCCAGCCCAGCACAGCCAAGGTGGCCGTCGAGGACGGCAGCGCCAATGTGTATGCCGACCTTGGGCGTTCGGACGCCGACGAGATGCTGGTCAAGGCGCAGCTCGCCAGCCGGATCGGCGAGGTCATCGAGCGCCGCCGGCTGACGCAGGTGGCGGCGGCGGAGATCACCGGCCTGCCGCAGCCCAAGCTGTCGGGCCTGCTGCGCGGCCAGTTCCGCGGCGTGAGCGAGGCCAAGATGCTGGCCTGCCTGACGCGGCTGGGCCGGGCCGGAACGGACCGAGTTGAGGTGCAGTCTGGCTAGGGCACCACGCCGTCGCGGTCCGCAGCGCAGCCAGCCCGGTCCGGCGTTGGCAGGGGCGGGCGGCTCGTTCTACCTGACCCGGACGGACGGGGGCAGGGCGTTGTTCCTGTACGACTGGGACGACACGCAGTCGGCCTGGGGGCCGGACCGCACGAAGGCGCACCGCTTTGCGTCGGCGCCGGCGGCCATCGACATGGCCGTGCGCTGCGGCGGCCCGAACGACGGGCCGGCCCCGATCACCATAGCCGAAGACTGACGCGGCCTCGCGGGTGCGTGCCTTTGCTTACGGCGCGGCAGCGCCGCCGTCTCAAGGTCGCGGCGGCCGGCCCTTGCCGGCCGCCGCTCCGTTTCCCGGGGGCGCCCAGTTCCTGGATCAGGCGTGCCGGACGAAAAGGGGCCGCCCCGGCAGGGGCGGCCCAAGTCGGGCAAGAGGGAAGGGAGGGAACGGGCCGGGCTACTCCGCCGCCATCGCCACCGGCGCGGCGGGCTGGTCCTCGGACGCGCCAGAGTCCACGGGATATGTCACTCCCGGAACGTGCAGCACCGCGGGCAGCCATCCCGTCCCGGCCAGCAGTGCCGCGGCGTCCGCAGCCATGACCTCCTTCTTGGTGCCGGCGATGCGGGCGGCGGCGCTGGTGCCCGCTCCCTCCCACACGGCGTCCAGGATCAGCGCCTTGGGCACCCGGCCAAGGTAGCCCTCCTTCGTCGCCGTCCAGTTCTGGCGCATGTCCAGCCCCGCCGCGGTTGCCGCCTGCGCCTGGATGCACCCGGCCCCGTGCGGGGTGGTCCAGTCCGCCCGGCCCGCGTCGGCGGTGCGGGCCACGCACACCGCCAGCAAGCCCAGCAGCGCCGGGGTGTCCTGGTCCTGCAGCCAAGCCCACAGGTCCGCCTCCCGCTCCGGCAGCCGCCCGCGCCAGTCCGCCTCGGCCTGCGCCATGGCCTGCCGCGCCGTGCTGTCCGCGATGCCGGGGCAGGCGGCAGCCAGGTTGGGCGGGTAGCTGGTGAACCGTGCCACGGTGTCGGCATACCGGGCATAGAAGACGTCCGTGGCGAGTGCGTGCAGCATGACGCGCAAGGCAAGCCCGGGCTGTCCGGCCAGCGCGGCTTGCAAGCCCGCCGTCCGGTGCGCCTCCAACTCGGCCTGCAACGCGCCGGACAGGGCAGGGGCCTCCTTCTCCGGCTCCGACACGGCACCCGCGCCGCCCCGGACCGGCAGGGGCCACGCGCCACCTGCGTCCGTGCCGCCCGCCGGGGTGTCACCAGCGTCCGACCTCTCGCCGGTGCTGCCGGTGCCGTCCGCCTTCGTGTCGTCCTGCCCGTCCGCGTCCGCGTCCGCGGCGGGGCTGGCCGGCTCCGGCTTCGGCTCGTCCTCCGGGCGCACGAAGCCCCGCTCCACCCGCAAGCTGCCGTCCAGCGCCAGCGTCAGCACCCCCCGGCCACCGCCACGTCGGCAGGGGTCCACACGTCCTCCCGGGCCTCCAAGGCGGCAAGCTCGGCCTCGATCCGGTCCAGCTCGGCCGCGACCTCCTCCGGCAGGTCGTCCGCGCTGCCGTTGTGCTCCGCCGCAAGCTCGTCGTAGCGGCTGGCAAGCTCCGTCCGGCGCGCGTCGTCCTCGGGCGTGGGCGCGACCTTGCGGGGCCACACCCGGCGGCACGGCCACGCCCGGGCCTGGGCGTCAGGCCCGATGGCCACCCAACGCCAGCCCTCGGCCCGGACCTGCTCGGCCTCGCGCTCCATGCGCTCGGCCACAAGCCGTTCCAGCAAGCCAGCGTCCGCGATCCAGCCGCCCCCGTCCTCGCTGAACAGGTCGCGCTGCACGGTGCCGCCCGCGGCCTGGTAGGCGTCCAGCCCGGCGAAGGCCACGCGGCGGTCGGTAGCAGGGACAAGGCCGCCTGTCAGCAAGCGCCGGATGGCGTCGGGATGGCGCTGCCAGTCCTGCAACTGCCCATGCACCCGCTCCTGCGCCGCCTGGTCCTCGGTGACGGCGAAGGCGGTCAGGTGGTCCAGGGTCAGCACGCCGTCCCGGTAGGCTTGCACCAGCGCGGGGGAAACAACAGCCAGGCGCAGCCGCTGCCGGACGGTGTGGGCGGACACCCCGAACCGGGCGGCGACCTCCTCGATGCCCAGCCCGGCCCCGTCCTGGTGCAGCCTGGCGAACGCCTCGAACTGGTCGGCGGGATGCATGTCGAGCCGCACCACGTTCTCGGCCAGGCTCGCCTCGGCCCCGTCCACCCCGTCACCGTCCAGCACGCGGCAAGGGATGGCAGCCCCCTTGCCGATGCGCTTGCGCTTGGCCAGCAGCTTCAAGGCGGCCAGCCGCCGCCCGCCGGCAGCGACCTCGTACTTGCCCGTGGCCTGGCCCTCGCCGTCCAGCTTGGGGCGGACCACAAGGGATTGCAGCAGCCCGTGCGCCTGGATGGAGGCGGCCAGCGCCTCGATGCCCAGCCCTGCCCCGGTGCGCCGGGCGTTGGCAGGGGAGGGGATCAGCTTGGCCAGGTTGATCTCGGTGATGGTGTAGGTGACGGTGTTGGTCATGGTGTGTCCTCCTCTTGGCAGCGGAAGCAGCCCCGCTGCTTCCTTGCCCGTCGGCGAGACCGGGTAGGGAGGGGTGTGCATGACGCCGGGCGCGGCCGGGCTGCGCCGGGCGCCTGGCCGCTTGGGGCCATGCGATCCGGGGCGGCCCTGCCGTGCTGTAGGCGGCGTGCAGAAGGGGAACCGTAGGGCGGCGCCCTTTGGTTCCCCTCGCTGGGCGCCGTCTGGCGCCAGAATGCCGCGTCAGGGACACTGCCCCGAAGGGCGGAGACGCGCCTTCGCGGCTCCGGGAGCGTAGCGGGCAGTGGCCCGGCCCCGAAGGGGAGACGCCCAAAGAGGTACCTTGCTGGCCCGATAAGCGGTCCCGAGTCTCCCTACCTCATAATAAGAGAGAAGATAGATAGATGGTCTGTCCTGATCCAAATCGTCCAGTGCAGATCACAACCAGAGATGAACCCGCAACCACGGCCATCTGGCGACATCGGATTCGTCACTCATTGCTCGTCTTATCAGGCTCAGGGAACACGTCGGGAAAGTGCTTGATCCGACGCACCGGGTCAGCAGGGGTCTTCACTGAGTTGAAGCGTTCCAAATTTTCCACCACCTCGCGCCGATGAAACTTAGCAGCCGTATCGATGTAAACAGTCGGCCCGTTGAATACGCCATCTGACTTCTCATCGATATCTAGAATATTCTCATACGGCACCACATTATAGACCGTGAGATTGGCCTGATTTCGATCATGGAGTTTGTTCCAGTAGAACCATACCGGCGAGTGGATCGTGCTTGTTGGGTCAGTGTCGTCATCTATATACCAGGGGTCTTCAAATTGCCGAAGGACGCCGTTCTTGAACGCCTCCACCGCATCCCAGGATTCACCATCATCAGCCAAATAGGCGTATTGTGTATAAAGCTCGAACTTCAAGCCGAAGTAATCTTGCCCCAAGTATCGCCTGACTTTCCAACGCCTTGGGGTAACCAACTCCTCTTCTGGCGAGAGGAGATACGGATAGCGTTCGTCCGCGGGATCGCGCAGCAATACAATCTGGTACTGACTTAATACACGCTCGCTCTTCCTTTTCATGGCCAACTTAGCTCGCAACTCTATCTTGATCGAACGACGGCGGATTCTTAGGGAAAAACCGAAATAAGCGAATAGCAAACCATCGTTCTTTGGTTGATAGAGCTGGTCCTCTAAGTTCGCCTTGCCCCAGAGATGGCCCTCACCGACACCCTTTTCCAAGCGCCATTCCATAAATACGTCATGCGCGGCCTTGGAGAAGTTGCAAGCAGCCACGAAGATGATGCCATAGAGACCAGCCACCGTATCCGAAGGTAGTTCTAATAGATATTTGCGTAGCTTCGCCGGGGTGATGGTCCCCTCACGCTTACATTGAACCAGCCAAATACGGTCATTGCTGGCATTTTCCGAAACTTCGCCAGAGGGCGTATTATCAGCATCATCCACCACAGCTTGCTCGCCACCATCCACGATCTCGAAGCCGCGTGCATCAAAGCCGTCGTCACTTCCGCTACGTCCGGTAGCCTCCAACGCACGCCACGGTCGAAAGTCATACACAAGCTGGCGCACCAGGTCCTCGAACCGACGCGGCTCTAGGTCCTCGAAGTGTAGCGGCCCAATGGTTCGCATGACACCGCTCATCATCAATAAATGGCGAAAAAGCTGGCCGCCTTCTCGGGGTTGTAGCTCCGGCGGTCGTAGAGCTTAGTGGTGGACGGGTCTCGGTGTCCGGCGGCCTTCTGCACGTCTTCCAGCTGTGCGCCGTTCTCCAGCGCGGTGGTGATGAAGGTCGCCCGCATCGAGTGGGCGGAGTAGCCGCGCGTCAGGCCGATCCCGGCCGCATATTTGCGCACCAGCCGGTCAATCGTGTCGGGGTCGAGCCGGCCGGCTGGATCGTGCGCCTTGGCGTTGCCGCGCAAGGGGCGGAACAGCGGCCCGGCCAGGTCGTCGCTATGTCCGACCCGGTCGAGATACGCCTGGATGCGTTGCGCCGCCTGGGGGTGGATCGCCAGCGCGTCGCGCCGGCCGCCCTTGCGGGTCAGCCGCAGCGCGTCATAGCCCCGGTTCTGGTGCAGGTCGCCCACGCTCAGGCCGGCGATCTCCGCCCGGCGCAGCCCCACCTGCAAGCCCACGGAGAGAATCGCCCGGTCGCGCATCCCGGCCAGCGTATCGGGGGAGGGAGCATCCAGCAACTTGCGCGCCTGTGCCTTGGAGAAGGCCGCGGTGCTGCCTTCCTCGCGGTTGATGCTCGGCCGCGCCACGTCTACCACGGGGTTCCGGACGGCGCTGCCGTGCCGCACCAGGTGCTTGAACAGGCTGGACAGCGCGGACAGCCGGCGCCGCACCGTGGAGGCTGCCGCGCACTCCTGCTCGCGCATGATCCGCTCCCACGCGATCACCGCGCGGTGGTCCACTTGGCGGAGCTGGTCGGGGCTGGTGATGCCGAGCGTGCGCATGAAGTGCGCCACGTCGAGCCGGTAGGCGCGGCGGGTGCGGGCGCTCTTCTGGCTGGCGAGCCACACCTCCTCCTCGGGGATCGCCGCCAGGTCGGCCAGGCTGGCGAGCTGGCCGGGGCGGGCAGGCGTGGTTAAGAGGGAGAGGGCTACTTTCACACGTTGATCCTAGCATCCTTCTCGCAATCGAACAGCTACTTACCCATCTGCTGGTCGGGGTCCGAGGTTTGGAGCAACCTCGCGGTTGTGGGAGGCGGTCAGCCGATCGTACCACGGCAGCGGTTAGTCAATTAGTTGACCGGACCCCCACCCACATTGAGCACGTGATAAACCGGATTATCACGTGCTGATCGGTGCCGCAGCCAGCCCTCGCTTGGGTGCTCCTACCGGGGCGCGTCCAGTGCTGCGGCGAGGATGCCCAGCACGGCCTTCGTGTCGTCCTCGATCTCGTCCACCGCCAGCAGGAACCGGCCGATGCCCGCCTTCATCTCCGGCGCGGGCGATGCCTCGGACCAGGCCGCCAGCATCCGGTGGTAGCCGCGCAGGTCGGCCCGCTGCACGCAGTAGGCCGTCAGCATGTCCCGGCTGACAGCCTGCCCAAGCAGCCCTGGCGTTCGCTGTGCCTCCTCCAGCGTGCCCCGCTGCGCCTTCGTGTCCCGGTGCATCCCCACCAGCACCTTGGTGATGCGGGGCAGCGCCATGATGGAGGGGGTCAGCGCCAGCTCGATGCGCTCGACAGCCCCGCCCGCGTCCACGACCAAGGTGTCAGGACCCGTCCCAGGCTCCAGGCCGGCGTTCACGACCTTGGCGAGCTGCCAGGGGAACAGGTCGCGCTTGAGGTCGGCCAGCATGCGCAGCTCTTCCCCATACCCCTGCCGGACACCCGGCGGGGGCGGAGCCTCCTCGCCGTCGAAGAACAAGGCCAAGGTGTTCTCGATGCGGCGCTCGCGGTCGCCGGCGTCCGGGAACAGGCCGATGTTCCAGGCCAGGCTGCAGACCTTGGCGATCCGCTCGCGCTCCTCGAAGCTGGCGACGAACAGCACATGCGGCAGCAGGTAGGTCGCAAAGCAGGAGGCGGTCGTGTGGGGGCGCACCGGGGTGTCCTGCATCGGACCGTGGCGGAGCGCAAGCACCGGCGGCCTTGATGGCTGGATGGGGGCGGCTTGCGCATGTCCGCCGCGGCGGGCCGCAGCCTGCGCGCCTGCCGCCACGTTGCATCGGGGCCGCTGGAGGTTGGCTGCTGCTTGTCCCTGTTGCGGTTCGCAACCAGCAATCATAGGCTGAGGTTCGGCATTTGTTCCATAGGCGGCAAGATGACGGCCAGCGCAGCTCCCACCCCCTTCAGCCCACTCGGCGCCCGCTTCGTCGCCACCTGGCAACAGGACTGCAGCGGCTGGGCCGTCGAGCGCCACGAACCCGGCACGGCGCCGGCCAGCGCCGAAGCCTACGTGGACAGCCTGCCGACGCGCTCGCCCTCGACGGTGCTGGCCAGCTTCCTGGGGCAGGCCAGCCCTATGGCGGTGTTCGAGCTGGACTGCGACGGCGTGCGCAAGGCCGTGGGCCTGAAGCTCATGTCCGTTTCCAGCAACCCGGTCATGGTCAGGCAGCCCCTGACCGACGGGACGGAGATGCGCGAACTCGACAAACTGCATCCTGTGCTCGTGCGCCTGGACGGGCTGGCCACCTACCACTGGGGCACGCCGGCGTTCCTCGACCTGTGCGAGGCCATGGGTCTCGACCCGCAGGCGGCGCGCCCGCGCTTCCGGGCACGCTTCAAGGACCTGGCGGAGGAACTGCTGCGCTGGCGCTGCACCGTGAGGCTCGGCGCCGATGCGTCCTGGGAGTCGCCCGGGGGCAAGGCCAGGCAAGCCGTTTCCATGGTGCTGGAAATGATGCGCGCCGACGCCTACCCCGGCCCCGGCCACCTCGACCGCCTCCGGGACTGCTGGGCCGGCATGGACCGCAGTCTCCTGCCCCATGTCGGGGATCTGGACGAGCTGGTCAACTCGGACGAGCTGCTCGACACGGCGGGCCTGGATACCGGGGTGGTCCGCCCGCGGGAGATACCGGCGACGGGGGTGACCTTCCTGCCCTCGCGCCATGGCTCCGGCTACACCGCGACGGTCAGCGGCTACTGGGGCCAGCACGAGCCGGACGGGTGGGTGCCGGAGGGGTACGGCGACCTGCGCGGCATCGCCATCGAACCGGACCGCGACGCGCTTGCGGAGCAAGCCTGGCTGCGCGCCGTGGTGCACCGGCTACGCGGGCAGGGCGTGCTGTTCCTGTCCATGGCCGAAGCGCGGGCTTACCTGGCGAGCAACGAGGCCGCATACTGGACATGGCGCGCGGGCGGCACGCCGCTGTCGGTGTTCGTGCGCCGGTCGGCGCCGGGGCAGCGCCTGCTGTGGCGGGTGTGGCCGCCGGCCCTGCCGCGCGACCGCGAACTGGCCGCTCTGCGCAGGGGGATTGCCGGATAGTTGCGTTGCCATGCTGCCCTTCCGTGTCCGGTGCCGGGCAGGTGTAAAGAAGGCGCCCCCCGAAGAGGCCGCCAAGTTTAGGGAGGAAACGTCCAGCAGAGCCGCCGCAAGACGGCCTCGCTAAGCTGAAGCTTACGCCAAGCCTCGGGCGGGGCAAGTTAAGATTTGTGCGCCGCACTCGCGCGATTTCTGCATGGCGTGTGCATTGCCTCTCATGTGGCTGCATGGCGACGCTTGGGATGGATGCGGCCATGCTTCTTGCACGGCACCCCGAGCTGCCCTTTTAGGCAAAGGCGGCCAGGATGGAAGTGTGAGACATACAGCGAACCGTGCATAGAAGCGGGGACGGATCGGTGGATGGTGCGCTGCCGAAGTGCTGGGCAGCCCCGGGCGGCGTGACATGGCTTGTCGCCCGAACTTTGGCGGCAGACCCGGAAAGTGCTCGGGCTTACGCTCCCAATGGTCCGTCTGATGGTTTGTAAAAGGGGCCAGGATGGTGAGAAGGATGCGTGCGGTCGCACCTGCACAGGGTCAGGACGGTGCGTGGTGGCAGTATCGAAGCCAGATTGGCCGCTTGGCGACCACCTGCCCCGGTGTATCAAATCTATCGGTGGGGACACTGGTGGCGAATTCGGAGTTGCCCGTTTGTTCGGGGGCGGCGAAGGTCGGCAGTCTCGCTTTCAAGGCCATTCTTGGCCCCTTGGCGGCCACCTGAGGACCGCTGGGGGTGGCTCCAGTGAATTCGCCACCAGTGTCGGTGGGTTTAGAGTTCATACAGGCCCGCACGCACCCCGGCACCCAGCGCACGCAGTGCTGCAGCCATCCCCGGTGAGCCTGCCCGGCCAAGCAGGACGATCTCCGATGCCGGCAAGGGCGGTAGCCCAAGTGCTGGTCCCGCATCAGGCACATCGCCCGACGCGGCGCGGCCCATCGGCGCAATACCCAGGCCCGCGCGCACCCCGGCAAGTAGCGCCGCACACCCTCCGCTCAGGAAAGGCTCGTGCCAGGCCATGTGTTCGCGCTCCAAGGCGCGGATCGCGGCGGCTCGCACGCCGCAAGGTGGCCCAAGGGTGGCCAGCGGCACCGGCTCGCCGGGGCGGAGCTGGACGCCGTTTGCGGCACGCCAGCCGAGCGGGTCAGTCCCAAGTACCTCGCCCTCATCCCCGCCCGTCTCGCGCCGGATCACCGCGGCATCAATCTCGCCTGCGTCGAAGGCTACCCGCAGGGGCTGTGACTGCCCCGTCCGCACCTCGACCGCAGCCCCGGCCGGCAGGGTGGCACGCACCCGGCGCAACACCCCCTCCAGCCCAACGCCGACCGCGTGTTCGCTCAAGCCGACCGCAAAGCGCATGGCAGGGCTTGGCCCGAAGCGCACCGCCTGATCGTGTGCGGCCAGCAGCGCGCGGGCGCGATCCAGGAAAGCGGTGCCGTCCGGCGTCGGGCGCACGAAGCGGGGCGTGCGCTCTAGCAGCCGGCGCCCGAGTGCGACTTCCAAGGCTTTCAGGCGCTGGCTGACAACAGGCTGGACCGTACCAGCGGCCTCAGCAGCGCGGGTGAGGTTTCCGAAGTCGGCCGCAAGCACGAACAGCCGGACTGATTCCAGGTCAAGCACCATAAGACTCCACTATGGTGAAAACGCTCTACCATATAGTTCCGCTTTCCTGCTGGAGTGGTCAAGTTGGGCGTCGGCACATCAACCGAGGAGGCCCACCATGCCCATGATCTCCGTCCGCTACGTCACACCCACGCCACGGCCCGAGCTGCGCGGCGAGATTGCAGCCCTTGCCGCCCGCTTGGGAGCCGAACGCCTCGGCAAGGACCCGAACGTGACGGTCGTGCTTGTCGAGCCGGCGGACCCGGAAGGCTGGTTCGTTGCCGGCCGCCGGCCGGCTGTGGAAGATGGCAAGGGCACGTTCTGGCTGGACATCAAGATCACCGCCGGAACGAACACGAAGGGGGAGACGACCGCCTTCGTGCGGGCCGCCTTCGACGGCATGGCGGCGCTGATCGGACCGCTGCACGAGGAGAGCTATGTGCTCGTTCATGCGGTGGACGGGGACACATACGGCTATGGCGGTCGCACGCAGAACGGACGCTGGGCGGCAGCCAATCCAGGGTAGGCAAGCCCTGCGGGGAGGTGGAACACCGACGGGTGTTCCACCTCGTCAATCGGACGGACACTGTTGGCGAAGTCCGGAGCGTTTGGGCCAGCGGCGGCGTTTGGTTGGTTTCCGCCCTGGAGGTCGCCCATGTTGCTCCCGTCGCAGCCGCTCCCGTCCGTGCCCGACGACACCGCTCGCATTGCGCGTGCCGCGTTCCGGCGCGGCAACCCGTATGTACTCCTGCGTGACAAGCTCGGGGCCGTGTTCGCCGACGCCGACTTCGCTGACCTCTACCCCAAGCTCGGCCAGCCCGCCTATGCGCCGTGGCGGCTTGCCCTGGTGACCCTCATGCAGTTCCGCGAGGGCCTGAGCGACCGCCAAGCGGCCGACGCCGTCCGGGGCCGGATTGACTGGAAATACCTGCTCGCCCTCGACCTGGCCGACGCCGGCTTCGACTTCTCGATCCTGTGCGAGTTCCGCGCCCGGCTGCTCCAGCATGTGGCCACGGAGCGCCTGCTGATCCGCCTGCTGGACGCCGCTCGCGAGGGCGGGCTGCTCAAGGCCCGTGGCCGCCAGCGCACGGACAGCACACACGTGCTCGCCGCCGTGCGAACCCTGAACCGCCTGGAGTTGGTGGGCGAAACACTGCGGGCGGCGCTGAACGCACTCGCTGTTGCCACGCCCGACTGGCTGCGCGGCATCGCACTCCCGGACTGGCACGAGCGCTACGACCGCCGGGTCGAGGACATGCGCCTGCCCGACACACCTCCCAAGCGCGAGGCCTACGCCGTCCAGGTCGGCACGGACGGCTTCGCCCTGCTGGACGCCTTGGACCGCACGGGCGCGCCCGCGGACGCGGCGTTGCCGGAGGTGGCCGTGCTGCGCCGCGTGTGGGCGCGGCACTTCGAGCGGGACAAGGCGGAGGCTGACGGCCGCAGTGCTGGCGAACCGGATGGCGGCCGCGTGCGGATGCGGCCGGTGCAGGGCCGCGGCCCCGGTGACCGGGTGGAGTCACCTTACGAGATTGATGCCCGGTTCCGTTCTAAGCACGCCACGAAATGGACTGGCTACATGGTCCATCTCACCGAAACCTGCGACGAGGGGATGCCGCGCCTGGTGGTCAACACCGACACGACGCCGGCCAACGTGCACGAGGCGCCGCGCACCGGACTGATCCACGACGCGCTCGCCGCCAAGGGCCTGGCCCCGTCCGAACACCTGGTGGACTCTGCCTACGTCAGCGCCGGCCATCTTGTCACCGCTCGCACGCAGCACGGGATAGACCTGGTGGGCCCTGGCCGCCCCAACGTGAGCTGGCAGGGCCGCAGCGGGGGCGATGCGTTCACCGTGGCCGACTTCACCGTGGATTGGGACAGCAAGGTCGTTCGCTGCCCCGAGGGCAAGGAGAGTGGCCTTTGGACGAGCGGCGCCAAGCACCGTGGGCCGGGCAGCGTCATCCACGTGCAGTTCCGCGCCGCCGACTGCCGGCCCTGCCCCTCGCGCGCGCGTTGCACCCGGGCGCTCTCGAAGTACCAGGGCCGGGTCCTGGCGGTGATGCCACAGCCCGAACACGAGGCGCTCGCCGTCGCCAGGGCGCGCGAGGACACGGCCGAAGGCAAAAGCCTGTATGCGCAACGCAACGGCGTCGAAGGCACCCTGTCGCAAGCCGTCCGCGGCTTTGGCATGCGCCAGGCGCGCTACCGCGGCCTGGCGAAGACGGGCCTGCAAAGCGTCGCCATCGCCGCGGCCCTCAACCTCGACCGGATCGCCGCCTGGTTCGCCGGACGCCCGCTCGCACCGAC
>JAABUP010008770.1_pt1 | contig 12740 bp, 11 predicted proteins | sample 5559201 | NCBI WGS metagenome assembly JAABUP01 (sample SAMN10711887, study PRJNA513373) | rock metagenome | isolation source: Antarctica rocks | place: Antarctica | reverse complement strand
TATAGTCTATAGCTTTTGCATTCATTTGCTGAAAAACCTGCCAGCGTGCGCCTCAGTATGCCCTGTATGAGAATAGGGAGTGGGAGGGGGGAGAAGGGATCCTTGTCCCAGGAGCTGCAGGCGGGGGGCGGAGGGGGGGAGGGGGCAGAGGGGTTGGGAAAACTCACGGCTTCTGCACAGGGAGTGACACATTCATTAGAATCTTGGCCATAGGCTCTTGCGATTGCTTGCTTCAGTCGCATGATCAGCATGACAATGGCATCACCACGGCATCATCGCATACACTGGTGCTGAAAGCAGACTGCCAAGCAGAATGAGCGGCCTCAGAGAGCAGACAGATGTTGTGGGCCCATATGTGGAGGTGTCCCAGCACTGCTGCATTGATGATGCAAGCCAAGGGCCTCATGTAGCTGATGTCTGGTGCATTTTAGCTACATGCTGGTGACACAGACATCCACTCAGGCAGGACTTGCCAGCATTCTCAAACTTCTGTGTCTTGCAGTCGATGCTTGAGTTGAACAAAGGACTGCAGAAGGCATCAGCATTGCTGTGACGCTTGTTCCCTTGTGGTGCTGGGAGATCATGAAAAGAACAGAAAAGACTACGCCTTTCGGCGTCAGTTTAATGAGAAGCCAAGAATTATACCAGGCTGCCCGGGGGGCTGGGAGATCATGCCTCAACAATCATCAAAGGGAATCATATTCTTGTCTGGCCTTTCCAATCATCAGCAGCACCCTGAGAGCCCTTGTGCTATGTGCTGCAGAGGGTGATTCAGTTACAGGAAGGCAAATGGAGAGCGCTCAGTAGCGCCGTGATTCAGAGGCTGAAGAGACTGATGGCAGGAGTGGCCGACCCCGAGAGTGTGAGGCGCCAAAATGAAGCCCGAGCTGAGCAGGCGCGCCTTGCAGCCATTCAGAAGGCTGAAAACAACAGGCTGAGGCAGATTGAGAAGCAAAGGTAGACCAATTCTGGGCCTGAACAGCACAGCTCATTGCTCTTACATGGCCTAGGGAGAGTGCATGTGTACCTGCAGCCAAGAATGTAGCAAGCTAGGTTTCCAGGAACGTAGCAAGCTAGGTTTGACACGTGGGTTTTGACCACGGCTCATTGTTGTCACATGGCCCAAGGAGGGTGCGCATGTACCTGCAGCCAGATTTGTAGCAAGGCAGGCTTGGCACTTGACCCTGGGTGCTAACCCACACCCTGCCTTGTGTTCTGTACACACGGCGTCCAAACGACTTTGCCTGCTGACACTATCAACGTCAAAAATAGCATGTCACAGTGTGCCGTTTATTGTCATGACTCAGCATCCCATTCAGCATAGTCGTCACTGAGCGGTGATAATACTCAATACGACATATACTCTCCTGATGATGTGTGAGAAGAGATGTGTGTGCTAATGGGTGCGGGCAAAAACGTTTAGCTGGAACGCCTGTAATTGTTATCATGGGTGCAGGCGTAGGCATGAGCAGGCTGCAATGTTCGGCAGTGAGCAGAGAGAAGCAGCAGCACAGCAGCTCAACCTGCAGCCAGCATCAGACAAGTTTCAGACCAGCTTTGGAGAGCTTGATCAGGACAGTCTTGACAGCATTGGCATGTGCAAGAAGAGCTCAGCTGCAACCGCAGCCAAAGCAGAGAGAGATCACCATGAGCGTGAAGCAGTTGGCTCAGCCAACCAGAACGCAGCACAGAAGCAGTCTGTGCCGGGCAGTGCATCACTGAAGCAGCCTGTTGTTCAGCAACGGGCTCAGACGCACAGCAGCGTGGTGGCGCAGCAGCAGGGGTCAGGCAGGTCTGAGCTGGGGGTTGCAGAGGGGCCAGGCACAGATAGGCCTGGAGCCCCAAAGACAAGCAGCCATGGAGCACAGCAGAAGGAGCAGAGCAGCACTAAGCCAGCAACAGCTGCAGGTAAACATGTACAACCTTCTGTAGGCTGGTTTTCTTGGTCAGCTGCTGTACTGTTCTCAGCTGACAAAGAAGGTCGTTCACTGCGAGTTTGACATGTTCAGAGCTTACCATGGAATACCCAGTATTGCAATGATTACAGGCCTTGCTTTGAGACTGTATGTGCATGCAAAGGCACACAAGGGGTTTTTCCCACATTGACCACAGTCATCTACCTTGTTGTGGGCGTGTATGCAGCCCACAATGCATGACCATGTGTATGCACCCCACAGTGCATGACCATGTGTATGCATCCCACAATGCATGACCATGTGTATGCATCCCACAATGCATGACCATGTGTATGCATCCCACAATGCATGACCATGAGTATGCACGAGATTAGTTGTGGGTGTGTGTGCATGAGGTGGACTCACAAAGGGCACCTGGTGTGCAGGTCAGGGCAGGGCCATGAACGAGTACATGCCTGCCATGCCCACAGTCAGAGCTGACAGGTCAGGCTCTGAGTCTGGCACACCACAAGACCTGCAGCTCAGAAAGCGCTCCAGCAGCAAGTCCGCCTTCAAGCAGACCACCTTGATGTTTGGGAAAAAGCCGAGGCCTACACCCGCTACAAGCAGTGCTGATGTTGTAGACTTGAGTGATCTGTGACTCCAAATGTGGACACAAAGGCATTAGCACTAGGCAAGCTGTTACTACCGTACAGCAGCACAAAAAAATGCTTTGTTGGCAATCTTGACATTAATTAGCTTAGTGAAAAGGCATCTTGGCCTTGTGTATGCTCTATAGCTAGCACACCGCTTACACAGAGCAGAAGCAGAAATTCAAAGGAATGTAGGCAGGGGTTACAAGGAATTATGAACAGACTGTGTAGATGACCATGTAATTGATGAATTGCCATGATTCCTCCGGGGCCTCTGAGCCAATCGCTTACGTGTACACGTTATGCACATGTTATACACCAAAGTGAAAGAGCATGCCCAGTGTTTCATAGGATTTCATTCCATGACATTCTCCCTGTTTGCATCAGATCATAGCTGCGCCGCAAACATCAAGTGCCCGCGGCCTTGTGCAAATCCAACAGCTGTCTGGCACATTTGAATGCTTACAGGAAGGGATGGAGTATACTGTACACAACAGATCTCTAGAGATCAACCCTGGCATTGATTCACAGTATGCATTAACGCTGTACAGTCACATGGTAGACACTCACAAGAGGAGTGTATCATGTGGGCTCGAAGCCACAAATGTCAAGCAAAACACATCCAAAACCGACATGACAACATTATTGTATCTATCTACTTTGTTTCCACAGAGAACAGGATTTTGTCCAAGTCTTTGCACGTGACTATAGTCAAACAGACAGCTGACCATCTTGTTATAGCTTGTCTACAATGACCTGTGCTGCATATTCAAGCTCCTTCAAAAGCAGCTCAGTCTGACCAGCCTCATCAGAAATGTCGTACAGAGGCATCATTTTTGCAGTTTCATCTGCCTGATCAACGGCAGCAACAACGCCAGCCTCCCCTTGCAGTTTCCTGAAGCAGCAACTGAACTTTCAAACACGCAGCAAGGTTTGGGTGTCTGAAGGTAAAATACTTCAGCATGATGCTCCACGCAGACAAAGCAAAGGAAGCAGCAAAGACTCAGCTGTCATTAGGGTGAAGAGGTTTGACAACGCAGCTTACATGATGATCTCAAGATCCTCCAGCTTAAGCGCCATCAGCTCATCCCCGTTTTCAGAGAGCATCAAAGCCCTGTACAGCAACATGTTGCATGCCATGCAGAGTGGAACCAGACAGACTGTGTCTGCATGGGAGGCCATGCAAGCCGCAGATGGAAGGGCAGCAAGCAGGAGGGCAGCAAGAGAAGGGGCTCATTGTATGGCTTGTGCATAAAAACACTACAGCACTCAAGGTTCCCGGGCGATCACTCAGCCGAATACTAGTTGAGCCCAGTCCAGTTTGACTTCCCTGATTGGACGAGAAGGGGGCCTTTCTGGATGGTATGGCCGTAGACTCTGCAGTCCACCATACTATATTGTCATACCCAGCCTGCTATCCAATATTTTCAGCATCATCATAAAAGCCTTGTTGCAGCCCATGCACACTGAGCATGAGCCCATTAGACCAGCACATGGTCAGGAAGCTGTCATCAGCAGCTGCACAAGGCACTGCTTGCCGAGATGAGACAGAAAGTGTACGAAGGAAGCAAGCTTTCAGGCCAGAACAAGGCAGAGCCTTGTTGCAGCCCTGTTGCAGCCCAAGGAAACCTTGCATACATATGAGCGGCACATTTGCAGGAAGGTTTAAGCACCAGCTTCACAAGGCTATGCTTGTTGGGATGAACAGCGAATTGTGGGAATTGATATGAGGGCAGCAAGCTTTCATTCAGATCTCTCTAGAAAGCCCTGTTGCATGCCATACAGAGTGGAGCCAGGCAGACTGTGCCTGCATGGAAGTCCATGCAAGCTGCAGATGGAAGGGCAGCAAGATGGTATGGCCTTGGCATGCTGTGCAGGCTGTTCCACCATGGTACATTGTGCTGTCCAACATGCTGTCCAACATGCTATCCAACAATGACAATATCACCAACAAAGCCTTGTTGCAGCCCATGCACATTGAACGTGAGCGCATTTGACCAGCACAGGGTCAGCAAGCTCTTTGCAGCACCTTCATAAGGCTGTGCTTGCCAGGACAAGACAGAAAGTGTAAGAAGGAAGCAAGCTTTCAGGCCAGAACAGGGCAGAGCCCTGTTGCAGCCCAAGGACACCTTGCATGCACACGAGTAGCACACTGGCAGGAGGCTCTGAGCACCAGCTTCACAAGGCTATGCTTGCTGGGGTGAGACTCAAAGTGTGGGAGTTGATGTGAGGGCAACAAGCTTTCATTCAGAGCTCTGTAAAGAGCATGAAAGCCCTGCTGCATGACCTGCAGAGTGCAGCCAGACAGGCTGTGTCTGCATAGAAGGCCATGCAAGCTGCAGATGGAAGGGCAGCAAGGGCAGCAAAAGAATGGGCAGCAATAACGGCTGACTGGTCCCTGTGTGGCTTGTGCATAAACACTGCAGCACTCAAGGTTCCCGGGCGATCACTCAACCGAGTGCTAGTTGAGCCCAATCCAGTTTGACTTCCCTGATCGGACGAGAAGGGGGTATGTTCTCGGTCTCTGTGCAGTTTCCGGTGACGGTGGTTGGACCGTAATCGACTTACGGCCAGACTTACGGCTTACCAACTAGCAGTAGCAGCAGCATTGGCTTTGTAAGACCTGCTTGGGAAAGGCAAGCACCCCATGCAGTTGATGGCCTGCTGCAAACGGTCAACGAATCAAAGCTTTCAGGAACCCAAAGTGTTCTCAATATCATACTACTACCTTTTCTTGCACCTGCTTTATTTCCTGAATGACCTTTTGATTTTGATTGAAATATTTCAATGTTTGATCAGACCCTTTCAAAGTTTCCTCCCTTTGTGAGTACGTAACTTCCAATCCATCGATGAAGTACTTGTCATCCACACGTGACGATGCTGTAAGAGTGTCTGCTTCTACCGTAGCATTTCATACTCGTTATGTATTGATGTGGGAAGTAAGTACTATGCACTATATGTATCAGACGATCCTTCCACAAGGTCTGCAAAACGGACTCTAGCAACATGGCTGTCCGTTGCTTCTATGATGAAACCCTGCTCTAACCATCAACCATCCTGAGATATGGCTTGTCTTTTGGTTTGTAGCTGTACACGCCCGTAAAAGACTGGGCCAGCATTTCTCCGACAAAGGCCATGTTGTCATGTACAACCTCTTCAGCAAAGAGGTCATAGAACAGCACACAAACTGTGTTGGTGTACCTTAAGGGGATCTTCAGACGTAACAGGGTCATCATGAAACTGCAAAGAGAACGCTGCTGTTTGCTCACATGCAAGAAGAGTGTCTAGGTACAGCTACAGCAGGATCTGTCTTGTCCCGGGCAGTACAGCTTGTACGCGCAAAGGAGTGTGGGTCACAGGTGCATCAGCAGCCATGTGTGTGCAATGTGAGGTGTGCTTAAACAAGCTCTGCTGGGATAGTACCAAACCTTATACCATAAAGCGGCTCAATGTGCGCCCGACGCTGTTCTAATGCAGTTAGAAAGCTTGTATACCTGAAGAAATGCGGCCACCCTATCTCATACCATTCTAAAATCAGCAGTTCATTGGGCTTTTGGCTGTCATAGTGACAAACGGCTCGCTCCCACATACCTTGATGCAATGCACCAAAGACAACATATATGCCATCAAATTTGTGCTGTGTCCCTCCGAGAACATGGCTTACGTTGGAATCATCTTGATCTCGAGAGCATATGTAGTTTGTACTATGTGCCATGACTCCAAGCCGATTGAAGTCTACATCTGTCATATTGCACCTGGGGTGCCGTGTGAGGACAAAGGGACCGATGTTGGCAAACTCTAGATTTCTTGAACCGGCAACATATGGGTCGCGTCTGTCCCATGTTCCCCGTTTACCAGAACGTGAGTCGAGTAGTCTTGACAACAGCGACCTCACCATGCCTTCAAGCAACACCAAGCAACATACTCTCCCCAACACTGAAACCCGCCTTGATGCAGTTCTTCAAGAGACAAATCTTGCGGCCAGACAGGTTGACCAATAAGACCCTTCTTGGTTAGCTGTACTTCGTCCTTTGAAAGTTTTTGGCTGAGTTGACGCTTTTCTGCTTGAGCAAAGTGTTCTTCTGTCAGTACCTCAGGCTGCCTGTTTTCCACCTGCATGTTGCACAGACGTGACACAATATCTCACGTAGAACGGCGCAAACGCTGCTCCGTTAGTATCTTCTATTTGCCGTGATATCGTACCTGGCTCCTTGTGGCGTACGCCGTTTGCACCGAGTGGCTTGGCTTTGAAATACCCTGAAGCTGAGATTTACAGCCTTTCATGCGACCAACCTTACGTGCTGACCGTCGTACAGCGTGAGCGTAGAAGGTCGTGACAAGCAGTCAGCAGTGGTCGCTTTTAGTGGGAACAGAACAGCTGCTCGAACCTTCAGCTCGAACCTGTCAAGAAGAGTGGCTCAAGCATTGCCTTACGGAACGGAGCGCGCAGAGGCAACGTCAAAGACGAACGAACTGACCAAATGTAGCTTGGTCGCAGCAAGCATTTCGCACCATTACCCGCAGACAAATCCGATTGGCACACTCATCAGTTTGTCAGGGTTCACATACTCTGGCACATCCATCAGACTTGAGGCTGGACAAAGGATGTAAAACGCTTCTCTCTCATTGTAATCGCTCTCTCTCTGGCCATGAGATCATTTTATGCGCAGCAAGATCATATGCAGGTTTTCAAGTTCGTTCTAGACTGTCTTGATATTTAACACATTTGACCGTTGTCTTCTTCTATACGTGGTCAGACTTGCTGGCTGGCTAAAGCATTGTAAACTCTCTCTGGCAACCGTTCCGCGGTTTCGCAAGACGCAAGCAGACACGGCGCCGCGATACCAGACCAGGAGCAGGACCAAAAGGGACGGCGTAGCTAACACCGCCATGCCGCAGTCAGGTAGGCGTGCTATCACAGGTGACATGCTGTTGGATCTTTCGAATATCGAGCCGCTAATGTGCTGCAGACTGGGCGAGCTTGCCACCCAGCGTGTGCGAAGAGATTGCTACGACATGGAGACCTTTTATGTCGGTGGTGCCGCATGCAAAGCTTGGCAGAGCGTGATCAGCCAAGAGGGGTGCGGTCCAGTGACCATGAAGTTTGGCTATGAGGATGGGGATGCCACTAATACTATTACTACTATTGTTATTATTATTATTATTATTGTTGTTGCTATTAATATCAATATCATTATCATTATTATTACTATTATTGTTATTGTTATTGTTATTGTTATTGTTGTTGTTGTTGCAGTTATTGTTCATGGTGAGCTTATAGCTTACTCTCCTTCAAGTGAGACAAGACTTGTCCTGCACGTACCTAGCTCATCATGAGCTGCAAGGCGTCGTTGTTATTATTGTTATTGGTCATGGTGAGCTTACAGCTTATTTTCTTTCAGCACTCCTTCAGCATTTCCTTGAGCACTTTGCTTAAGCAAGGTCTGCATGCGACACACACCTTCTTAGCAGCGTTGAGACCACTGAAATGCTCAGTCAAAGCATGTAGCAGTCGCGGCAACTTCAGCTTGCAACAGGTGAATCTAGTATTTCTGAACGATGCAGTGATTGCTCCATAATTCCTTCCTGTGAGGAGCCAGGCAGCACTTCTGATGCATGAGATGCAATGTCAGCTTAGCCTGTATGCAACCTGACCCTAGACAACACAGAGGTGTGATGGGTGGACAATGGTTGTAAGTGATGTTGAGTCAACATGCTGGGCAGCCCAGTATAATATTTGGCTTCTCATGAAACTGATGCAGAAAGGTGTAGTTTTTTTCTCTCTCAGGTGACATGATACATCCTGCAACTGTACAGCTTGCCACAATCGAAGCACATCTTTGTGGTGAGAACAGGTGGCAGCAGCAAAGGCACCTCAAGTGTTGGCCCCACGCCGCCGCAAGGCAGTCAACTACAACGAGGCCAAGCTTCACAGGAAGTACGTGACGGACAGTGAGTCTGAAGCCAATGCTGCTGAGGCCGGCTCTGATGATCCTGATGACAGCAATGCTGAAGATGGCCCACAAAACAAGGTGAAGGATTGATTGGCAGATTATATTGTACTATGGGGATTAGACTTGTCCTGCACGTACCTAGCGCACCATGAGTTGGAAAGCGTTTTGGTTATGATTGTTGTTTCTTATTCTATTGTATCATGTGTGCCATGGGTAGCTTTCACTACATGCAAAGTGTTGTCAACACATTCAGGTTCCAAAGGCTGCATTCAATCTGGAACACTTCATACAAGCTGATATCCTCTGCCACAATTGTGCTATCGTCAGAGGTTTGTATATATCTTAAGTAGCAGCAGCTGCTGCATGACTGTATTGCCCAAGCAAGTGTATCAGCCACACCTTCACAAAGCTGTTTTACATGAATACAGCTGTTGCGTGTATAGCTCTATACATGTATTGCATCAAGATCAGCCCACAAGTTGCTTGTAATGAACCCGAGCTCATGTCTGAGCATGTGTGCATCTGAACTGCAGGGGAAGGGCAAGAAGGCTGGTGCAGTGCCAGAGGAGGTGGTCCCCAAGTGGACCAAGGCTGATGTCTGAGCGTGTGTGCATCTGAACTGCAGGCGAAGAGCAAGAAGGCTGGTGCAGTGCCAGAGGAGGTGGTGCCCAAGTGGACCAAGGCTGATGTGAGGGCTGTGGAGGACAGGCTGCTAGCACTCGGCCCCCACAGGACTGCTGATGTCCGAGAGCAGGCAAGACTCTGACTCAGCCAGATTTCAAACCCCCCCCCCCCACCCTCTTGTTATCTACACTCTGGGCTGTGAAGCCAGTTGTGACTCATCAGACATCCTGGCTTGAAAGCACAGGTTTATGTGGTGTGCGACAAAATCAAGCTGGTGAGAGTTTTGTTCGAAAAAAAGCCTAATGGTGAATCAAAACTCTGACTCAAGACTCTGACCCAGTGTGACTCAAGGCTCACCAAGCTTTGTGCTGTGCCCTGTGGCCAAAAGTATCACTGTCGGCGCCCCATGCAGTGCGTAGAGCACCTAGCTTATATGAACGCATAGGGACATGTCTTGGTCTGTAAGGTCAGGGTAAACCTGCTCACATGCCTGGCATATGCATTGATAGAATTCTCAAGTAACATCTGTGGTCTGGGAGGAGACACATCAAGAAACACTTCAGACTTCTGGACTTGAGAAGGGGTACCGGCACCATGTGGCAAGTCAGTCTGTTGACCTGGCAGACCACTGTGCACAGCGTTACCTGTATCGCATGCAGCGTTACCTGTGTTGCATGCAGCATTACTTGTATTGCATGCAGTGTTACCTTTATTGCATGCAGCGTCACCTGTGTTGCTCCTCTGCAGGGCATTGCCTGTGACTCATCTGAAAGTAGAGGCGTTGATTGGTTGTGAGTTGTTCCAACCTTGCAATAAGGAAGACTTATGAACAGTTGGTATGGCTGGTGATTGATCCAGGCAAAGTGTGCACCAGAGCTGTGTCTAGCACAAGGCTTCATGGTCATATATCAGAGCTCTCCTGCTACATGTGCTGGCAATCCAAGCAAGATCCACCTTTCTCACAGTTCTGGCTGCTGTCTGCTGGCACCTTTGCCACTGGTGCAAACAACTCGCACATTCTCACAGGCCTTAGCTACTGTCTGCAGGCTGGCGTAGCAGCGTCAAGATCCTTGGAAGAAGTTGCAGAGCTTGAGAAAGCCATCTGCCTGCTCATCCAGCGTGCTGCTGACATCTATGATGCTAAATCTGCCCAGCTGGACACAGACATGGCTGCCACGCTCGCTAAGCTGCAACCAGGATCATCTGATGGCTCATCCCTTGCTGCCAGTTTGAACAGAGACCACAGCATGGGGGAGGCAGAGCGCGCTGTGCATGCTGAGGCCAGCACTTCAAATGTCGGGGATGAGTCGGCTGATGGAGGGAAGACAGCTGTCAGTGCCACGTCAGAGCTGATCACACCGGAAGTGGAGAAGCAGCTTCCCAGATCAGCACGGCGGGTATGATCTTTCTTTCTTGAGGAACTTAAGCTTGCAAAGCAAATTTTAGTGATAAATGCATGTGCTTTTGGGAACCCTATCAGAGTTCCTCAACCGGATGCATATCTTGCTGACTACAAACTCTGTGCTGTTCAACTTATGACAGTATTGTGGTCACGACATGCCAGCTGGACTAAATTACGTGACTCTTTGAGGTCTGCTGCTCAACAGCATGTGAGCAGTGTCCAATGTGGTATGCTGCTGCAGAAGCAAAGTTCGGCTCATACTGGCCACTGAATAGATCAGCAATCATGCACAAAAGGACGGCTTTTGTCTTGCATCGCTTTGCCCTTCATGGAGGCAAGTGCCTTTGCTGCGCATATGCACAGTCTGAACAATTGCTGTAGCTATCACACCCTGCAAAACTGGCGAATGCTCAGCATGTTGTACCAGGAACATCCTGATGTAATGCTGCAGGCTTTGACATCATCAGAGTTGAGGTCTCGCCTGTCCAAGCAAGGCAAGCGCTTCCAGCAGCAGCTGACTGAGAGAGGGGCCTTGCACCACCTCATGACTGCTGTCCAGTCTGGAGATTCAGATGCCAAGCTCCAACTCTTTGGCATCACCAAGGTACGCATCAGAAGAAATCAGAAGAAGAAAAGACAAGAAGATGCTTTTCAGCGATCATAAGGGGAGCCTCCTAAGGCGGCAGCCGGGAGCTGGGTATGCATTACCTCAGGCTATCTGATGCCACACCAATATATCATGTGACACCACTTTTGATAATTTATCTCGACACTAATTTGAATTCCAGTTTTACAAGGGGTTTGAGAAACCCTAATTGTTGGACGGGCAATTGGGCGCATCTGCATAGACAACCTTTTGCAGCTGTACTGTTGTGACAAGCAGTGACTGCACTGCTGTCTTTTTTGCTTTCAGATACCTTTCCAGGTCATCAGGTAGTAGACCACCCAATGGGGCAACAACACTCTGACTAGCCACCATCATGCGTACAGACAGACACGTCTCTGATTGCTGCTTGCAGATTTCTGGGCAGCCCAGGGTGCAGGCCCCCTGGTGGGGCCCCAAGGATGACAGGGCTCTTCTGGTGGGGTACTACAGGCAGGGGGGCATTCCTTGGATCAACAAAGCCATCATGTCTACTGTGGAGGGCATTCTGTCAGACCCCACCTTGAACTTTTCAGTCAGGGTGAGCCAGCTGTGTATGCCTTGACATGACACAAAGTCTGCTGCTCCAGGCTGTGGTTTCTTCTTCTTCTTCTTCTTCTTCTTCTTCTTCTTTTTCCTCCTCTTCCTCCTCCTCCTCTTCTTCTTTTTTCTCCTCTTCCTCCTCCTCCTCTTATTTATCTTCCTCTTCCTCTTCCTCCTCCAACACGTTCTGTCTTTCTTGCTGAGGTCAGCAGGCCTTGCTTGTCACATTCAGCATGGCAGACTCTTGCATACCACATATCATCTTGGATCCTAACCTTGTCAAACTATCCTCAAGAACAGACATTGTGCTGAACACGATGAATAAGATGGGCCAGATTTCTGTGTGACAGCACAGCTTGCAATCTCTGCTGTCATCAAGCATGCCTTGACTTGAATGGACATGCAAGATGGAACTGCACATACAGCCACTGAGCAATCAGCTCATAACTTGCTCAAGCAGGTACTGCTGCTCTCAAAGATTAGCTCTCATCTCGTCATCATGGTGTGCATGCAGCTCGTGCAGAAGCCGACTCCAGACCCTGACCAAGCAGCTGCTGACTCATCATGGGCAGGTATGGCAGATGCCAACCCTATGGCAGATGCTACTGGCTTGGCCTCAGGCCCTAGCAGCAGTGATGCAGCAAATGCAATGGAGGGCGTGGTGATGAATGAGTCACACAGCAAGGAGGGAGGCTCAAAGGCAGATGCTGCTGCTAATGAGAAGGCAAGTTTTGAGTTTGAATTTAAATTTGTCAGCTGCAGTCTGCCCAACATGAATGCAATCTGGGTTGGCTGGACAATCAGAACGTGACTAGAGCCCCTGCAGTCTAGGGATGTAGCATCTACAAAACTTGCATTGATTTGCTGAGATCACTGCCAGCGTATGTTTAGGACGCTCCCGCCAACCCTCCATATGAGAGAGGGGGGGGGCCAGCACTTTTTGTTCCTTCCCTCCAGAGCCTGCGTGGGGTGGGGCAGAGGGGTTGGCAACACTCATGGGGGGGCAGAGGGGTTGGCAACGCTCAT
>JAABUP010008769.1_pt1 | contig 12742 bp, 10 predicted proteins | sample 5559201 | NCBI WGS metagenome assembly JAABUP01 (sample SAMN10711887, study PRJNA513373) | rock metagenome | isolation source: Antarctica rocks | place: Antarctica | reverse complement strand
GGAATGGAAGACGATGGTCTGTGAGGGTTGGATGAGCGGTCTAGGCGTGGGAAGATTGTGTAAATGTGACGCGATGACGGTGTTTTCGTTGCTAGGTGAAGACGGAACGAGGCTACGAAACCTCGGCCGGAAGAAGCTTGGCATTTGTGGAGCTAGCCTCACACTTTAGGAGACGAGTTTTGGAATTTGAATTCTGACATTGATTTTCAAGTATTCCATATCGATGTCTTCATTATGATGACTTTAGTCAAATGGTATCCTTCTGAACCTATCTCTATCTCCCTTCTGCTCTTCTTGCGCAGCAGCAACAGTGCTAGGGATCTTGATGCCGCAGCAGTCGCCCCACGCATCGTCTCTGTGGACATGCTTGACGCCGTCGTCAAACAATGAAAGCTCTCCGCCCACTTGTTCTTCACTCTCGGGCGCCAAATCAGTGGTGGCTTCTTTACGCATCCCTTCTGCTGCTGGTACAAGGCTTCCAAATAGGAAATGCTGCATAACAGGCAACTTGCCCAGCACTTCTTTTATAAACATTCTTCGCATACCTTGCTCGACCTTCTCCCAATTTTTGGCGCCTGATATGTCGTCAAGCATCGGTTGCGTCCATTTCAATCCTTTCACAGTCTTCGAAGCCATGGTAAACCTCACCATATCCAGGTAGAGGTACTCATCGCCCTCCTCTTCCAGCACAAGCTCGTTGTGAATACTCAGCGGTCGGATATATGGGTGATGCAGAAGCTGCGCAGCGCCAAACAGGAAGGGTAGAAATTGGTAATCATCGAGACCCCAGACGCCATGCGATCCAGCAGGCTCGAGGTAGTATGTGCTCTGTATCTTCCGCAACAGCCTGATGTATCTGGGAAATATCACGAGTGTGAGTGCTGAGAAGGTATATTGAGGAAGCGCAGAGAGTTGGTAAAGGCATAGAAGCCAGATGATAAAGTTGAGCTCGTGGCCGGAACCATAATCTATGCGGGCACGATTACCGAAAGAGTGGTGAAGATAAGTTGAGGTTTCGATTATAGCCCCTTGCTGTGGGCCCAAGCAGATATTTTCGTGCCACTCATAGCTTTGGGCTGTTACCGCGTCGAGGAATTGGCGAAAGGCAGGATTTCCGAAGCGTGAACCACCTTGATCGATGGGTGGGCAAACGTCAATGATATCTTCTATGTCGTCTAATATTCTAAGGATTAGTTTGATATTTGGGTGCGCTGACGAGAGGTCGATGGAAGAGATTTTTGTGTCCGCGGCTGAATCCGAGAGGGAGAAGACGAAGGATAGAATAAGGGTATATGTGGGTGACGAAAGGAAGAGATCGTGATCACGGTGAGATAGAAGACGGCGAGTGGGCTCCGTGAAACTGTACGTGGAGAGTGGCGCTGAAATTTGTAGTACAGGAGTCTCTGGTACTGGAAGGGGATTCTCTGGTGGGGAGGCTTTCTTCTTGCGTGGGATGAGCTTGGGGAGGTTGTTACGTTGGTTAGGACTTAGTTCTATAGGCTGCGGACTTGCCGGCAGTAGCTCGACGGCTGAAGACATAGCGATCAATGTTTCCTTTCTTCGAGGTGATAGTAAGTAGAGATACTCTCGGTGGGCTTGATCACACCATGCTGAGCGGAGGTATTCCGCACACGCCGGGTAGCAAGAGTGAAGTTTTCCCCTGAGAAAGCCACCACGAAATTGCAATGGCAAGTTTCCCATATCCCAGTGCTCACCTATGCGATGGCGCGTGCTGTTTTGTCGACACTAAATCGTGCAGATGGTTCTGCTACGTACGCAAATAACGGGTTCTCTGTCATTGCCGCTGTCAATGGGCCCATTGAAGTTCAGCGAAGGGACGAATTACCAGAAGAAGCAGCTATTGATGTCTCAGTACGGCCAGCGGCTGGGGTGGGAGGTAAGAGGTCTTTCAAATAGACGTGACAGGCTCTTATCGTTGCCAGGACTCCGAGAACGGCACTTCGAAGCTGTAATCCAGGACACTCTTCGCCGAGTCGTACTAGTTTCAGCTCACCCACGTACATTGATTCAATTCACCCTACAAATTACAGGATCACTGGATGATGGCTCTGTGTCCAGCAATCTGCCGCTGACCGGCTCTGTACGTTCCCTTTTGCGGTCTTACAGTCTTTTTCGCTGATAAATTGTTGAGACTCTTCCACTCCTCCCAGAGCTCCTGCAAGCTTCGATAATGGCTCTCCTCGCTACATCTATACCTCTTGCAATGACCTTGACCGCGACTTTCCTCGCAGTGGATCAAAATGAGCAAATCATTTCTGAACCTTGCCCGCAAGTCGTGAGAACAGCAACGTCAATACATGTCTTCGCTTTCTCGTCGGAAGGAGAGCTGCTAGTCAACGAAAGCGGAGGCGATTTCGGGATAGATGTCTGGGAAAAATTGTATGAGAAAGCGAAACTGTTCTGTCTTGGAACGGAGAGCGCCGACAGCGATAATGAAGACACGAGCATGGATTCGAATAAGGATACGAAGTTGAAAGAGCTCATGAATGATGTCGTGCGAAGAAAAGTCGCGGCAGAGAACAAATGGAAGGATAGTTGAATCGAAGACTAAAGACTGAAAGCTCAATACCAGAACAAGACTTCATGGATCGGAATCCCTTCCGGAGATAGGAGCAACCAACTGCCCTCAAGTGGAGAAAATCTCGACATTGTGGGTAGGCCGTCGAACAACCAAGACAAGTGCAATGATATCCAGTACCCGATGAACGTCACGGCTGTGGACGGGATGGCATCAAGATTCAGCTCAGACAGAAAATAATCTGTTACACTATACGTGGCCAACAGGATGGGCCGAGGGGGCCGAAGATTCAAGCCCGGTGAATTGAGTTCTTTGCTCACAGAATAGGTGCCTGATTGATAGACCACGTGGGCAGCTTCAAAAAGATGAATACTATCTTCTTCCATACTTGCCACCGTATGTGCAAGTATAACACGTCTATAAAAGCGCCTGTTTTCCTGGTCTAAGGGGACGTAGCAACCGAATGGTCTGATCCCATGTGGAAATCATAAGACACTGGTGACCCAGACACGAGCCAGACCGGTCTTTATATTCTTTATATAGAGTAATCACACACTTGTTGAAGGCGTGAAATCTTGCCGTCTTTGTCATTGCCGTAGCCTGAAGATTGGTCGATCGATGGTGCATCAACGTGCATGCTGCATTGCGCTTATGCAGGTAGTGCCTTCGGACTTACTTGGAATCAATAGCCGTAAAGGACGACATTCTTCAATTCCGCCCTCTTCCGCAATTCTTAAAGGGTCTTAACTGTCCTCATGATGGATTTCTACAACGAGACTTCTGGTGCTTGGTTGATGTTGTTGAGACCGAAAGGAACCAACACCACCATAGGATCCTCAGAGAAACTCCCGCTGCCGCTCCGCTTGCTTGGGATTCGTCATCATCTCTCTATCCACGGGTAAACATTCAATTGTTCACGCTATTTTCTATGCTGCTGCTTTACCCACTCCATACGCCCACTACTTGCTGGCTTGACCCGGGAGGCAAGCAGCAAGTTTGGCGTAGTATCCAATTTCTTGTCGCTTCACCCCAACTTGTGTTACTTATCTGACTGATTTATAATGCAGAATCCTCCACCACACCACCTAGACTCTAGTGGAGATATGACCCAATTGCCATTGAGACCGGGCAACCTACCGGGGTCGGAACGATCAAACTGAGATATCTCTGAACCGAATGCGCGCCAATGCTCGTCCATTGGCAAGGCCCTCTTGCGAGACTATCAGATGCACCTGGACCCATTGAACACTAGTGAGAGGACAAACATGAGGGAAGAGGATACCAAGGAACCTATGAGCAGCATATCAAACGCATCAACACAGGTCAATGATTCCCCGTTAGACCTCGTACCACCATCACAGTCTCTCAAGTCTACGTCATTTTTGGGCCAACGCAAGGGAACTGGTCCGACTTCACAACAGAAGATGCTCACTGCTTTAGCATCGCGGACAGTCAAAGAACCTACACGTCAGGACTCTTCACACAATCTCTCTGCTTCGATGGCAGGCCTTGGCAGTAACCCTAGGGCCTCATTTGCGACTCGATTCGCACAATCACCATGCTTCTTCCATCAAAGGTTCGATGATGCCGTCAACATTGAACGTGTACTGGAGGAGATATCTGTGGAGGATGATGGCATGTCCCATTCGCGCCTTATGCAAACAGCTACCAGTGTCCGTGAGATATCAAAGCAGCTTCAACGCCGACCCATCAAGCGCGCCGTTCGTACCATAATGATCGTTACGAAAGCCAGGGACAATGAATTGGTCTATCTCACACGGGAGCTCACAGAGTTCCTTCTAAAGACCCCTCGCTATAACTCAGACCTCGGAGTAATTGTCTACGTCGACGCGAAACTCCGCACCTCCAAGCGCTTCGACGCCGAAGGCCTTCTGGCCGGCGACGCTCGCTACGAGCGCATGCTCCGCTACTGGACACCCGACCTCTGCTGGAACGCACCCGAGAAGTTCGACCTCGTCCTGACCCTCGGCGGTGACGGCACCGTCCTCTTCACCTCCTGGCTCTTCCAACGCATCGTCCCACCAATCCTCTCCTTCTCCCTCGGCTCCCTAGGCTTCCTCACGAATTTCCCCTTTACAACCTACAAACCGACCCTCGACCGCATAATGGAAGGCTCCGGCATGCGCGTCAATATGCGGATGCGGTTCACCTGCACTGTCTACCGCGCTGCCCATCGCCGACCCAGCAGCTCAAATTCCTCCAAACTAAGCCTCAACTCCTCCAAATGCAGGGTTGCCCAAGCTGCCCCGGAGCTAATAGAAGACGCCCAATTTGAAGTCCTCAATGAATTGGTCATTGATCGCGGACCCTCTCCCTACGTCTCAAATCTCGAGCTCTACGGCGACACCCACCTCCTCACCATCATCCAAGCCGACGGCTGCATAATCAGCACACCTACTGGCAGCACGGCATACTCCCTCTCAGCCGGTGGTCCACTAACCCACCCTTCGATACCCGGCATCCTCCTCACCCCTATCTGCCCCCACACCCTCTCCTTCCGGCCAATGGTCCTCAGCGATACCCTCTGCCTCCGCATCTGCGTCCCGAAAGGCAGTAGAAGTACTGCATACGCGAGCTTCGACGGCAAAGGCCGCGTCGAACTGCGTCGAGGTGACGAAGTTCGCGTTGAAGCCGGTCGCTACCCTTTCCCTACCGTAGTAGGCGAAGGTGGCACAGGCGGAGAATGGTTCGAGAGCGTAAGAAGGGCATTGAGATGGAACACGAGGGGTGCGGTGCAGAAATCCTTCGGTGGGAGAGACCCTGGCGTTACTAGGGCTGGAGGTGGAAGGCTAGCTGATGATGTGGTGGATGAAGAGGGCGATGAGGACGCCGTTGAGGGAGACGAAGAGGATGAGGATGAGGGGGAGGAGGAGTGGGATATTGACGCTGATCCGCTTGACAGTCTTGACTCCAGAGACAGCGGCATCGGGGCCAGCGAGGACGGGAGCGTGGCACCGAGTCCGCTGAGGAGGATGGGGAGTTCGACTGTTGATTGATGCGGTCTGGAATGATGGCGTTGGAAGGTTGGGTGGTTTCTTGGGAGGGGTCTAACGATCTTTACGATTGTATGATAGAATGATGAGCATGAGCATGAACAGCGGCATTGGACAGCAGCATTTGCAAAGGAGCGTAGGATAGGATAGAGATAGATCGTTACAGAGTATTTCTTATGAGAAATGGTTTAGTGCATTCATCCTACACTGTCATGATGCACGAATGCAGTACATGTGCTAACCTGCCTTTCGACTGGAAATTTTGAGGATGGACTGAAGCTCGCATGAGCGAGGAAGGACACCATTCGATCATCGACCGAAAGCAGAGCGACAAGTTCAGAACCGCACGAACAGTTCGTAACATTCAACAGGTCAAGAGACCTATATCAAGGCAAGCATGGCAGAAGAAAGGCGCATGAACACGCGTGGCCTTGTGTTCGTAAACATCTGAATAGAATCTGCTATCTATGCTGAAGCTATAAAAAGTGCCGTCCTTGCTACATACACCGTTGTCTATCTCGCTAACGATCCCTGATGCTTTCTAGCTATAGCAATATCGCAACGTAAAAAGCCGGCTAGTGATGATCCAAGCCATAGCCTGTTCAAGGGGAGGAGAGTTGTTTGTGTGGTAGTGAAGGATTGCGTATGAAAAGCGCCATGTTGCTCGCCGAATAGAGTGGCACGCAAGAACGCTATCCGCCGAGCTGGATGTGACGGTGTGCAAGAGCGAATAAGGTTGTGTAGCTGGTGTAGAATGCTGCTGGGTAATGCTGCGGGTAATTTCGTCTCGTCTAATGTGTTGTAAAGCCCTGACTCCGTAATAGTAACTTCCTCCGTAATCCGTGCCATAACCTGTGACTTGTGCCATAACCTTCGCTCAATGTGACGCTGCAATTCCGTGATAGCGTGCCTGTGTATGTAAATCCTCATAGTCCCCTCTCAGGGTGAGGAAAGCTTCTCCTTCGACTTCCAGAACTTCATCAACCGGCTTATCCGATGTCCCTTCTTCTTTTTCTCGGCCTGCTCTACATTGTCAGGCGGTGCAGACTCCGCAATGTTCAGCTTGCTCCTATTGTATGAACTCCCTGCTAATCTTGTGAGACTCGCAAGGCTCAAGCGCTTGTGTGCTGAGACAGGCCGCGTGCGAGCAGGGACCGCGGCTGAGAGGGATGAGGATCGATCCGCCGAGAAGCCAGAATTTGCGCTGCTGGAGATGCGAGGGGGTCGCGCACTCATCGTGGATGCGCTACTCGTAAGTGATGGGACGTCATCTACGGAGCCGTGCAGACCCAAGCCATGATCGCCTGCACGGGATGAGCTTAAGGTTGCCCTGTCTGTAATCGAGGAACTGGCAGTGTGCACGCGGGGAACGTCGAAAGAGGTTCTGGTGCAATCAGGGGACGAGACCGCCGATGGAGTTTCTGGGGTGCCATATGTCAAGGCAGGAGTTGGCATTGCGAAATCAAGAGGTACAGAGTCCGAGCGCATATCCATAGGATCATGCGATAATGTGGGCGTAATTGTCGATTCGTCTGAAGACTCTGTGACCACAGAGAACCGAGGCTCTTCTTCAGCACCTACAATCTCCACAGGACTGAACTCCTCTGGCAGTTTCCGCGTCGAGTCCTCAGGCGTTCGAACTCCTTGATCGTTGGTTCGCGTTCTACGTCGCCGGATGGGTTCATCGTTGGTGGAAGCAGCCTCAACAATATTGACACCAAGCCCAGAAGCCTGAGCTTCCCCTTTCTCTTCTTGATTTGGGCGAGGGTCTTCACCTTTCCTGATAGGGATAAATTCGATCTCCTCTTCGTCCGATTCCTCTTCCTCCTCCTCGATCGCCATAGCTGGGTTGCTCCCCAGGCGTGGAAATCCAAACCTCGAACGGTCGACGGCTTCCAATTCTGGAGCGCTTTCAGCCCGGCGATGATAATGCATTCCAGGGCCTGCGAAACCTCCAGTAGCCCCACTGCTATGCATTCGGCGCTTTGGGCCCGAACCATTGGCAGCAATCGCGTCCTCGAAAGCTGGTCCGAAGCTTGGAGTGTCCAATGAACCTAGAGCAGCATCGATATCAAGCATGGGCGCTGAGCCGTCAGTCTCCGGCAATGCGCTTGATTCACGAGATTTCCAAATAAACTGATCGGTCTCGATTCTAGCAGGTTTTCTGATGTATGGAGATGCGGTCTCGATGATGCAGTCGGTATCGTCGTCGAAATTGACATCATCGAGAGAGAATTCGGGCTCTGGTGATAGCATTCGTATGGGCGGTGTAGGCGAACGGCGACTAAGCACCTGTCTGTGTGCTTCTGGCTTTCCTTTGCGGGACAGAAGCCCATGCCAAGATCTTCCTTTACGCTGTCGCTTCGTCACCTTCGGTTCTGGAGAAGTCCTTGGTCTGATACATGGCGAACTTGCCGAGGGGGTCATGCGTCTCCTGAGCTGGAGAGTTGCAACCTCGGCAAGCATGGTGCTTGCGTCGAGCTTCGCTGTAGCCATCTCGCTCCTTGGGGACAGCTTGTTGAGAGCCTTCTCTCCCGCGGGAACTCCTGATTGTACGGATGCATCAAAGAAATCCGTCGGTGGCTTCGGCGGAGAGTCACCAGCAGGTGCCGTTGACGGACGCTTCGCCGGGTTGTTTGATCCTGTAAATTCAAAATCCCAGTCGACCGAAGACGGACGAGGAGAGTCCGCGGCAGCGTCTTGTCTAGGTCTGGATTGACCCTGCGCTGAAGATGGCCCTCGGCGAGACGCAGCAAGACTGGCTGGTGGAGGACTCGAAGTACCAGCACTGAAGATGGATGTGACACTGTTCGTGACCGAATGGTTGGCACGGATGGTAGACATACTGCTTGATGTCTCAGAGGAGATGGTTGACAATGGGCGGGGAATGAATTCCAGGACGTCCGATATTCTCACCCGAGATCGTAGTTGCCCACTGTCGTCTACTACATCCTCTTGCGTTCCTGTCGTCGAAGGCTCGTGTCTAGTGGCTGAAAGTATGGGCTGAGAGGTAGATCTGTCGAGTACCGGGGGCATGGCACATTGGAACAATGCATCTGAAGGAGTTGTAGGTGCGCTACCACCTTTTGTCTCCGAGGAAGGCTTCAGAATCATGGAAAGGTCATGACTAGATATTGCTCCAGAGCGCCGATGCGCATGTCCACGTTGAGTTTTAGGAGGCCCCAAACGAAGGTCTGGCTGCGACTGTGAGGCACCTTCAAAAGATGGAGGTAGGATGGCGGTGGGCACGTCGGCCGGTATGGATGCTCCAAAGAACCCGCTTCCATCTCGTCTATGCCCAATGGAGCATTCACTCTTTGTAGGGCTTGAGCTCACAAGCACCGGACCTCCATGTGTAATGTCACCACCAACGAATTCGCTGCCATTCCTTCTGTGCCCGCTTGAGTGGTGAGGGGGGGGCGTCCTCCTCGAGGGAGACCGCGATGGGCTTGGAGGATTGTTGATGGGAACCGATACAGCCGGACTGAAGTCGAATGCTGGCAATGCGTTGAGAGAGAGTCGTTGAGGTCTGGAGCGGTTCGCAGAAGGTCGAGGACTAGCAGCGTCTAAGTTGGACGTGCTCCTTCCGTGAGTGCTCATCTCATTGGTCGTCTCGGATTGGACGGGGAACACGAAAGGTGGTAATGGCGCTGGTGCTGAGGTGTCCCTATTCCTACCCATGTCCATGCCCATGGGTGAATGCGTGGGTAGGACTTCCGCCATTCTCCTTGATCTCTCCTGCCTTGGTCAAAGGCGACGACGCTATCGTCACCTGCTGAAGGGCATTGAAGGTGTGGAAGTATATAACGGGCGAAGATTGAGGTCTTGCAAGGGCCAAGTCTTAAGTATTGTAAAGAGCGTGAATTGGTCAGGACGTGGCTCAAGCGGAACGGGTAAATTGCGACGATAGATTCTCAAATAATTGCTGAAATGATGGAAGAAGTGAAGGACCTGATGCCTAGTCAGCGTTCACGGATAGACATTACTGAATGATGACGCCTGAACTGGAATTAAAGGACGTGGATTGCCTACGCTTGAATGAGTGTAGAAAGCGACGCTCGCAGAAAGGACTGGCTTAAAGGAATGGACGGCAACAAGACTGACAGAGGTCGACTCTGTTCAGTGCTGAGCCAGGTGGTGGTTGTGGAGGAGTTCGTGGGTTGTAAAGACTGAAGAGAGCAATTTGGATTTCTGCAGTTGTCACACGCTAGCGGTGGCAGTTGATTGGGCGAGGGCAAATGAATGCGGCCACTTGCTGTTCAGGTTCATTTGGCAACGTAAAGACACATGAGAAATTGATTCAAATTTCAACGTGCATGATGAAGAGTACGTTTGATTTCAATTATCTACAGAGCACAGCTTCTTCCCCCCAACACCATAGCGATCCATGGCGCACTTTACTGAAGAGGGGAAAGCACTTGGCTGATTTGACTCGCGCAACTCTGTCCAATTGCAGCAAATACAGGTTGGTGCAACGGCTGACTACCGCATAGAGATATACTTGCATGTAACTCCGTACCGTTTGCTGCACATGATATGCTACTTGCCTAATCTCCCAGCCAACATTGAGACTCAAGTGAACGCTGAAATGATCGTGTCTTGACAGGTTGAGCTTCACCATGTTTCTTAACGGAGACCCTTGCACAATACATACTCGTTCTCGGCCCTCCCGCTTCTTGGTTTGATCACTGCTCTGGCGACAGATCGGCATGCTAGAAAGGCATGATCCTCCACCATAATCAACTGAGATCTGAAGGTTCAAGTCGGCTGATAGCCTTCTGACTTCCTTTGGTTGCCACGGGCTTGCTGCTACCGGCTGTTTAAGCACTTCTTAGGCAGTGGTATTTACTACTCTTTGCTGCCGATTTTAGAATTAGACACCCTTAAGTGTCCTGCATGAGCGTAATTACGTGTTCTGGGAAGCGTGCATGTTCGAATAAACACATAAACGTGAAGGCGCTCATAATTACATGGAACATGGGGAAGATGGAAAATGTGCACACTTGCGTGACTTGCATAAAAGATAAAAGCAGATTGGATTCGACGTGGCCCTCGGGCGCTAAGAGTAAAGTCCCCTCGGTCCGATTATCCGACTTCCGAGACTACTTTATGCGAACGTTGACCAGGCTCACGCCAACCCACCCCTGGAGCTGCCCCTAGAGCTACCTTTCAACAGTACAGTAAATTTAGATACAAGTCTGGCCTGCTATCAAGCTGTTGTATCCCTTCCCAGACGCTTTGTGTCCCTAAGCCCTCGGGGTATAGATAGCACTTGCTCGTTAATAAAGGGTCGGCGTTTCGATGGCATAGTATGGTAGGATAATCCTTAGGGGAAGCTCTAGGGGCAGCTCTAGGGGTGATTTGGTAGGGCTGACTAGTGCCACATTGCCAACTATTCTGTTCCGGGGGAGCCAGGTATTGCTTGAACTTTTCGTGTTGAATGGAGGTGGAGGCAGCGAAATTGTAAAGATGAAAGCTTGATATGAGCGCGCAGCCTATTATTCTCTGCTCGAGGTTTGCCACGAGCACATGTATGCCATCAAGAGGGCAATGGCCCCGTCATTGGGCTCAACGATACAGGAGCCATGCGTCCTCCTCGTCTACTTCATCACGTCTGACTCGAGCTAGGCGACCGAAATCCAAGGTTCCACAGTCAGCATGTTGGTCTTTACTGTCATCTTCCCCCAAAGCGATTGTACGTCAACACATGCTATATGTTTTTCCTGTTTGAATCGTGGTCTTTCTGACTTTTACAGTCCTCAATTGTTGGCTCTTTGCAAAGCAAGAAGATCGAGATACTACCCAACCAAACCCCACTTCTTGTACTTTTGGTAACCCCGGCTCATCTTCAGCTACTAGACCGTGGCAACATTTTCATCCCCAGCCTGTTGGACAAGTCAATTGGACTTTCTCGACCTGGGCAAGTCTTCGATGTTCTGGCTGCGGTAATTGATCGAGTACCCCACACGAGTGATGCCAAAGAAGGTAGCATATCGCAGACCTATTCCACAGAGAATGCCAATGAATCAGGAGTCTTGCCTCGAAATGGGTACGAAGGTATATCTGTGGCCGTATTTGATTCGACTTCAGCAGCCCCCGACCTTTGGTCCCTACGGGAGAAGGCTAGCAAGCCTGAGACGATGACGATTTCACAGCGTTGTACACTCTCATTCTCAATTCCACCCTCTGTTCATGTCTTCGCCACGCCTCAAAAGCGAGGCTACCAAGCTCTGGTACCGCGAAAGCTGCAATTACCCGTTGCAAATACTCTGTTCCAGAATGGCAAGACCTCCACATTGCTTGCCCAACGCTGGACCTTGCACCAATTTGAAGATGCTGAATCCAAATGGATTCTCAACACGACCACTTCGCTACCGCGGCAAACCATTGACATGGCGGGTTTCTTCCCAATCAAGGAAAAAAGTCCAGATCACTCATTATACTCGCATTTGGCACCGATCACACAGGGAAGCGTCATCACAGCTGCCGTCGGAAACATAATCCGCAGACTTGGCACAGGTGTACCGAAAGCCGCGCATACTGACGAAGAATCTGGTGGTGCAAAAGAAGAGGAGGTGCCTGCATCAGCACCATTAGAAACAGCGATCAACAAAGGCATCCAAGAAGGCCAAATACCGCCTCAAACAGCCGGTGTTTGGGCGCTCATCAAACCACGCAATGCGGCCCTGGCGCTTCGTACGACTTGGTGGGGAACAGGGCCCGACAGGTTGCAAAGGGCCATTCTTTCGGGATGTAGGCTTCACAAGGTCCTTAGTGGAGGAGGAGGCTGGGGAGAGAAGCAAGGATTGTTGGCATTGGATCCTGACAGCGACTATACTCCGAGGCAGCAAGCATTCGAGTCCCCATTCGAAAATCTCCAGAGCGCTGAAGCGGAAAAGAACGAAGCGCTTGGTGAGGTTGTGAAACCAGGTGACAAAGTAATGTTCTACGTCTGCCAGTCGCCAGAATCTATCCAGCCTTCTAGGCCTTCGCAGCAAGAAGGGAGCTCCATTGATAATGACTCCCCAAACATGATATTCGGCTCCTTACCATCGACCATGGACGCGATGCCTTCTCTTGATAGCGTTGAAACGAACGATGATGCTGAGCCTAGCTGCGTGATAGTCAATGATCATTTCGGCATACTCTCCGAGCAAGGGATGAGCTTAGAGGTATTTGGCTGTTGCTA
>JAABUP010008767.1_pt1 | contig 12742 bp, 19 predicted proteins | sample 5559201 | NCBI WGS metagenome assembly JAABUP01 (sample SAMN10711887, study PRJNA513373) | rock metagenome | isolation source: Antarctica rocks | place: Antarctica | reverse complement strand
ATGAAATGTAACAATACTGTTTCAGCTGTGAATGGAGCAGACTTGAGGGACCAGCATGTTGATATGGATATGCCTGACCTGCTGTGGGGTATCCTGACACCCCAAAGAACCCCAAAATGATGGTCCATAGAGGATTGTCAGGGCCCAATACGCCAAAGATGGGGTTCTTGTTAGCCAACTCAAACCAGGAGCCAGTCTGCAGGCAAAGCGTTGGTCACCATGCATAAGCTGTGTATTGCATTGATCCGAGTGCCGCATACATTGGTCATCCCAGGGAACTCAGTCTTACCGCCGCTATTGCTACAACTGCTGAACCTAGGAGGAAGACACCAAAGGGTAGGTCCTTCTTTTCCATTGATGCTAACTCCCTTTCCTTTTCTTTGCGAGCCCAAGGTGGTAGCTCGTCCTCCTCCTTCATGCCACATTGTATATGCAAGCAGCCCTCAGACAAAGTGACCACTGTCTCAAGCAAGCTCGCAACCTGTGCAGCGCAGACTTTGTGGAACGCAACACGTCTACGTTGGTGTACGCGCTGCATCTGACATCTGTTGAGCAGCTTGGCGCTGACCGGCTTAAAAGCTAAAGAGCGAGGAAGAGGCGATGCTTGGTACATGTAACACGCAGGAGTTGTGTTGCAACTCAACTGTTTGCAATGCACGGTTTGCATGGCGATCGGGCCGACTTTGAGGCAGGAACAGGTGTAGCTTGCCGATATGTCGCTGCAGCTCGAATTCAACGTCAGTTTGACAAGTTGATGGGCAGTTTTGACCAAGACATCCCGTTCATGTGCACCGCCATATAGTCAGATTTCCAGGCGGAGCTGCGGATGAATCTGGCAATCACGACACGGCAATCACCCGCGACTTGCGCTTTGGTTGGCCCGTCAGAGGTCTCGGGGCTTTCTGATCGGCCTGAAGCCTTGAGACCAAACTGTCAAACACTTTGAGCTCGATGCATGTTTCCCTCGGCAGTGATCGTTTCGGCTTGAACTCACACGCCTGCACATCCGCTCTGCGGTGCACCGGCCCTGTGAGGTCTTCTGACAGGCCAGCACGCTGGAACTGTTGCACGTGCTCGGCTGCGGCAAGTGTCTCCGGCACAGGTGACGAGGAGCCACAGCTGGTTGGCTTTGGTTGCATAGGACAAGCGACACGAGCTGCCAGGCATGCATACAGACTTATGCTGAGTCAAGCTCAAAGACCTCAAGCATCGCAGCTGACCGATAGATCAATTTTACACCAAACCGGAGAATGTACCTCAGGAAGTGTCAGGTATAGTTACAGCAGACTACTTGCCGGAGTCGCTGTCAAGAGAAGCAAAGTGATGCACACACAACGACTCACTGGAGCTGTTTCATCTGCTGCACTTCAGAGGCCCAAGACCACTCAGCCAACTCTGTCTATTACTTGGCGCTGTAGTGTTACCTGGCAAGGGGTTTGCGGACCTTGGCCAAAATTACGTCTTTATGGCAGGCTTCTGGGGGTGGTTTTTAGCGCAAAGCTGCAAGGTACACATAGTTGCCTGCACTGTTGCTCAACTGCTAAGCTTGAACAACGCAGTAACCTGTGGTAATGAGTTGCTGCAGATCTTCACCAAGAGGTGGCGCAAAGGAGTTTGGGACTTGAAAGCTATTGTTGACTCTGGTGGGATGCCATCTTCACACTCAGCTCTCTGCTCGGTGAGGCAGCTTTTTAAATCACAACATGCATGCACGACGACCTCTGTCAACCACAGCCAGCAGTGCTCCTATGCCAGCTGTCCTCCGTTCATCCTGCTTGCAGTCTCAGCTGGTAGGCTTTGTCGAGGCAGCATTGTTGCGCAGGCTATAACAACTGCAACAGCGATGGAGTTTGGGCTGGGGAGCTCTTTGTTTGCAGTCAGCCTTGCCTTCAGTTCAATAGTGATGTATGATGCAGCTGGTGTCAGACGTCATGCAGGTAAGGGCCTTGCTGTTACAACGAGCTGCCTGTGTTGCAGTGCTGTTCATGCAAGGGCTGCCAGCTAATGTACAACATGACAAGCATAAAAACTGTTGTGACATGTCTGCAGGCAAACAAGCAGAAGTGCTGAACATTTTGCTAGAGGATTTGCTTGAAGGTCATGCTGTCAGTGAGACCAAGTTGAAGGAGGTGCTTGGACACACACCCATTCAGGTGCTGACTCTAATCTGTTCACTGCATGTTTTGCCTGTGTCACTTCCCATTGAAGTCAAAGCATTTATTGGCCCTTTGCTTGTGTCAACAGCGCACGTCACATTGCAATCACTAAAAATCTCAAGATTTCTGCAGGTTTGCGTTGGCGCGCTTTTGGGGTTGTTAGTTGGCCTCTTCTTTCCAATTCCTCCAGCTATTTCAGTGGCCTGAAGTCAGCAGACCGTCCCTTGGCACGACATGTTGAACATGTCCTGTTGGCAGAGTTCAGAATGGAGCTCAGGCAGCTGATTTGCCCGTGAGCACAGTTGGGCTGTTGACGAGAGGGTATTGGCATAAATACTTGATTGTCACCACAGGAAGGCAATGGCAAGACTCATTCAGATTGCCTGTTGTAGCTCACAGTCTACAGTTTTCTTTAGATGTAGCTTGCCTCAGTTCAGATAATATGATTGTGAGGCAACACAGGCTGACTCATGTCTAAATACAAGCTGTATAGCGTAAGCTGTATGCTTATGCTATACGTCATAGCTAAGCCACAACCTGTGAGTGTCAGCCACTTCTGCAGGAGCAGTAGCTTGCCATTTTAGGAGTGTTGCATCTTTCTAAACATCATGCAGAACCTCAGGTTTGATCATTGCGTGCAACACAATTACAACACAGCTGTTCACCAGCCTCAACAGTCGCCTGTCAGTACACATACAGAGCAGGCCACATATTTATGTTTTTATATAGGCCAGGAATTGGTGCTGCAAATGCAAAATGGACATGTGTCATCTATCTTATGATTACTTTATAGACGCAGCTAACGAGCAAATATGCTCTATTAAGCACAGCAACCCAACGCATCCCTGCTGTACACCTGCTGCACGTCCACTCAATAAGATAGCACCCCTTCAAGCATGTACTGTGACAGCAGTAGATGCTGGCAGCCAACATACAGTGCCCATCTTGAATGTCATGCATCCACAAGCATTTAGTAAGCTACAGATCTCTGCAGCACAAGGCTGCAACAGCTTACACCTATGCCTCCTTCCCTCAGCGTCTGCCAGCAGTTGCAGTACTGCCAGTGGTGCTCTTCAATGGGCCTACACACATACAATTACATCTCAGCACCGCACAAAAAGGTCATTGATTTGCCCACAACAGCACGGTGCTGCTGCAGCGTTTGATACCAGCATGCAGTCATTTGTCCTGCGCCTGCAATAATTGACACCTTTGCCGGCATCATTTGATCAACATTCAGCCTCATGCGTATAGCAGTACAATGCAATGATGGCCTTGCAACTTCAAGTCTATTTAACACTTACAGCAGCAAGCTTTTTACCATGTCACCAATAACAAGGCATAGGTTGTGTGTACCTGGCACACAGTTGCTGACAGCAGGGTTTGAGAGCATGGTCTGAAGTGCACCATCAGCAGCTGGCTCAATGATGCTGCTCCAGGTTGACTCATTGACCAGAACCTGATTGCTGTCAGGGGGGCCTGCAATATAGCTGAACTCCCAGAAAGCTGCCCCTGCAACATAGCGGCGACCGTGTAAATGACACACACACACAACATTCATGTATAGCAGTAAATCGTGGTGTGACTGCATACAATTGCTATGCAATTCAGCAAATCTACCAGGCTTTGCAATCATATGTTAGTCCACAGTTTGACTTCCAATGGGCAGCCGGATGTAAGCAAATGCAAGCAACACTATGATGACTAGGTGACTGCATGCCACATAAAGCATGACACAGTCATAGCTGTAACACACCAACTCCACCAGTGTTAGACAAAAAACACAGCCTGGTCCTGTTTTGTTGCGTTGCATTGTCGCTGCTTGAATTCAGCTTACCCTTGAAGATGCCATCTGCCTTCAGATTGCTGTTCAGCATGTTATACACAGCAGTGAAGACTGGGTCTCTGACAGTGCTGATGGTGGTTGGATCACGAGCATTGATGGACTTGCCAAACTCCTCAACAATGAAGGGCTTTCCCAGTGACTGCGCGTTGGCAATGTGAGCAGTCAACCATGCAGTGGTGAAGCTTACAGGGTCTTTCACCTGCACATCATCACAGCCAGTAGTTGGAGACTGTCCTTCATACGGTGACCTGTTACGTGTCTACGTCCAAGATCTGACCCCTGATGCAGCTTGTGCCCGATGGCTTCATGTCTACAACTGTATCATTGAGAGGCTGTCTGTGCAATTCCAAACGCAATTAAGACTGTGCCGCACTGCCAATGTCTAGTACCTGAGGTGCCAAACAACCCCACTGCAAATGCAGCCATAGCTGGACATAGACAGGCAGCAAAGTGAGGCTTACTGTCCAAAGGTCAGGCCAGATGTGAACGCCGTCAAAGTCAATGGTGGCAGGGGCCATATTCTGGGTGAAGTTCTGCCCTGTCAAGGAACACCATGTGCCAGCGCCTAGGACAAACAGTTATTGATCAGCCCTTAGAAACTCTAGCATGCCCGGGAATCAATTGTGCCCAACAGCGCTCAATGCACACATGGATGCTGCAAATATTGTGTACAGGTGTTTGTGTTGCCACTGCTGTTTTCTCAGCAAAAAGCCTTGTCTTGAAAAGGAAAGCAACAAACGAGGCTCATGCACAAAGTCCAGATGCATGCACATAGGCTCATGCATACTGAACCACCTGCAGCTTTGTTGCTTTCTGTTTCCAGGCAAGGCTTCTGCTGAGAAAACAGCAGTGACAAGGTCCACATGCAAGAAGAGCACACAAGCTGCAAGCTTCAAAGCTTTGCATACAGGCTTTGTGAATCTGCTGACACAACGTCTGCAATAAGATAAGACATGTGCCGGCATCCTAACAACCTTTACATTGTCAGACAGACCATATCCATATAGGTGTGCAAAGACCTGGAGAAGGGTTGGAGCCCAAGTCTGGGGAGCCGGGACCATAGAAGCCTTCTTCGCCCACAGTCACCAGGTGGTTGGGGTCTGCTGCCTTCACAAATGCGCTCACCTCCTCAATCCAGGCCTGGAGATGAGAGAGACAACATGGGTGTGAGCCATGTGCTGAAGGCTGCACGTCTGCTGAGTAACATGCATGTTCTGCCCAAGGCAGCCCTTGTGCATGTGTTGCTGCCTGATGTGATTGCCTTTGACGCAGTGCTTATGCCTTGATGGCAGGCGCCAGCAAGTTGTCATGAAGCTACCTGGCGCAACCATCATGCAGCAGCATGACAAACATGTACACAGCTGCAAGCAGCAGCAGCAAGGTGCTTCAGTTACCAGACACTCAGGTGCAAGTGGGCAACCAAGCTCAACACAAAGCAAGATATACGGAAGAGTCAAGCATGCTCTGTGAACCAGTACAAATCAATTTCACGTCTATTGAGCAAATCAAGAGCCAATACCTGTACAGAGCCGGTGAATGCTGGGTCACAGGTAGCATTGGGTGCACTGGTGTTGCAGCCATCACGCAGCTCGTTGATCAGGTCCCAGGCAAAGATAGCGGGCTCATCCTTGTACTGGCGACCATTGAGAGTGTTGGTGCGGTTCACAATGGCGGTCACATGGTTCTTGTAGAGCTGGATGATTGCTGGGTCAGTAAAGAAGTCCCCAGTGGCCATTGAATGGCCCCACTCAACGTACTGGAAGAGGCCATCTTGAAAATGCCAGTTGTCTGTGAAGGGAAGGATGAGCTTGATGCCTGCTTCACTGGCATCATTGATGATCTTGTCCAAGCCTTGGAAAGCAACTTCGTTGTATACACCTGCGATGATGAGCATGCCTTGAACGTGTGTTCTGAAAAGCATATGAACACATAGCACTGAGAACACAGTCTACTGTAGTTTACTTTTTAAAAGCTTACCCTGCAGCGTATACTGCAGAGCCGGGCAACATCAATCAAACAAGCCTGAGCCTTGTGCAAAGAACAGATGATAGAACAAAGCCTTACCTGGTGCAGTTTGCAGAACAAAATCGTCAGAGTCGTCTGCACTTCCAGCTAAAGTGCGGACGACAGTGATGTTGCTGGCTTGAGCTGTCGCAAACAGGTACTGGATAAGGTCTCGGCCTCCAAGGTAAGCTGTGTTATCCGGGTGTAGCTGATTTGACGCGGCTTCTAGCGTCAGCCACCTGCACCGGCGAGGCACGTGCTTCAGTTCGTGTACAAGGTTGCGCCAAGACAGGCAAGCGAAGCATAAAACGAGATGATTGAGAGTCTGTCAGGATTTCTTACGAGTTGCCTCCAACAAAGAAGAACTCCTGCAAGCAGCGGGGGTTGAACAGTCATATCATGGCTGAATCTCCATAGGCTGGACATGATTAGGGCAGACAGGACTAGCATACCTTGCAATTGGCGTCGACAAACTTGTTGCCTTGGACAGTGATGAAGCCCATGTCACCGAAAGGATTAGTTGGAGTTCCGGCGGGAGCCTCTGCAGCTGCCGTTGGTGCTTGAGCTGGTGCCTGGGCGGGGGCTGTCGTCACATTGGTTTCTGTTCCTGGTGCCAGAACCGGAGGGACTGCTACAGGTGCAGTAGGTGCTGCGTTTGTCGTTGAGACAGCAAGGAACACTACCGCCAAGGCAACAGGGGAGGAGCAGAAGTGCAACCGGCTCTGGCTAGCCCGAAGCATGATGCAATGACGGGAAGCGGCAGTCGTGAGCAAGGCCTCTTGCCGCTGCGTGTGCAATAAGTATAAGCCTGCTACCTTGCACAGTATGAATGGAGCTCTTGCTGGCAGGGCTCTGATAGTACTTGCCACGTATGACAGGGAGCGCTGCTGCAGCCCGACATAGGCGCTGATGACTTGCTGAGGCGGCTATTTCGTCCTCCTAGCCAAGGGGATTTGGCATGAACTTGATGTGTCAGTCAGAATTGTGGTAAGAAAGTGCCTTGTCACCTTCTGCGTTTTCATCAAGCCCCATGAGGCCACTTGCATTAAACGAAATAGGAAGCTGCGCGAACGCGCACTATTTGCTGGTGTTTATAAATTAGCTAACTGACTGCTGATCTACGAAGGCTGAAATGCAATTGGGTGCTGAGTCAGCACTGTACCATGAACATTGCTTGATGACCACCAACCAAAGGACTACGCTGCATTCACATAATAGCCAGCAAAGTCATCATCAGCCTACACTGGCGCAACTCAGCAGGTAACATCAGCTGCTGCAGCAACACAAATTCAAGCAAGCAGAAACATTCACCTGATTTACATTTGCTGACACAACCCGTTTAGTCCTCGAGGTTGTCTGCATTTGGCTTCATTGGCTACTACGCACAGACAGCAGCCATCATTTGGTGTTGCACACAAGGTGATCAGGGTAGACCCCACAGTTGCAACTGAATTCAATTGTTGGATCAAGTGACCAAGCGTGTGCACACTTGTCGTAAGTCTGGCCAAATGGGCTGAAGCAGTCCTTTATCGAGTAACATAAGACTCACACACAAGGTGCTGATTTCACGCATCATCAGCCGCTGTTGTCACCACCTTGTCTTCAGACCCAACCTATGTATATCCCAATTGAACAGCTGCTGACCCTCCACTACGGGAAGCTGTCGGGGAAACCCGACACTAGCTCCAAACCGAGCTTCAGCATTTGCTCCAAGAGCTAGCACCCTCTCATCAAACTCTACGCCTGATGGCCCAACATGAATTCCAGATCCAGCCTTATTGTCCAGCCTGTTCACCATCAGACAACAAGTTGATGTACAACTTCATATTTGAGAACAAAAGTTAAGTGACACAACACTATGCATCCAGTGGAAGCAAGTCCTGATTGCAAGCAAGTTGCAACAGGCTTCATCTCCAGGACAACTGTCTGACTCTGTCTTCGCTGCACAGCAACTTTTATGGTATGGCTCACACAAGAAAAACACAGTAAAAACACAGTAAGAGCTTGACTCAGCTGCATATGTGCCAGAACTGACCTGACAAGTAGGCGGGCTGGAGGCTCCAAGGCATGATCCAGCTCTTCTAGTGGACAATCATATACCACTCTCAAAGCCAGGCCTGTGTTGCCCAGTGGAAACCTCTTGTGTAGCTTCAGCATAGGCCGCGGCAACAACTGCAACAGTCAGAAGAGCCATGCTCATGCACATTGACAGTGCTGTGACTCACAAAGTGTGTCAGAGCGTACATATGTATGCTGTGTCTTAGAACATGGAATTGTTTTCAGCCTCGTGCATCATTTCACACAGCTATCCAATGCGTCTGAGCAGTGGGACAGAACACAGGCAAGATCATCATGCAAGAGCCTTGTCATACCTTAATGGCAAGAAAGTCCTTAATCTTCACCCGACACTGCACAAGCAGACACAAGGAAGCAGTCAGATTGCCTTAGTGCTCACCACATGCCACACCCGCATAAAAGTCATTGCAGGACTTGAGCAGCCAGAAGCAAGGAAGATCATTATATTGTCACATGCACAAGCGACAGATTGCTGGTACATACACATACACAAGAGTCATGTGAGACTGCCCTCATGTCCATGGTGCAGCGCTTGCTACTGCCCGTTGGGCATAGTTTGCTGCAGTAAAATGATGTATGCCAGTCGATTGACCGTGACCAGAAACGCGTTGTGCAATCTGAGGCCCTGCTTATGCAACTTGAGAATCACTGCACGCAGTGGGTTGACTTCACTCATGCGGGCAGCACATGCATCGCAATTGGCATGCAACTTACAATCGGCTGCATTGCTGCCCTGTCAAGCTCAAAGGAGGCCCCAATGCCAAAGTTGAACAGCGGAGCATCTCGCACAGGTCTGATTGAGGCCGACAGGCGATCGCCAACATTGTGCAAAGCAGCCTGAACATCACCTGCAGCAATGATTGTGTAGTTGACACTCTGAACGGATGCCTATCTACAGCACAACAGACAAGGCCACAGCCTGGTTGTCCTTGATAGGCTCACAACATACCTTAACGCCAGTAGTGCCTAGTTAGAAACCACTCACTTGGTGCTGACAGTGCTGCACCTCATTATCAAAGCAGAGACAGCTGACCATTGACTGAGGGTCTTTTTCCGCAACAGTTGCACGATGTACCTTGGTGTGAGCCCAACTTGACAGTGAGCATAGCGCAAACGATGGTATGCAGAGCTCACCAGCTGTCAGGGTTGCGTTGCCTTGAACCTTTTGGTCCACAACCTGATCATAGGGGGTTCCTGGCTGGCGATAACGCTTGGGCCCTCTGTTGGGTCCTCCCCATTCTACACATCTAAGAACCTTGCACCGTGCACCTGTCAAAGCACGCCTATGGTTGAGCTGCAGCAGTCGGTTGTAGTGATGATGCAAAGCATGTGCTGCAGCATCAGACAGGGATGTCGACATGTACCTGATAGGGCACTGCCAAGTACGCCTTGATTTTCTGCTGCGTAACCATCACCATACGCACCACGAGGCCTGGCATTTGATGTCATGAAGGGGTTGCGCCTGCCATAAAGCATGCAGAATTGAGCATTAGCACAGCCACACATCTGTCCAGCCTGTTGACAGCACAGCATTGGCACCCACAGACAGGCTTCCTCAAGACAGTACCTGCCCACAGTAGGTGCTGCTGGGTTAGTTGGAGCTTCTTCTCCATACGTGGTACGAAGTAGATTGTCTCCAGCATGTCCTCCCGGCAGTCTGCGTGACTTCCGCATATGAGGGTTAATGTATCGAGCCTTTCACATATGTTGTTCACGGCATGCACACTCGGCATGCCTTGCTAGCAGAGTAGTAGTTGGTGTACATCCATGCCGCGGGTTATATCAAAGCTTACGTGGGACGCCGCAAATCGATGCTCGCTATGCCTTTGGTTTTTCGCCAGGCTTCCAAGCCTATCCAGTATCCCTGCAACAGATCAGTGAGCCTTTGCTAGCTATTGGGTCTTCACGCGACAAAGGCTTGCTTTCATGCACTGACCAAAGGTGCGGTATCTTGGTTGTACTGATCTTGCGGAGGGGAGCGTCCGAAGGGCGGTGCTAAGTTTTGCTGAACGCGAGGCTCGTAGCCATGACCGGAAGGAGACTCCCTATAAGGTTCTGGATAGTGTATCGGCTCTCTGTAAGCATCTCTTGGTGCCATATTTCGTTCAGAAGGAGGTGCAGAACGGCTTGGACTCTGCCCCATGCGGGAACGCCGAGAGTCAAGCGATGATGAAGATCTTGACCGTGCTGTCTCTACATGTCCTGCCAACATTGACATGCAGCAGCTGATGTCAATGTGGCGGTCGACAAATCTGCATTTTTGCAGGTTGCCTTCCGTTCAGCCAGGCAGAGCTCATGTGCCGATCCTTCAACCATTCTGTGTCAGTCCTGACAGAAATGGTACACAGCGTACAAGCATGATACTGCTGAGCAACAAGCTTGTAACATGCTTGAGCGATGCCTCGTATGAACTGTCACAGTGTGAAACATGTAGACATCACGCAATATGGCTGCATCACTCATACAATAACACCAAGATGGTGATCACCACACAGGCAGTATAACGTCTGCTCTCAGGAGCCCATTAGAGTCTTGTTCTGTCTTCAGCAGTGTTCAGCACCTTTACAACTGTTACATCAAAACACAGGAAACTCTCTGAGACAAGGGTTCAACATGTGCTCTGCCTCAGTCAGAGATGCATGTGGCACACTTTTCTTGATATCAAGCAGGTGCACCCATGCTGTCCCCCTCACAAAACTATCTTGACCTGCTGATCATACCAAATAATTCGTGTGATAATCAAAGCCAATGCAACAAATGAGCTGTAGCACTAATGATCACAAGCACACAGGATTTGTGTCAACAAGCATGCAAATGAGTCTGTCAGATTGTCACTGTGTGCTTGACATGATTCTGTACAAATTGAAAGCTGCTTTGTGGGAGGCACACAATTTTGACATTAAGACCCGCTGAGACCTCTCTTGCATGGGATGTCCAGAGCCCACAGTCAAGGCTCGCACTGAGGAACATGTACTACATGATAGCTCGCCCGTGCGTAGCACGGGTTAACCAGCTCGTACAGAGAAAGCTGTTCCAAGCAGTTCTAAGTCAGTTACCGCTAAGCCGCACGCTATGCCGCCGGTGTAAATGCCCTCTTGTGGACTTCACTCTTCATGACTGATGACACCGAAGTGACACTCGAACGCAATCCGACGACTGACGGAGGCCGTGGCCCACGTGAGCTCCAGCTGGCAAGAAAGCCAATCGGACCAGCTAATTGATCGCTGAGACGCTTGCATTCCCTGTTGCCCCCCTGCCAGTCCCTTGGTAATCGACCTGCGGTAGCTTCGCCATTCGCGCCATCTTGCTGTTGCTGAAGTTTGCAGCGGCGAACCTCACGCATGGTAGCAAACATGGACCCTAGATCGCCAACAACGAACGGCAGTGCGAACAAACCATACAGTGACAGAGGCTACACAATGGAGGAAGCCACCATTGTAGACAAAGCCAAAAGGACGCACAAGGAAACCACTCAGTCTGCGGCGCGAGCAGCCAAGGTCAGCTACCCTCGCTTGTGGATGTCAACTTGCTACCTGACGCAAGGCATCACAAATGTTACTGACACACATCGCATGCTTTACTCACGCAGACAGCGGAGCAGACCAGAGAGATTGCTGCAAACACTCTTGATGCCCTTCACCAGCAGGGACAAAAGCTTGAGGTGGTGGAGAGAGACCTGTATGAGGTATATTCTTCTGGGTTGATATGTTGTATTTGCATGAATTACGCATATGCTAGTTTTTTGATATCACACAGGCTTTGGTGTCATTCTCATCTCTCACACATGCGACGCACTGATACAGGGTTGCACCCCCGATCATGCTGGAGAAGATATTTATACAGTCACAAACAATCACTTGCATGATAATTTCTGCAGCTCTTCTGTCGCTGCAGATTGATGCTGATGTGGTGGAGGCAAAGGGCATCTTGAAATACATGCGGCGGTGCTGCCTCTTCTTCCTGTGTTCTTGTTGTTGCGAGTGTGATCCCAACGCTCAGCGGGATGAGACTAGGAAAGCACGAGTCAAGCAGTAAGTCGGAGCATGCCTTACCTGAAAGTGCGTGTTTGTGAGTGCTCTGTACCTGATGGCACCTCAGCCTTGTGTACAACAAGCCACCTCAAAGTGCAGCCTAAGGTGTGGCATTGCATAGTGTACTACAGGACGTCGCTTGTCCATCAACTTGTGAGCACCATTGCTGCGCAGTCAAAGCTGAAGTCAAACATGCATCTCTGTAGGCGGCAGAATGCAAGGAAGGAAGAGAAAGAGATGTATGAGATGGCCAAGAAGACAAGGCAGGAAGATGCAGGCGCTGGCAGAAGCAGCAATAGAGCAGATAAGCCAGTAAGGATTTCGATGCTGTCAATGTCAAATATGGCATTCATGCTTGCTCACAGCTCACCAGGTTTTGCTTGCCGGAGAGCTGCTTGCCAAACGTGCCTACACACTCTGCTTTGACTTGTACCACTGTTGGACACGGCACTGTGCAATATGAGTGTTTTAAGCATTGTTGCATCATCAGGACGTAAAGTTGGATTCACATGTGCAGATGTCTGAGGAGCAAGCAAGGTCAGAGTTGCTTTCATCAACTCAGCGCCTACGAGCCAACATTGACCCAGAAAAGCATCACATTGGCGATCAACTGGCAGGTATGTCACTGC
>JAABUP010008765.1_pt1 | contig 12745 bp, 16 predicted proteins | sample 5559201 | NCBI WGS metagenome assembly JAABUP01 (sample SAMN10711887, study PRJNA513373) | rock metagenome | isolation source: Antarctica rocks | place: Antarctica | reverse complement strand
CTGGCAGAGCAGCCCTTTCATGTTGCAACGGTATGGACTGGGCTGGTGGGCGTTACAGCTGCCAGCCGTCAGGGCCATTGTTGGCAGCACTTTGTTCCGTGACTTTGAGCAGCAGGTGAGCATTAGCGCATGGCAGAACAGATAGACTGAAAGCATAGCTCTAGACTGTTGCTTAAAGGCTCTTTAAGATTGATAGGGTGCAACTATATTGTCTTTCAATGCTATTAAACAGACGCTGTGGAACACCATGGCATTGTTCTGGTTTCTGTGACCTGTTGCTAGGTGCCAAAGCACTCCTACTTGAGAGGCCTGTGCCGTCTCAACTGTTTGCCGTGACAGTCAAAGCAAAGCATCATGTGATGTTTCCTATTGTTGTACCTTTGTTGTACTAAGTCAAGTCTTGTTGTGTCAGGTCATCAACGCCGAGATGGAGTGCAATGCACGCCCACTCAGTCCCCAGCTGACTGAGGCGTTTGATAAAATCAGCAAGCAGGTCGTCTCCCTTAGCGAGCAGGTGGCGCACTTGCAGCTCAGTGTGAAGCAGCCATTCGACAGCCCTTTGGCTGCCCACCACATCATGCCTGCAGCCAGCAGCTCAACTATGCAAGCCCCAGCTGCTAAACGCCCACGCATTGAGCTGGCAGTGGAGGCGCAAGTCGGCTTGTCTTCAGGCCTGAATTCAGTGCAGGAAGCGGTAGATGAGTGGTTCACCGGTCTGCATGGGTTCCCAGCACCGCCCTTGCTGTGTGAACAGGCAATACAGCGTGGCCAGCGCCTTAGCAAGAAGGCAATTGACAACCTAAGCAGGCGGCGGCACCTGCCGTTGCGCATACAAGCACTTGCCACAGACCGGTGTTGGCCACTTAAGAAAGCATTGGCTGTGTTTGAGCTTGTGATGCAGCGACACCACCTATCCCTGGCTGAGATGCGAGATGCTGTCCGCCTAAGCAGCCCAGTGCGGCATCCCAATGCCAAGGGTGGCAAGCCAGCCCAATGTCAGCATGTGAATCGCTCTCCTGGTTTGCCGTCCATCAGCATCAGCCAATTCGCTGCATGGGTTCAGCAAGCAACAGACGACATTGCAGTGCTTTCTATCAAGTAGTTACTTAGATGCACTCACCAGTCTACCAACATGCTCTCTTTCAATGTGATTGACATGTTACAGTTCACAAGATCTTGACTGGACACCTGTGTAGGTCATAGGTCGAGCTGTTATACACCTTGCATAGCAATGCAACTGCAACGTGACAGCATGAGGTCAGGTAGGGCTTCTGGTTCAGCTTAAAACCTTGCGTGTCCCACTAAGCCTGAAACAGTGAGAACGGATAGGATATGATGTAGACCAATGTCTTGAAAAGGCTCTTTAGATGCTTGAGGCTGTCATTTGAGCGCGTAAAGATTGGATGGATCAATCATTGTGACAAATTCACAATGGTGGACGTCTTGAAACATTGTGTCTATGTTCTGACCTCAAGTCTCTGTTGCACGGCAAAGCACTCTTGCCCGCAATCAGAATGTCCCCACGTTTCTTTCATGGCATTGTCAAACGTCTGTGGTTGTTGTACGGATCAATACAATTCATCATGACACAATTTCACAGAATGAAGTGACTCACTCATGATTCAAAGCTGTCTGTAGACGGTGTGCCCGGGTATGTGCCAGGCTATTCTCTGACATCTTTTGAATATTCCGCTATCTGTGCCCAGATATGTGCCGGGCTATCCTCTGACAGACTTGGATATTGAAAGCTATCTGTAGACAGTGTGTTCGGGTCTGTGCCGGGCTATCCTTTGACGTGTTTTAGATATTCAGCTATCTGTGCCCGGATTTGTGCCAGGCTATCCACTGACAGGCTTGAGCAAGAAGAGCAGCCCGGACGTCTGGGCAGCAGGCACATGTCACAAGGCATAAGCGGCAAGACAACATACTGAGTGTTTGATGATTGAGAAACGATTTTGGGGTGGCTGTGCAGCAAAGGCTGTCTTCATTTTGTCTAACTTTGTCCCATTTTTGGTGGCACAAGCATCATAGAGATGCAGCTATCCATTGCAAGCCTAGTGAATCCCAGGTTGGTTACTGATCAATCAGGTTCAATGTTTATAGCACAAGGGAAGGTTTAGAGTGATTTGCATGGCAAGTGGCCAAATTCTTGCATGCGTACACTCTATTTCAATATCAGACATGTGATGACGGAAACTCCACCTTTGCACATGATTTGGCATCACAGTTATAACAGCACTGTGACAAAGCTTTGCAATCAAGCAGGCCGTCAGACGGATGCATGTGCTGATGAAGGTTTTATGAAATTGCGCATGCTTTGACAACTGTCCATTTCTTAAAATGGGGATAGCCGGTTTATGAGGTATTGCAGCAAAGTCTAGGTGTTTTTGCTAATCTAACAAGCTCACATCCACCTTGGCTTTTGTCACGAGCGTGCATTCATCACACACGAGTCCGGCCGGCTCAGGTCATCATGTTGCTTTCAAATGCAAAAGTGATACAGAGGCTCACCTGGCCAGTCCGGGACCTCTCCAGAATGTTCAGAAGCTATCCCGGAAGCAGGAAATGTTGAAAAAACTCAAGTGACAGACCTGCTGCAGAATCTTTATAGGCTAGCCCGGAAGCAGGAGATGTTGAAAGAACTCAAGAAAGACACACACCGGCGGAATCTCCACAAGCTAGCTCGGAAGCAGGACATGTTGAAAACACTTGGATGGCAGACCTGCGGAATCTTTAGAGGCTAGCCCGCAAGCAAGAAATGTTGGAAAGACTCAAGAAGACACCCCGGGGAGACCATGACAAGCTAGCCTAGCAGCAGGAAATGTTGAAGGACTCAAGAAGACAAACCTGCGGAATCTTCAGAAGCTAGCCTGCTGTGTGTGGAGACTTTGTGCATCCGGGCTAGGACTGTAAGAAAACTCAAATAGAGTTGAGCAATACTTCCACGCAGATAGAGTATGTGACAGAATACCAGAGAGCAGACAAATTGCCGGTGAGCTGCCAAGGCACACTGGGAGCTGTTGCAGCCAAAACACAGTCTGCGGTCGAGCTGAATTTCAAAAACTGTAGCTGCCCTGATGAGATGCAGCCGAGCCTAACAAGTTACATCCAGGATGACAGATTGTCACAGTTGACACTGCAGCTGGACCTGCAGATGGAAGGCACTGACTGACAGATTATAGCTAAGCTGACAAGACTGGCCCAACTACTGCTATTGTCAGCTCAGTTGTGGTAAACAGTTGGCTCAGCTGCAGAAAACGCAAGTCATCATGATAATGCAATGGTCTGGCAATAGTTGACAGCAGCGCTTTGTTGTTTCAGCAAGCATCATTGCTGACTGCCTTAGCAAGCCTTAGGCTGTTCTCCATACCTGAATGAGCTTCAACATTCACAAGCATTGCAAAGATCAACATACAAACAGTCGCTGCTGTTGCAATGCTCAGCAGCTAAAAGGAACATAGTGCTACTTAGCTTGCCAAACCCATGTTTGCATATACTTCAAGTGCTGCTGCAGGAGTACATTGGATTTCATGTCTCAAAGCTGCAAACATGCAGCTCGCAAGACCTTTGCCAGTGAAAGCAAATATCAGGCTGTGGTCACTCAGCTGTATGATAGCTGCTGTGACGGGCCTGCTACGCCATACAAACTGAGATGAAGAGACAGACGCCACTTCGTCATGCGAAACAAATAGTCTTGGTGTCAGACACACAAAAGCATGGCAGAGGTTTGCAATGTGGTTGTCTCAGTCTGACTTCTCTGCTGCAAAACAGGCTGCTCAGAACACATTGTAAATACAGCTTTACAACAGGATCAACAGAACCTGACTCAATCTCTCATGCATGGCACAGGGGCTTCCACACTGCCCACGATCAGGTGTGCTCACTACTTTTGGGCAGCTGCAGTGCTGGCAAAACATGACCTCACACAAGGTTGTTGGGCAGGGTTGGTTCACTGACCATGACACTAAGCAGCTTTGTTGATATGCCCATGGTCAAAGCACACCCGTACATATTTACACATATCATTGATGTCTGAGACTCTTGCCAGGCATCACATCATAATGTTGTTGGCTGGAATGCTACAGGTAGAGAGAAATTGTCGCAAAGCGACCCATGTCGGGGCCAAGAATGGAGCGTACATAGCTGTGAAGTTGATACATTGAAAATTCATTTCTGGTCAAGGTCAGATGTTATCACCAAGAAGTCTTTGTTCTAGATGCTGCTGATGAAAGTTGAGCGTACATCAATCATAGCAAAACCGGCTGAGTGTTGCCGCTAGCTGTCCATACTACCACAAAATCTGACTGCAACCCTTTATGGCATTGACATACCAGCCATGCCCATATTCATTGGCCCTGGGCCACTCATAGGTGCTGAGCTACTCATGCTGCTTGGGTATGCTGCTAGCTCGCCACCTGGGTTGACAAGGGTGTGCACCACAACCGTTGCAAGACCTTGACTAACATACCTGCAACAACAAGAGCCATCATAAAGGGCAAGTGCTGCCCAATGCTGACAGTAAGTAGTCTGTGAACAGGACTCAAACAGCAGTGAGCAAGTCAGCAATAGACTGTTTATGCGCACCCATCGTATACCAAGGACACCTCAAGATGTTCGCCAAGGGGCAGCAAGAACGGACCCAAAAGGTCGTAGTTAGTGAGGGTGCCTGCTGCCACAAGGCCATTGGAGACCTGGCTGACGTCTGAAAAAGGCGTCTTATAAAACACAGTGGCCACGTCTCCGTGCTCTGTCTGCTTTCCAACGTGCAGCTCGATGCTTTTGAGACCTGTCACGTTGAACAAGTGGAACTCGTAGTCTAGTTCGACACCGACATAGGTCAAAATCGCATATCCAGTCCCATTGGTGTCGACCTGCGGCTAGTGGAAGAAGGTTGTCGTCCAAGATGCCAAGTAACAGTGAGCAGCTAAGGGGAGAGCCTCTACAACTCACCGGGCCCATTATTTGCCAAGGCGAGAAGGTCAGGTTAAGTGGCATTTGCGCAGATACGCATTGCGAGAGGACTGCCACAGCACACAGCAACGGGGTGAACACCTGCATGATAACTGAACGCAGGAACGCTCTGTGTCCAGAGCAAAAGAGTCTTTTGGGGGATTTGAAGAAGAAGCTGACGAAAATCACCGTATCGGCTAATGCAGATGCCGGAAGCTGGAATTTAAACGCTAAGGTACTCAAGCCTAAAGCAGGGCTCTTGTTGCCCCGCCCGTGTCGCGCTATTGATCTTACACTGCTATGGATGGCTCAGAAGACATGCTTACAGCTCAGGAGTCCACACGACACGACGGCAGTTTACCGGGCGTGCACTTGTCGCTGCCGATCAAGCCTCAGATTTTGCGGTTACAGGTGAGGTATCTCGTGCCAAACGAGCTTCGCAAGGCTTGTGCTGATGGCTTAAGCTCCGAATGCAGACCTCTGGCACTCTGAAGAGATATGGTGTATTTGTGGGTGACAGGTGTCTGGCATGACGTGCTCAGCTTGCAGTTCCATAGTCGAAGCAGCATTGCGCACTGTACCAGGAGTAACAAATGCAGTGGTTTCTTTGCTGCAGCAAGTAGCACGTGTGGAACATGATCCTGCGGTGGCCGTAGAGGTACCTCCAACTCTAGCTCAGGAGTTCTTTTGCTTCCTTGTCGTCCTGTCTTGCTGCAGGCAACCCAACTCTGCAAAACAACATCTTAGTATTTGTTCAGTCCCAACTGCTGGAGGCCGTTGTGGAGACAGGGTACACCGCAAGCTTGCTTGGCAGGGCAGACATCAGTAGCATCACGCTGCAGGTAAGCAATAGACAAATGATCGTTGCTGTGCCTGCTTGGCACTTTCGAGGTGCAGAGGTATGCCATGATGTTGCAGGTGCATGGGGTTGTGGATGTTCAGCTTTTGCAGACCCTTCAGCATGCCCTGGAGGAGATCGTGAGTGTGGAGGGTGTAAGAGTAGATGAGGAACTTGGCAGACTGGGTGTAAGCACTGCATTGCAAATATTGACTAAAAATGGTTGGCGTTATACATTTGCTTGCAGCATTGGCACAGCATACGGCTTAATTGTGAGGCACAAACTACAGTGAGCTTTCCAACTGCAGGTTGATTACAATTCCTTTGCAGGTGGCCCTCGCGATTTCTTGCGAGCTGCACAACAGCTTGGTCATGAAGCAGAAATTTTTACTGACACACTGTCAGATGGCATGAAGGAAAGACGCAGGGAAAGCAAGTATTGGTGGCGCAAGTTCCTAATCACTCTCCCTTTCTCTGTTCCGGTGCGAATGTCTCTGATTGCTGTTTGGCAAATACATTATGTTGCCAGACAATCTTGCTGCGACTTCAGACGATCTGTGATCAGGTTTGTAATTGCAAATGTCAGGTCATTGTGCTGTAGGTATTCCTCATTGCCATGGTGTTTGAGTACATCCCAGGACCCAAGCATGGGCTGGAAGTCATGATATTGGGTGGCATTCAGATAGGAGCGCTGATCAAGTGGATACTCACAACACCTGTACAAGTAGGCTGCCTATGTCTCATTGTAGTGCTTGGCAATCTTTTTGACGTCTGCAAGGCAGCACCCCACTGTATGTTTCTTGTAGGTTTGGCTGGGCTGGAACTTCCATCGTGGCGCTTACAAAGCTCTCTGTAGGGGACGTACAAACATGGATGTCCTGGTGTCCTTGGGGACCAACACTGCCTACATTTATTCTGTGCTCAATGTGGTACTCAAATGGGTCAAGGCGTCGCAAGGCTCAGAATTTGATGGTCCTGACTACTTTGAGACATCTGCACTGTTGATATCATTCATCAGCTTGGGCAAATTTCTTGAGGTGCATGCAAAAGGCAAAACTAGCCAGGTAATCTCGGTGCAAGATGCTTCATATGCTGAATTTCGTTTCTCATCCTGTCTCCTGCAAGAAAGTCTCCAGCCCTCCTCACAGCTGCTTGCATTGGTCCACTCCAAACTGTGGGATTGAATGGCTGACATAGCTGAGTCTCAGTACACTCATGATGTGCAGGCCATTTCGTCACTTCTGAGTCTGGCCCCTGCAACGGCGCTCCTTGTAACTGTGGATGCAGACAACAACCCACTGAGCGAGGAAGTCTTGAATGCAAATCTTGTGCATAATGGGGATATCCTTAAGGTTCACTCCTTTGTTAAGCGTCATCTGTATGCACAGTCATTGTCTGCATTCATCACACCATTGAGGTCTCTGGTCTGTGGGTGGTCAGCATACCACTATTGACTGGCACAATGTACCTGCAGGTATTGCCTGGAGCAAGAGTCCCTGCTGACGGTGAAGTCATGACAGGGGATTCTTATGTTGATGAAGCACTGATCACTGGTGAGCCATTGCCAGTGGTTAAGAGGCCAGGTGATGCAGTTATTAGCGGTACAGTCAATGGTCCTGGCACTTTCAGTATGCAAGCAACTCGAGTGGGCGCAAACACCACCCTGAATCAGGTGAGGGTGTCATCTGAAGTTCCCCCTTGCACTGCGCAGCTTTTTGCAGAATATTTACTCAAGTTTTGTAAGGCACAGCAAAGCCTTGGCAGCCTCCCTGAAACTTGTTCAGGCCCTGTAGATTGTGCGGCTGGTGGAGTCAGCTCAGATGGCAAGGGCACCCATTCAAGCACTGGCAGACAAGATATCATCTTACTTTGTCCCAATTGTAATAGCATTGGCGGTTGTGTGGCAGAGCCTAACTACCAGTCTGCGTGTGCACGAGCTGTAACCTCGTTTGTGCAATACCCTTCGAGGGTCGATCAGACGATTGGCGTCACATACTTCAAACATTGCGGACGCATTATGTACAGAGTCTAGACTGTAGTCCAGACAAACCGATAAGAAGGCAGGTTGACATTGAAGTGCAGTAAACAGTTCAGTTGATGCTCAGCATGAATTTATTTGCAACTTGTCCCTACAGCATTGAGCAGTCAGGTAGAATGTAAAGTTGCCATGTGTCAGTTACATATGATGCAGCGAAGTGGTTGACCAGGTCTGATCACCTGCATCCGTCAGCGTGGCCGCAAAACGCGACCTTTACATTGCCAACATGGTATTTCTCTCTTTGCTATCGGTCATGGCCCACAGAAGCGTCAACTGCTGACTTGATAACACCGCATGCAGTCTGAGTCCGACAGCCAGGAGCAGGAGGAAATCGTTTGCAGGATTTGCCGGCTGGAGGCGGAGCCTGATAACGCCCTGTTCCACCCATGCAAATGCTCTGGAACTATCAAGTTCGTACATCAAGACTGCCTCAATCAGTGGCTCAAACACTCAGGTCATACACACTGCGAGGTGAGCACAACCTCGCAGTACCAGATAAAGGATGCGTGAGGCTCGACAAACACTCAGGTCATACACACTGTGAGGTGAGCATCTGACGTGTGTATTTTAATGCTAGGTCTGCAAACACAAGTTTTCCTTCACGCCACTATACGCACCCGATGCACCTTCTCACTTGCCTTGGCTAGAGCTGCTATGGGGCCTGGCAACCAAAGGTGCAAGAGGCGTTTGCACAGCTTCCAGGGTAGGTAGCATTGCAATTTGATGACGTGGGTTGCATGGCTGTTTACTCTTTATGTCCTTGTCCTGAATCAGTTACTGTAAGTTAGTGTGTCACAACAGCCTGCGATCATGTGCAGCTTGACACCCTATTGCAGGTGGCCCTGGTGTTGTTTGTATGGTTGTCAGTAGTACCATTGTCAACATGCTGGCTGTGGCGCCTTGGCTTCACTCGCTCACTCACTGAGGTGAGACTTGTGGCAAAGGTTCAGCCAACATTTGCTACATATTGCTACTTGCTCCTTACTTGCTCCTTACTTTGTTACTTACTACTTGTAACTTACTGCTGCAATTCATAACTGCACAGCAGCGCTTGTTTTCTCAGAACACCAAACTGTAATCCAGCACCATTGATTTTGTGCAGGCGCTTAATACCATCCAGTCTAGAGTCCATCCAGTTCTAGTGTTTGCAGACTGTGTACAGGTACTCTTTGTTGCCTGTTGCATGTACCTAGCTCATCATGAGCTGGAAAGCAAATTCATTATTATTCACATACTACTTTCATTGTGTATGATCGTATCTTTGTCAGCATTGTTGCAGTGCTGCCTCTATATGCATCACAGCTGCATTGAGAGTCAAGTGCACTCACCATGCTGACAGTAGGGCTATGCCAACACCACTCTTCCTGATCAAGCTTGCACACAGCAGATACTGTGTCAAGGCACACGCAGCACTGTGTGGCACTTCACAACATCATTTGTCATCAGTCTGCAGGAGTGAGTCTGGCATGCAGGGGTCACTCATATCTTCAATGCTCATCTTTTTGGTACTGTTTGTGGGCTATGTTTGGGAACAAGTCCGGTTGTACTGGACCACACGCCAAGTTGAACTGCGGTGGGAACAGGAGCGGCATCATCAGCCTATCCTGCCACAGGCAAGGCACCATTGGTCAGCACATTTGCGTTCAGTATGAATCTTCAGCAGTAGTGTGTGCACTGCAAGAGCAGATGTGTTGTCTGCATACAGTCTGTCCCGACAGCAATTGCCCAAGGCATGCTCATACTTTGCCAGCAATGCTGTCACTTCACTTTGGGTTATTTTGCTCTGTGCCTACTACATTGTGCGTCCACACTGAGCGCAACAGTGTTTTGATCATGATGGATTGACACTTACGCACGACTGCAGGCACCTCCACCAATGAGGCTGATAGATCGCATTCGCCGGCAGCAGCAGCAGCAACAGCAACAACAGCAGCAGCAGCAGCCCTCACAGCGTGTAGCTTTGCCATCTCTGGCTGGCACCCACTCAGCATCATCTGAAGAGAGGCTCCATAGGTCTGCTGCACCTGCTCTTGCGTCTGGGTCAGAGACAAGGAGGGATGATGACAGTGGAGTTGCTGATAGTGCACAATATAGCGAAGTGCCAAAAGACTTCAGGGAAGACCAACAAGATGAACAGTCAGTGGCGTTGCAGGAGGCTGAAGCCGCTGAACACAAGTACAGTGCAGAGTGGCAGCTGCAGCAGCAACATTTTGGTCACTCTGACGTTTCTGGTCATCAAGAAGCTGGCACAACCAGTCAAGACAACTTGCAGATGGCATGTGATCCCCAGCAGGATGGATTGCGTGGTCAAATTGTGGGCACTGAACAGCAACAGGACAGCTTGCTGCTCCAACAGGTGTATGCTGAAACCACCCAGCTGGCATCAGACCAGCCCAGACCGTTGCACCACCAGGGTTGGCATCCACAAAGGCAGCATTTGCCGCCAATGTTACTACCAAGCCTGGAAAGTACCCAGCAGCTAGCATCAGACAATGCTGCATCAGTAAGCAAATCAGGTGCTCAGCAACCTCTGTCCAGTTTATCAGCAGGTCCAACAGCTGCAGCAGGCATAGAGTCACAATCTGAGCCGAGGCTGGATCCAGGACTATCGAATACAGTTCAGCGCCAGCAAGCTGATGCTTTGCATGTGCCGCATCAGCCAGAGCCTGTAGCTGCCCCTGCTGTGGCAGAGCAACTGGCAATTGTGCCAGCACTTGCCCCAGCTGTGGCCCAGCAGCAGGCAGCCGCGCCAGCTGCTGCGCCACATGTGCCGGCAGTGGTTCGGCATGATGATGAGCCCATGGCATTTGAGGAGCTTGTGGGCTTGAGAGGGCCCATTAGACTGTTGTTTGAGAATGCTGGGACTGTCATCTTCAGCAGTGCCCTGTTCATGGCAGCGACATTGTGGGTCCCATTCACATGTGGTCGAGTCACCATCAGGGGCATTGTAATGATGCAGGCAGCTTACAGGCTGACTGTGCTCCCTACTGCTGCCATGCAGCTGCTCCTCAAGAATTATCAGGTATGCAAACAGCACTTGGAGTATTGTGACATATGCCATTTGGGTTCTGGTATTGCAAAGGCAGCGACATAGCATATGAATTAGCATCTGCCAGCATATCGTGTGATCTGTTCTTGAGCTGAGGATACCTGAGCAGCGTGACTGAACGTGTTGCTGTTGGGACATGCTCTGCCTCTGCTGTGCTCTGCCACAAGCAACACAATCAACCGCACGCAGCATAGCCCTTGAGGGAGTGCCCTGCGGTGCAGGCATGTCAGCTAGACTTACTACTTCAAGTCTGCACAGTAGCTTGCTCTACAATACAGGATCCGGGCAGGAACAAAAGCACAGCCAGAAAACCAACAGAAAAGCGAGGATTCACAAAGACATTGTGCTGCAGGGCTCTGCAAAGCTGCAGGAGCTTGTTAATTCAGGTGTAAACACAACAGCTGAGTATGCACAAAGCAACTCAACCATCCTACACGCTGTGCAGCTGAGCCTGGAGAACCCTGTAGGCGGCAATGCACTACCCCAGAAGATGACTATGGAGCGTTTGGCACAGGAGCTTGAGCTGCATCTGGCAGGTACACATGAACCACAACTACCCACTACTGTCGGGTATCTTTACACTTTTTGGCGTAGCCCATCTGCCATGCTTATGCCATATGGCATAGGGTATGGACCTCAGGGTATACATGGCTATCAGGCAGTGGATCCATGGCTCAGTCTCTCTCATCAAGCAAACCAATGTTGTTATATGCAGCATGCTGACTTGCATCTACTCAGCGCTTGTAGCATACCATGCACAGATTCACGGCTTGACCCACATGCATATTTGATGCAGGTGACATGCATACCTGACTGTTGTGTGCTGCAGCAAGTCTGCCTACATGCCGTGGCAGGTTGCCTGCACATCAAGCTTCTGCTATAGTTGGCAATGAGCAATGTAGCATTTGCACAGACAAGTGTTTGCCCACCAGCTTCTGCAACACATCTGTCCTGTAAATCTTGCGTCATTCACTTCCTTGTGCACCTGTCCAGGCCTTCTTGTGCATCCTTGACAGCACTGCTTGTTGCTGTATGGTCCAGCATTGAGCAAAGTAGATGCAACTGTTGGCTGCTGCTAAGTCTAGCAGTTTGTAAACATGTCTAGCGCCAAGCTGCAAGAGGAGCAAGGTCATTGATTCTTCCATGCCAGCATCACTGTTGCAAGTGTCAGCACCGCACTGCACTCAAGAGGCAGTTTTGTGTGGTGTCTGGCTGACTGTTTTGAGACCAGTTGAGGCTGATACATCATGCATGGAAGGTGCAGCAGGAGACCTGGCATCCTGGGTTATCGGGCTTCTGCCTGCCCAACATGGGTCATGCCCACAGTATCCTGGGCAGGTGTAAGCCCCACAACCCAGCATGTCAGGGCTTCTGCTGTGCCTTCAGGCATGCTGTACCGGCCTCAATTGGGCTCAAGTTGACAGTTGTAAGCAGAGTTGCCATGTTTGCCCCCAGGTGTCAGCCGCCCCTGTGCTGCATGTTTGGGTGTACACATTGATTGGACACTCCATGCCAGCCAGGTGTTGTATATGCAGCTGTCATTGACTAGGCTCATGTACTTAGTGTCTTGACCGTCTGTGGCTTCAAAAGCAATGCACTGAGTAAGTACCTGAACTGTGCGAGATGCAGGGCCGGACCTGTCAGATTGGCTGTGCCTGGGGGTGGGGTACATCAGCCTGGCCTGCTTGGCTTTCACTGTTGGTTGGATGGTGCTGTCCTGGAAGGTGGTGTGGCAGAGATGGCGGCCCAGGCTGTCCCCTCATACCCTCCTGCATCATCTCTGGGCCCGTCTCCTCACTTCTGCAGGTGCCATCCTCATCTGTGGCTCAACATCTCTACAAAGTTCACATAATGCATGTGCATTTGTCAA
>JAABUP010008762.1_pt1 | contig 12748 bp, 12 predicted proteins | sample 5559201 | NCBI WGS metagenome assembly JAABUP01 (sample SAMN10711887, study PRJNA513373) | rock metagenome | isolation source: Antarctica rocks | place: Antarctica | reverse complement strand
AGGTGCCCCCCCCCCCCCCCTCCCCCCATCCTAGCAGCTTCAAATTTCGCAGCACAGCAAGCTGAAAGCAGGTTTGCATCATTTGAGCCAGGCTTTTCATCCACAGCAGCTTGGCATGAAGACAAAGGCATGTCAGGAAGTGACAGGCTGCAGGCAGCACCACCAGCTGAAGCATTAGCATTGCATGCTTCATCCCATAAATAAACATTGAGTCCCTTGTCATCTGCAGTTGCCAGTAGTGACCCCCAAAGGCGAGCTGGCCCCGCCTGAGTTTGGATTCTCCACCAGCAGTGCCCCTACAGGCGGCCCCAGGGAAGCCCCCCTAACATGGGAAGCCATGCGGCAAGTCGGAGCTGGCTTCTGGCTCACTGATCATCAGGTAATTCTGACATTGCTTAAGCCTGGGTGTTACTGTGAGATTGCTCAATATATACTGAGATTCAACGCTGTTCTGAAATCCTGCAACCACAGCAGAACACAATATCACAGAAACAACAGAACAGTGACACACTCTGCACAACAGATGACTCTCTCACATAGACATGACTCATGTCCTCACTATGTTGCACTTCAACATGTGTGCTGCTTGCTGCTTGCTGATTGTAATGCCACCTATGGAGACTCTCAACCCATGACTCAAAGCTGCTTGAATGAGTACAAGGCATGGCATACAGGTTATGGACTGTTGCCTGCATTTTATTATTATGATCATCATCATTATTTCGTGTTAGTATCATCACCACTACCATTATCGTCATTATTACTATAGTCATCATCGTTACTGTTGTTGTGTATTATATTTTGCAGGTTGTGCTGGCACGAGCAGAGGCATTGGCAAAAGCACAGTTTGCCCGCAGCCGGGATGCTCACGACTGTGCCCTCATGTATGTGGCCCTGAAGAAGAAGCAGCTCCTACTGGTGCGCATGCTGCAACAGCCTTTTTGACTATCAACAGACTGTTTACGTGAAACACTCCATCGTTCTGGCTCATACTGAGCTTTGGCTCTGGACAGAGCATGCACTGTCACAGGCAGCAGTCCTCCATGCAATGGATGTCAAAGGGGTCTACAATGACTGTTTGAGCAGCAGTGGGTTGTTCTGGTCAGAGGCCAGATGCTCCTTTTCTTGAACAGTTGATCAAGACACAGTTCATTGTTTTGTGCCTACTGGCGGCTGTCAAATTGCAGATGGTGGCGACCTCAGCACTCTGCTGATGCAACACTAAGCCGCTGTGCTGCTGTTCATCATGATCCAGTCACTTGCCAAGCCTCATTGTCTATTGTCATATCTTGACATTCAGTGCTTAGTGTTTGTTGACTTTCCAGCCATAGCCTCTTGACTCCCCTGATGAGTCCAAAAGACAGCGAATGTAAATTGGTTGATTGGCTGGTTGGTGTAAGCAGCTTTTGAAGCCCACAGCTGTGACCTCCTCAAGCTGGTATCGCTTTTTAATACTTGCACTCTTATGCAAAGTCAGCTTAACATGAGCTGCCTGGCTCTTGCAGCTTTGACTGCCTCCCTTCTCACATCACAAGATAGAGCCACATCTCCTGACGTGTGCCATCATGATTGCAGAGCTTGAGTGCCTCTTATCTCACATGACAAGATAGAGCTGCATCTCCTGACTTGGCCTGTCATGTTTGCAGAGCTTGTTCAGGGGTGGCAACCACAAGAAGCTGGCAGACTTCCTGATGCGCGACTTCAGGCAAGACAAGCACAAGGACGCAGCCTGCAAGAACGCATTCACCTTACTGGGGCAGCACCGCTATGAGCTAGCAGCCGCTTTCTTTGTGCTGGGTATGCTCCAGACTGCAGGCTGTCAACACGTTTCATGTCCTTTGTGAATGCACACGTCACTCAGCATGCTGGCACATCTGCAGTTGCAACTGATTCCAGTTCTGGCATTTATGGCACAGTGACATAGAAGGTAGAAGATTAAAGAGATTCTCATGACAAGCACACAGTGATACGTTTTCATTCAGGGGGTTCATGCCCGTCTGTAGGTCAGCAAATCTATGGCTTTGTGAGGAGAGGTCAGGCACGATCATGTCAACTGAAATTGAGAGATGCCTGTTCCAACAGAGAAGCCAAAGCATACCTTTGTCCCTACCTTTTGAATGATCAGAGCTGATGGCGTTGTCCAGAATGATCACTGACCCTTGATGCATGTTTTGATGCAGGCGGGGCGCTTCAGGATGCAGTGGGGGTGTGTGCCCATGAGTTGGGGGACCCCCAGCTGGCCTTGTTTCTAGCCCGTCTATTGGAGGGGGAGCAGGGCCCCCTGCAACAAGCCCTTCTTACTAAAGAGTTGCTGCCAGGTTGTATTCTTCGACCTTTCATTTACCTGTTTAATGCAAGTCTGGCAAATAACTTCATATTGCCATTTATAACCCTATGTTTCAAGACAAAGGTGCTTGCATTTAAGGGCACTCATGGCATTATCTCTTATATTTTAGGCTGTGAGGTGATCCTCTAAAGAATCTCTGTGCCTATGATGGCATGTGTGCACTCCAGCAGTGTCTTGAGACACAATCCATTGCTGCAGTAGTCATGCAGCTCGCATCAAGGTTGTGCTGCACAGGAGTGCAAAAATTACCAAAGATGCCCTGGTCCTTCAGGAGTTTCTATGAAACTTCTGAGACAACTCAAGAAACTATGGTAATCTATACTTCTATATTGTTCTGGAAAGGGTCAGGATGATGATGCAGGGGCACAAGCACGGAAGGATACATGGGCAGAATGCTTGCTCACATGGCTGCAAGGGCAGCCTGTAGAAGCTCTGCAGGGCTTGATGGCTCCATGCGAGCCTGATCAGGCAACCACCCACAGCAGTGACAGATCCATCACACCAGGGCAGCTCAACTCCAGCCCCGCCAGTGTGTCAGGGCGAGACCAGAGGGTATCTTCCTCTTCTTCCAATCAAGCCACTCCCTCCATTACTGAAGCTAACCCACCTGGGCAGACACCGGACCGATCATCTGTCCACAGAGCCGCTCATGAGGCATCTGGGGTATCAAGTGCAAAGGACACAAGTCTTCAGGCAGGTAGACAATGGGATAAAGCGCTTGCCCTGGATTTAGTGTCCCATTGCTTGGCATCTGGAGTTGCCACCTGGCCTGGGCCGCTTCCCTCGCTGGGGCAGCTGTGCCAGCTGGCAGTAGAAGCGTCACATGCGCTTGAGGTGACTGGACATCCTGTCATGGCTCTTGAGGCTGTACAGATTGCACAGATGTGCTGCAAGCGCCTCGTGAGTCATGAGTCCAACCCAGGGTCTCACCGCAGCACACAGAGCAGCTCTCAGAGCTCCACCCCAACTTCTGCACATGACTCACAGCATCAGCAGCACATACTATCTTCATGGCAAGAGAGATTAGTCACAGCATGCTTGGTGAGATGCTTGGTCGACGCCACTGCACCTGTTCCCCCGTTGGACCCCCTCCTACCCCCAGGTGCACCCCTCAACCCCCAAGACGCCCAGCACTTCATTTCGCAGCGTTGGACTCTCCACTGCAACCGAGCCCTGCCCACCGCCACATTACCTGATGCCGGTCAATGGAAGAAGCTGGCACAGCAGCAGCTGAGGGTCATATCAGATGCTGGCATACAAGTCAACACCGACCAGACAATGGCCAGGCTTCAGATTGTTCATGACAGCCTCTTGGCACTCACCTCTGTGGGGGGTGAGGAGGCAGTGGGGGTTGAAGTTGGGGGTACCGGCCTCTTCAGGTCTATATCTGGCATGAGTGCTATGTCCACTCCACGCCGTGACAGTACACTCAGCAGGTTGGTCCTTCACAGATCTCTGACATTCAGACCTGCCTGGATCCATCAGAACAAATTGCAACCTGCTCACAATCTGCAACCAACTTGGGGTGAGACCACAAGTGCATGTCATGTTTCGTTGTTTGCCGAATATCCTAGTTAGGCGCAGCATGAGCCTATGCTGGGCATGCTTTGTCCTGTCTGATGGGTGGAGTCCGTCCTGGGCCAGCTACCTGAGGTTTTCATTAACGCTTCAGGCTGAATACTGTTTCAACACTTCAGGCTGCTGCAGAAGCCGTTAGTTTGCTTGAGACAGTTCCCTTCCAGATGTTTCTCTGATACTTTTGTCTCCGTTTGAGTTGTCATGTCTCAGATAACAAATTGTGTTGTTAGTTTGAGAGGAGATGCATTGCAAAAAATAGAATTTCTGACTCATCACGTGACTGCAGTGGGGCGTACAGCTCAGCTTCCGGCGCTGTGTTTGATGAGTCACACCGCCTGCTGTATGTGGACAGCGACCGCTTGCATGCAGTCTGCGCCTCCAACGCAGGTGCGCTTCCTGTGCTCAGTATGTACCACAGTTTCATGTCACTGCCTGGTAATAGTGTCTAGAACAGTCTTGCTTGAGCTGATGCCTGGTTGACTTTTGCTGAATTGCATTGCCTGTCACTGCATGCTGTCTCATATGTGCATCTGCAAAATGAGCATTTGTATAGACAGGAGTATGTGATGTCTTCACATTGTCACTACATGGGTCAACCGGGACCAAGTCTACATGTTTCAGTGAGCTTCACTGCCTTCTGTTAAGTTTTTTTTTTTTTTGTGCTTTGCTTGCTGATCCTTACTTCTGTTTCTCTTGCCTATCCCTTTCCTCTGCATCATCTTTTCCTCCTCATGCTGTCATTGGGCTGCTGGTCCATACTCAACACGCCTGTGGTGTAGAGGTGTTGTCGCAAAACACCCACTCACCTGTTTGGCATTTTCTTCTCGTTACGCAGTATTACGTGGCCTACAGGGGTGTATGGGTATGCTGGTGCTGATGGCCGGCCCTTTGCTGCTGCCAGTGTGAAGCATGGCATTGTGGTGGGCGAGGTGTCGCTGCTCACCTTGCCAAGCCATAGGCACTCTGAGGATGGGCGACCACACCCTGCTTCTGCTTCAGATGCAAGCAACAAGGTCCGTACAAAGCTCACATACCTGTTTGGGTTGGTGGTGATAGCTACCTCACAGGGTCATTTCCTCATTGCCAGCAGTATGTTACGTCATGTATAAATTCATACCACACATATCACGTTGAGTTCTTTATATTCTGTTATACTCCATTATGCGATACTGCTGTATGTTTTGCTATATTATATACACATATATCATGTCATATTATGTTATATTGTATAATTTTACAAGCTGTTGTTGCATGACAAGCTGCTGAGGCCAAAGCCCTAACCCCTTTAGGGACATCAACTCTTGGGACATATCAATTTCCCGGTTTGCAGCACATCAACAGTCTGGGTCAGGGATGTCTTGCTTGCTGGAATACCTTGACTTGCATCTTGCAGTGCACAGGATGATATGCTCATTAGGGTGCCTAGCTTGGGATTGACACAATCACTAGTTCTAGCTTGAACTGGAGGCCACCTTACAGTTCGACTTCACATTAGTTACCGTCTTCATGTTTTGTGTACTCTAAGACCTGTTGATGTAGCGCAGGGCACAACTTTCTCAGCTATGCTGGGAGACATGTTAGAAGCAGTGAGGTGGCCCCAGGACCCCACCCCAGCCCCCGGCAGCCCCTTCAGCAGGGCAGGCTCCAAGGGGGGCAAGCCTGAGTCCCCCACTGCCACCAGGGTGAGGGTGCCTGTGGGCCAGATTGGCACCTCCACTCTGGCTGCCCACCCCACCCGCCAGCTCTTCCTCACAGGTCACTCTTCTGCTTCTCACACCTCAACAAGCTACACTGCCCTTGAAGCGTGATGATCTCTCTGCCCTTTATTTTGATTTTGTTTGCTTAAAGCGCTAGCTGTGAACACTATAGAGCCTTCCTACATGACTTTGTTTGCCGTTCCAGTCTACTGGTCAATTGTTCATAGTAGGCCCCAGCGACGTGTGAAATGTAGTGAAATGAATGAACGAACTGCATTGTACAGGATGTGCTGCAGCCCATGAGCCAAGCATGGCACCTGTCAGATGATTCTATGGTATCCTTCTAGAGTTGCATGCACTGTCTGCAACTTCAGTTGCTTGGGCGTGTCACCTTGACATGCGTGTCGGTTACATGGGCTCCACTGTGTCACGTTACAGAAGTCTGTTCTACCCATGCAGTTCAAGTACTGCTGTTGACCATATTGTCCCCAAAGCTGTCTGGGCTGCGCATGGAGGGCAAATGTAGGGACCAAATTGGCCCCCTTAGCTGTGCCTTTCCCCCATCCCCCACTGGGGGAGGCCCATGCTTACGTCGAGCAGATTGTATATGGTCTGGTCATATCGCTACTTGGCTCACAGGTTGTGCAACAGGGGAGATCTACCTTTGCCAGTTTGGGGAGACTAAAGCAAAGGCAGGGTACACCCCCATGCCAGGTCACCTGGAAGCCCCGGCCCCCTCACCCCAGTCCCTGTTCACCACCCCTCCCAAGTCCTGGAACCCCTCCCCTGGGGTGAACTTCACCCACTGGGGTCAACCCCAAGCGGTAAATTAAGACGTCTTTGTTGCATTCAGGCTGCACTGCACCTCACAGCTGGTCCAGTCTGACAGCATCACCAAACCATGTGCAAAAGCACAAACAAATGCACAATGTCTGTCCAGTGAGCTTATCCCTGATGTGTTGATCTGAATCACCTCACTTCCTGATGTAAAGTGGCTTTTGGACCTGTATCCATTTGCGTATGGCAGCCTATGCAACATGGCTCATGTGCAGCATTGCTTGGACGTTGTTGTTGGGCTCATGCGCTGTGATCAGCAGAAACCTTCACTTACATTGGCCTGTGGCATGGCTAGGTGTGTTGGAGTGATGATGGGGAGAGGTTTGCAGGGCTGGGGGATGGGGGGGTGGTGGCCACCTGGCGCCTGGACGCCCCCCGCATGCAGGCTTCAGATACCGGCTACCTTGGCAGGTCTGACTGGTGCCACCAGGTCAGTCCACATTCAAACAGGCTGCTGTGCTGTGCTGTGCTGTGCTGTGCTGTGCTGTGCTGTGCTGTGCTGTGCTGTGCTGTGCTATCTTTCCATGCCCATGGTCTCTTCTGACCATTGCAGCCTTGACTCCTGTCAAAAGGCATTTGTGGCATCAAAGCGCAGCAGGGCGCAGCACCAAAGGATGTTGCAAGTGTCCATATAACAGGGCTCAAGGCTAAAATGGTCAGAAGAGACTGTGGCCCAGGAAATTGCTGCATGTTGTTACATGTGTGCTATCGATGCAAACACATGTGTGCTGTGCAGGGCCTATCAAAGCGGGGCATGGACTTGACCTATTTAGGCAACGGCAGCAGTGTGCTAGCAGTGGCAGGGCAGTGCAGCCAGGGGGGCAACATAGTCATCTGGGATTCGCACCGGCCCCTCACCTCCGGCCCTGTTGCCAGGCTCAGCTACCACATGGCCGCTGTCACTGCCTTGAAGGTGTCAACTCATTCTGGACTTTGTCCATCTGGTGTGTGGACAAGGCGGCTCATCTGTCAGACCTGTGCAAATTGGTTTGCATAGACCAGACTTGACGCAATTTGCCTTTTTCTGCTGTGTTGCAACAAATTCACTTCTGATTTCAGTAGGTATGTTGGAAGAGTAGACAATTGTCTACTGCTTCACTGATGTTGAGGTGCAAAAGCACAGAATGTAGACCCTCTGTAGTGCACGCTTTCAACTGCATCATCATCATCATCATGCCAAATCAACCTTTTGATTGCAGCCATGTCAGACATGGAGCGGTGTGCATGTGACAGGTTTTGCCAGGCAGCCAATTGCTGGCCAGCGCAGACGAGCAAGGCAATATTGCTGTCAAGGACTTGCGCATGCTAGGTGGCTCAACCCAACAGCCCCCCAGGGGCAGTGCTAGCAGGGGGCTCCCACCCCCCACGAGCACCCTTAGCACAGGGCAGGTTTCAGGCAGCAGCTGGGGAGCCTATTCAGGCAATGCTGCTGCCAGGGGCCTGGTATGGGAGGTGAGGGGGGCTCATCAGGGCCAGGGTGTGGTGCGCATGGTTGCTGGGCTGAGACCCTTGGCTGATGGCACTACAGGTTGGTACTTTACACATCTCCCTACATGAGAAACGTCTGAAATTACACCCCAGGCATTTCTGAGTCAACAGCCTTCCACCAAGAAGACATGAAAGTTAGTGATGTCTACATGAATCCAAGCGCTTACAAGACCTTTACCTCAGAGAGTAATCGGATGATGCAGCATGCTATGAGAGCTTGACTTTCAAGCTGAGAGGATAAGTCAACTGTTTGTTTCCCTGGCTGTACACAACTGTCTATCACAGCTTATGTGTCATCCTGAGCCTGTCTAGTGACACATGCTGTTGTATGTGCCAGCAATATTTGATGCTGTGTCAAGGGTCTGTTGTGTCCATGTCACACAATATGTCTCAGATCTGCCAACCATGACTGGCTTGTATGTGACGTGATGTCATGTGATGTAATGACATGACATGCCATACCATGTGTTGTGATTCGATGTGATGCAATGCAGTGCAGTGGGTGCAATGCGATATGCTGTGATGTGATGTCACAATTCTGGGTTCAGGATTCAGGGTTCACAGCCACGTGATGTGCAGGCGGGTCTATGTTGGTGACTGGGGGGAGGGACGGCAGCATCAACGTGTGGTCCTGTCACAGAGGCCGCCACCTCCAGACCATCGACAAAGCACACCTCACCAATGCTCACTCCTCCAAAGGTAGGCCAGTTTTGCTCTTTTACTCACAAGTTTCTGCTGACCTGGGTTGAATATGTCTGGTGTGGTTCTATTGCTTCAAGACCAGTTGGCCGCATCTAGCATCATGCCTCTACTTGGTCACTAGTAAGCTAAAACATTTCGGTGCCCCTCTGATGATGTAGTTTTCTCACATCTGTACCTTTCCATGCCATTTGGTGAACAGATATGCCTCAAACAGAAGAACATCCTCAACGCATGCATTATGAAATCACATGCTGCATAGCCCACATCTCCTGCTCATGACAGTGTTGCACACATGGTCCAACACGATACGAAAAACCGTACGGGGATGAGGCAAATGTGCACGTGGTGGATGGCAAGGTCTGATATGAGGTCAATCAGCATGCCAGTGAATGATGTGCTCACGTGTGCAATGTGGTTGTGCCAGGTCGCAACTTCTTTACAGATGCCTTCAGATCCAAGTCATCCAGTGGGCCCCCTGCAATTGTCACTGGGCTGTCACTAACAGCAGATGGATTGCTGTCATGTGGGCTTGATGGCTATGTCAAGCTGCATCCATTTCTGTAACTGCAACTGTGATATATAAAGATATATAAAGACTCTCCAAATGTCATCATCTTGATCTGCCAGCAGCTGCATTGTACGATTTCGAAATGTATCGGTCTGTCCTTGCAAAGACTTCCTGTCGTGGCCTTTTGAACAGGCACGCACTCTGTATACTCCACCAGTAATCTGAGATACATTCATAAATCATCGACTTACCATCACAGACTTGCGATTGCTTGCTGCACAATGCCACACATGCTGTATGGCACAATGTGATGTTTTATTACAGCCCTTGTCAGCCACATCAACAGCGGCAATGACAGCGACAGCAACCTCAGCAGCAGTGGCAACAGCAGTAGTGACACAAGCAACAGTGACGAAAACAGCAATAGGCAACAGCGCATGTTAGCATCACAATGCAATGATGGGGAAGGTCTGGAGCCCTGTTTGGGCCTGAGGTGAGGGCATTATCAACCAGTAACTAGCTGGTGGTGTATGCCTATTCACATCTCTGCTTGCTTTGTTTCGTTTGCATATTTCTGTATGTTGTGTGCTGATATGCACAATTTGCACTGCATATGCAGCCTATGCATTCCTGTGTGATGTCAGTCATGCTATCTCGCTCCTCTTTGATTTGATAGCTGAGCAAGATACAAATGACATGGATGTGGTATGCAGGCTGTATTTTGCAATGCATTTACGTGCACAAGTAACTACTTGTCCCTATTGCCCTGGGCGTTTAGGGATTCGCCCTGTTGCAATGCGACCTTTCTGTGCTAGTCAAGTTACAGGTGGCTTCACTTTTCACACACAGACTGAGAACTCAAGCACATACAGACAGCCAGCAGGAGCATTTTCAGCGTGCCGGTCATGAGCCTGTCTGCCTTGTGCCTAGTTCTGTGGACCAGAACCTGCCTGTGCCTGAGTGCAGTCTTCAAAAGAGCCTCAAGACACATTCTGAGGGCTTTTCACTCTGCTGATATAGGTATAAACATTGCTTCATCCTGAAAAGGACCTACATGCATTGTGCCTGAGCTCGTGGCCGGCAACGCTTCAGTTTGACCTAGGCTCAGCCTCAGATTTCTTTACAGCTGACAGCTTGCAGTATGTCAGCACTCAGCCAGCTTCTGTTGTCATACAATGCTTCCAACATGCACATGAAACCCCTACCTGCCTGCCAACATATTCTGCAGTGACACTTTCATATTTACACACTGGTCGCGACAGTTTACCGAGCTTTGCTGAAGAGTGCAGTTTCGGGAATTGGTCATTGGATTCACACCACTAAGAAAAGGACTTCCTGGCCAGACTGGATCCATGGACGGACTGGATCTCAGATGCTGAATCAACTCTCGAGACAGATGTGCAGTCATGCATGCTAGTGATCAGCTGCGCAGTGAATTTGGGAAGGCACATAGTTCGAGCCAACAATTTGGCAGTTTCGGTACTCTTTACATGTACCAACAAGTAGTATCATCATCAAGTATCAACACATTGATATCAACAAAACCTTCCAGCTGTCGGTGCAACCTGCATGACTCAGGCACGCTGCTGCACTGGACCTATCAAGTGGTCCCCCTTTTGTATTCATTCATCACTCAGCTGCACCACAATTTCAGACATACGGTCAGTCCTCATCGTCACTTTGCCTGAGCCTTTTGGCACCTCGGTTGGTGGATGCACCGGCCTGGCTTATCAACATGTTTATGGCTTTACTCGCAGTCTCAAGGTAGTCTGCATTCCTCTTATCGTCAGCATCCAATGCGTGCGTTGCCTGCTGGACACCTAGTCCGCCATTCATCTGAGCCAGAACATCATCCATGTTGGCAGGCAGCTTTGCTTCTGCCTTCTGGACTCTATCCTCACGGCGCATTATGTCTGTCTTAGCTGCATGTGGCGTTTGTTTGCTCAGTTGAGTAATGCCAAGTCAGGCTTTCATTTGCAACCAGACCCTTTTTCTCTGCACTAGGCCAGATGCAGCATGCAGTGTTGATACTTAGTAGCACAGGTCTTGCAAGACTGTTCCAGCAAGTTGCTGCATGCAATGTTCATGCTTTGCATGAGGCTAGAATGTACAGGGTAGAAAATAAGTAAGCATATCTTCTCACAGCCCAAATCATTGTATGTTATTTGAAGCAGTCCCCATCAATGCAAGCCAATGCATAGGCTCAGATGAGCTCGCACCTGCAGCCAGAAGGTCCCTCTTCACATTGAGCTCTTTCTGCTGCTTCCTCAGGTCTGCAAGCCACGCCTTTGCTGATGCCAGCTTGTCTGCCACCGCCTCTCTGTCCTCTGCATCCTCCTGCAACATCAAACAGTGGTATGTGACATGGCACAAATCTGCATGCTTACCAGCACATGCTTCAGCTGATGTGTGCAACTGAGCCCTTTAGTATACAACTGGCAGTTGTCTAGCAGTGTGACGAATTTGTAAGCACAAGCAAATGGCAAAATTTATCGACAAGCCTATAGCTGTTTGCAAAGTGCTCATAAAGCTGTAAGAAATCAAAGCCATACATGTCAAGGTCTTACCTGTGCAGCCTGAAATCTTTGCTGCAGGTCAGCCAACTCAGCCGCATGTGTCTGCACCAGCTCATGCCTCTTCTTCACCTCCTCAGCAGCACATGCACCTGCTGCCTCTGCTCGCGCCTCTGCAGCTGCCACCTTGCTGGAAACTGCTTGCAGGGCCTCCACTTGGGCTTGCAACTGCAGGCAGCTGTTCATCTGCTTGTGACTTCCTCCAATGCAGGGGGTCAACATTTGCAAGAGCAGGTCTGTTGTCAGTGCTGGAAGAATGCAATCGCCAATGTTGCCATGAATGCATGCAATATATGTCATGTACCCTCTCAGTACAGAGACATTCCAACCTGATTCAGACCGATTTCACTTTGACACCAAAGCTTCACTAAACAGACACCTGACTTGCAGGAGCTTGGACCTCTCATCAAAGCCTTAAGGGCATGCACATGCAGAAGCATATGTGAATTATCGGATCGCTGCTGGTTAAAATTCTGGTTACTGGGATGTGGGATCTCTGGCAGGCAGCTTCATACAGCTTCCGAGCGCATCGCTGAATGGCTTCGGCATGTCACTCAGCTGTTCACAGCTACCTCACCCATGCTCCTGAGGTGCTAGCGCTACTACCCCTCCCACTCCCCCATCTCCCATCAGACCCCCCCTACCCAGAAGTCACGCTGGATGAGGTTGTCACAGCCATCAAACGCCTCAAGAACAACAAATCCCCGGGGGTCTTCAACATCTTGCCAGAGATGCTGAAGTATGGGGGTGACTCTGTGCATTCTGCGCTGTACAGAGTTATCCTTGGCATTTGGCGCACAGAGCAAGCTCCCCAGGACTTCAAGCAGGACATTCTGCTACCCTTCCTAAGAAGGGCGATGCTTCTCTGTGCAGCAACTATCGCACCATTGCCCTGCAGAGCATAGCTGGGAAAGCCTATGCCAACGTGCTGAGTGCACGCCTTTCACATTGGCTGGCAGACAACCTTCTTGACGAGCAATGTGGCTTCAGACCAAGCAGGAGCACTGTTGACGCCCTG
>JAABUP010008760.1_pt1 | contig 12752 bp, 1 predicted proteins | sample 5559201 | NCBI WGS metagenome assembly JAABUP01 (sample SAMN10711887, study PRJNA513373) | rock metagenome | isolation source: Antarctica rocks | place: Antarctica | reverse complement strand
AAGACGTAATATTACTACGTTAGCGTTAAGTAGGCGTAATAAAGATATCTCTATTACTAGATAAACTAATCTCTAAGGAACTTTAGAAACTAAGGGGAGAGGCTAGTAGATATACGGGCGCTAAGGCTCTAGGCCCCTATATTACGTTATAGACGCTAGCCCCTATAAGAAAGGTCTTACGCTAGCGCTCTAATAGCGTATACGTATAATATAGCTTATAATAATAGCGAGAGTTAGCGGAGTTAATAACCCGTAATAAAATACTTTATAACCTTAGAGCGCTAGCTATTACTCTCGTAACCGCTATTATACCGGCGGAGTAAAGACTCTTAAAGTATATATTACGACTTAAAAGGATAAAGCCGTATAAGAGGTAAAGTAAGGGGGAGTATATACGCTAATTTCGCGACGTCGAAATTAAGTTTCTTATAAGCGCCGAGTATTTTATTACTAATAGGGCTCGAATCGCTTATTATATAAACTTTCTAGAGGGATACTCTAACTCTTAATAGTACTTTAGGTATACTAATTTTAGCTTAAAAGGAGTTATATCTAAATTCTTTAAGAAGTTTTTACTAAACTTAGTTATTAATTTAGTAAGCCGCCGGCTCCTCGCTTATAAAAGATAAAAGAAATTAAAGTAACGTTATAATTAGAAAGTCTCGGCCTTTAAGGCCTATTTAGAAGAATTAGAGTCCTAGCTTTATCTATTTATTAAGGAGTATAAGGCTAATATTTTCTTAATAAAACTTCGACTAAAGCTTAAGAATATAATTCTAAATATCGGTAAGGTAGCGACGGACTATAAAGATATCTTTACCTAGGCTATCTTATTAGAGAAAATTTAAAACGCGAGCGCTAAAGTAGCGGCTACGCTCCTAGGAATTCTAAAGGGAAAGGTTTCTAGAATAAATCTTAAAACGAGAACTAGTCTTTAAAAAATCAGATTTCGAAGCCTAAGGGTTCGAAAGGCGATAGCGCTTAAATAGCGTATTTTAAAAGAAAGGACTATAATTATAATTCTAATATCGGTTACTTCTATTATAGAAAGCTAGAGTATATTAAACTAAATTACCTTAATAGTAATAAACCGTAAATATATAATAGCGTCGGTATAATATTAATAAAAAATAACTCGCCCCCGCGTCCGCCTTAGAAGCGGGGGAAGAAAGGCGATTAGTAGAGGTATACCTATTAATTCTCTTAAAGGGATAGGCTTTTCTTTAAAGTAACTAGCGGTATATAGTAGTACTACTTAACTCGGGGTCTTACCTAAATTTAATCTTATAGAAGTTCGCGGTCTAATAGGACTTAGAACCCTATAGCGCCGCCTTACTATAGTCGTAAGCGCTAAGCGGAAAAGATATATAACTATATAGTACTTACTAACTCGTTTATTAATTAGTTAATAGCTAGGGCTACGGTAGAGAGTATAGTACTCTCTTCTATATAATAGACTAAAAGGGGCCTAACGTAGTTTTAAGTATACTAGAATTACGGTAATAAGGTATTTTATTAAATCCGTAAGCGGGATAATAGTAGTTTAAAGTTTAATTAATTATTTATACGCCTACTCTAGTAAAACTATATTACTAATAAGGGTATTCCTTATATCTTCTACCCCCGAGTATTAAATCTACTCGTTAGCCGCTAGAGAAACCGTTAAGGCCTACTATATAGTTAAAAACTCCCTCTTATCTAAACTATTTACTAATTATTAACCCTACGGCGGTACCGCCGAGTCCCTTATACTACGGTAGGAACTTACGGTAGTTCCTATTCTTACGTATCTATACGTAATTATCTAAACTACCGCTATTACGGCCGGTAGAAGTAAGTAAGGTAGTTAAATAGGTTTACCCGATTAGTCTCGGGGCGGCTATTCCCCTTTACCTCCCGCGTTTTCCTTCTTCTTCTTCCTCCTTTTCCTAACTAGGCTCTTCTTCTCGGCGCCCCGTAGGAGCCTCGACTTTACTAGTTACTCCCCGGCGAGCGAGAAGGATATAATTACCCTAGTTTCTACTATCTATTATACCGCTACCTTAATACCCTTTACTTTAGTTAGTATTCTCTAGGCGTTAATTATACCGGCCTCGGCGAGGAGCCGCTATTAAGCCTCTCTAAAATCGGGGTAGAATAAGAGGATATACTTTATATTTTACTTCCTCTACCTATATTAGTATTTACTACTATCTACTATTAGGGCGTATATACGGTAGAGGAAGTAGTTTAGGCTAATTTTCCCGCTTTAAAGCTAGGTCGCTATTAAGCTTTCTACTTTATATAGTATATAGTAGTAGTCGAGGTAATTATTAAATAGACCGCCTTATTAAGCGGGGGATATTTACTAGCCTTAAAGGCTTATTTTATACTTCTCCTATCTATCGACCTAACGTTACCGTACCTAATATTTTACGTTCTCGTCGATTACCTTAATACTCTAGTATTCCTCGATTTCGGTATTAGAGATCTAGCCTTACGTCTTCTTAATAGCGATAGCCGCCTTATTCTAATAGTCGTAGCCTAGGAAGTTAAGGGCCTACTTCTCCTTCTCCTAGGTCGGGGTAGGTAGTAGGCCGCGTCTCCTCTATTAGTAGAGCCTATTCTAAATCGTCTTATTCCTATTTATCGTTACGGTATAGGCCCCTCTCGATATTTAATATTATATAACTAGCCTATCGAGCTACTAGTCTATCGGCGCGATTACTACTTCCGCCTTAAGAACCTAGACTAGGGTAGCCTTATATACCCCTAGTACCGTTCTAAGATATTAATTTTAAATTACCGCTAGTATTCTCGCGGGCGTCTTCGATACTTTACTTATACCTTTAGGTTAATACTAAATTAGGGCGGTAAACGTTAATATCGGTCTTACTACTATATTATATACTAGTCTATATTTCTCGAGGGTCGCTCCCTAAATCGACCCCGCTATATAGTTAATAGCTCTAGATTAGGTAGCCGCCCTCGCCTTTAGCTAGGCGATATAGGGGCCCTAGCGGAGTTTAGAATCGATATAGAGACCTAGGACCTATAAGCTCGACCCCGGCTCGATTACTACGTTATTAAAGTTAATTACTATCTTTATATTAAATTTCTTCGGGGTCCGAGATAGGTATATTAGCTTATACTTTTAGGGGGCGAACGCCGCCCCGTAGGTCCGTACCTAGCGTAAGTAGATTTCGTATACTCCCTTAAGGTACTTATAGTTAGCCTTAGTAGACTCGCTATACGCTAGTAAATAGATATCGTCGATAAAGCCTCCTACCTATATCGGGAGCCTAGCTTTAGTATATTCCTTAAGGAGCGAAGCGTTAAAGAATAGGAATAGTACCGGTAAAATCGGTAAGCCTTAAGGGATCTCTATTTCGACGTCTTCTAGCTCGCTAGTTTTTCCTTTAAGGGTAATTAATATCTTCCTATTTAATAGGAAGCTTACGACCTATTTAATAATAAAGGTTAGCGTCCTTCTTATTCGTAGGTTATAGAGGAGCCTCTTATAGGAAATATTATCGAAGGCGCCTACTACGTCGAAAGATAGTAGACTAGCTACCTTCCCCTTATTTCCGCCCTTACTATAGTTCTATATTATATAGACTATATTCGTTAGGGCCTTAAGGGCTATCTTAATTAAATATTTCCTTCGCGCTTCTATCTATTATAGTAGGAGTAGGTAATATTCCTCTATAAGGTCGCTAAGCTTCCTTAAGACTACCGTCTCTAACGCCTTTCCTAATATATCGAGGAGCGCGATCGGTCTATACGATTTTAGCTCTAAATAGTCCTTCTTTACTAGTTTCTTAAGAATTATTATATTCGCCTCCTTTAACTAGGGGGGATAGTATCCTACCTCTATATATACCTAAAATAGGTATACGATAGCGCCTATAATAGGCCTTCCTATAAGTAATCTTAAGAATCTATTCGGGATTCCTATTTAGTCTAGAGCTTTATCCGCCGCTAGGTTCTAGATCGCCTTCTTTACCTTATCCCGGGTTACTACCTATAGGAGCTCTAGCGGTATTAGGTACCGCGCCGTCGCGATATCTTCTAAATCGGCCCGGAGGGATAGAGGGAAAAGGGTTCTCCTTAGCGCCCTAACCTTACTATTAAAGTCTATAGCTTTTCCCCTAGTCCTATCTTTTATCGCCGGGAACTATAGGAGCTCTTTAGACTTTCCGCTCCTCTCTCTACCCTATCTAGCTAGTCTCTATACCCCCGTAGGCTTTAATAACGCTTTATAAACGCCTTCTCGGAACGTAAGTACCTTAGCTTTATTTATTACCTATACCTTTATATATTTAGCCTCCTTTAGTACTTCCTCGGTATATTAGCTTCTCTTATAATAGTATTCTTTAAGGCGAGCTTTTACCTCTTTTATAGTCTTAGTATAGTTATAGTTTTAGTATAATATAGCCTCTTAGCTCGGTTAGGCTATTAGGATAGTAATCTTAATAATCTCTAATAGCCCTACTATTAGCTTCCCTATATACCGGTCGATATTATTATATACTATTAGTATTAGCCTTCCGATTACTCTATCTAGTACGTTAAGGCCTTTATTAATATCCTCGCTAATTATTTTATCTTCGGTCCTCTTCTACGCTCTTCTCGTATAAGTAGGCGTCTCTTCTCGGGCCTACTCTACCTCCGTCGCTACCGGCTAGTAATCCGAGCCGTAGTAGAGGTCTTCCCTTACTATATTAGAACTTATCGCGCGATAGGCCCCTTCCGTAAAGAACATCGGCAAATCTCAAAAGTTTATATTAAATCCGGATTTGCTAACTCCGGAAATACGGGTAAAATCGTGATTTTATCGTAATTAGCAAATGCGCGTACTAATATTACGATTTTAGTAGGTTTCGCAGGTTTAGTAGGTTTAGCAAAATTACGATTTTTTAGTAAATCACGTGATTTTAAAAAGTTCAATTTTTTCAATTTTTTCGATATTCATGATCGACCAAAACACTCGGGAAGGCTATAGGGGATGAACCACCAACACCACCTAAAATCAAACCCCAAATTCGGTCGATTCGGCCGATTTTCTCGCGGGGGTGGTGCCCGGGGTGGTGCTCGGGGTACCGCGTAGGGTCATGCGCACAGCGATAATAGTGGTGCGCTAGGCCAACGCTGGGCCAGCGCTGGGCTACGGTGGCAAGGCCTTCGGGCCATGGTCGTAAGGCCTTCGGGGCTACGGTCGCAAGGCCTTCGGGGGCCTTCGGGGGTTCGTGCGGCCAAATTTTAGGGTTGCTATTTCGGGTGTTAGCAACCTAGGTTGCTAATATGGAAAAAAGCGTTGGATATAGGCGGAACGTGCGAAACGTGCTAAATCGTGCTAAACCCTAATTTTTCCGATAATATCCAAAAAAGCGTGCTAAAATAAACTTTTGAGATTTACCGATGTAGTCGACCGGTCCTTAAGTCTATAAGTTAAACTAATATTATATAAGATCGAAAGTGCGTTAGAAACCTATAACCCTCCGGACTATACAATTAGAGGTACTAGTTAACGAAGGTAAAAAAAGAGCGATATATCGGCAAATCTCAAAAGTTTATATTAAATCCGGATTTACTAACTCCGGAAATATAGGTAAAATCGTGATTTTATCGCAATTAGCAAATGCGCGTGCTAATATCACGATTTTAGCAGGTTTCGCAGGTTTAGCAGTTTTAGCAAAATCACGATTTTTTAGCAAATCACGTGATTTTAAAAAGTTCAATTTTTTCAATTTTTTCGATATTCATGATCGACCAAAACACTCGGGAAGGCTATAGGGGATGAACCACCAACACCACCTAAAATCAAACCCCAAATTCGGTCGATTCGGCCGATTTTCTCGCGGGGGTGGTGCCCGGGGTGGTGCTCGGGGTACCGCGTAGGGTCATGCGCACAGCGATAATAGTGGTGCGCTAGGCCAACGCTGGGCCAGCGCTGGGCTACGGTGGCAAGGCCTTCGGGCCATGGTCGTAAGGCCTTCGGGGCTACGGTCGCAAGGCCTTCGGGGGCCTTCGGGGGTTCGTGCGGCCAAATTTTAGGGTTGCTATTTCGGGTGTTAGCAACCTAGGTTGCTAATATGGAAAAAAGCGTTGGATATAGGCGGAACGTGCGAAACGTGCTAAATCGTGCTAAACCCTAATTTTTCCGATAATATCCAAAAAAGCGTGCTAAAATAAACTTTTGAGATTTACCGATGTAGTCGACCGGTCCTTAAGTCTATAAGTTAAACTAATATTATATAAGATCGAAAGTGCGTTAGAAACCTATAACCCTCCGGACTATACAATTAGAGGTACTAGTTAACGAAGGTAAAAAAAGAGCGATATATCGGCAAATCTCAAAAGTTTATATTAAATCCGGATTTACTAACTCCGGAAATATAGGTAAAATCGTGATTTTATCGCAATTAGCAAATGCGCGTGCTAATATCACGATTTTAGCAGGTTTCGCAGGTTTAGCAGTTTTAGCAAAATCACGATTTTTTAGCAAATCACGTGATTTTAAAAAGTTCAATTTTTTCAATTTTTTTGATGTTCATGATCGACCAAAACACTCGGGAAGGCTATAGGGGATGAACCACCAACACCACCTAAATTCGGTCGATTCGGCCGATTCTCTCGCGGGGGTGATGCCCGGGGTGGTGCTCGGGGTAATGCGTAGGTGATCCGCCCAGCGATGATTATAGTGGTGCGCTGGGCCACGGTCGCAAGGCCTTCGGGGGTTCGTACGGCTAAAATTTTAGGGTTGCTATTCCCGGTGTTTCGGGTGTTAGCAACCCGGGTTGCTAATATGGCTGAAAGCGTTAGACATAGGCGGAACGTGCGAAACGTGCTAAATCGTACTAAAACCTGATTTTTCCGATAATATCCAAAAAAGCGTGCTAATATAAACTTTTGAGATTTGCCGATATATCCGTCTAGGTGGTTAAGATACTCTTTACTAGGAGCGTTAGAGACGACTTTATTATATAGGCCGGGAGCGTAATTATATACGACGACTACTCGCGAGAATAATTAGGATAGAGGTTAAATATAGTAGGATAGGAGGAAGAGTTAACTCTTATCCTCTAAGGATACTACAATACCCTTACCGAAACCTATAGCTAAGTCCTTAAAGAGAAAGCGAAGTAGTAGAAGAAGTTCTTATTTTAGCCTCTCCTATATTCGTAGTAATATTTAAGTCTTAATTTAAAGAAGGTATAAGTAATTATCTAATATTAGTAAAGCCTCTAATTTCCTTAAACTTTCATCGTACTCTATAATACTATCTACTATTAAACGGCTTAAATTCTCGAGGTAATACGTAGTCTAGACCTATACTTTTTTACCGTTAATAGCTTTAAACTCGACTTTACTATATTATTACTCTTAATTAGCCTCTAACTAAAAGAAGTAAAGAACGGAGTACACTGCCGAGGCTTTCTTACTAGATATATAATATATCCTATAATATAGTAGAGTAATTAAGAGTAACGTAGAATTTTAACGTTACGTCGGTATAGATGAAAAAGAAGTTAACTTATAAGACTAAGGGAGCATCCTCCGGGATAAGACTTAGGAAGCCGCTATTTTACTAGAGAAACACTCGTTAATTAATAGGGTATAAATATTAAGATAGCTTACGGAGCGTAAAAGCTCGTCGACGTTATAGAAAGATATATATAGGTTTTATAGGCTTACCGTTTGCCGTAGGTATAGTTACTATTTATTTAGGAAATATTAGCGGAAATAAGTATAGAAGAGAGGTACTAGAAATTATTCGTGTAGGTGTAGAGGTAGATATATACCTCGAGATAGTTAAGATACTCTTTTCTCCTAAAGTTATTCCTCGAACGCCCTTATCCTAGCCTAGCTTCTATTAGCTAACGGCTAAGTCTTCGGGTTTATATAGGTCTAAGGCACCTTTAATAACCTTACTAACGCTAATTATTATTTAGAAGTCGCCGTAATCTTTAGACGAGTCGAATCTAGATATAGGGAAATATTAATTAGTGTCGGGTCTATCTGCGGCTAAATGTAGCGTGTAATATACGTACTACTTACCTCTAAAGTGATTCTCTAAGCCTACGTTCGAATCGTAGAGGTTGCCCGTATACTTAATTATAACCTTATCTCCCTCCTTAGGCCTCTTACTACCGATACTATACTTAATAATTTCTCGAGTAATACCTATTATACTAGTGAAGCTAGCGTAATTATTAGGAACGGATCGTAGAAATGGAGTAGTTATAATATATAGGTTCGGTTAGGTGGTAATAAAACGGAAGTATAGGTAATACTAGAAATTATCTTATCTCGAGAGCGGGAGGATCTAATATATATCTTTAAGGAGGACTATTTAGCTTAGTCGGAATGTATACTAAGCCCCTAATACTATGCACGCGCCCTCTAGTACGGATAACACACCCCCTATTCTTACTTTATAACGCTATATAGTCTTACGTTATCTCCCCACCCTCTTTAAGACCTAGAATAGATACCTAACCTACTTTAGTATCTATCTCTAAAGGATATTTAAATCTAGCTAAATCCTTAACGCTCGTTAATCTTAATACGCTTTTATTAATATTAGTATACGATCTAGATCACGTATACGTAAGACCCACTACTTCCGATAACGACTATATTCCGGTATACGCATTAGAAGCCGAGGAACTAGCTCCCTTAGCTTATAGTTATTAAGGTTCGAATATAAGACCTAATAATCCTCTTTATATCCGCAAAGATAGCATTTAATAATAGGAATATATATCTTATAAATACGTTAATATCTCGATATCCTCCTACTACGACTAGAGATTCTAAAGTTACGAAGTATACCCCTACCGCGGGTAAGGCCTCGAGCTTTATAGTAGTATAGCTTATATTATACTATATAGGTCGTATTAATATATCTAGTAAAATTAGCGCTTAGTAGGGCATACTCGGTACCGATAGAAAGTAACGAGAGAAGCTAGGGCGATAGGGAACGTGTATCCTACTTATTAAAGTTATATCGTTTCCTACTCTTCGCCGTAAGTAACGTAAGGATCCGAGTGGGCCCGGGGTGATCCTAGGGTAGTATATAGCTATTAGTAATCCTAGAGGTAGTATACGTCCTAAAACCCCTAGTGCCCTACTCTCCATAATTATTATAACTATATTATTAACTAATATACTACGTAAGGGCATTACGAACGCGTCTAGTAAGTACGGTAGTAGCGATAGACCTCTATATATTAATAAGTATAAGACGTTAGCCTAGGATAGACCTTTTAGTAGGTATAGCTATCGTACTTAATATTTTACGAGTATTAATACCTAATTAGTATCGTCTCCTACGAAGAATTTCCTAGTATAGCTTCTACGACGAGATTTACCTCGGTTTTTAAGAAGACTAGGGAGATAGTAATTTATTAATTATACTAGTTCTAAGCTAAATCTAAATATAAGTAAGCGGATTCGCATCGACTCTAGGGCCTATCGTAGTAGTCGTTCGAAGAGGATAACTTAATTCCTTCCTAAAGATTAGAGAGCTCTAAACTCGAGTCCGAAGCGATATACGGTTAGTACTAGTATATCGGGAGACTCTTTTAGCGTAGATCACCTATTAGAGGCGGACTAGAGTCCCTCTAATATCTAAGCTTTTCTATCTTAGAAGGGTCTATCGTCGATTCCTCGATAATCTTACGATTCTAATTCGTAATAGCCTATTCCTTAAATCCTAGATTATTCTCTTAGTATTTCTTCCTCGTATATTTTCGATTAAGGCTAATATATTTAAACCTATAGTAGAAGAGCTTAAAACCGTTCTAGGGTAGCAACTATATTAGCCGCTACGATTAGTTACGAGCCTTAAGTTTAAAGACGTACTTAATTTCCTCTAGTAACGCGAAACAGCTTATCTAGAAGTATAAATAGTATACTATTTCTCTAGGCAGCTACTACTATATATTAATATCTAATTTAGCGAAGAGGCCGGCGCGAAGATTAAACTATCTCTTAAATTATGCGAGGCATTACTTAAATATACCTCACGTATTACGCCGATAGAAGTAGCGTAATAAGGGATACCTAAATAGTCTATAGTCTTCTCTACCTTTTCTAATAACTAGAATAAATCCTATCCCTTCTATCGGACCGGTGACTATATTAATTACCGTATAACCGAATACTCTAATAGCCCCTACTGCGCTGTACTTTTTAATAAGAATAGTATAGATAGTAGATTCGACCGTCCTAAAGTCTTCCCTAACGGTTTCCTTAGTATCTAAGACGATATCTATACCGAACTAAATACTATTAGCTAGTGCACCCGAATCTAGCGCTAGATATCCCCTTACTATCTCTATAGCCTTCTCTTTAAGCTTTCTATTATCCTATATAATATTATCGACCGAAGTTATCTAGTCCTTTTGGGCTATATCTACCGAGCATAAATAATAGAAAGTTAAATCTTAAGCCCTACTCCCTACCCTCTAGTTGCTATAAATAATAGTAATAAGGGAATATAATAGCCGCGAAGGCACCGATGTAGTAATATAGTTAAGTCTATTAAATACGACTATATTAGCGCCTCTAGATCTTACTAGTGAATGTCGCTTAAAAAAAATTAAATAGTATAAAATTAATTTCTCAGCCCTATAGTAGTCCGCGCTAGACCCGCCCTCGCCGGCTACTTCCCTATAGTACACTATTTAATTAAACGAGTTAGTAATCTAAGACTATCGGTATTCCCATTACTATTACTATTAGGGCGTTATACTAAGGACTTATAGGGCCGATACCTATAGACAATCCTAGAGTACTATTAGTATACCTCTCCCTTAGTTATAAACCGCGCTTAAGGAAGGGCATCTATCGGAAAGAGCTTAGTTATATATATATCCCTTAAGAGACGGAAATAAATGGTATATAGTAGTATATAAGACCTACGGCTGCGTAGTATAATTAATATACGGAAACTAGTATATAGCGTAAGTAATTAGGACTAGTAACTAAGCGAAAGACTACTACTTATAGTAGCCTTAAGCCCTCTTAATAACCGTCCTTTAAACTTCGCTTCTAGACTTAGAAAAGTGGTCTATTAACTATTTCTATTATTTACGATACTAGCGATATTAAATTTTAGCTAGTAGAGTTTATTATTTTTTCAAAATTAGCAAAAGCTTAGCTCCCTTTTCGTCTATTTAAAGCTTAGCTTTTTACTCTATCGAAACCTCTTAACGGATTTAAGATAGATTAGTACCATAATCCTTACGTTAGCATATAAATAGTATCTATAATCGACGTCTAAGCTCTATTTTCTTAGCCTTAAGAGCCTCTATATAGTATCTATAATTAACGATATCCTAAGCCTTAGTCTTAGAGCATCTATAACTAATAACTATAGGACTCTCCCGGAATTATAATCGTTAATAGGGCCGCTATATCTACGATTAATATATTTAATACCTATAATATCTATAAGTGCGTCTATTATTAACGGTTTAAAAAAGCTAGCTACTAACTTAGTCTACGCCTACTACCCTCCTATTACTAAACCGAGCTCTACTATCTTTCTTTTAAAAAGACCCGCCTCCGAAAATATTCTATTAAATAGGTATAATATACCTTTCTATCGTTAATTTCCGTTCGGGGCCGTATAATAAGTATCCTACGCGGTTTATTCGATACCTAGTAAGATAGCTACGATATAAGTACTCCCGCCGTTTTAGTTATTATAATATAAACTCTATAACCTATACTTCTCCACCTCTATTCGCTACTTCTACTACTCCTACTAATATATCGGGTATAGGTACTTCCCTAGGGATATTATTAAGTAAAAGTATTCCGCTATTTACTTTTTTCCCGGTAGGGGAATACCTAGTATTACTATATAAAAGTAAAGCTATACCTCTTTTTAGCTATTTACTAAGCGAGTTCCCTACTACGGTATTTTATAAAAGTAGAGGCGCTCCTCCTTTTAGTTAGGAGATTTCCTAATAAGACCTATTATTTAGCCTTTTTTACTACTTTTAGGGGTTATATATTTAGGTTTACGGAATTAAAGTACGTTTAAGTAGGGGTAAGCTTAATACTAGTTTTATAAAATAAGATTTCTAGTAGGTATATATTAGTAATTTAAAACTTAATTTAAAGACTTTCTATATAATACTATAAAAGAATACCCTCCTACCGAATCTTACTCTTAACTAATCTATTCTTACTAGAGACCCTACGTAGTAAAGATACTAATATCCCGTAGCTATAAAGTATATTATAAGAAGAGATATTTACCTTACCTAATCTAAATCTTCTAAGGTAGCGCTTACCCGAGGCCTTATTAGGGGTAATATTGTAATAGTAGTCTACGACTAGACTCTAGGGTTTATAGTAATGTGAAATCGAGGAGAGAATAATAGGCTCTATCCTCTAGTAAGACTAATTCTTAAGGAGAGTCGGGAGAATCCCCGGGGGTCGCCCCCTTATCTAAGGCGACTCGTAGCTAAGGCCCTAAGGACCCCGCTTTCCTAATAAGATAACGTAGCTATAGAACCCTTATCTCTAGGCGCACGCTATCCTATATTCGTTAACTAATTATAATAATTATCTCCTCTCTTTAAAAGACTCGTCCTCGAGTCTTCGTCGCGTAGTAAGCGTTTTACCCGAGCGATAGGACCGTAGAAATATAGAGTAGCCTTAATAAAAACCTTTAAACCCTAGTAGGGATATAAGGAAAAGAGGTTCCTACGTATTTACGTTATTTACCCCGCTAAATTACGGTATTAATA
>JAABUP010008759.1_pt1 | contig 12754 bp, 18 predicted proteins | sample 5559201 | NCBI WGS metagenome assembly JAABUP01 (sample SAMN10711887, study PRJNA513373) | rock metagenome | isolation source: Antarctica rocks | place: Antarctica | reverse complement strand
TCTGCAGTGGACCATGGACCTATGGCAGGCCATAACAGAACCAACCAGGCTACAGGGTTTTGCCAACCAGCCCAGATAGACACAACTGCCTTGCCTATAGCAATCTTGTACAGTACATCAGCTAGTAACCATAAAAATGACATGCAAGCCATAACACTCAGTTTTGCAGCAGCTAGATCAGTAGCAGGGAAACATGCAGCATGACGACTTTGGCGAACCATGACACCAGACCACAGGACTGCAGCACATACTATGAGTAAATCACCCAGTATGCTGACATGACTGATGTATGAGTCAGTGTCAGCGGGGGGAGGAACGTTGTCTACAGGGTCAGTACTAATCAATACGCTGCCAGTGAAGCCAAGAATTGCACCCATCCACATGGCCGTGGCAACTGAGATGCCAGCTAGAGTGGACAAAATGGGGGTTGAAACAATAGAAGACCTGAGCAGAAATGCCCCCCTGCTTGCAGTAGCAAGGGCAAAGCCAATAATGGTCACAGCATTGGCTGTGAATGTCAGCAAACCCAGCTCCAGGCCAGCAATGCGCACGTCGTCTGTGGACCAGTTCAACAGACGTGCTATCTGATATCGGATGCCTGTCTTTGGAGTGTCCGACGCACTAGACTCAATGCTGAGGCTGAGCGAATGCCCCATGGCAGCCTCAATGTCATTGTCAGGAGTGCTTGGAGCCTTGCTGTCCTCTACTGATGCCAATGCAACCTGTGTGGCTTCCACCTCCAGATGATCCAAAGGCGGCAGCCCTTTTCTGATAACAACGGTGTCTGAGACTTTGGGTGATGACGGTTCATCACCCTGCTTGACTGCCTTGGGACTTTCCAGTTCGTCTTCACGCAAATCACTAGGCATGTCGTGCGCAATAAGCTCCTGAGTGTCTGAATCTGAGGTGCGCATTGGTGGAGGGTCCTGCTCTCTGCTCGGTGCCGCTTTTCGTCTAGCCCTTGCTGCTTTCATACACTGACTAATGATGATCAGTATGACAGATGCAAGCCCTGTCTGTGCAGCTGAAAGGACAGGCGCATCAGGCGGTCCTGGGGATGTATACAGATAACGAAGCGCTGCTGGATTGGAGCCCCAGAACAGGGCAGCAACAAACATGAGGGCCTGGCCAACTGTGCTGGCCCGCGATTTGAGGGCTTTCTGCGCTGGAGACATCTGCTGAGACTCAGACAGACTGCTAGCTTCTTGTGACATCCTACCCGCCCTTGACACGGCTCTGTGTTCAAGGTGACTGCGAAAAAAACAAAAAACATGAGCTGTTGCTGCAGTGCAATATATGGGCAAAACAAGCAGACGCTGCAAAATCTTTATCACCTTGACTTCGCACGTCGCATACAGGATACTTTCACGACCTTTGCCCATACGCACGCTGACACGCTGCCGATCTGGTGATCTCGGAAGTGTTCACGACTCAGCTTTTACGCCAGGCATCTTCACGGCAATCTGATCCCACAAGCGCTGACCGTGCTGCGGCATAAACGGCAGCAGTCTTGTGACTAAAAGGTAGACATAGCGACCCGTGCTTCAGGAGCACGACAGCATGGCAGATGGACTTGGCCACGTTAACAAGTCGGGAAACGAAGCAACCAAAATTCAACGTGCGTTACGCCGCGCCACGACACTCAACAATAGCAAGCATTCGACGCCGTTGCGATTTGATTAAGTCGCGTCTTTCATTCACTCGGTTGCCCCACAACAGCTTGTTACCTATCCAACTTGATCAATTTGGTGCCCACCTCTGGTTGCATCCGAAGTGTGAAGTCAACCAGCGGCATCTTTCACGGCGACGACCAGTTTTTGCAAGTGTTAGCATGGTTCAAGCTCCAACGCAACTGCCAAAGCGGGCACTAGGCAAAACAGGAGTGCACGTTTCATGCGTTGGCATGGGTTGCAGCCCGTTCGGGCATGCCTACGGGGTATGTCTGCAAGGCTCAGCTGAGCTTGAGTCGTTGCCAGTGTTTGTCGCATCACATGCAATGATGTTATATGTGAATTGCAGTCTCCAGACGAGGCAGCAGCCATGAAAGCTGTAGATGCGGCTTTCAAAAGCGGCGTTAACTTTTTCGATGTTGCTCCGTTCTATGCTTCCGGCGATGCTGAGCGGGTATGCATACAACTGGACACAAAATCAAGAATAAATGTGCGTCGATGGTTTTCCGTAGTCACACGTTCAGGCTGATTTGTATGGTGCAGTTGTTAGGGCGTGCTATCAAGCACCTGCCACGGGACCAAATCATAGTTGCCACAAAGGTCGGCAAATACATTGCTGGGGAGCCAGCAGACTTCAGTGCAGCACGTGTGACCAAAAGTGTACATGAGTCCCTGGAAAGAATGCAGCTAAAGCATATAGACTTGATTCAAGTGCATGACATTGAATTTGCAGAAGACATGCGTCAGGTGAGGGCTTGCTCAGAACCATTTCTTATTTGTCCTGCAAAGCATTTTGCAGCATGTGCATCAGGCAATCAGCGCCTGGTGAGTTCAGACACAATTGCATTGGCAGGGCTGCATAGCAGTTCACTTTGTTGTGTGGAGTGTAGCTGTGAAAGCACCCTGAAGGTGAAGTGGCAGACATGATGCCTTCAGATCTACTGTGCTGGGTGCAGATTGTGAATGAAACCATTCCAGCGCTTCAGAAACTAAAGGAGCAAGGGCTTGTGAGGTTCATTGGAATCACTGGCTATCCTCTGGACATCTACACATATGTTTTGGACAGGTAAGCTGTGTCTGTATGATGTTGCATGCTGCTGATTGTTGCACAACATCTTGTCGGCAAGGCTGCGTTCTTGGGGCAAGCCATGGTTGCATGACAATGGCTGCGTTTTTGCAAATGCTCTTATGTCCTCAAACAAGTCAGGTCTGGTTTGCTTCGGCATGCTTACGCAGATTTTTAACAGCAGACACTTCATGTATGTCTTCTCCTGCAGAGTAATACCGAGTACTGTTCTGCTGCTTTGGCTTAGCCACTGCTTTGTACTGGTGCAGGGTACCAGCTGGCGCTGTTGATACAATACTATCGTACTGCCACAACAACTTGGCTGATCAGACGCTACTAGACTTGCTCCCATACCTGCATGAGAAGGGAGTGGGGGTCATCAGTGCTTCCTTCTCTTCCATGGGCCTACTCAGAAAAGAGGTGAGACTTTCTCACATCTGTCAAAATACATTCCTCAGCAGATTCTGCTGTCCAGTCACAGCTGTGACACCACACCACAGAGCTGCTGCAAAGCCTCATTTCTCTCCAGTTCTTTGAAGAGTAGTTGCACTCTGCTGTACTCATGTGGAGCGTCGTACTAGTCAAGGTACTAACCAGTTTGTTTTGTATTGCAGGGCCCACCAGACTGGCATCCAGCCCCAGCTGCAGTCAAGGAGGCTGCTTCCAAAGCTGCAAAGCATGCGCAGGCACGGGGTACAGATCTAGCCAAGCTAGCCATCACAGAATTTGTCAGGTGCGTGTCAAGATGACAACCAATCAGTTGTCTCCCTGATCGCATTCCACTTCATGCCTTACATCTACTGATCAGTTGTTATTGCTGCTTCAGCCAGTGTTGTATTTGCATGCCATGCTTAGTGAGCTTGTGTTGTGTTAGACCTCTCAACAACCTTGTCCAGAAGTGCTTCTGCTGCGCATCCTTGTTTTTATAGCACCACATGGCATGCAGGACACCTGGTATTTCCCTGAACCTGATGGGCATGGCAACACCTCAGGAGGTCGAAACAGATGTACAGATCGTTCTTGAGGCTCTGGGGATTGTTCCCTCCAAGACAGCAGCTCTGGAGGCTGAAGTACTACCAGAGGTCCAGAAGATTATGAAACCAGTCATGAACACTACATGGAAAACAGGTCTGCAAGACAACAGGAAATGATGCAACGCAACAACCAAACTTACACATCACTGGTTTAGGCAAGAGTTTGAAGTGTCTTTTGTTAGGCATATAGTGAGTCCAAGTCAATTGGTGACATTATATGGCTTCCTTACTACATACAAAGTTGCAGCTTGACGTTACAGTGTTCTACTTAAGTGTTGAGCAAAGTGCCATGAATACGTGTAAGTTGAACAGTGTAGACAGTTGTTACACAATGTTGAGTGCAATCAAACACATAGGCCTTCTTTGATAGCCAGGAATCCTGACTATTCTGACTCAGGATGCACGGATCCGCCTTGACATGCGCCTGTCAGGAGATGCATTGTCTATACCAGTGCTGGTAAATGACTTTGTGTCATCTGGACAAAACAGTTGGAGTTGCGGTGATGAGCCATATTAATACATCACAGATTTGACTTTGACATGGACCGCCAGGCGATGGCTGGAGAGTGAGCTGAAAATGTGAACAGTCAGACTAGGGGAGAAAGAAGTTTTGGCTCAAAACTTTTGGCAGGGCAATTGTTGGCCAATTGGCAGCACTCATTCGTCTTCATCCCGGCATTTGATTGACTTGGTTTCTCGACTTGCGTGAGCGCAGCGGGACAGCCAAGAGGCGGAGAGCAGTTTTGTTGTTACGTAGTTATGCTCTTTGGCTCTCTGTTGCCTCTGTAGAGTACTGTTGTTTTTCTCGATTGAACCTGAATCGTGGTGTGCATGCCAAGAGCAAGACCTTGAGCCCCGGGTCACGGCCTGAGGGGCAAACAAGCATTTGTTGGCCAAGACATGCGCATCCCTTCCACGCAGTCTAGGATCAGCAATTTCTGCTTCGCTCAGCGTTCTGCTTGCGCCGTTGCGAAGACTCAGTTGCAAAGGCGTTTCGTGTTGCGCAACACCTGGACCCCGGCACGGTTACACACACCCTGTCACCCACTTGCACAGCAGTCAAGGCCGCACAAACGAGGTCAAGCTGGTCGTAGACAATGCAGAGCATCAGCTGACGCTGCCACAGCAGATAGCTTGATCACTGCTGAGTGAGTTGCAGTTGGGATGACCTCAGTCATCTGCATCGTGTTGGTTTCGTGCATGTGTTGAGATTGACTTTCTTCCGAATTGTGCATGAATGTCATATGTGTCTGCAGCACCAAAGATGTCAGGGAGGTGCCGTTAGTCAGCAACCCTCAGCCTCGTGGGCCACTTGACAACAAATATGTGTGGGGGCTGATCTTCAGGCAGCGCGCACATCTAGTGTTGGCAGGTCTGGCCATGATGCTGACAACAGATGCAATGCTGATTCCGCCCATTTCTGCTCACTATAATTGTACCTAACATACTGAAAGGTGAAGCATGCACATTAGAGCATGCTGTGTCTGTGCAGGCATATCCCTGACTGTTGCAACTCTCTGCAATCTTGCATCACCTGTTGTGACAGGCATCTTGTTTGAAATACTGACTGGAGGACAGCCTTTCTCACAATATCCCAAGTTCTTGGCAGTGTTGGGAACTCTGTATATTGTGGAGCCCATCTTCACTCGCATCTACATCAAGAACGCATGTGCAGCTGGTGAAAAGGTATGTGCAGGCCCCTTTCTGTAGGTACAAGCGTCACTCCCAACATACTGCCACACTGTGTGGTGTGACATTGCCTCTATTTTAGCCTGGCTTGCCGGTGTTGTCCCTACATTTACATCAACGTATTGGCTTTCTGGCTCATGCACCTCAGTCCATGTCATCAGTGTAGCTGCAAGGAGCACATTTGTTGTCAAGTCATGTTTGCTCTCAATGCAGCAGCACAGCAGCAGGCCAAATGTTCTCTCTGCTGCGCAGGTCCTGGCGGCGTTGCGCCTGGAGCTCTTTCGCACACTGCTGCTACAGAAGGTGGAGTTCTTTGACAGGCACAACACCACAGAGCTGACGTCTCTGCTTTCAGTTGAGCTGGACAATGTTCGCAGCTTTGTGTTTGGCAATGTATCCAGAGATCGAGGCCTGAGAGCGATACTAGAAGCCTCAGGCTCAGTCCTAGTCCTCTTCGTCCTGTCATGGCGTCTGGGACCTGTGCTGGGGTTAGTCATCGTCTCCACAGCTGTCACTGCAGCACTGTATAGACAGCAGACGAAAGAGGTGGAAAAACAGAACTCCAAAGCGTTGTCTCACATGGTGGGAGTGGCTGATCAGGCATTTGCTGCCATCAGGACTGTCAGGTGTGGACCATTACCTCCCTCACACCACACCAGCATAGCCACCATACCACGGTCGTGTCATAATCTAGCCAAAGACATGTTGCTCTTTGCATGGCTACCACAGACTGCATAGTGCTGTACAGCAGTGCTGTAATGTCGGCTGCAAGTTGAGACATATCTGCGCATATGGTCTGTATACTTTTGCAACCAGCGAATCATGGCACACGGCTTGGCTTGTCTTGTTTCCCAATGCTTGGCAAGTCACAAGCTGTAGATGACCACACAGGCTGCGACATCCAGAGCAGCTCGGCAAAAGCATGCTTCACTTCAACAGGCTTTGCATCTGTCAGTGCAGGTCCTTTGCTGGAGAAGCACTTGAGAGGGAACGCTTTGGTGCTGATGTAGTTGCATCATATCACAGTGGTGTGGGCTTTGCCAAGGCAAAGGCAAATGTTGAGAGCCTTAACAGGTACAAAATTAGGTTGCATCTCATGTGTCAGCGGCAATTCACTGCACTGTGGCTAAGAGCAAGAGTGTGTCAATTGCTTGAATTGCCGTTGCTCAAGAGGATGACATGCTTTGTTTGCCATGCTCAGTCATATGCACAGAGCATGGGGAACCAAACATGGCCGTCTTGCTGTGCAAGACTTGTGAGCAAGATCACAAACCAGCAGCAAAGCTACTAGTTCTGACGGTAAGTGAACAATACAAAGCTGGTGAACCAAACATGTGTTTCCATTGCATGCAACTGGACAGCTGTGAGCCACCTTTGCCTGCCTTTTTATCCAAATCTGTCCAACGCACTGTTGCTCTGTGCATGTCCACTTGACCGTCTGCCCAGTGGGCTAGCACACAGTCACAAGTACTCCAGGCTTTGCTTGAGCGCCTGAAACCTGTGGTAATGCAGGACAGCAGTGCATTGCTCTCTTTTTGCTCTGTATGGGCTGGGAGGCTTCCTAGTGCAGCGCAAGCTCCTCCCCATCAGAGTGCTGCTGTCCGCCATTGGCTTCACCTTCAGCCTTGTCTTTGCCACCCAGGGGGTGGTTCAGACCCTGGCAGACACCCGCAAAGTCACCTCCTCCATGCAAAGGTGCCCCCTTCATTTGGTCTGAGCATATTCCCTGCCCATTTACACTTCTGACACCTGCTCCGTCTAACGTAGGCAAGGAAAGCAGTGTTGCATGCCTTGCTGCATGCTTAGCGGGCGTCTTTGAAAGAGACAGCCTGAAGCCTCGATTTCCTTGATCAGTGGCCACTGCACAACATAGTTCTAGTACCCACCGACCCATTGTGCTGGATCTGGCTTGCAGGCCAGCTTGACTGTTCTCATCACCAGCTTTGGCAAACATTGCTTTAGCCATGAGGTCCTGCTTTAGTGACACTTTTGCTCTCAGTTTTTTCAGGCAAGTGTTTAGTTCAGCACTTCCATGCTTTGTTGTTGGCAGGGTACAGGAGCTACTTTTACAGTCCCAGCCAGACCCCTCAATGGCTGGGGCGTTACCCCCTGGGGCATGGTGGGAAGCTAAAACTCAATCATCTAATGGCAATCAGCCTCCCCAGGTATGTCTGCTCACATTTGGTATCTACACAGCTTACTGCATGCAGTCTGCAAATGACAGACAGCTCAAGAGTTGGTGACATGTCAGCACAATGAATGTGGCAGTGTACTCACTTGCATATCCCTTGAGCTTAAACTCTGACAGTGTCATGTCAATGATACATGTCAGCCCATTATGTCAACACATATGCTGGCCACCTTGCTACTGATTTGCTCTGTGTTACTTCTGGCTCTGCAAGCAGTTTGATTGGTTATGTCTGCTCAAGTGCTGCTTCCATGTTCTTGCCACAAAAGATCACACAAGTCGGCACAAATGCTCAGGTTCAGCCGTATGGCCCAAATGCTGGTGATGCTGCCTTGGTGGCTGCCAGAAAGGGACCCCTTGAGTTGCGGGAGGTCCACTTCTCATATCCCTTACGCCAGAATGCGCCAGGTGTGAAGCTGCTGCAAGCCTGCCATCTGAGTGCTGATTGCACTGGCATTGCACACTTGAAAAAATGATGATTATCACATAGCTGAAGGCCTGGAGTCTGCAGGCAATGTGAGCAGTAGCGGGCATAAGCTCACCTTCAGCCCAAGCAGCATCTGGCTCTGCCTTTGTCAATCATTGACCTTGTCTGCTGATGCATAGCAGGTACTACTACTCAAATGTGATGCAAGTCAGCTGACCATCAAAATGTCATCTATTGGGACACCACTGTGTGTCAGCCGTTGCTATTGGAGACGTCAGGTTGACACATCATCACCAACTTACCTGTCGCTGCTGCAGTGTTGAGGGGATTGGATCTGATTCTTCCACGTGGCACCATCACAGCTGTTGTGGGCAGAAGCGGTGCTGGTAAGAGCACAGTGGCCTCATTGATCTCACGCTTCTATGAGCCGGACAGTGGGGCCATCTGGTTGGGGGGCCGCCCAGCCTCAGAGTTCTCACGTGGGGAATGGGCCAAGGCTGTTGCTCTTGTCTCACAGGAGCCCGTCCTCTTCTCTGGTAAGCAGTGCTCAGTTCACCTCAGCGTGCTGCATGACCATGCATTTTGTGTCAATATGGCGTGATGCTGAGCACCACTTTGCATGATGGAGGGCTGCACTGCTACGCCAGCATGCTGGAGTGGAATGCAACATTTCTCTGTTGATTGTGTGCATACACAGTTAGCAGTCATACCAGCATCAGTGACTGCATGCATCTTGCATCCAGTGGGGCTTATGTTGGTGTGTCATGCCCAGGGAGCATAGCGGACAATATAGCATATGGCCTGTATGGCCACTGCTCTCAGCAGCAAATAGAGAAGGCTGCTCGTGCTGCTAATGCGCATGATTTCATCAGTGAGCTACCAGAGGGGTATGACACCCTGGTGGGAGACAGGGGCTTGCTTCTCTCAGGAGGCCAGCGGCAACGCATTGCAATTGCAAGAGCCTTGTTGAAGGTTAGATCTTGACTGCTTCCACTGCAAGCGTGCTGCATGAAGGATGTTGATCTGAAATTGTCCGTCCTGCATCATGTCTGTGTCATTGGTAGTATGAGTGGTTTCACCCGTGGATGAGCTGATCAATCTGCATGAAAAGCTGGCTAAATTCTGTCTGAGTCAGGTGAGTTGCAGGACTCTCCCATCCTGATTCTGGATGAAGCAACATCAGCTCTGGACGTCAAGAGTGAGCGCCTGGTGCAGCAAGCTATTGAGACCTTGGTTGCAGGACGAACTGTGTTGGTTGTGGCACATCGTCTGTCAACTGTTCAGGTATGTACTCGTCAGGCTCTTCCCAGCAGAGTGTGGTATGGTGACTAGTGCATGGTATGGCAATGAGTGAGTGGATGATGTTTTGCAGGCTGCAGAGCAGATTGTTGTTCTTGAACAAGGTCAAGTCAGAGAAGTGGGTACACACGATGAGCTGGTCAAGCGCAATGGAGTATATGCAGACCTTGTCAGCTCAACTTCACTGTCCTTGAGCACTTCAGTATGAGCAGCTGAATACACATTCACTGTGAGCTTGCACATGCCATGTGTGTTTGCAGCCTGACCCATGACAATTTTCTGACATCTCAGCTTTGTAGTCAAGTGTTGCACTAGTGACATGTCATGTGCCATAGTCGGTGCAGATGGTTGCAGCCTGCCTAGCAGGGCCTTCATTTTCCTGAACGCTTCAACGCTTTTGCAGACTGAAATTGAACATCACTGTGTCCAGTACACATGTACCCTTGACATGTTGGATCACAGATATTTGTTTCGAAGGATACGCTGATCTGCAGAGTTAGATGATCATAGAGGTCTGATACAGCAATGTGCAAGCATGCAACGATGTGTTAGGCAATGCAAGGCAGCTGCAGACAAATAAACATCCGATCTTGTATTTACAGTCATTACGAGTCAAACTGCAGCCTTTCAAAGCTGCTGAGACACTCACAGCTGACAGGTAGGTCAGTACTGATAGTCTTGACAGCCATCCACGGAGTTAACCTTCCATGCATATGAACCCAGGATCGAAGGTTGTGTCTGCAATTACACCTGCAAACCTATATGGCAGTTGATGCACATGTTGCCTACAGCCTGCGAATGTTCTAGTCAGCATTAACCATCCGCAAGTTCACAAAAATTGCTGCCCTGCTCACAGTCTCTAGGATTATATTTCAATACATATCTTGTATCATGCATATTTCTCATGCAAACACATGGACCGCACTGAGGTACTGCCGACAGGTAGTCTTGGTCACCTGCATCTGCAGCATAGAACACATTCTGTGAGCTTACCTGCACCCTGACTGATAAGGTGCCCAATGCGCACTTTCTTCTGCAACTTGGCATGAAAGGGCCACTGTGAAGCACAATAGGCTCATTCGCCTTAAGTGAATGCTGTGAAGACATGCTGACAATCTGCCTGGCAGGATCTGTGAAGACAGATCATTAGAAGCTCTTGCTTGAAGAAGAATGCAGACCAGGATCTTGCTGAAGAGCGCTTAAGCAATCCCAGCAGCATCAAGAAGAGCAGTGAAGTCCAACAGCAGAGGAACTAAGGAACCAGATAAACCTGTATGACCACAGCAGCAATGTATCAAACAGGAGCAATGTGACTATAGGGCATTCATATTACACACTGAGCAAGCATTTATTTCATTGCAGGTCCAGCACAAACAACTTGGATCACAAGGGGCACATAATCAAAGTACAGGGCAAATTGAACAGCACCACGTTTAAACTTGTTTTGCTGTACATACCTGCTGAAATGTGGCGATCAGCAGCAGGAGGGCAGAAGAATGAAGCGTCACAATGATTGTCATAACGGCAGCAGGCATAGGGTCTGAACAGGTGGATCCAGCAGGCAAGTGTGAAGAACGAGTCTCTGTCTTAATACAGAGATCAGTAGTTTTGTCTTCAGTTCTGATGGCACAATTGATGCTCAACGGCTTGGGCTGCGGCTCCTGGGGCTGCAAGTACAGCAATCAAAAGTGAGCGCAATGATGATGCAGGCATGCAAGAGGCTTGCCGATGTATTGCAAAGAGCCCCCTGCCTGTGCTGATAACCATTAGCAGGAAGAACTGCGGGAGTTCAGGTGTGAAAAGCAAAAATACTGACCTGCCACGGTCATAAGACGGACTCCTGCGTCGTCCTCTTTGCTCATACTCAGGGCTCCTTCGGCGACTGCAACAGCAACTTCTTGTCATGCATGCCCTTATAGCAGTGCTGTATAGTATGCCGACAGTATAGCAGAGCCTAAGGAGTAGACCAAAAACAACTTACTCTGGTGCATAGCGATCGCGACCACCGTCATATCCACCACCACCTCCTCCACCTCTTCTGTCATAACCACGGTCGCCGCCACCACCACGGTCGCCCCCACCACCACGGTCGCCTCCACCACCACCATACCCTCCCCTGCTCCCACCTCCTCCACCATCACCATTTCTGTGACAACAGGGCAATACATATTTGCCCAAAAGACAATGGGGAACAGGCAAGCAGCAAGGATGGGGCTTATTTTGTTGATGAGCAACAAGTCTGATAACTGAACAGTGCAAATGAAACTTGCAGGAACTACTCTTGCCTGCACTCTCTAGCAAAGTGACCCAGCTCTCCACACTGGTAGCACCTGCAGAGACACAGAAATGTCAGCTCAGGCATCAGGATGCATGAGAGTGCATCTGGTGTTCCAACATCAAAGCAAAAGGTCTCACTTTGCTTCTCCGCGAACAGGTGGTGGACCCCTGTCTGAGTATCCCCGACCACCACCTGGTGGTCCACCCCCACGTCTGGGCTCACCCTTTCTTGAAAACTCTACACGCCAAGGTGAAGCAGCTGCTGGTGGTTGGTAGCCTGTCACAAACACCCCAGCCTTTAGCCTAAACTGTAAAAAACATGGCTTTGCAAATGCTGCTCACCGTCCAGCTTGCGAACAGCATCTTCTGCATCTCGGTTGTCCTCGAACTCTATGAAAGCTGCACAACAGTCAGTGTCATATGACGTCATCCAGAAAATAGTACTGCTACCTGTCTAGATTACAAACTGGCTCACCAAATCCCGGAGGCTGCACCATAAAATTGCACAGGAGTTAGCAGACTTTCACAGTAGTGACCGCTTGTCTTTGCAGCGAACCGGACGTCAAGCCTTACCTTTCGAGCTACCCACACACTTCTGAGCCTTCCGTATCTTCCGAACTGCATCGCACAGATGGTTACACACTCGCAGTGAAAGGCTTTGATGTGCGAGCAAGTCCCCGATGTGCGAGCAAGTCCACGATGTACCTCATCTTCTAGATCTCGCTCACTTATGCCTACTTCCAACCCGCCAACCCACAGTCTCGCCATAACTGTGATGTCTTGAATTACGTCGGCTCTGCTGTCACCTCAGATATGTATCACAAGCTCTGCCGTGCGCCTTCCAAACTTTGTGTCTTGCTTTGCAACTGCGCGCCCTTGATCTGCATGTGTCCCAGATTCCAGATGCAGATTCCTTCGCTTTCACATTGCCATTGCGCAAATTGACCAAAGCAGCCACCATTGGTTTAGACGTTTTAACCAGCATAGGCGGTATTGTCAGCTGCCTGTTTCTGGTAGGCGCATGCAGCGGTTTCTTCAGTTTAGGCTGGGCTCTCATCAACTGCCAATTGTTCTCGGGCGTTTTGCTGGGGGTCAGCATGTTGC